>Ga0154706_105_pt1 | contig 83761 bp, 77 predicted proteins | sample Rifle2008BG13ft_FD_105566 | JGI IMG/M metagenome (GOLD analysis project Ga0154706, IMG submission 105566) | Euryarchaeota archaeon RBG_13_57_23
ACCTTCAGGAAGGCCAAGCAGGCCGCCCCATGCGTGATATTCCTCGACGAGATCGATGCGATCGCCCCAGTGAGGGGCACATCGCACGACTCGGGAGTCACAGAGCGCGTCATAAGCCAGCTCCTGACGGAGATGGACGGGTTAGAGCCGTTACACAATGTCATCGTGATAGCAGCGACCAACAGACCAGATATCATAGATCCTGCGCTCATGCGCCCAGGCAGATTCGACCGGATAGTCTACATCGGGCCCCCTGACCTAGAGGCAAGGAAGGAGATCCTCAAGATACACACAAAGGACAAGCCGCTCGAGAAGGACGTTGATCTGGACAAGCTCGCGACTAAGATGCAGAACTTCACGGGCGCGGAGATAGCCGCTGTGTGCAATGAGGCCGTGATGCTCGCCATCAGGGATTACGTCCTGGAGGGAAAAGACCTAGACGAGCAGAAGATCAAGCAGCTCAGAGTCGGCATGAAGTACTTCGAGAAGGCCATGCAGAACATCGAGCCGATGAGCGATACGGATTTGAAGAAGTACGAGCAGCTCAGCTTCAATGCCATGTATCGTTAGGAACTTCAGACCGAAAGAGTATTACATAGACTGGCAGAATGTGGATAACGAATGGCGCCGAACAGAGAGGAACTGCTGAGCAAGATCAGGGGTGCACTGGCCAAGGCTGGCTTCTTCGTATCCGACCCTCACAACATCCGGAGCATCAGCTTTGACGTCATCGCCCGCAGGGACAAGCAACTGCTCATAATCAAGGCCCTCACGAACATCGACTCCGTCTCATCAGACGATGCCGACCAGCTGAGGACCCTCGCGACAGCCCTCGGGGGCAGCCCGATGGTCGTGGGCCTGCACTCCAGCTCTGGCAAACTGGAGGACGGGATATTGTACTCGCGCTTCAGCATACCGATCATTTCTGAGGAGACCTTCCACGAGTTCATACTTGAGGGAGTGCCCCCGTTCGTATATGCGGCTCCCGGCGGACTATATGTCCGCTTGGATGGGGAGCTGATCAGGAGGATCAGGGAGGAGAGGAACATCTCCCTCGGGACCCTGGCGGAGATGGCCGGGGTTTCAAGGAAGGCCATTCAGATGTACGAGAGCGGCATGGGCGCGATGATAGAGATCGCGGCCAGGATAGAGGAGTTCCTCAAGGAGCCTGTGGTGATGCCCCTCAACCCGTTCTACTACTCGTCCGAGGTCGCGAAGACACTGCAGAGCTTCGACAAGTTCAGCGGATTCAACCGGGACATCTTCGAGATGCTCCGGGAACTCGGATATTCCGTGGTGCCGACCATCAGGTGCCCCTTCGACGCCTTGGCGAAGGAGGAGGACCTGCTGCTGCTCACTGGCATCGGGGAGAATCAGCAGATGATTGAGCGCAAGGCGCGAGTCGTCGGGAACATCTCGAGGGTCACTGAGAAGAAATCCGTGATATTCGTCAGCCAGAAGGTCTCGACCAATGACATCGGGGGAACGCCCCTGATCACGAGGGACGAGCTGAGGAGAGCCGATGACTCTGACGACGTACTCGAGCTGATTCTGCAGCGCGAGAAGAGGAAGAAGTGACATGATGGATATCATCTCGCTCGGCAGCTGCAAAGTGCACATATTGGGCGTCATAAAGGGCCTGGAATCCGAGGTTGAGAAGGTGCGAAAGGCATTCGAGGAGGTGAACCCCGAAAAGGTGCTCATCTCCATCTCGAAGGAGGAGTTGGAGGGACTCAGGAATCTGCCTGAGGATTTCGAGCCCGAGCTGTCCAGATACGAGGAGATCTACGCCGAGGGGCTCAGCAGATTTGGAAAGGTCGCCGCTCCACCGCCATGCTATGTCGCCGCTCTAGAACTCAGCGATCACAAGGGAATTCCGTTGATTCCAATTGACCTGGACGAACGCTCGTACACCGACCTGTACTGTGCGGCAGTTGGCGGAACAAGCCTTTTCAGGCACTCGACCCGCACTTGGCTAATGAAGCGAAGGAAGTACAGCCTAGAGAGTCCCGAGGCATTTGTGATGGCATGGGATAAAGCGGTCAACAATCTCGAGGGCTTCAGGATAATCGAGAGAAAGCGTACGGAGCAAATGGCCGCCGGCACCAGGGAAGCGGTGGATGGGGCGGAGCGCATGCTCGCAGTCATCGAGTTCGAGAGGGCCCACGAGGTCGCAGATCTTCTGAGGAAGAAACAAGAATAAGAAGTGAAAGGGTTTCCGAGAGCTCCACTCTCTGTCACGGATAGTCCCAGACGAGCTCACACGGACGGATTGAGGTTCGCGGCCAGCGATACCGTGACCCATGGGTCGTTCGCCTGACCGACCGGAGTTTCAATCGTCCAATGCTTCACGCCGAAATACCTCCAGTACATCTGAGAACCCGTCCAGAGATTCATGAAGTACCCGACGTAGGAGTTGAACGTCGTTGTCAGTGTGTAGTTGGTGGCCAGGATATCCGAGTACCCGTCTCCGTTGATGTCCACGACATCGAAGATCGTCGGCGCCAGGTTCGTGAAGTATCCGTTCTCCTCCTTGGTGGCAGATGAGTAGTAGAAGCTCACAGCCGTGGCGGGATATGAGGATTCTGATGCGAAGGAGCCGGTCACGACCCCCCAGCTGGTCCCACTCACATGTCTGTATACTTTCCACCCGGAGGTCTGGACCTGAGTGTCGTGATGCCTTGCGACAACGACCTCGAGCCTCGCCCCGCTCTCACCGTCTATGTCCCCTGCTCGGACGCATCTCCATATGTTGGTGGCGTCGGTGACGACTGCGTTGCCCGTATACCCACCGAATAGGTCGGTGTACACGCCGATCAGGTCGACTTCGAGCTTCTCACGGATGGTCGCACTGTCGGCATTGAAAACCATGTCGATGAACCTCAGATAGAGCGGCTTTCCCATGCAGCTGGCGGGCAGACTGTAGTTGTAGTACCTCCACTGACCGTCGAAGTCGTCTATGCTGATGACCGGTATGAACGTCAGGCTGTCGACAGAATACTGTACGTAGAAAGGCTCCACAGGAGTGCCACCCTCCGTCCCAGCGACCCTAGCGCGGATCCTCAGCTCGAGCTCAGGGGAATTTGGCAATGTCTGGGTCCTCATCGTTATGTTCAGCCATCCATGAGGAGCGGCCTCAACAGTGGTGTTCTCGTACATTATCATCGGGTTGCCGTCCGCCACGTTCAGGTTCGTGAACCCGCTGTACCAGCCCGCCCCTACCCGAGGCGTGTAGCCGACAGCGCCGGTATCGACGTAGTACGGTGTTCCCGCGGCCAAAGTATAGTAGTTGACATTGACGCTGTTCGCCGAACCGGCAAACGCTGCGGCTGTGGTGTCCGCAGTCAGGATGTCCAGGTGGTCATCGTAGTTCATGTCAGCGATGTCGAAGTCGACAGTTGTGCCCGTGGAGTACTTCCACCTCTCTGTGCCCTCGGTATTCCTCTGTGAGCTGAGATAGGGGTCGAAACAGTACTTCAGGTCGTATATTGTGATCTTACTGTTCGCCATGACCACTAGGTCTGCTCTGTCGTCTCCATTCATATCTTCGAGGGCGATCTTGTTGATCGGCGCTGTCCAGCCCTTCCCGCTCGGCGGGGAGTATATCCAGCCACTCGAGCCATAGGTCGTGTTGAATAACACGATCTGATTGTTGCTGTTCCCGTACGCGAAGTCGTCGCGTCCGTCGCCGTTCATGTCGCCGAATGCAATCCACACCACCCGATATGCAGTCCCGTCCTTACGGGGAACCTCGCTCGCTGACTGCCATGTACCGAAGGTATCCACCGTGTTCTCAAAGAACAGGAGCTTGTTCGAAGCGCCTATCCCAGCCAGCATATCCTTGTCGCCATCTCCGTCAATATCGCCTGTCGCCATCGCAGTGACTGTGAAATCGGTGCTGGAGCCAGGAGTGCTCTCGTACAGCCACATGACCCTAGAGGTGAATAGGTTGTTGTTCTGAATGTAGAAGATGTACTCCCTCATGTTGAAATTGGCGTTCCCTTCCGCCATGCCGGCCGTCCCAACGAAGAAATCGGCTCTGGTGCCAGCGCCTCTTATGTAGACCTGCTGGCTGAGATAGTACATCCCCTCGTTCGAGTCGTTGAACCTAGATATCTCGATCGTGTAGGAGTTCATGCCTGGCGCCCATTGGAGTCCGTTGTTGAGTCGCAGGTCGATGCTGAAGTAGTATATCGTTGCGTTATACCTGCCAATTGAGGAGATCATGCTGCCCGCTGGAGGTATTCCGTAGAGCTCTGAGGAACCAGTCATGTCGGAGATCTTGACCTCGGCGACACTTGGGGAGGGCGGGTTGTCAGTGTTGAGCACGGACAGCCAAACCCACATCTTGTACGAATCTCCGGACGAAACCTCGAATGGGGTTGTCCTAGAGCCCCACTCGCTCGCGAATGCGGCGTCCTTGAAGAGCGTCATCTCGGGGACCCATGATATCGTCGAGTTGTCCAGGTTCACCGTCAGCATGATTCTGTCATAGTATGAATTCTGAGGCAGTCCTGGGTCCTGTTCCTCGGCGAGCCAGAAGAAGAACGTGAACGCGCTAGGCCATAGATTCGCGGTGCTGAATTGACATTCGAACACCGAGGCGCTGCCTGCGACCGTGAGCCTGTAGAAGGGCGCGTCCGATGTGCTGGTACCGTTGTACTGAATTTCGACTTCCATTCCAGTCCTAACGTCCATCAGCTCGACGTGGTTCATCCCCTCGACATTTGTGATCTCAACACTGGCGAATCGAACGAAAACGTAGTCCCCTACCTCGAATTCCGTCGTCGGGTTGTTGGTGTCAGCTACTCCCAGCGGCCTGCTTCCGTTGTACAGCTCCGGATAGACACCGAAGCCAGCAGTCCTCTTCCAGAAGCTAGTAAGATATGCAGGGAGGCCTCCTGATTCCTCGGTCGGGATGTCAGCGGGGTTGATGATCGTGTTCGTTGGGATTTGTGTGACGGTCATCACGTAAGTGGACACCGATTCGTGTCCTGCGAGGTCGCTCGCATGGATGTAGATGACCTTCCCATCGAGCTGGGTCGCATCGATTTGTGAATCCCAGATGCCAGTGAAGTCCCACCAGTAGGTGTTGCCTGATGAACCGTCGTATCCGCCGGAGAAGGCACCCAGAATCTGGCCAGCGTCAATCCATATGCTTGTTGTTGCCGTATTCAGGTCGCCGTCAGAGTCAGTTATCGAAGCGAACAATGTGAAGTTGTCCCATTCCTTGACCGGGTCTGGGGTCGGTGTCGTCTGATCGGAGTCGACATACCTCTGGAGTATCATAGGTGGGTTGCCCCCCGTGCCACCGCTGACCTGTGAGGTCCAAACCATCATGTGGTTCGACATGTCGATAACCGTGACCATTATCTTGCTCGTGTAGGAAGTGTCCTCCAAGACGAGCATCCAAGACATGCCGGTCTTCCAGGATCCCGTCCCCTTCAGGCCGGTTGCCTGGTCATACAGCCCCTGCGTCGGACTCGACATGTTGTATACGTCAGCGATACCGTCGACCTCGACCATTATGGCCGTGTCCGCTGCGCGCATGACGGCTCCGCCTGCGTGTGTCACCGTCAGGTTGGCCTTGGTGCCTCCTGACCAGAACGTGACAGTGGCAGCGAAGTCCGCCTTTGTGGCCTGCTCTGGAACCGGCATCTGCTGCACAAATGCGATTATGCTGCTGAACAGAACAACTGTGATCATCAGGATCATGATGTTTCCGACGACCTCGGATACACCACTATCCTCCTTCCTAGGCTTGCGCCTCCAAGATTCCAAACTCATTGTCTCGATCCTCCGGGGGGAGAGAGAAATCACTCTGCAATTCTGACCAAATCAACGTGATGGACCGTATATAAACGTGTTGCGGTCATTACCAACTACCAGTCGGGAATGGGCCGTTATCTCAACTAGTCAACGGCGGCATCACGATTATATAAGCTCAGCAACATCACAAACACTGATGCCTGAGGATGGCCAGCTGAGCGTGAACGACAGGGTGCTCCTGCATCTGTTCAGATTTGCGACCGATGTTCCGCCCGAAGAGTACCCGCCCGAGAGTACACAGGCCGGCATCGCAATAGCGGTGGGGATATCGCGCACGCACGTGCCGCGCGCCGTCAAAGGGCTAGTCAAGGACGGTCTTGTCTCCGAGATCACGGCGAGGGTGCGCGGGCACGAGAGACGTATGAACGTCTATGTTGTGACGGCTGAGGGGATCGCCGCCTCGGAAAGGCGTTGGCAGGAAGTCCTCGAGTTTCAGTTCAACGTCTTCAGCGAAGGCGCCCCCTCGAAGATGCATGGGAAGGAGATCGAGAAGCTCATAGGCAAGAAACGAGCAGTGGCAGCCGTGTCACAGATGAGGGACGGCGTCGTTCGACTCGATGAGACCCGCAGGGCACCTTTCAGGGACTTGAGAGAAGCTCCTCCTTTGGAGCACTTCTACGGCCGAGAGGCGGAGCTGCGCTCGATGGATGCTTTCATGGACTCGGACGCGAAGATGCTCATCGTCCTCGGAAACAAAGGGTATGGGACCACTGCCCTTACAAGGAAGTTCATCGAATCGCAGGACGAGGAAGATGTCCTGTGGGTTTCCTTGAAACCCAACAGCTCGGCCAAGGATCTGGAGCCCAAGTTGATCGAATTCGGTCGCAAGGTGAAGAAGCAGGCCGAGGGCTTGAAGGATGTGCTGGCAATCGAGAACCTGGTGATCGTGCTCGATGACTACTACACTGTGACCGAGGACGTTGTGGAGTTCTTCACGCGTCTTGTAGAGAACAGCGGGGGAGCAAAGATTATCGTCAACGCGAGACAAGAGACCCCTGCATACAACAGATTCTACCAGAGGAAGCATGTGGAGGCAGGCATAGTCTCCGAGCTGGCCATCAAGGGACTCGACGATATCAGCGCGAAGAGACTGTTGGGCAATGACAAGATAGAGAAGGACGCGCTGCGGAGGATCATAATGATCACGCATGCCCAGCCGAGCGTCCTGAGGATGCTGAAGGAGAACGACTTCAATGGACTCAAGGAGAGCGCCGTTTTCACGCCCGAAGAGATAAGATACCTGCTCTTCCTCAAGGACAAGTGCACTTAGCCAGGTCTACCACTCTATGCCTATCCTGGCTTCAAGGCCCTCGTCGAACGGGTGCTTCCTGCTATCAATTATCGATACGTAGTCTGCATACTCGATGAACTCGATGGGCGCGTTCCTGCCGGTGAGAACGACCTCGACGCCCTTCGAACGGTCTCTGAGGAGCCGCAGGACCTCTGGGGCCGAGACGAGACCGAAGGATACGGCGAGATTGACCTCGTCAAGAATCAGCAGCTCGCACTCGCCCTTCTCGAGGACTGTCTTGGCGCGCTCCAGCGCGTCCCTGGCCGCCTTCTTGTCCGCATCGGAGACCTCTCTAGGGTCCACGAATTTCCCGGTTCCGAACTGGTCGACCTTGATGCCTTCGAGCTTCCTAGCAGCAAGCACCTCGCCTGTTGTCTCACCCGTCTTCATGAACTGAATCACATGAACCCTCAGTCCGTGACCCAACGCCCTCATCGCGAGGCCGAAGGCGGCAGTTGTTTTCCCTTTGCCTGGGCCGGTTATGAGGTGCACTTTGCCGAGCTCGTCCCGCATTCCTACCGGGCACCGGATGGGCATGCTACTAGAAAAACGGCTCTAGCCCGACCCGCCCTGGCTCGGGACTCGCCTGTTCTCGCTGGGGAGCGAGAACTCCCTCTCGAGCAGGCCGAGCTGTGTGGTCTCGAACGTCCTAGGGTCGATGGGGACGATCAAGAAGGAGCCCGACATCGCCACCTCTTCGTTGGTCAACTGGATCGCCTTCATGACCGCGCCGAACCCGTTCTCTGTCACGAGGTATTCCAACCCGTCGAGCAGAACCACAGCACCTGCGTTCGTCTTGATGAAATCCGATATGGTCCCATGGATCTTCATCAGCCTGGTGGGCTCAAGGCTTATGATGCCGCCCGTCGGCTTCGACGCCTTCGCGATCCACATGATCGGGCAATCCACACCGTGCAACTGCTGGACTCGATTTGGGTGGCTACGGGTTATCACAAGACCCCTGTGACCCTCGGCGAGGAGCCTCTTGAAGGCCGCATAGGCTCGTACGACCCCCTTGTCGGTGTAGAGGTACGAGCTTCCGCCCTTCAGGATTGGCTCCTCCGCGTCGTTCATAGCTCCTGTCTACCTCAGGCCAGCTTGGACTGCCAGGCCCTCGTCGGTTATGTCGATCAATTGTCTTCCAGTAGTGTGTTTCGTCCCTCTCATCTTGAGGACCTCGAGGAACTTCCGCCTCACCTTCTCCTCCTCGGGGTATGAGAGCATTATCACACCATCGACCATGTAGGATTCCTGGCTGTGCGAGATATCGTCGTACGACATTTCGGCCGTGACGATGGTCACGCAATTGAACGCCTTCAGGTATGCGAAGAGCTCGTGCATGAACTCCCTGGTCTCGCCCCTCCACTGCAACATGTCCGTCATGGGCGTGATCGGGTCGATCACTATCCTCTGGGGCTGGTACTGCTCGATCTTCTTCTTGATTATGTTCAGCATCTCGCTCGGGTTCTTGAGAAGAGTGGGGCCGATGTCGATGAAGCTCACCAAGCCCTTCTCGACCTGCTCCTGGTTGTAGAACGAGAAGGATGACAGGAATTTCTGGACGAGCCACTGTGGCTCGGATATGGCGGTGATGTAAAGGCCCTTCTCATTCCCCTTGGCCCCGTGGAACAGGCTCTGGACCGCGAAAGTCGTCTTGCCGGTACCAGGCTCTCCGGCGACGAGGATGGCTGCTGGGAACGGAAACCCACCTTGGAGCATGCCGTCGAGACCAGGGATGCCGGTCGTCTTGCGGGTCATTTCAGAGCACCTCGGTATCGATGACGAACACGCATCGGTCATCTCCCTTCGACACGCACTTCCGCTCGTGGCAGTAGACATCCTTCCCTGTGCGCTCCTCGAATACCTTGGCCAGTATGCCTCTCAACATATGGCATGTGGGGGAATCGGCGCTCGATGCCTCGACGGAGCCCACGACGGCGATCGTGTCGCCCTCGAACGATATGTCCGTGACCCATCCTTCTTTGATGAGCACTTCTCGGACCCTGTTGAGCTCCGTGCCTGCAGACCTAAGGAGACTGTCACCGATTATGCGCCCACTCCTGTAGAACATGCCATGGGACGCAAAGGTCATGACGGTCTCAAACAAACGCTTGATCTCCAAGAGCTCTTCCCTGCGAAGCCTGATGCTGCGCTCTGGTTGCTCCATAATACCACCTGGTCGGGGTTGTCATCTATCTGTAAGTCGGGACTTATATCTTTTGGTTTGGGACTCTCCCCATGATATTGGCTGGCTTGGGCAGGTTAATCTACTTCCAGACTCTTTGGAGTCGTCGTGTTAGAGGTAGAGGTCAAGTATCGTTCCCCTGGGAACGACATTGTTGAGAAGACCTTGGCACGACTGGGGGCGAAGAAGATCTCCGACGGGGCCATGGAAGACCTCTATTTTGCGCATCCGATCAAGGATTTCGGCAAGAGCGACGAAGCCCTCCGGCTCAGGAAGACGGCGGACGGGGCAGAACTGACCTACAAAGGTGCGCGGATGGCGTTGGAGCACACCAAAGCAAGAGAGGAGGTCACGCTGAAGACGGACAACCCCCTTGCGATCCAACGGATCTTAGAGAGGCTCGGTTTCAAAGAAGTCTATGTCGTTCGGAAGTCGCGCAGAACCTATCAGCTCGACAAGCTCAGGGTCGAAATCGACGATGTTGAGGGCTTGGGCGAGTTCGTCGAGCTCGAGATCATGACGGAGTCTCCCGAAAGGAGTGCAACGCTGATGGAGACTGCGAGGAAGGAGCTGGTCCTTGAGAAGATCGAGCCCAAGACCTACCTGGAACTCCTGATCGAGAAAGGTCTATCCAAGGAAACAGATAAGAAATGACTTCGAGGCGAGGCTTCCACCTCGCCCGTGGTTTCGGATACTGTCGCAATCCGCGCCCCATCGGGACGAAATCAGAGTTTGTTTATTTTCTCCGTAACGAACGCCTTAATTACCGGGTCGTCGGGGATCGTTATTGACTTCTTGTACTTCTCGCTTCCATCTGGAAGGAAGTAACCCCTGGACACCGAGATGAACTCGCTGACTCCTTCGTCGGTTATTGCCTTCTTTCGCGCCACCTCTAGGAAGTTGTTCTTCCCAAATGGGATCTTCTCAGCGCTCAGCGTCTCGAACTGTACCTTTGTTTCCTTCTCATCATCCATTAGGTTGCCTCCATGCGAAGTAGGCGGCCCTCGAATATTGTCTCTTAATATAAACGTTCGTTACTGATTCGAGCGCCGGAACGACGAAATGCCTCATCTGGACGTGGGTGCAAGTCGCGAATTCAATGTCTGCAGAAACGATCCGACGAGAGACGTTTCCCACAGGAATGAGATAATGTAATATAGAGACGAGAATCTACTTGCGACCAGTGTCGGAATCTACTGTGCCCCAGCAAGTACCACCCTCTCAGGAGTTCTGCAGATTCTGCGGGGCTCAGATACCCCCGTCTGGCAACTACTGCTCCAGATGCGGGGCGATGAGCGGGCAAGCGATGCAATTGGGCATGCCGCCTGTCGGGAATCGACAGACATTCAGCTACATTAGACCCGTGAAGAAGGCCGATTTCCGGCTCGTCATCAAGACCATCTCCGCATTCATCATGCTCACATTCGTCGCGCAGCTCGCGCTGTCCCTCGGGACTCTGTTCTATGGGGTCAATCTGGTCGTTCCTGACATCCTGGACACCTGGTCAGGGTTCACCTTATTCATTGTCGTGCCAGTGCTAGTAGAGCTCTTCACAATCTCTGGATACGTTCTGCTGGCATACTACATGTTCTTGGTGTTCGCCATTTTCCTGAGCTGCGTCTGGATTCTGTTGACCAGCCTCCGACGATTCAAGGACGAACTCACAATGAAGGCAAAATCCCGCGAACACAGCGCACTCTTTGATACGATAGGGCTTCTGTTCGCAACGGTGTTCTTCTCAGCAGTGATCGGCCTCATCGTGAATCCATCCCCTGAGGATATGCCGAGCACGGACTCGGTCTCGGAAATGCTTTTCCTGCTGGCCAACGCATCAGTCTGGGAAGAGATCATAGTGAGAGTCCTGTTCATCGGGCTGCCTCTGGTGTTCGTGGATCTCGTTAGGAGAACTCGCCAGAAACACTGGTACTCTTACGCAATCGGCGGCGGGATGTCCTTCGGAATTCCCGAGACGATCCTCATCGTGCTCTCAGCCTTGATCTTCGGGGTTGGCCATTTCACGGGTGGATGGGGTGCCTGGAAGATTCTGCCAGCCACGGTTGGAGGAATAGCGTTCGGCTACCTCTTCGTGAAGTTTGGAATTGCCGCTTCCATCATGATGCATTTCGGAACAGACTACCTGTCGATGCCCTCCGAGGTCACGGGGTCAACAGCGCTCCTTGTCTTGACCGGGCTCGGAATCCTGATTTGGCTCGGAGTCGGCGCCGGGTTCTTCGTATACTACACCACAAGAATATTGGAGTTCCTGACCGGAAAGAGGTACTTCGGGCCAAGGCCGGAGCCTTATCCTCAGCCATGGGGGTATCCGCCCCTCTATATGCCAGTCCAATCGCAGTACCCTCCGCCACAGATTCATCCCATGATACCACAACCGATTCCGGCCACCATGGAATACCACCCAATGCCCTACAATCAGCCGGTGCAGTCGTGGTTCACGGACGGATATGTGTGCCCCGCATGTGGACATACGCAGGCGCGCTGGGTCAACGGAAGATTCCAGTGCATGAGATGCGGGAGACTATCATAGAAGACGCTCAAGGATCCTCTTGCTCTCGGCTCCGCTCTCCAGATCCGTCGCCTCGATTATGATATTGCCCTTGTAGGATCGCTTGAGCACAGAGACGACTTTGTCGAGATCCGCAGAGCCCTCGTCTATCCTGTTGTGCTGGTCCCACCGGCCTTCGTTATTGTGCAAATGGACGTTAGTGAACCTATCTGCCAGCTTCAGCATGTCCTCCAGCTGTCCCGTCGTGTTCGCGTGCCCCATGTCGAAGCATATCCCCAAGCCGGAACCCTCGACGACCCCGAGCAGTTCGCTAGCGTGCGTGCATGTGGCGTTGATGTTCGCTGGCATGTTCTCGACCGCTACGGCGACGCCAAGGTCCTCCGCCGTCCGGGAAATATCCATGATCGAATCTCTGGTCTTGACGACCGCCCTATTCTTGTCGAGGAAGGCTATTCCCTGGACGAACCCTGGATGAATGGTGACCAAGGAGATCTCGAGCTGCCTGCAGAGGACAAGAGTCTGTTTTATCTCGTTTACCGCTGCGATCCTCATCGGCTCGTGAACGCTACCAACGTTCACATCACTCAAAGGCGCATGCACTTGAAAATGTAAATTGAACGATTCGCGCGCGTGCTTGATGTCGCCCTTAATCAGTTCGAGCCGATCCTCGCCTTCGGAAAGCAGCTCCCACAAATCGAAGTGTTTGGATATCTCCTCGAGCATGCCCAAGAAAGGAGTCTGGCAGAAAGTTGGAGAGCCAATGCCGATCATGATGCATCCATCCTGCGGGTATCCGGCGCTACTGATTCGATGAGCGCGTCAATATCGTCCGATTCAAAGGTGACCTCGAGATCTCCAAGCGCGTGGCCTTCCTGGGAGAACGATACCTTGCCAACAGTCGCGACTTGTTTGTTGAGCCTGAAGATCGTGGCACCGTTGATGATACCTCGCCTGAGCACCGCGCGCGCAGCATCTCTGATTCGCTGTCTCTTGAGCAGCTCGGAGAACACCTCGATCGAAGAGGCGGTCGCGTGAATGGGATCGTCCCCCTCGACGATCGAATCCGGGAAGATGCTCTTGATAGCATTCTCGACCTTGTCCCTGTTCTCAGTCGGATAACACCTTGCACTGAGCCGGACAATCAACATGAGCCAGCCATGTTAGAAAAGATATTTAACTGTGCGTTTTCGCGTCGTTAAACCCATGCCAGCGGAGCGTTCGAACGAATCTCTCGCCCGTCCCCACAAACTCTTTGACATTTCTTCATGTGACAATCCCGGGAGGAACCTCACCATCAACAGTCCAGTAATTCGAGATAGCACGTCGAACAGCCGCTTGTCCTTTTGCTTGCCTTGTTCAACATACAAAGGCCCATATGGACGAATTGACATTGCGACCAAGGAGGAAGTGGTCCTGAGACAGAGGTGATATCATGGCGGAGCTCTGGCTGTTGCTTGCGCTAGGGACGATGCTTATGTATGGCATCGGCCAGGTATTCCAGAAGATAGGGACGACTGGGAGCAATCCAACTACGATGATCCTGCTCACCGCTCTGGTCATGGGACCGATATGGGGCGCATGGTACGTCATATTCAGAGATGATGTGAATCTGACAGTCTATTCCATCGTCGTACCCGTCGTCGGCGGCGTTCTGGGCATGGCGGGAAACATCTTCTTCTTTGAGGCTTTGGCGAGGGGCAACGTGAGCATCATCGGAACACTGGTTGCCGCCTATCCCTGCGTGACGGTGATAACCGCTTTCTTCCTCCTCGACGAGCGACTGACTGCGGTGCAGTACGCCGGCGTCGGACTGATAATTCTGGGGATTGTGGGCTTGTCGACGAGCCGGTCTGATTCTGTGCCATCGGCATCGAAGCTCGGACTGATGCTCGCCATTGCCAGCTTTCTGGCCTTCGGTCTTGCCGGCGTCACTCTGAAGGAAGCCGTGAGAGTCGTCGGAAACGATAACGCGATGGGGTTCTACGCGCTATTATACTCCGTTATCGGCGTCTCATATTGGGTCAGCAAGCGCAGAAGCCATCCTGAGCAATCGCTTACTGAGATACCGAGGAAGGTTGTCGGAATCGGCGCCATTGGCCTTGCGTTCAGCGCGATTGGCGGTATTATGCTGATATGGGCGATGGTAGATGGCCCTGCGTCTGTCGTGATTGCCCTCTCAGGAGCCTATCCTGTGATCATGATCCTCCTAGCGCTCATGTTACTGAAAGAAAGAATCGCACTGCGGCAAGTCCCTGGGCTGCTTGCTGTCCTCGGGGGGTTGCCCCTTGTGTCACTCTAAGCCCTATAAGGACAGGACCCCGGCCGATTCTTAGTGCTTGTCCGCCGAATAACACGTGATTCCACCTAATGAAAGATATTTAAAGACGTCCGCGCTAGGTTTGGCGAAATGAAGAAGCGCATTTTGAAGGTCTTCCAGGATAAAGGGATCCTCGTCGACCCAGACGCCATCGACGAGCTAACGGGTGCAAAGGACGCGATGAAGTGCGTGGATGCGATTCTCAGCGACCCCGAAAGGCCACTTGTTGTTACCAAGGCCGATGTCCAACACTATCTCACTTGCCAGCCAGTCAAGACGAGGGCCAAACCTCGGCCAAAAGTAGCTCCTGAGCCAAAGACTGCTTTGCCGACCTCAGAGGAGAAGCCCGCAGAGATCAGAATACTCAAGGACATCACCGGAGATTCGACCTGTGTCGGGAATGTCATCGATTTCGCGAAGCTGTTCAACGACCGGTTCCAGACCCTGAAGAAGATACTCGCCCGACGAAGAGAACTTGCAGGAATGATGTCAATAGACAGGGCGAGGAAGATACGGAAAGATGTTCGCTTCGTTGGCATAGTGAACGACTCGCGGACGACCAAGAACGGCCACACGATGCTCGATGTCGAAGACGAGGACGACAGGATTCAGGTACTCATCATGAAGGGGTCCAAGAAAGGAATGGATGCCTTCATCAAGGACGAGGTCCTTGGAATTGTGGGCTCCTTCAGCAAGGACGGGGAGCTGGTGGTGGCGAAGGAAGTCATCCGGCCAGAAGTGCCGATGAACAACGCGATGGCACCGAACGGGTCGAATGCGATCGTCGCCTTCGTCTCCGACGTGCACGTGGGAAGCTCTGAGTTCCTACCTGATGCCTGGAATCGATTCGTGACTTGGCTGAACAAAGATACGCTTGCGAAGGGCATCGCGTATATCGTCATGCCGGGGGACCTAGTGGACGGCATCGGAATCTACCCCGGGCAGGAAGACGAGCTGTCGATCGAGGATGTGTACGAGCAGTATCAGGAGTTCGCCAGGCTCGTGACCGCCATCCCGCAGAGGATCAAGATCGTCATGATGCCGGGCAACCACGATGCGGTTAGACTCGCGGAGCCCCAACCCGCCCTGCCCAAGGAGGTGAGCTCGATGTTCGACACACGAGTGACTTTCGTGGGCAACCCGTGCTACATGGAGATTGAGGGCAGGACGATCCTCGCGTACCACGGCAGGAGCATGGATGACTTCGCGGGCAACATCCCCAACATGTCCCAGATGCGACCTGGAGAGATCATGAGGGAGATGCTCCGGAGAAGACATTTGGCGCCAATATACGGCGACAGAACGGCCCTCGCGCCTGAGCAGAAAGACTATCTGGTGATAGACCGCGTACCTGACATCTTCGTCACGGGGCATGTCCACCGGTGCACAGTCGGGGAGTACCGTGGGGTGAAGATAATCAACGCATCCGCATGGCAGGGACAGACTGAGTATCAGCGGATGAGAAACCAGGTTCCGGAGCCGGCTAGGGTACCTATGGTCGACCTTGGCACTGGAGACACGTGGGTCGAGGACTTCTCGTCTTCGTAGATTCCCGTGAGAGATTTGATATCCGACGACGGGAATTGACCGCCGTGAAAGACCTGGACATTTTCTTCAGACCGAAGTCCGTCGCCGTGATAGGTGCTACCCCTAGCTCGGGGAAGATAGGGAACATCATAATCGAGAACCTCCTCGGAGAAGGCTACAAAGGGAAGATATACTTCGTGAACCCGAACTACAAGGAGATCCTTGGGATACCTTGCTACTCATCTGTCATCGACTGTCCAGGGCCCGTTGACATGGCGGTGATCGTCGTTCCAGCGCTGCTCGTGCCCGATGTGATGGAGCAGGTCGGCAAAAAGGGCACCAAGGCGGCAACTGTCATCTCAGCAGGATTCTCGGAAGGCGGCGAGGAAGGGAAGGAGCGGGAGAAAGCCTTGTCCGAGATTGCGGACAGGTACGGCATTCGATTCGTGGGACCGAACTCGCTCGGGGTGATCTCGCCACACTACAATCTGAACGCCTCATTCGCGCGCGCATCTCCAATGGCGGGACCAATCGCATTCTTCTCTCAGAGCGGCGCGTTCTGCACCGCCGCGATTGAGTATTCCCTTGGAGAGATGTTTGGGTTCTCCGCATTCGTGAGCTCAGGCAACAAGGCCAATATCGATGACGCCGACCTCGTGACTTACTTCGCCAAGGATGCCAAGTCCAAGTGCATCGCAGCATACATGGAATCCACACGACGGGGGAAGGATCTGTTCAAGGCACTGGACAAAGCCTCCAAGAAGAAGCCGATTGTGATTCTGAAAGCAGGCCGGTCAAAACGGGGAGCTAAGGCTGCGAGCTCTCACACGGGGGCGCTTGCTGGGTCGGATGCCTCCTTCGACGCCGTCTTCAAGCAGACGGGGGTCTACAGGGCGAAGACGATGTTCGAGCTGTTCGACGCTGCCCAGGCCCTTGCACATCAGCCGCCTATGGTCGAGGACGGCATCGCGATAGTCACGAACGCAGGAGGCATGGGAGTGATCGCGACTGATTGCGCTGAGGATCTCGGGTTGGAGCTGTCAGAGCTGTCCAAGACCACTCTGGATGAGATTGGCAAGGTCTGTCCTCCTACCTGGAGCTGGGGCAACCCGGTCGACATCATAGGAGATGCGGACACCGCGAGGTACGCGAATGTTCTGAAGGCGGTCGGGCAGGCGCCCGAGGTAAAAGGAATAATGGTCATAGCGGCGCGACAAGCAGCAACCAACCTCTACGAGATCGCCAAGTGGATAGCCATCACGGCGAAACTGAGTGGAAAGCCGACGGTCGCGTGCTTCGCCGGCATTGAGAATCCTGAGTCTGAGAACTTCCTGGACTCGAGAGGCATCCCCGTCATGCCAGTTCCCGAGAGGGCGGTTACTGCACTCCATGCGCTTCGGGTCAGAGGAAAGTACCTGTCCACGAAAGGGTTGCTCGACACTCCTCAACCGAACAGGTCCTGAAGGATTACTACTGCACCTATGGCGATGAAGACCAAGCTGGAGATGAGGGCGACCAAAACGAGTTTCATCATCGTTTGCCGGTCGTGAAGCAGGTCAAGGAGGGCCATCCGTTCAAATCTCCGCCTTGGCCTCAGCCCTGGCCTCAGCCTTGTCCTTGATCCGCTTGAGTCTGAAGATGTTGTCTCTTTCCATCTCCTCGAGCCTGAATGCAATGAACCGTTCGATCTCCTCGAGCTCTGGCAGGATCTTGTATTCGAGCGCGTTGACCCGGCGCTTCGTCCGCTCGATCTCCTCGATCAGCTTCTTCATCGTCGTCTCGAGTTCGGCCGCCTTCACGACGGTTTCGACAAGGTTCTCGTAGGCCTCCGTGGCCTCGTCGATCCTCGGGGACGTGCCAATGATGCCGTATCCACGTTCCGTGAGAGGGGCGACGATCTTGCTCGACTTGATGTCGGGCACGACGACTCCCATCAGGTTCCTGCTCCTCAGCTGTATCTCTGGGTGACCGGTGAGGGCATAAGACGCCGAGCGCACAGCGATGACGCCGTCGACCGCACTCGCAATGGCTATCTTCTCGCTGGCTTCCTTGTACCTCCTCGCGATCTCGACCCTGAGATCCTTCGCCTGGTCGAGTATCTTGAAGAACTCCAGGATGAGTCCGTCCCGCTTCAGCTTGAGTATCTTGTGCCCGTTCTGAGTCAACTTGATCTTCTTCTTGACCTCGAGCAGTTCTGACCTGGTAGGCTGTATCTCTCTGACCGGCATTGCGCATTCACTTCTTCTTCACAGTCGGGTGATATTTCTCGATGAACTTCCTGTCAATCTTCGTGAGCGAATCTGTGGGCAGCATGGACAGCAGCTCCCAGCCGAGGTCGAGCGTCTGTTCTATCGTGCGGTCCTCGTCCTTCCCCTGACGTGTGAATCTGTCCTCAAAGGCATCCGCGAAGTCGAGGAACTTCCTGTCCCTGTCCGATAGGGCCTCCTTGCCGACGATCGCGACCAGTCCCCGCAGGTCCCTGCCCTCGGCATATGCGGCATATAGCTGGTCAGAGACCGCCCTGTGATCCTCACGTGTGCGGCCGGGGCCGATTCCCTGGCCCATGAGCCTTGACAGGGACCGCTCGACCGCGATCGGCGGGAATATGCCCTTCCTGTGAAGGTCTCTGGAGGCGACTATCTGTCCCTCCGTGATATAACCAGTAAGGTCAGGTATGGGGTGCGTGATGTCGTCTCCCGGCATGGAGAGGATTGGGAACTGCGTGATCGAGCCCTTCTTGCCTTTGATCCTCCCGGCCCTCTCATACATGGAGGCCAGGTCTGTGTACATGTACCCTGGGTATCCCCGTCTCGCGGGAACTTCCTCTCTCGCGGCGCCGATCTGTCTCAGCGCCTCCGAGTAATTCGTGATATCTGTGAGTATCACGAGCACGTGCATCCCGAGGTCGAAAGCAAGGTACTCTGCGGTGGTGAGGGCAAGTCTCGGAGTCAGCAACCTCTCGATTGCGGGGTCGTCCGCAAGGTTGAGGAACACGACCGCTCGCTTCAGAGCGCCCGTCCTCTCGAAGTCCTTCATGAAGTACTGCGCCTCCTCGCTCGTAATGCCCATCGCTGCGAAGACGACCGCGAACTCTTCCTTCCCGCCCAGGACCTTCGCCTGTCTCGCGATCTGCAATGCGATGTCGTTGTGCGGCAGACCGGCACCGGAGAATATCGGAAGCTTCTGACCGCGGACGAGCGTGTTCATCCCGTCTATCGACGAAATGCCCGTCTGGATGAACTCCTGCGGGTTGTCCCTGGCCCACGGGTTGATGGCGGCACCGATGATCTCCAGACGCTTCTCCGGGATGATCGGGGGCCCGTTATCGAGCGGGTCCCCAGAGCCGTTCAGTATCCTGCCGAGCATGTCCTTCGCAACGGGCATTTTGACGGTCTCTCCGAGGAACTTCACTCCCGAAGACCTGTCGATGCCTCCCGTTCCCTCGAACACCTGGATGACCACGACCTCGTCCGATGTGTCCAATACCTGTCCTCTCTTCGTGCTCCCGTCTGGGAGCGCGATCTGCACGAGCTCGCCGTAGCCGATGGGCTCCGTCTTCTCAACGAAGACAAGTGGTCCTGCAATCTGGTTGATCGTGTGGTATTCCTTCGCCATATCTCTCACGCTCCCAAAGAGGCGAACTGCTTGTCCATCTCCGCGGCGACCTTCTTCAGGTCGGCATCCATCGTCTCCTCGAACTTCAGCTTCCCGAGGTCCGTCCTGGACTGCAGCGAGGATATCCTCTCGAGAGGCACCTCGAGCGATATCGCCTTCTTCGCGAGTTCAGAGAATCTCTTTATCGCGCTCATGTACTCGTACTGCCTCTTGAGCGGGCTGTAAGTGTCCACCGCATGGTACGCGCTCTGCTGGAGGAAGAATTCCCTGATCATCCTGGCAACATCGAGCGTCAGCCTCTGCTCCTCAGGCAACGCGTCCGAACCGACCAGCTGCACTATCTCCTGCAGCTCCGACTCCTTCTGGAGCGTCTCCATGGCCCACAGCCTCACCTGGTTCCAGTCCTCGGCGACATTCTTCCTGTACCAATCCTCGAGGATCGGGCTGTAGAGGCTGTACGAGGTCAGCCAGTTGATGGCTGGAAAGTGCCTTCTCTCCCTAAGTTTTGAATCGAGCGCCCAGAATACCTTCACGATCCTGAGCGTGTTCTGAGTGACGGGTTCGCTGAAGTCTCCTCCAGATGGGGATACGGCACCGATGACCGATATGGATCCAATCCCTCCTGAGAACACCTTGACGCGTCCGCATCGCTCATAGAACTCCGAGAGCCTAGCAGCGAGATAGGCCGGATATCCCTCCTCACCGGGCATCTCCTCCAACCGTGACGATATCTCTCTCATGGCCTCGGCCCACCTGGACGTTGAGTCGGCCATCAGTGAGACGTCGTAGCCCATGTCCCTGTAGTACTCGGCTATTGTGATCCCAGTATACACGGACGCCTCTCTCGCAGCGACAGGCATGTTGGAGGTGTTCGCTATGAGAACCGTCCTGCCCATCAGGGGTTTCCCCGTCTTCGGGTCCTCCAGCTCGGGGAACGTGGTCAGGACCTCTGTCATTTCGTTACCCCTCTCACCACAACCGACATAGATGACGATCTGCGCATCGCTCCATTTGGAGAGCTGTTGCGACGTTACGGTCTTACCCGTCCCGAACCCGCCAGGAATGGCCGCAGTGCCGCCCTTCGCGAGGGGGAACAGCATGTCAAGCACCCGCTGGCCTGTCACGAGCGGTATATCTGGCATGAGTTTCTCGACATATGGCCTCGCCTGCCTGACCGGCCACTTCTGCATGAGCTTGAGCTCATACCCAGAATCCAGCTGGCCGATGACATCTTCCACAGTGAAATCTCCGGATGAAATGCTCTTGATCTTCCCCTTCGCGTCATTCGGTGCGAGGACCCTGTGAATGATGTTGCCCTCCGGCACCTCGCCAAGTATGGTCCCGCGACCGACCTCATCGCCCTTCTTGACAAGAGGAGTGAACTCCCACTTCTTCTTCCTGTCAAGGCCAGGAGCCGTGATGCCCCTCGAGACGAAGTCGCCCTGGGTCTCCCTCAGGACGGGCAGAGGCCTCTGAACGCCATCGTACACGCTCGAAAGCAGCCCTGGCCCCAGCTCGACCTGGAGAGGGGCCCCAGTGTCGACGACTACCTCGCCGGGCCTTATGCCTGATGTGTCCTCGTAGACCTGGATGACCGTCTTCTTGCCCACGAGCTTGATCACTTCACCCATGAGCTTGAGCTCGCCAACCAAGACGACGTCGTACATCCTCGGGGAGATACCCTCCGCCGTGACGACCGGCCCTGCGACTCTGCTTATCCTTCCCGTTTCCTTCGTAGCCATATGATCCGCTCCCACTACCTTGACTTGTAAAGGTCGATCCCCATCGCCCTTCGAACCTTATCCCTCATATCGCCTTCATCGAGCCCGACTGGTATGACGACGGGGTCGACGCTCTCCATCATCTTCGTCCTCAGCTGAGGAGGCAACTTCTCGAGGTCCTTCGTGTAAAGCGCGAGTATGCCGACATCCTCCTCGTCCATGACCTTCACGATCGTCTCGACCAGCTTGTCCGGGGCGACGGCGTACACTTTCCTGATGCCTGCCAGGCGGAACCCTGTCACGAACTCCTCGGTGCCCACGACAGCGATCTGCATCTCACACCACCAGCAGGTCCTCGATGACCGTAGTCGAGAGGGCACTCGCCTTGCCTCTCGCGATTATCCTGATGTTGTCCACTTCCACTTTCTTGCGTATCATGTAGTTCACAATCGGGAGGACCGAGAGCGGGTAGAAGTGGGCGAATTTCTCGCTCTTGCGAATGAGCGCCTTATCCAACGCGATCGTGATGCCCGAGAGCTTCCTGTCCGTCTTGAAACGCTCAAGAGGTTCCCTTATGTCGGCGTACATGGAGGACTTCTCGAGCTCCTCGATTATCGGTGGCATGCCCTCCGCCTGCGCGAGCGCGCGCAGCTTCTCGATGCTGTAGTCCATGCCTCCCGGTATCAGATACTTGACGATCTTGTCCTCGGGGATGCGCGCGGCCTTCAGTTTCAGGAGCACCTTGAGGTTCGTCACGTCGATCTCCTCCCTGACGAAATCCCTGAGCAGCTTGTCCGCGCTGACCGTCCCTTTGACCACCTTGAGGAGGTCGTAGTACATCCTCTGGTCCAGATGGTCCTCCAAGGGTGCCAGCCTGCCCGCATCCACGACTTCTCTTACAAGTTCGGGGGTGATCGCGAGTGCAGCGTCCGCAACGAGCGCGTCCATGATCTCGGAGACCGAGCTTGACTGTATCAAGGACTTCAGGTATGCCTCCGTGTAGGCGCCTGCCGGAACGAGTGTGTCGACTATCTCCTCAGCCCTGACATTGGTCATCTTGCCCCTCAGGAGCGTCTTGACGTTGTAGATATCCCAGCGCTTCAGGTAGTTCCCGACCATTTCTCTCAGGTGGCCTGTTGTGAAGCCTAGTATGTCGGAATATGTGTTCGCGAGGTTTCGCGTGACTGCCACCTCGACCAAGTTGGCACCCGAGTACACCGAGGCGTACTTCGCCATCTCCTCACGGTACTGGGTCTCTCCGAGGAACCTGCCAACTTCGTACACGTCCATGACGAGAAGGCGGGAGTAGACGTCCCTCGAAAGGAGGAACCTCTTCTTCGCCTTCACGCGAGTGCACGCGTATGCATAATTGCCTCGGTTGCCTGCAAACCACATGCTCCGAATCACCCGAACAGCTTCTCGTATATCTCCCGTATCTTCCCGTTCCAGACATCGTCCAGAATGCTCTCGAACCGGTAGTCCAGACGCACGGTCCTGTCCTTGCTCTCGAATATGAGCCCGCCCGCGCAGTCAACTACTCCTCCGCTGGTCATTCCCGAGGGCAGCTGCAGCAACGGCTTGTCGGCCTTGTTCGTGTACACATAGCAGTCCCCGAGCTCCTTCTTCGCCTTGGAGACGAGCTTCGAGTAGACCTTCTTGCGTTTGTCCGAAGGATAGCTGGCCAATTCTTCGAGCGCCTGCGACCTGAGATCCTCCATTACCTTCCTCTGTGCAGCCAGGAGCGTCTTCTTCGATTCCAGCTCCGCGCTCGACAGCTCCTGCTGTTCCATCTGAGCGGTCTTCGCTTCGGACCTCTTCTCGGCCTTCTGGCGGTTCTCTTGTATCTTCTTGTCCGCCTGGAGGACCTGCTCGTCACGCTCCTTCTGCCCGAGCTGGATGATCTCTCGCTTGCGCTCCTCTCCCTTGCGGAGGATCTCATCGACTACCTTGTTCAGACTCATCCTACCTCAGCTCCGATGATCCCGGCCTCGTATCGCCGATCTCCGTTCTTCTTCCCGTTTCACACCAAGCCGTAGATCAGGAACGCGACGACGAACCCGAAGATGACGATGGTCTCGGGCAGGACCATCAAGGTCAAGCCCTTGCCGAACATCTTTGGGTCTTCTGCAGTTGCGCCCACCGCCGCCGCTCCGATCTGTGCCTGGGCTATGCCGGTGCCTATGCCCGCTGCGCCTATTGCGATGCCCGCACCGACAAGCGCCAATCCGACCGCTGTTGGGTCCAATGCCATTTTCTTCTACCTCCTATTTCGTTATCACAGAGTACTTCCTCTCGTAGCTCAAAGGGGAGAATTCAGTACCCCCACCCTCGAAGAACTTTAGGAAGAACTCAACATAGTTCAGCCTGATAGCCTGAATGCCCGATGACAGAGCCCCGATGAAGAACACGAAGAACGCTTGGGACACGAACAGCGCCAAAACTCCCAGTATCGCCACGACGATATTCCCGCTCTCGAATATCATCGGGAACAGCATGAAGTTGAATGCGACCGCCACCGCACCCTTGCCAATCGCCATCGCAGCCAGTCTTGCGTACGAGACGAGGTTCGTAAACACGCCTACAACCTCGGTAAGTGCCATCGCCCCCTCGAAGACCACGATGCCCAGGACGCCTGCTACGATGAGCCCCAGCGCCGGCATCGAGACCTTTATGCCGATCATATCGGCGCTCACGTCCGGGATGGGTGAGAGAACAGTCGAGTTCATGAAGTGACTAGTTTGGGTGGCATCTCCCGCGATGACCATCATCTCAGCGAATAGTCCGAAGAGCACCAGAAGCCACGCGATCTTTCCCACGGCATGTTTCTTGCTGTGCGGGTAGTGATTTACAAAACCGAAGGTGAAGCCGACGGTCAGGTGGATCCAACCGGCGACGAGCGATATCGCGATCATCTCCATGGAGTCGCGCATCTTGTCGAGCAAAGGATGAATGGGTATGTTCGCGATGACCTCCCAGGAGTGCTCGTCAGGGTTCTCCACCGGCGGATGGAATGGCACCCCGAAGGCCTCGGCGAACACGAACAGTCCGAACACGCTAGCCATGAATCCGCCTGCCAAGATTATCGCACCTAACTTAAGCAGATCAGGGGACGACTTGAACTTCCAGCGAATCATGGCGCCGAGGACGACCAGACTCAGGCCGAATCCTAGGTCGCCTATCATGAAGCCGAAGAAGAGAGGGAATGTGATGAACAGGACAAGAGTAGGGTCTATCTCCTCGTACTTCGGCGTTGATACGAGATTGATGAAGAACTCGAACGGCTTAACCGGTTTCGGATTCTTCAGTTTGACCGGAGTCTCCTCGGATTTCTCCGGAGAGACGGTTTCGATGAACGCGAGGCCGCAACACATCGTGTCCAGGGCCGTCCTTATCTCGTCCACACGGTGACTCGGAGCCCATCCGTCGATGATGAACGAATTTGCCGAAGTCGCAATCCGCAAAGGGGTTTCCGCCTTGAGTATCTCGATGGATAGGTGCTCATCGGAGCTGATGATGAAGTCTGCGAATTGTTTTCGGATGGCGTCCAGGTCGGCCTCGATCCTTGCCAGGTCCGCCTCAAGCTCTTTGATCTGCTTGCGAAGCTGGACGACGATCTCGTCCGGGTCGCCCTTCACCTTCGGCAGTTTGATCTCCTGGAAACCGTGCTCCGCCAGTATCTTCGAGGCCTCCGTGCGGCCTTCGCTCTTTACGAACGCCACAACGACGACATCGGATTTCCTGGCGTCGGCGAACACCTCGCATTCGGCCACCTTGCTCGTCAGAGCAGCGCTCGGGTCAGTCTTGCATATCCCGACGAAGCTCGAGAGATTGTCATAGCCATCAAAGAGTTCCACTGGTATCGCGAAAGGGACGATTGGCTCTAGGGCCCTGATCTCCCCTTCCTTCTCCCTGACCAGCGCCTGTATCTTCTGTCGTGAATCTGCCTTGCTCGATGTATTGAGGTCCAGTGTGACAAGCGCCTGATCCATCCGAGACCTGATGTCGTGGACGTGCATGGCACGAGCCGGCTTGTGGTCCTCAATCTCGAGAGATCGGATGATCGATCTAAGCTTGAGGAGCTTCTGAGACGTGTCAGAGGCCGTCGGGAGCGGCTGGCCGATCCTAAATTCCTCATCCTGTTCCGTGAAGTCTATCAGATGGAGTACGCCCAACTCGTAGAGGCACTCGATTGTAGCATCGAGGCTTTCAATCGACCCGACGACAACGACCCGCGTCATCTCCTCTGGCTTAAGCATCAATCGTCCTCTCAAACTCCGAAAGAACGAACTCCTTTGCCGTGCCCATGCGCTTCTGGGCGGTGGCGGTCAGTGCGGCGGCCTTTTTCTCCCCTTCGGCAAGGACCGTCCTCTTCTTCTGGTCAATCCGCGATTGGGCCTCGGCCACCCTGGCATCCAGCTGCTTCCTGAGAATCGCTTCCGCGCTGTCACTTCTCAAAATCGCCGCACGCTTCCCCTCGGCCTGGAGTTGCCGCCTTTTCTCCTCGGCCTCCTTCGTCATTATGCGTACCTTCTCTTCCGCATCTTTTATTTGGCGAAGTATGTCGGCCTTGCCCAAGTCAGACACGTCCAGTCGCTGATGCGGGTTTCGATATAAATAGCCTACGGGGTTCAGATTTTTCGATTTATTTCCCCGCTAATTCGACAATTAACGACAAATGAGGGTTTGCTTCGATTCTCCGATAGCTCACGCAAGCGCACTACACCTGCAGTTTCTTCGCGAACAATCTCTTGTCCATCCTCGTGACCTTGATACCGGCCTGCTTGAGCAGTTCGACCCCTGTTAGATCCGAGTAATCATCGATGTAGACGACTCGGGCGACCTGAGCGTTCAGAATCATCCGCGCGCAGATGGGGCACGGAACGATAGTCGAATACATCGTGGACGAGCGCGCATTCGTTCCTGCCTGTATCAAGGCGTTCTGCTCGGCGTGCACCGCGGTGCACGTCTCTAGTCTGGTGCCTGACGGGATGCCCAGCTTGTCCCTGATGCATCCAATCTCGTGACAGTGCGGGAGGCCTCTCGGATTTCCGTTGTACCCCGAGCTCTTGATCTCGCCAACATCGCTGACGACGATAGCTCCTATCTGCCTTCGGGTGCAGGTGCTCCTCCGGGAGACCTCGATCGCGATATTCATGAAGTACTGGTCCTTCGATATGCGAGTGTTCTTCCCGTGGGCCTTCTCCGCCTTCACCTGATACCCCCTCGGCCTCAATCCCATCTTGACATTTCTAGCTTTGCCTCGGATGGCACCACGCGCTAGCGCCCTCGCAGGCATGGGAAAGGGTAGAAATAGAGATGGGGCTCTACGAAACGCCACCACAAGGCAATTGGAATGAGCAAGTGGGTTAAGATAGGTGCTGGGATCGTCGCCGCCGTCGCGGTGGTGCTTCTAGCGTATGCGGTGCTCACCCCCGAGGACACGACAGATACTACCGACCACATGGGCGTGAATGGTCACATGATCTACAGCTCCAGCAACGTCGGGATCATAGCCATCGCGATAGTGCTGATAGTCGGAGCCGTGATGGTAGCCGCCCTTTGGAACGAGTACGAGCCCTTGCCGCCGAGCATGGTCCCTCCGAGCAAGCCGCCTGAGCGGACGGTCGGAGCTGCCAAGGAACCAGAGCTGCCCGCTGTGGTCCCAAAGGAGGCGCCCCGCACCCCCTCAGAGGAGACGGAGGCGAGCAGAAACTATCTCGTCCTTCGACTGTTGAGCGGGGACGAGCGTACTATGTTCAAGTCAATCATGGACTCTGGCGGGGAGGCGCTACAGAAGAACCTGATATCCCAAACCAAGATGTCGAATGCCAAGGTCTCCCGAGTCCTGGACAGGCTGTTGCAGAAGGGCGTCATAACCAAGGAACGGTACGGGGCGACGAACAAGGTCAAAATCAAGCCCGAACCGTGATTTTGACCGGGTTTTCAGCCTCTTTTCACCCCAGTGAAAACGTTTTCGCCGCTTTTCAGGATAGGTCCAAGTACCATTTCATCCAAACAGTACACCACGGGCGAATGGAGCCCGAACGACACCCGGAGGTGAAAGAACAATGAAGACGTCAATAATGGTGGCCATTGCAGCGGTGGTAGGAGTGCTCGCAGTCGCAGGAGTAGCCGCGGCGGCATCCCCAACAGTTGCGCAAGCCATGGGCCTAGGATCGGATTCCGGGGACGGCAGCGGCAACATGCACGGATGGCATCACCAGTGGTCATATCAGCATGCGAACCAGAACGACACATGCGGCATGCACGAGTATGACTATGCCTGGGAGTATGACTACAACTACTCCGACGGCCCCAAGAACTGCACATGCGTGGGCTGATCGGGCATTCACGCGCCTGGAAAACTAAACCCCTTCCTCCCTCATATTTTTGGAATCTTGACGCACTCGAGGCAGCGCACGACCCGAGGCGCCGGGGCAGCTTGATATCCGGGACAGGCGATGCGGGGTCGTCATCAAAACGCTGTTACTGAGGGGACAGACTTGCCAATACACGAACCGATTGGGGGCCAGCTGAACATCTTCACCAAGAGCGAGGTCCAGAAGATCCACGGCGCGGCGATGGAGGTTCTCAAGAGGCTGGGCATCAAGATCTGGTCCGAGAACGGACGGAAGCTTTTCGCAGATGCGGGCGCGGAAATCGATGACAAGTCGATGACCGTCAAGATGGACGAGGGATTCGTAATGGACATCATTCACAAAGCACCGTCCTCGTTCGATTACTACGGCCGGGACCCGAGCTACAGACTCCTGATGGGTAAGAAGAGGGTCCATTTCTCGCTCTGTGGCCAGGGCGTGAAGGTGCAAGACCTCGATGGAAAGGTGCGCCCTGCGACCCTGCATGACCTCGAGAACATGGCCATTATTGGGGACTACAGTGAGAACATCCACCACATCTCGATGATGACCACTCCCATGGACGTCCCGCCTGAGACGATGCACATTCGGGCGCTCTGGGGGATGCTGAAGAACACCGTGAAGACGGTAGACGGATACACTCACGGGACGAGATCGGCCGAGGAGACGATTCAGCTTGGATCGATAGTCAGAGGGTCGACAGACGCCTTGGTGAAGAAGCCGTTGTTGCTTGGCTTCACGAACCCGGTGAGCCCGATGCAACTCTCGAAGGAGCTCGTGGACGGAGCGATAGTGTATGCGAAGTACAAACAGCCTGTGCTCTACGCTCCTGAGGCTCTCTCGGGTGGGACGGCCCCTGCGACCTTGGCCGGCCTCATGGTGCAGCAGACGGCAGAGGTGCTATCGGGGATCATGGTCTCCCAGCTGGCGAATCCGGGTGCACCTGTGCTCTTCGGCACGGTCTCGGCAGCGATGGACATGAAGACCGGCACACCAGCACTTGGTGGACCCGAAGTGGGCCTGCTCAACCTGGCTACTGCCCAGCTTGCGAGGCACTACAAGCTACCGTGCAGGGGGACTGGAGGGAATTCGGATTCGAAAGTCGTCGATGCGCAGGCCGGCATCGAGACCGCCATAAGCATCCTGCAAGCGAGTTACGCAGGTGTCAACTTCATGTACGATTCGGCGGGCTCTTTGGACGGATCCCTCACCACTTCGTACGAGAAGATAGTCATAGACAACGAGATCTGCGGCATGGTTTCGAGAATACTCAAGGGAATAGAGGTGACAGACGAGACGCTCGCCGTCGATGAGATAGTCCGGATCGGACCCGCCGCGAGCTACCTAGGCACACCCTACACGCTTCACCACTTCAGGAAAGAGCAATTCATTCCGGAACTGCTTGACAGGAAATCGAGAGATTTGTGGGAGGCGGCCGGCAGGAAGGACATGGCGCAAGTCGCACGAGAGAAGGCTAGATGGATACTCGAGAATCACACGCCCGAGCCCCTTGAGAAGGACGTCTTGAACGAGGGGGATGAATTCGTGAAGAAGGTAGTCAAGGGATACGGTCACTGACCCGGGCATGATGACCCGGGATGCAACCATATCCATTTTATACGAGTCTCCCACTCTCAGCGTCGTGGTCGATAGCGAACCGAAAGAGGACCGGCTGCCCAAGAAATATCGCGGCACCCTGCTGTTCCTGAGAGATGCGGGAATCGCGTTCCTATTCGTGTGCCTCGTGCTACTCACCATGTTCGCGTACACGGGTCTGTGGCCTCCCCTGGTCGTCGTGGAATCGAACAGCATGATGCACGGCGAGGAGAATCTCAGCAGCATTGGGACGATCGATACGGGAGACCTCGTGCTCGTGAAGAAGGTCGACCAGGTCTCAGAGGTGGAAACCTATCTCGAAGGCTACGTCTCGGGATACAGCAGCTACGATGATTACGGGGATGTGATCATCTACGAACGGGGAGGCGTTTCGGCCACTACGCCGATAATCCACCGCGCGATGATGTATTTAGAGTTCAACGCAGACTACACCAGCTACAGCTGTGCCGCGCTCAAGAACGTTCCACGCACCGGTCCAAGCGCCAAGTGGTCGACCCTCAACCCGTCCGATACATGGGACAATCTCACGAGCACGCTGATAATTTCTGACGTCGGCTGGAACAGCCTCTCCGTCTCGGTCGACATACGGTCGCTGCTGGCATCCCACAGAAGCGGTTTCATAACCAAAGGGGATCACAACTCTGGAATCGATCAGATGTATGGCGCCGCGGGTCCGGTCGATGTGAATTGGGTTGTGGGAAAGGCTCGCGGGGAGATCCCATGGTTCGGACTGCTCAAGCTATGGTCGACCGGCACACTTGGGAGCCCCGCACCGCCCAACAGCGTGCGCAACCTGTGGATCGCCATCGCAGTAATCGTCATAGCACCGGTCGTGCTGGACATATTTCTCACATACCGCGAGAAGAAGCGCATCGCGCGCAGACGGGCCCTGTACGAGCGGCACGCAGGAAAGAGCTCGAATGTGGATAAAAGGGTGGAAGGCGAGGAGCAGAAGAAGCCCCCCGAGCCACCTCCGAAGCTGGCGTAGATCACATCAGTGTCGTCTGATAGCGCAGCTTGTAGTTCTTGAGCTGGCTCAGTATCTCGTCCTCTTCGAGTATCTTCCTCGCTTCCACCACTGGCACGCTGGGCTCTATCTCCTTCGTTCTCCCCCCTCTCCCGAAGGACTTCACCCGAGCATGTATTATGCCGAGCATATCGAGTTCCGAAATCAGGTCCGTGATTCTCCTCTGGGTGAGTATGGCAATCGAAGTGCATTGGCAGAGTTCCTTGTAGGTTTCGTACAGATCCCCTGTAGTGAGCTTTCCGTCTCCCCTCTCCGTGTTCAGGAAGACCCCCATCAGCACCAATTTGGACTGAATGGGCAGGGTCCTGACCGCCTCGGTGATGCAGTCGAGCTCGATCTTGTTCTTCGCCCTGATGACATCCGACTCGGTCACGACCAACACTTGGTTACGCTCGGCTATCTCTGCGGCCACCCTCAGAAGGTCCAGAGCCCTCCTCGCGTCTCCGTGTTCCTGGGCGGCCAGCGCCGCGCAGAGCGGTATGACCGAGGGCTCGAGCGAGCCCGCCTCGAGCACCAACTTGCTCCTCTGGTCCAAGATGTCCTTCAACTGCTCCGCATTGTAAGGTGGGAAGACCATCTTCTCCTCGCTGAGCGAACTCTTCACTCGTGGGTCGAGAAACTCCATGAAGCGCAGGTCGTTCGATATCCCGATTACGCTCACCTTGGCATTCTTGAGATCGTCGTTGATCCTGCACAAGTGATACAGCACATCGTCGCCGCTCTTCGATACGAGCTGGTCGACCTCGTCGAGAGCGATGACTATCACGCGCTTCTCCTCGTCGATCTTCTCCCTGAGTATGTTGTACACACGCTCCGTGCTCCAACCAGTGAAAGGAATGCGGGCCTCGAAGTCCTCGATGAACCTGTTGCCAATGTTCTGGAGGATTCCATACTGCGTGTCCACGACCTCGCAGTTCATGTAGATGAAATGGACCTTGTTCAATCCCGAATCTGCTCGCTCGATCTCCTTGCCGATGTACTTCATGCAGGCGGTCTTTCCCGTCCCCGTCTTCCCGAAAAGCAGCACGTTGGAGGGTCTGTTTCCCTCGAGCGCGGTCACCAGAATCCTCGCCAGCTCCCCTATCTGCTCCTCTCTGTGAGGAAGAACGTCAGGTATGTATGATGATCTCAGAACGTCCCTGTCGCCCTTGATGATGGACTGCGATTTGATATACTGGTGGAATATGGTATCCTGCATCTTGTTCCCCCGCAGAAGCAAAAGGCTCCTTCCCTCCCCTTGTTTCCGATGGAAGCCGCTCTCGGAATCCACACGAAACTGAGGGAAAAGTGGAATGATGTAGAAGCTACTTAAGTGTTAATATTATCGTGAGAACTCATTTTACCTGCAGCCTCGAAATTTTGGTGAATCGAGCGAGCCAGCATTTCTAGAAAATGCGATGCGGTGAATAAAAAATTTTGGTGCACATGCATGCGCATTTCCGAGGGGGGACCCCTTTATTTCCTGTGGAACGCCCTGAAAAAGGGGTGGGACCCTCGGGAATCGCGTGTGTCCATCGGAACACATGGTTCTGAAGCTAAGGATGTGCTGGATTTCGTCAACGGATATCATTATCTCTCAATATGGCCTAAGCGACGTAGCAGATGAAAAAGGCAGTCCTTCTATCGATCACGGATGACACCACGGAGATGCGCTCCCTTCTGGATACACTAGGAGTGCAAGTCATTAGAGAGTTCCATCAGAACCTCAGACATCCGCACAAGGCGAGCTTCCTCGGACCCGGGAAGATAGAGGGGATCCAGAAGGAGCTGGAAGAATCTGAATTCGACGTCGCAGTGGTGAACGGGATCCTACGACCATCACAACACCACTATCTCGAGATGAAGTTTCAGAAGGAGTTTATTGACAGGCCTGGTGTGATACTTCGTATTTTCTCAGAGCACGCGCATACCCAAGAGGCGATTGCGCAGGTCACACTTGCCAAGCTGAGATATGAACAGCCGTTTCTGAGAGAGTGGATACACAAAGCGAAGAGTGGCGATCGTCCGGGCTTTCTCGCAGGGGGAGCCTACGCAACAGATGTCTACTACGAACATGCGAAGACTCATGCGAGAAGAATAGAGAAAGGACTGAGAGAGCTATCAAAGCAAAGAGAGATTACAAGAGCTAAGAGAAGAGAGCAGGGATATAGTCTCGTCTCTCTCGCAGGTTACACAAACGCAGGAAAATCCGCCTTGCTGAACAGGCTGTGCGAAGCCTCAGTGGAAGTCGATGACAGGCTGTTCTCAACCCTGTCAACTACCACCAGGCGACTGAAGGGGAGTAGGGCAAACATTCTTGTCTCTGACACAGTTGGTTTTATCAGGGACCTCCCACCAGATCTCATTGATGCGTTCAATTCAACACTTGAGGAAGTATTCTATGCAGACCTGATTCTCTTACTGTTCGATTCTAGCGAGAACGACGACTTAATCAAATCCAAATTGAGAACCTCATTAGAGATCCTCCTTCCGAGAATCGAGAGGAGGTCTCTCGTCGTTGTTGGTAATAAGACGGATTTGATAGATGATGAGAGAAAGAAGAAGGTAATCAGTATCGTTGAATCTATCATAGGATCCTACGAGCTGCTGATGATTTCGACTGTGAGGGAGAAAGGGTTAGATGCACTCAGAACTCGAATAGGGTTAATCCAGAACTTGTCAGCCGTCCTCAGCGTGGAACTCCCTTTGAGCGACGGGTCGATGGGCCTACTCTCAAGGCTGAGAGCATCATGTGATGTCAGCGAAGAAGTCGTTGGCACCATCGTGAAAGCGACGATTCGCTGCAGATCGGATGATCTCGGGAAGATCATTGGATGGCTGGAAGCAGCCGGCGCACTCAAGATAATCACGAACGATGGGCCACGGGCCGAGGGGGCACAGAGAACGGGCATCTCCAACGGAAGTGAAGGGGCCCCCCTCACATGAGGGCCTCTACAGCTTGAACTCTTTCTTCTTCGCAATGACCTTGTCCTCGAATCGCTGAGGCAGGGACCAGGCCAGATACTCTATGTCGTCCATGTTCCTGACGAACTTCGCCTTGCTCGGCGTGTCGATGAGGTCAGCCAGCTCTCTCGTCTTCTTGACGAAATCGTAAAGCCACCAAGCGCAGACAATCAACCCGATGGGCGCCCCGACCGCGATCCAGTCGACCCAGGTTCCGAGCGGGTTCAGGAAGGACCCCAGGAACGAGATGGGATCGGGCAGATTGAAAATCACTTCTCCGTCAACCATCTTCATGTACACGACGCCAATGATGGAGGCAATCGTGAGGAAGGCGAACAGCAGCGTGAGCAGGGTGGCTAGTTCGAGCCTGTACTCGGTTAGAATCGATTTGGCCATCCGTTCACCTAGCTGACGGATAAAAGAGGAACCCGTTAAAATGATTTCCTATGGTTTGGGGACCCTACATGTAGCCGTCATCAGTATTCTTTCCTATTGCGGATTGCCCGCAGATGCTTGGCAGGGGGTCTCGCCAGCGCATTCTGGCAACGGCAAGCCCAATCACACTGGGCCTCGTAGTCCTCATGGCCTGGGGTTCTCCGGTGCCCGTCGTGTCGATTGCAGCCCTGGCGTCCATCGACGACGGCACTATGGTCCAGACGGTCGGACTCGTGGCGGATTCGTGGGCATGGGATGACGGGACAGAGAACCTGTTGCTTGTGGAGACCGCCTCTGGATGTACTGTCATCATGGTCTGTTCCAGCGGGATCCACGCCCAGCCGAGCACGTACGTCCATATTGGGGATGAGATCAAGGTCGTCGGGAAGGTATTCGGGTCGGATTCTCCGAGGAAGCTGTATACTGACAGCGATAAGGTGACTCTTCTTCGACGGTGCGAATTCGTTCTGACGGTGGATTCATTGGCGGACTGCTGGCGACTGTTCGAAGGGGACGACATCGAGGTCAGAGGGATACTCTCCAGAACGAGTGGTGACATCGGGCTCGCCCTTAGAGGCCTGTCGGGGGGAAGCACGGTCGCGCTGGACTATCCGAATGAGATCCAGCCGGCATTGCTGGGAAGGGAGGTGGTCGTTGCTGGGCGCCTAACCTTTGAGGAGACCATCCTGGCGGTAGTGCTTCGCGCGGATTCGGTGGTAGCATGTTCGTGACAACAACCCTTTTCTTGGGGACCAGCGATGGCCGTCAGCGTGAGCGGGACTCTGCTTGCCTTCGACGATACCGATTCTCCGGATGGCATGTGCACGACCTACCTAGCCTCGCTCATGATCGAGGAGCTGAAGGATTACGACTTGATCGGTCTCCCACGTCTCGTACGGCTCGACCCCAATGTGCCTTGGAAGACTAGGGGGAACGCAGCCATCTGTCTGCGGCTCGGAGAAGGTACAGGCCCTTCGAGACTCTGCGGCGCCCTTCCGGGACGGATGGTCAGATACTATGAGAGCGGTCGCTCGGTCGATGGGAGGCAACTACTGGGAGAGGCATCGCGCGTGCTGGAAAGAGTTGCCCAGTTCGATTGCGACAAGACGAACCCAGGCATCGTCGTGTCGGACCGGAGGCCGTCACAAGGGCTTTATTGGGACGCAGTGCGTGAAGTCGTCCCTATCGGCCGCGTCGAGAGACTGCTGAAGGAATGCGGCGCGGAGTGGAGGAAGTACAAGAGCGGAAGGGGGATAATCGGCGCAGCGTCTGCGATGGCGTGGCGCCCCAGAGACAGGACATGGGAGGTTATCGCGTATCGCCACCCAAAGGTGTTCGGCAAACCACGGAGAGTCGACCCCAAGAGCGTGATCTCCATGGACAAGGCCACAAGGCGCACCTTCAACAACTATGATTATGAGAGCGGTCACATCGCAATCACTCCGGGGTCGCCTTGCCCTATCCTCTTCGGCATCAGAGGAGACTCTTCAGCTGAACTCTTGAGGGCCAAGGACATGATAGAGGGAGAAAGTCCGGACAGATGGCTTCTGTTCCTGACCAATCAGGGCACGGATGACCATATCGTAAGGAGAAGAATCTGTTCGCTGAGACCCATGGATTCTGCGGAAATCGAGGCCAAGGTCGTCTCGCCACCAGTCACGATACCAGGGAAACACGTCATCCTCCGCGTCTCTGACGGGGACGAAATCGATGCGGCCTTCTACGAGCCTTCTCGCAGTTTCCGACAGGTGGCACGGGCGCTCCTGCCTGGCGATGAAGTGACGCTCTATGGCTCCGTGCGCGAGGACAGGTTGACGCTCAACGTCGAGAAGATACACGTCCAGAAACTCGTGAAGGACATCCGAAAGATCCACAACCCTGCCTGCGAGCGCTGCGGGAAGAGCATGGGCTCAATGGGATCCGGTCAGGGCTACAGATGCAAGAGGTGTGGGGCAAAGGCGCCAGAGTCCGCCGCGGTGTCTAGGACTTTTGCCCGCTCCATCAGGCCCGGATGGTTCGAGCCGCCAGTCGCATCGCGAAGACACCTTCACAAGCCACTTCGGCGAATGTCGAGGGTGAACATAGACAATCTATAAATACGCTCCAGCGAATCCGCAGCCAACCATCCGCACGATGATTTCCAGCGCGCTGGGCAGGTGTATCTTCATGAAGGAAGCAGTCATTGTCAGTGCTACTAGGACCCCGGTCGGCAAATTCGGAGGAGCTCTCAAGGACCTGAGCGCTCCAAAGCTGGGTTCCATTGTAGTCAGAGAGGCGGTCCGAAGGGCGAAGGTCTCTCCCAAGGAAATCGAAGAGTGCATCATGGGAAACGTCCTCGCGGCAGGTCTTGGGCAGAACCCTGCGAGGCAAGCGGCACTTCATGGCGGCCTCACCGAGGAGGTCGCAGCGCTCACGATCAACAAGGTCTGCGGGTCTGGGCTCAAGGCGGTCATGCTCGCCTCTGACGCGATTCTGGCAGGAAAGGAACGGATAATTGTAGCCGGTGGTATGGAGAGCATGAGCAACAGCCCGTACCTCCTTGAGAAGGCGCGTTTCGGATACAAGATGGGCGATTCGCAGATAGTGGATTCGATGGTCAGGGACGGCCTCTGGGATATCTTCAACAACTTCCACATGGGCAACACGGGCGAGATAGTGGCTCAGAGGAACGCGATCACGAGACAGGATGCGGACAAGTTCTCGCTCTGGAGCCAGCAGAAGGCCGTCCAGGCAATCAAGAGTGGCGCGTTCAAGGACGAGATTGTGGAGGTCGAGATCGAGTCCAAGAAGGAGAAGATCGTGGTCTCCGTCGACGAGGGCCCGAGGGAGGACAGCACCCTCGAGGGGCTCGCGAAGCTCAAGCCAGTCTTCAAGAACGACGGGATCCTCACAGCCGGCAACTCCTCCACGATCAATGACGGGGCATCCGCGACGGTAGTCATGGATTTCGAGCTGGCCAAGGAGAAGGGCCTGAAACCCCTTGTGAGGATTGTGGACTACTTGACCGTTGGAGTCAGGCCGGAACTGCTAATGGAGGCGCCGATTCATGCGGTCAAGAAGCTGCTCAACAGGAACAACCTTCAGATAGGCGACATCGACCTGATCGAGCACAACGAGGCGTTCTCGACCGCATCCATCGCGACGATGCGCGCGCTTGCCATCCCCGAATCGCGATTCAATGTGAATGGCGGAGCGGTCGCGCTCGGGCACCCGATCGGATGCAGCGGCGCCCGTGTTCTGACCACTCTGATCTATGCCATGAAGGCCAGAGGGGCGAAGAGAGGCATCGCCACTCTCTGTTTGGGCGGCGGGAACGCCGTTGCGATGCTAGTCGAACAATAGTCCCGTGGCGGTCAAGCAAGGAAATATACTACTTCGAACTACACAGAGCATCTACTCCATCGGGCGATAGCATGAACGCGAGAGAGCTGATGCAGGCGGTAGCTGAGGATAGGGATGAACTACTGGGCAATTTCTGCGCGATGCTGCGGATAAGCGCCGTGGGCCCTGAGAACGGGGGCGAAGGCGAGTCCGAGCGCGCGAAGTTCTTGACCAAGCTGGCCAGGGATCTCGGGTTCAAGTCCGTGGATGTGCTAGAATCTGCTGACCCGCGGGTCCCCTCAGGCAAGAGGCCGAACATAATCATAAAGCTCAGAGGGAGTTCCGACAAAAATCTGTGGGTCGTCACACACATGGATACAGTCCCCGTCGGAGACTTGAGCGCGTGGAAATCCCCTCCGTTTGAGCCGAGGGTCGAGGATGGCAAGATATTCGCCAGAGGGTCCGAGGACAACGGACAGGAGCTGATCGCGTCGCTGTATGGGCTCAAGGCTCTCGCGAGGAACGGGATGACCCCAGAGTGCAACATAGGACTCGTGTTCGTGGCTGACGAGGAAATGGGCAACGCCCATGGCATCGATTTCCTCCTGCAGAAGAACATCTTTCGGAAAGAGGACCTAGCAGTCGTGCCGGATCACGGCGAGAAGGACGGCTCCGGCATAGTGGTGGTGGAGAAAGGGATCGCATGGATAGAGGTCGAGGTGGTTGGTGTTCAGACCCATGCGAGCACGCCCGAGAAAGGTGTGAACGCTTTCGAGGCGGCTGCGCGGTTCATGTTGCTCGCACTTGAGCGCCTGAGAAAGAGATTCATTGTGTGCGATCCTCTCTTCGATCCGCCCTGCAGTACATTCGCTCCTACAAGGTGCGAAGCGAACGGCCCGAACATAAACACCGTCCCAGGTCGGCAGCGATTCGCTTTCGATTTTCGAGTTCTGCCTGAGTACAGTCTTGACGACGTGATGTATGAGGTGCGTGCAGCCGCTGACGATATCGAGAAGTCGACTGGGGCGAGGATAAACCTGAAGCTCGATCAAAGGGCGGATGCTGCTCCGAGGACTGAAGCGAATGCCGAGATTGTGAGAAGGCTCTCTGCGGCCATTCAAGTGGTTCGCGGCCTCAAAGCTCGCCCAAGAGGGATGGGGGGCGGCACGTGTGCGGCCCCTTTCAGGCGCCTGGGGATTCAGGCGGCCGTGTGGTCCACATCCTCGCAGACGGCGCACGACGCCAACGAGTACTGTAAACTGGAAGATGTTATCGCAGACGCACAGGTTTACGCCCTGCTTTTCGCCGGGAAGAACCTCGATAGCAACTAGAGGCTTTCCGTCGATTTCGCTTGGGGCTCGTTGAAGATCCTGGCCACCATCCACTCGGGGTCGAACCTTCTGAACTCTTCGTACTCCTGGCCTACGCTCACATAGGCGATGGGCTTGCCTATGGTCTTGGCGATGGAGAGGGCAGCGCCTCCTTTGGCGTCGGCATCCACCTTGGTGAGAATCACGCCGTCTATGCCGACTGCGCCATCGAACCTCTTCGCCTGCTCCACAGCATCCGAACCAGCGAGCGCATCTCCCACGAAGAAAACCAGATCCGGTTTCGCGACGCGCCGTATCTTCTTCATCTCGTCCATGAGGTTCGTGTTCGTCTGCATCCTGCCGGCCGTGTCGATCAGGACAATGTCCTTCTTCCTCGCCTTCGCATGCTCTATGGCGTCGTATGCCACTGCGGCGGGGTCGCTCCCTTCCTGATGCTTGATCACTTTGCAGCCGAGCTTCTCCGAGTGCAATGTGAGCTGCTCTATCGCGCCTGCTCGGAAGGTGTCTCCCGCCGCGAGCACCACGGAAAGCCCATGCTTCTGCATCCGATGGGCCATCTTTGCGATGGCAGTGGTCTTCCCACCCCCGTTGATCCCTACGAACATGATAACAAAAGGTGGCGTCTTCTTCTTGATGAGGTCCATCATCCCGAAGGACTTCTGCTCGAGGACTTCCTTGACCGCAGCCCTCAGGGCGAGTCTCACGGCCTCGTCGATGTCGAAAGATTTGTCGATTCGTTTTCCGAGCAGAGAGGCCTTGACGCTCTTTGTCAGCTCCTCCGCTACGGGAAGGGCGACATCTGCCTGGAGGAGGCCGAGCTGGAGCTCCTCGAGGAGATCGTCCAGCATGCTTTCCTTCAGGCGTCTTCCGGATTCGTCGACTACCTCAGAGATGTCCTCGATGCTCTTCGTCTTCGCCTCTTCCGAGACCGAGGAAAAGCGCTCCCTGAGCCCCTTGAACATGTGCCGCCCTCAGATCTTGCCGGCTGACTGAAGCGCCTCAACCTGTGACTGCACCTTCTCCGATAGTTCCTGAACCAGCGCCTCCGTCTGGGCCGCTCTGTCAATAATTGATTTGAAAGCGCGTGATAGCTCGTCAATCTTCTCGTCCAAGAATTTCTCCGCCTCTTCCGGACTTCTTCTAACGGTGACGCCTGAGCCTATTCCCAGTATCGCGGTCCTGTTGTCCGAGATCTTCGCGTGAACGAAAGAGTCGGCACCAATAGGAATCAGCAGCTCGTCATTTGTGGGCCCCTTCATGAGCGACTTCACAGTCTCTCTTGCCCTCACATGCTCCTCGACCGCGAGCTGGATTAGCTGCTGCTGCTTCGAGAGCCCCTCGAGCTGAGCCTTTGCCGTCTCGAGCATCATGTAGTCTTCTTGCAGCTTCCTTTCGTCGACGGCCTGAGGTGTAGTCACTTCTTCGCCTCCAGCATGTGCCTTACCGCGTGGTCGGTTACCTCTTCGACCCGGAGCGACTTCACTACCACGATCTGTATGTTCTTCCGTTTGACCTTGTGCCTGCTTCCCATCAGGGCGAGAGTCTTCTCCTTCGCCGCCGACTCGTCCGCGGCAGCTACCTCAAGCGCGAACGGCTGCCATTTGCGGTGAGATTCAATGAACTGACCGCTGACTTCGAACGCCTTCATCGTGACCAGCCCGCCCTAGAGCGGGCACTTGGGATAAAGCTTTTGCTCGCAACCAGGGCGCTAATTCGAGGGCTACACAACATTCATTATGCACGCGCACAATGTGAAATATCCGTGGCAAGAACGATTGAGTGCTTCTACCCAGGAGACAGCTTCCCAGCGATTTCGATCACGGGCAGAGCATGCTCCATGAACTGCAAGCACTGCGGGAAGAAGTACCTCGAAGGCATGGTCCCTGCCACGACCCCAGGGGACCTTCTTGAGATCGCGGAGGCACTCGCGCAGCGAGGAGCGAACGGCTTCTTGCTGAGCGGAGGGGCGGACCCCCTAGGCAAGGTCAAGCTCGCAAACTATGCAGAGGCCATCAGTGAGATCAAGTCATCGACCGACCTGAAAATCAACGCGCACATAGGCCTCACGTCTACTAGCGATATCAACAGACTCGTGGAGTCGGGAATCGATGCGTTCTCTGTGGACGTCTACGGCTCCGACGAGACGATTCACGAAGTCCTCGGGCTCGACGCGGAGGTGCGCGATTATCACAGAGTCTTGGACGACCTCGAGCATGCGGGCGCCAAAATAGTCGCGCCGCACATCTGCATAGGAATCCACGGAGGAGAGCTCAGGGGTGAATTCGATGCAATAAAGGCGCTAAAATCGCACGCCCCGAAGACCTTGATTCTGATATCGTTGATACCGACGAAGGGGACTGCATACCAAGATGTCGCAGCCCCTTCCGCCAGCGACATCATCTCGGTCGTGCGAAACGCCAGAGAATCTCTTCCCAGGACAAGATTGCTGCTGGGCTGCATGCGCTCGAAGCTGGATCGGTCGCACGAATGCGGTCTCGTTGCCGCAGGGCTTGACGGCATCGTGTTGCCCGCGAACAGCACGGTCGAGAGATTGATTGCAGAAGGGTACAGGATCCGGAAGCGATCGGTTTGCTGCTCCATTGGTTAGGTCATTTGTAGATGGAGCCTGCGGAATATTTCCTCTCGATCGGTATGAGGTATGCGACCCAGGCGACGTTCGTGACGACGAACGCGATCAGAAGAAGCGAAGTGATACCGGTGAATGTCCCAGACACTTCTTTCATGAGCGTGACCACCGCGCTCGTCCCTATGTCGTCCATGCTGTTAATCACGATGTAGAATCTCGTGAATTTGTCCAACTTGGGGATCTCGATCAGGAGCTCGTTGTCAATCGTGATGTAATCGACCGTATTCAGCCGGTATGAGGCGAGGGCACTCAGTGAATCCGGGCCGGTGTAGTATTGTCGGAACAGTTCCTCGATGATGATGTAGACCTGAATCTGCCTTGCAGCGGTGACATGAACACTGGAAGTCTCCATGAGCGCTAACACATCGGACGAGTAAAAGTACGGGGGGTAGGTGCCAGGGGTTATGTAGACCGACTCGTTCCTCGACTCCTCTATTCCACCGATTATCGATGGCACCGTTATCGTCATGACCACAGCCGCTGCGATTGCTGCCATTATGATGGACCGTTTCATAGATCGTTTCGCCATGAGATGACGCGCGCTAGAACTGCGAGCGAAGCGGAGCTCAAGCATTCTGAAGAAGAAACTCTCGAGGCAGATGATCAGGAGCAGGAGAACGAGGACGCCGAAGAACGCGTCGAGAGGAATATAGACGTAGGGGTCGACAGTCGCCCCGCCAAAGACGAATATGGTCACGACCGCTAGGGCGACCAGCATCACTGCCTGTACCGCGTACAGCGTCAGCTTGATCCTGTGGATCCTGCTGAGGCGTATGGAATCCTCAAGGACTTTGCCAGAGGCAGGCATCGTCTGTAAAAATGCAGAGGTCTGATTAAATAGTTTTCCGCTCCGGTCTGCCTTGTGAAAATGACACTGGCCGTAAAAGACTGACATGCGCGGGGCCGTCGACCCGGTCTATGCCTTCGTGCTTATGCTCGCCAACTTCCTACACAAAAGGTACACTGCGGCGAATTCGGGGACAGAGTTGCTACCAGAATCCAAAGCAAAGTCGCGCCCCTTCAAGGTCACGTTGCACGGCTTCTCGCATCTGACCGCCACCTCTTCCTCCCCGAAGGCTTTGGACACTGCGTCATCGAATGGGTTGAAACCGGTCAGCTCCCGCCTTGTCAATGGGACGACCTCGAATCCAGTCTTCCCGTGGAGTGATGTGGGCAGCCTGATCAATCTCTTGATGTCAGATGTGACCGGCTCATCGGTCTCGCCCTTCATCCTCCCCCTGACACGCATGTCCACGAGGTCAAGGAACGCATCGGAGTGTCGTTTCTCTGAGAACACCTCGAAGGTGTTCTCCGCCCTCATCCTGTCGACTCCGCGTTTGCCGGTCTTCCCGCCGAACAGATCCTTGTAGAGCCCTTCCAATGTCTTCTTGCCGATGTCCCTTTTGGATTCCTCGAAGAGTTCGGCCAGTTTCGACCGCGCGTCGACTGGGTCCATCGACTCTATCTCATCGAGGAGGGTGTCAATCCCCTTCCTGATGCGCCTCCGCCAACCGCCGTCATCGAGGGACGGCATCGTTCTCTTCTTGTCGGAGTCTACTCTGTCCTTGAACCTGGATATCTCGAATGGTTTGGGAGGGAACAACCAATCGATGTCGAGGTCTGTGCCAGTCACGAAGTCCACGATCTCGCGTCTCTCGTGGCTGGTCAGCCGCAGGACTTTGGGGGAGTTTATGTGGACGTGGTACCCCCTTCCACCTGAGAACGCTATCTTGAGCTCGTTTTCGGGGACCCCAAGGTCCCCAAGAAGGAACTCATCGACCAATCTCGTGACCTCCTCCTTGACCCTCTCGAGCATCTTCTCGTAGGGCATGTTCTGAGCGCCCTCTACATGGTCCGCGTCCAGGTCGAAGATCAGGTCCGCGCCCAGCCATTTCTTTTCGGGCATGGTTTGGGCGTCTGGTTTCTCATAGTACGCGCACGAGTAGTAGACATGCGCGGGTGTCTGCTCAATCAAATACTTCTTCAAGGAAGCCCTCGTAGGAAAGGCTGTGTGGCGCACCATGCCTTGGCGGTCGTAGAACATGAATCCGAACTCTCTTTTGGAGAACCTGTCGGGCATTGCCAGAGCGGTCTGTCTGTAGTGTCTGGAGAACATCTTCATGATGAACCGGGTCGATTCGTCAATGACCATCGCGCTGAGTCATCCGAGTGGCCAGTATATTAAGCTCACATCGGAGTGTTGCATGCATGTAGACCTGTGATGAAAAACATAAAAACCCCGCAGGGGCATCATATCGCAAGCCTGGTCGATGCAATGATAAAGACCTACATCCGAGTGGAGCTGAGCAGCGAGGGCGAATCCCCGAAGCAGGTAATCGAGCGAATGAGGAGGATCGGCGCGGTTCCGATGGTCGGGGACTACGATTTCGAGCTGAGGCTCACGGAGGATGAGAGGTTGTTCGACAAACTCGAGGAGATACACCGCGCCCTGAAAGGTTCGAACATACGGTATGCGCTGACGACGCGCACCGACGCCGAAGCCGAAGACATGATTAGGAGCAAGCGCGAGATCGCCCACTATTTCGGCGAGAAGCCAGTCGAGCTGAAGAAGGCTCTCTACAAGGCGAAACTGGATCGTTGGAGGGAGATGGGGCTTGAGGTCTCAGAGCTCGAGGAACTCTTGGAGAAGGACCTCGACTCCTTCAAGACGGTTAGCAAGCAGTTCCTCCGCACGCACCTCGATCAGATGGTCGTGAAGGACAAGAGCCCCGCGAACAACGTCATCGACATGCATGTGCTCGCAGTGCTCGACGAAAAAGGAAAAGACATCCGCGACCTCGCGCAGAGGACGAAGTACTCAGAAGAGCAGGTCACGCTCTCGCTTGGAAGGCTCATATCCGCGGGGAGCGCGATCAGATCCCAGAGCGGAGATACAGAGACGTTCTCTCTCACACCTCCACCAGCGCCTCCCAACCACTTCAGGAAGACGGCCACGATCGTAGCTGCGAAGAGCGAGGTAGAAGCAGAGAAGAGGATAATGGACTCGATTTCCACGGAAGGCATCTCGTCAAGAGATTTAGTCAGGGCGGCGGAGCTGCCCCGGGACCAGTTCGTGAAGGCTTTGAAAACCCTCCAGAAGGATGGGAAGGTAAAGATTATCAAGAGGAATCAGAGGGAATTCTACTACATGAGGGCCTGAACCGAGGCCATACTTCGGTTTTCGCTGGCACGGCCTCCAAAGGTTTAATAGAGAACCGCCCGATTGAGCGATCCCCTTCTGCAGGTGACCGATGAAGGCGCTCGAACTCAATAACGTCCGCTTCAAGTATCGTGATTTTCAGAACTGGGCACTGGACTCAGTATCGCTCGAGGTCGAGAAAGGCGAGTTCGTGACCATTCTCGGGTGCAACGGCTCTGGGAAATCCACATTGTGTCTCCTGACGAACGGCCTCATACCGCATGCGATCCAAGGGAACCTGCAAGGCTCGGTCTCCGTTTTCGGGAACAACGTCGGGGAGCAGCCGGTCTCTCAGTCCGCGACGAAGGTCGGCATCGTATTCCAGGAGCCCGAGAGCCAGCTGTTCTGCATGAGTGTCGAGGAGGAGGTGGCCTTCGGCCCGGAGAACCTGGCAGTTCCTCGGGAGGAGATCAAGACGCGCGTGGAGTGGGCGCTAGAACTCGTCGGCATGAAGGGGTACAACAACCGCTCTCCCTTCAGTCTCTCGGGCGGACAGAAGCAGCGTGTGGCGATCGCGGCAGCGCTGTCGATGCGGCCCGAAATGCTGGTCCTCGACGAACCAGCATATGCGCTGGACCCCGTCGGCAGACTCGGCCTCTATTCGGTCCTGAGGGACCTGAAGGAGAAACATGGCATGACGGTCATCCTCGCGGAGAGGGATGCCGAGGAGGCCCTCGCGTTCTCTGATCGGTTCGTGTTGATGAAGGATGGGAAGCTGCTCGAATCAGGTCCTCCGAGGCAGGTGCTCAGGGACCCTGCCAAGCTGAGAGAGATAGGAGTCGCGCCTCCCCAGGTGACCGAGGTAGCGTCATTGCTCAACACTCGAATGGGCACGTCGAAGTTCTCTTTCCTCACGGTCGAAGAGGCTGAGCGGGCCATTCTCGAGGAAGTCCTGAAACCCAAGAAGGAGGGAAGACGGTGATTCCCAGCGCCCATGGGATTCCGCGGGAGGAGAAGATCATCTCCACACGCAATCTCAAGTTCACGTACGAAGGGGGTGTTCAGGCTCTCCAAGGGCTCAACCTCGACATCAGGTCCGGCGACTATGTTGCCATCGTTGGGGGGAACGGGTCCGGGAAGACCACCCTGGCGAAGGCACTGAACGGCCTCCTGAAACCGACCAGCGGCACGGTCATGGTGAACGGTATGCCCACTTCGGAGCTTAAGGTGGCAGAGATCGCCAAGGTCGTCGGATACGCGTTCCAGAACCCGGACCATCAACTGTTCTGCTCATCTGTGGAGGACGAAGTGAGATTCGGCCCTCTGAACCTCGGTTACCCGGAGCAAGAGGTTCGCCAAAAGGTGGAGCGAGCAATCGAGGCCATGAACCTGGGCCAGCTGAGGGCGTTGGCTCCGCTGTCTCTCAGGCTCGGGGAGAGGCGTAGGGTCTCAATCGCATCTGTGATTGCGATGGATCCGCAGGTGCTGATTCTCGATGAACCGACGACCGGCCTTGACGCAGGCGAATCGCTCGAGCTGATGAACAGCCTCAAGCGGCTCAACGCTGAGGGCAAGACGATCATCCTGATCACTCATGATATGAAGGTCGTGGCGGAGCACGCGAGGCGCGTGATCGTGATGGCAAACGGCAGGATGATACTGGACTCCGACAGCCGAGGTGTCTTCTCCGACCTTGCCATACTCGGTGAGAGCAATCTAGAACCACCGCCGGTGGTAAGGCTCGCGCACAGGCTCGCCAAGCACGGGATCCCTCATGATGTGATGTCCGTCGAGGAATTAGTGTTCCAGCTCCTTAGGTCGAGAGGTGGTGGATGATGGGAGGGTTCATCGATCTCTACACGGAGGCCGACACCTTCCTACACCGGATGGACCCGCGGGTGAAGATCGTCGCAGTCCTGTTGCTCAGCCTGTTGGCATTCATCCTGTCGCACCTCTACCTCCTCCTCGCGCTCCTCACCTTCATATTCCTGTTGCTGTTCCTTGCACGCGCGACGATATCGAGGACAGCGTTCGCGCTCAAGTTCGTGCTACGGTTCATGGTTCTCATAATCATCCTTTGGCCGATCTTCGACCCCACTGGTACGCCTGTACTCGCTTCACTAGGGCCTATCAAGATAACTGAGCCCGCGGTCTGGAGAGGGGTGACATCTGCCGCGCGTGTCGGCTGTCTGGCTACTGTTTGGTACATACTCATGTTCACTACGTCGCAGAGAGACCTCGTAAGGGCTCTTGTGAAGATGGGCGTCAGATTCGATTTCGGGCTCACGCTGGCGATCTCGCTCAGATTCCTCCCGACCTTCGGGGCACTGATAGACTCGATCAAGGACGCCCAGCGGGCCAGAGGTCTGGAGCTCAGCAAGGGAGGGCTTCTGAAGAGGTCGAAGAACTACGTCGCCGTTCTCGTTCCGACCATCGTATCTGCCCTTCGGACTGCGGACACCCTGTCGTTGGCTCTACAATCACGAGCCTACGGTGCGAGGGCGGACCGGACCTATCTGAGAGATCTGAACATGCGTCCGTCCGACTATGTGGCGCTCGCAGTCCTCGCAGCAATTCTGGTGCTTCCGGCCTTCGCCAAGTTCGTAATGCAAGTTGATATATGACCGCGGATTCCGCTCTTGTAGAGTTTAAGTACCACGTCAGCTTGTAGCATCATCCGGATGTCAGCTCAAGGCTCGAATTGGGGGAATAGCGGTGCCGCGGGCAAGCCAGCGAACTACGTATCTCCGAAGATCGTCGCGGTGTACGGGGTGCTCACTGCGCTCACAGCGGCCATCACCTACGCATCGTATACTCCATTTTCGCCCACAAAGGGCTACTTCAATCTCGGGGACTCGATGGTCTTCTTCTCTGCCCTCGCCTTCGGCTGGAGGGCTGGCGCAATCTGCGGAGGCATCGGCTCGGCCGCGGCGGATATTCTTCTGGGCTCGGGCATCTATGCCCCAATCACGCTCGTAGCGAAGGGGGCCGAGGGACTCGTAGCTGGAGTCATCGGCCGCATGAAAGGCGGTAAGGCTTGGGCCGTCGCACTCGGGATCGGCGCTGGCGGAGCATGCATGATAACGACATATTTCCTCGGAGAGTGGCTCCTGCTGGACGTCGGCTTGGGAAAGGCCATAGCTGAGATCCCTATCAACATCGCCCAGGTTGTGCTAGGCGGGACCATCGGTGCGCTGCTGTCGTACTACGTCAAGAAGTCGTACCCGTCTCTGACGAAGACCTGAGTTGGCTACTTCAGCTTCGAGAGCTCCTTCTCGCCTATCTTGTCCCTAGGCAGTATCCTCTTCATCGAGCCCATCATGTGCATTCCGAAGTTCATCAGGAAAGCAGGCATCGAGATGCCGTAGCGCGTGCCCGTCTGGACCATCTTCCCGGGGTTCATGATGCCATGAGGGTCGAGGAGATCCTTCATCTTCCGGATCAGCTCGGCGCCGTTCTTCCCGCGGTACTTGCTGAGGTTGCCCGCGAAGAATATGCCCAGGCCGACCGCGCGGCCGCCGTTGTCCGAGGCGAGGTCACCCAGCCTCTTCGCGAAGCCCATCGAGGCAGTGGAAGCGACCAGCTTGTGCTCGTCTGTGAGGTAGTAGGGCATGAGCATGACCGTGTTCTGGTCCGCGACTGTGCCGATCAGGGGAGCCTTCAGCTTGAGGTCCTTGATGAGCTTAGCCGTGCCCTGGAGCACAACGTTCAGCTTGTCCATTGGTACTAGTATTTCTCCCGGAATTGCGCCAACGCCTAGCTCCCGGACCCTGAACTCATAGTTTCTCTCCTCCCACTCGTGCGTCGCCAGTTCTTGAGGTTCCTTCTTTGCTCCGGCGTTCTTCATTATCTCGTCCAGCAGATGCTCCTCCATGTCGACCGAGGCCTTGGACCCGGTCATCATGCAGGTCACGAGGCATCCGACCTGAGGCGCGTGCTTCCCGATTGCCCTGAGGTAATCATAGTGCAACTTGTCGCCGAACATGATGTGCATCGGCCGCACTTCAGAGCGGGCCAGCTTCACGAAAGCGGGCTGCATCTTCATGACGTCGTCGAACGAGTATGTTAGAGGTCTCATCTCCTCCGGCTTGGGCAGGACTGAGAGGGTGATCTCGGTGATTATTCCAAAGGTGCCCTCGGCGCCGATGAATAGCCAGTTCAGATTCGGTCCGCAGCCGTTCTGGGGCACGTACTTGTCGCCTGTGTGTATGACCTCGGTTGTGGGCAGGACGACCTCCATGTCACGGACGATGTCGCCTGCGGTACCGTACTTGTAGGCACCTATGCCCGTGCCGCCAGTACTGACCCATCCGCCAATCGTTGCGGAGGGTGCGCTGCTCGGGTAGCATGGCAGAAACAGTCCCTTGGCGTCGAGCGCGTCGGAAAGCGCCTTCCATGTGATTCCTGGTTGCACGCGGGCTATCAGGTTGACAGGGTCGATCTCGAGTATCTTGTTCATCGCGGTCATGTCGAGGACGCGGCCGCCCTTCACCGGCACGGAGCCCCCCAGGCCCCATGTGCCCGCGCCTCTGGGCACCAGAGCCACTTTGGTCGAGATCGCCTTCGTTACCAGCTGCACGACGTCCTGTGTGTACTGCGGCCTGTCGACGTGATCAGGCATGGTCTTGAAAATCAGGTCCATCTCCTTCGGGAGTGGAGCGAGGTCGTGGCTGTACAGTCTCCTTTCCATCTTGTCGTCTGTGGTCTCCATCTTGAACACCTGCCGTGGCACGATGTGTGTGAGGCCGGAGAGCCTCCCCCGCGGATGGTAACCTCTGCACCCAATTAAATCCTTACGTCATAACACCGACAAGGGCCCTGTGAACAGCGCCAGGATTCGTCGTCGCGCCTCGGGTTCACATCGAAACGTTCTTATCGGTGGGGGGAGTGAACAGTACCTCGCTTTAGACGAATTCTCGTCAGAAGAGGGGGCGGAAAATGCAGACCACACTCAGATTGTTGGCGCTCTTCGGCGCGCTAATAGGGCTCTTCATGGTAATCGGTTGGGTAATCGGAGGCCTGCTCTTCGAAGATTGGATAACAGGCACGATAATCTTCGCTGCGCTGGCGGCGGTGATCAATTTCGTGAGCTACTTCTACAGCCACAAGATTGTGATGTGGTCGTACAAGGCGAGAGTCGTCACGCAGGCCGAGGCACCGAGGCTGTACAATGTGGTTAACAAGGTCTGCCTGAAGGCCAACATGCCTATGCCAAAGATCGCTATCGTCCCGACGCAGACCCCCAACGCGTTTGCTACTGGCCGGAACGAGAAGACTGCGGTGGTCGCCGCCACCGAGGGCCTGCTCTCGATGCTGACGGATGATGAGTTGGAGGGAGTCCTAGCGCACGAGATGGCTCACATCAAGGACAAGGACATGCTCCTGATGACCGTCGCGGCAACGATAGCTGGTGCGATATCCATCGCCGCTCGAATGGCGTGGTTCGGATCAATGGGCAGCAGAAGGGGCAACGGGAATGCCATCCTCTTGCTGGTCGTAGCTATCACGGTCCCCATCGCGGCGCTGCTGATCAGGCTGGCGATCTCAAGGAATCGGGAGTACAAGGCCGACAGAGAGGGCGCGATCATGATTCAGAGGCCCTTGGCGCTCGCGCGCGCCCTCGAGAAGCTTGAAGAGGGCAACAGGCGGAGGCCACTCGCACATGGTAGCCCGGCTTCTGCATCGCTGTTCATAGTCAACCCGTTCAGAGGGAGCGGGCTGATGACTGTCTTCATGACCCACCCACCGATGGCGACCCGCGTCAGAAAGCTGGAGCAGCTGGCCGATGAGACCGGGTTCATAGGATGACTTCAGAAACCTCTTCCGCTCTTCCTTCAATCCTCATAGATTCTTGACCATCAGCACGTCATCGTGGTATTCCTTGCCTTCTTTGTTCGCCCTCGGGACGCGACCCACTTCGACGAACCCGAATCTCCTATAGAGCGCCAGCGCCTTCTCGTTGTAGGCAAATGCCTTGATGTGGAGCATCTCAAGGCCACGCATGCGTTTGCGCGCCAGCTCGATGGTTTTCGTCATCAGCGTCTCTCCCACCCCTTTTCCGCGGATCTCGCGACTGAGGGCGATGCCGAGGTTCGCCACGTGCGAGCTCTTCCAAGGCAGGCGGTTGATATCGCAGTTGCCCATGATCTCCCCGTCCACATCGACGAGGAGCATCACTCCCTTCCTCTTGCGGATATCCGCTAGCACTCCTCTCAGCCATGCCTTCTCCTCATCTAGACCAACTCTTTCGTTTATGAGAATGCCAGACCTCTTCTCCGTCACGAAAGCGTTTATGAACTTCATGAGCTGCGCTGCGTCCCTCGGGCTCGGCTCCCTGAAAAGAACATGCGTGCCATCTCTCGCAGTGAATCTGAAAGCGACCACGCCCCAGAAAAATGCTAGTAGGTGAAGAAGTTTGCGCAAGGCCGCGCTAGCCGACCTTCTCCCATTTCTCTAGTTTCATGACGCTCGACAGAGTGCCGCCTTTCTTGATCTCCTCTCGCAGTCTGTTCTCTCGCTCCAGGACGTCCAAGGCCCTGTTCGCGACCTCGACCGCGCTCTCCTGGGAGACAACCACGACCCCGCTCTCGTCGCCGATAATCCAGTCGCCCGACATGACCGTGATGCCGCCGCAGACTATCTCGTGGCCTATCCCGCCGTAACCCTTCGGCTCTCCTGCGTTCGATGCGATGTGTCTCGAGAAGCACGGGAAGCCCAGCTCGATGATGGAGTCGATGTCCCGGGCCGCCCCGTCGATGACGACCCCAGCCACTCTCTTGGTCTTGCAGCTCCATGATGCTAGCTCGCCCCAGACCGCGATATCGCCGCCGCAGGCGTCGATGACTATCACGTCTCCTGGCTTCGCTCTGTCGATGGCCTCGACGGGTTTTGCCCAGTCTCCGTTGATGGTGTGTACCGTGAGTGCCTTCCCGACCATCTTCACACCGTGAGCAATCCTGGGATGGATGCCCTTCATCGCCCCCTTCTTGTGCTGGGCGTCCGCGACATTTGGGGAAGATACCTTTGAGAACGCGATGAACAAGTCTTTCTCGGAGTATTTCTTGAACAGCTCCGACCTGACCTTCTTGCGGCTCGTGATGGCCTTCTTCACGTTCCTTGCGGCCTTCGCAACGTCTTTGGCCTTGATGATGGCGCCTCCGACGATTATGATAGAAGCCCCTGCCCGGAGAACATCTGGAGCTGTCTCGCTGTTTATCCCGCCAGCCGCCGCGATCGGTATCCCGACGGCGTCTACAAGCCCCTTGAGTTCGGACAGAGGCGTGCCTCCGACCATCTGCTCGTCGACCCCGACATGTATGCAGATGTAGTCTGCACCCATCTTCTCGATCTCCTTTGCTCGCGCCGCCTTGTCTCTCACGTTGAAGAGATCGACCATGACCTTGGAGCCGTACTGCCGCGCGCTGAGTACCGCTTCAGTTATCGTGGGGTCTGAGGATATTCCCAATATTACAACGACATCTGCCCCGGACTTGGCTGCCATCTCGACCTCCGCACCACCAACATCGATGGTCTTCATGTCCGCAACGATTGTGTGGGTCGGAAATGTCTTCTTGAGTAGCCTGACTATCTCCATTCCCTCGCTCTTGATCAAGGGCGTGCCGGCCTCTATCCAGTCAACTCCTCCTTTGACTGCGTCTCTGGCAATCTCGATTGCGCGGTCCCCGTGGACGAGGTCGAGTGCTACCTGCAGGACGGGCTTCATCTTCGTTAAGACCTCTGTGCACCGATAAAAACGTGTCGCACATGCTCACTGACCTGTGCAGACGGTGTCTGCATTTCAGCGTAAGAAACTCTAATATCGGTTCCACTGCATACTCGAAGAGCGATGGCAACCAAGATTGCCGAGAGGGACCGCTGCGTCACGGGCGTCGAGGGCCTCGACACCATCCTCTATGGCGGGATTCCCCGGTCCAACACAGTCCTCCTGACTGGCAGCTGCGGTACTGGGAAGACATCTCTGGCGCTCGAGTTCCTGATGCACGGGGCCGTCAAGGGCGAGAACTCTCTGTTCGTGAGCGTCACCGAGAATTCAGAGAAGCTGTTGCAGAACATCATACCATACAAGTTCTTCGACAAGAGCCTCATCAAGTCCGGCCGGCTCGTTTTCGTGGATATGCCTGTGATGTATGAGCGCCTCGGCCTCACGAAGGCCGAGCTGAGCATGGAGGAGATCGAGCTGCTGGTCAACTCGCTCGCGAGCCTGGCCAAGGAGCTCCAGGCCAAGCGTCTGGTGATGGACTCCATCACATCGGTCTGCTACAAGCTGAAGACTTCGGAGAAGATCAGGGATTTCATCCTGAAGCTGTCCAAGGCCTTGTCAGACCTCGGGTGCACTTCGATACTGGTGGGAGAAGTGACCGCCGATTCCACTTCATACTCCACATTCGGGGTAGAAGAGGCCATCGCAGATGGCATCATACTCATGGCGAACATGGAGAGGCGCGGGGACCTCCTCCGGACGCTCCAAGTGATAAAGATGCGTGGCACGATGCACTCTCGGGCCAAGTACGTGCTAGACCTCACGCCGGTTGGTGTTCTCTTGGTTCCGCTCCTGAAAGGAGGTAGCACAGGATGAGCCCGGAGATGGTGAGCGCCCAGCAGATCGCCTCGGAATTGAACGAGACGCCACCCTCGTCCGCCATATCGCTTCAGATGAGTGTGGACAACTACCTGGATGTTATCCGCGGAGTCGTCGACCTGTTCGCGAACAAGAAGCAGATGGACACGATCTATGTCGCCGCGACGATCTCATCGGACGCGATCAAGCGGGTGCTCCAGGCGCTGGACATCGACGACTCGCGAGTGTACTTCGTGGACTGCATCTCGCACATCATGATGGGCGCGACCGCAACTCAACAGGACGAGCAGACGACGTTGGTCGAGAGCCCGACGATGCTCGAGAACATCATGCTGAAGGTCGAGTACCTCATCCGCAGGTCGCAGTCGAAGGACAAGCTGGTCGTCATAGACTCCATCAATTCGCTGGCAATCCACAACAACAACTGGATCCTGTCCGAGTTCCTGCACGTTCTGGTCTCCGGGCTGAGGTCCAGGGATGCGTACACCGTCATACTCACCGTGGAGGAGCACTCGACCCCAGAGCTGAACAACATGGTGAGCCTCGTGTGCGACCACGGCATACACGCGGGCAAGAAGGAGGGATGATGATGAGCTTTACCAGCATCGGGATACCAGCTCTTGACGAACACCTAGGAGGAGGGATACAGAAGGGCTCCACGGTACTGGTCATGGGCAGCCCGGGCTCGGGCACGGAGTTCTTCGCGAAACAGTTCGCCTCGACTGGTCGGGAGGCCGTGACATACTTCACATCGACCGAGCGGGATGAGGATGTCCTGTCGGTCATGCGCGAGTACGGGTGGAGAACGGACATGAAGATAATCAACGTGGGCACGAAGTATTACGAGCGCGTGCTCGCGAAGAAGCTCGAGATCAGCAGGTTCAGGCAGGAGGGGATCACCCTCGGGGATATCAGGAAATTCAAGGAGGCGGACGCCGCGAAGGAGGAGAACTTCCTGACGTTCCTCGCGTACGAGATCTCGAAACTCAGCCCGCCGTTCCGGGTCGTCATCAATTCCTTGGACTTCTTCCTCGAGAACTACGAGAGCTCCGAAGTGCTCATGGCTATGCGGACGATCAAGGCGCACACGCAGCACTCAGAGAGCGTGACGCTCATGACGATGCTCAAGGGAGTGCACGATTCCCGCATTCAGAGCAGCATTGAGGATTTATCAGATGTGATAATAGAGTTGGACCGCGATAAGGTCGGCCACGAGTTCAAGAAGTACATCATTGTCCAAAAAGTGAGGAACAAGCCCTCACAGGTGGGCATCATACCGGCGGTCTACGACAGGACGGGGATTCGGCCTGCACAGGTAACTTAGGTCAGTAGTCGCTTTTCCGGGAATTGTTGTCGTTTCTTGCCGAAGTGTCTCTTGAACAAGAAGACTACGTCTTCTTGCTCTGGCCAGCAAATGCGACATAGCCAGATGCATCGCTTCGACAATCGGCGAAATGGTTAACACTCAATTCTGATAATCGGCCGAAAAGGTATATAAACTCAGCTCGGGCGTATTACAGTCCAAGCGGGCCGAAAGGTCCGCAGGAGGACTAAACAATGAAGAAGATTTGGGCAATCCGAAAGGATGCCGAGGCGGTGTCCCCCGTCATTGCGACCATCCTGATGGTCGCGATCACCGTCGTTCTAGCGGCCGTGCTATATGTCATGGTCCTGGGCTTCGGAGGGACATCGACGACGACCCCAGCCGCGACTTATTCGAAGATGACCGCAACCAACGGTCAGAGGATCAACATCGTGTCAATAACGAAGACAGATGTCCCGTGGGATGACATAAAGGTGCAGCTGTCTGACGGAACCAACTTCGCTGAGTGGGATACTGCCACAACGGACTTGGACGGCGGATCTGCGCTCACGCACAACTACACAACCGACACCCTGGGTACACTGACAGTGTGTCTCCTCGTGACCGATATAGGTGGCAATGGATTCGTGAGTGGCACTGACTACTTCGTCGTGTACACCTACGGTGGCGCAACCGGCTTCGTAGCTGGCACAACCTACAGTGCAGCGCTGGTTTACACGGTCACTGGCGAAAAGATTGGCACGGGTCAGACCTTCACGACCTAGACCAATTGTTGCAACCAGCGGTTGGACTGAGCACAAACCCTTTCCTTCACTTTTCATTCTCTGATGCTGGCGGAAGCCACGTCCTTTTCGCTAGTGCCCTTCGAGGGAAAGTGATATCACCGCCCAAGTGATGGCTCTCTCGATGAACGGCAGCGACGGTCCGCTGGCGATGAACGGCGAAGAGGCCGAGAAGTTCGTGATATCCCTGCTGAGGGAGAGGGGGCCGCTCTCGACCATGCAGATCGAGCGGCTCGCTCGGAAGGAGCACAAGCGTTGCCCCGACCAGACGGTCATCTTTCTCACGAAGATGAAGCGAAAAGGCCTCATAAAGGGGGAGGCCTCTCTCGAGAAGAGGGGTTGGCTCTGGTGGGCCGCCTGAGCAGAACCTATGTCAGTACAGCATCACCGAGGTCTTCGCCAACTGGTCCGACCACTTCTGTCTGGGGTCCTGTGTGTCTATCGCCATGCCGATGATCCAGTCGAGGAGCAGGAGCGGCCAGAATATCTTGGAGATGTTCCTGAGCAAGGCCTGGGCTATGTCAAGCTTCCCCGAGAGCGCGACAACCTTGAGCCTCATCAGCATCTTGCCTACCGTGCCGCCGATGACGTACTCGAAGAACGCGCAATAGAGGAAGAACGCGGCTCCAGGAATCCCTATGAACATGAAGGAAAACCAAGCGATGCTCAGCACGCTGAAGAATACCATGAAGGGGATCCATATGACCAGCCAGTCGATGACTATGGCTACGAAGCGCCTCAGCCAGTGCTCCTGGAGTGCCTTGTCCTTGCTAAGGTAATCAAACCCTGTTACCATGGTTCTACGACTCCGATGTCTCTCGGATGCCTCGCGCCTCTATATTACTTTCTGGGGCAGCGGCCACTCAGATCGCCCGTCTTTCATCACAGGTCAGCAGGAATGTTCTCTTCACGGTGGCGGACGCATATCTACGCTTTACCTTAAGAATAGTGAGGCCAGATTCGCGTGTTCCTCCCCTATTCCTATATACTGGCTCGGCCACTCTTGTGCCGATGTCAGCGCTGAGGCTCTACGCTCTCCTCGAGCATGAGGACGACCCGAAGAAGTGCACTGCGGCGAAACTTGTGCGGCTCGGGGAGATATCGGAAGTCAAGGGGCTGGGGCGGGTGCCAAGACGCATCATCGTGCTCGACCCAGAATCAGAGAAAGCCCTGTCCAGGGAGGACGTGGAGTCGGCGGAGCGCTTCGGGGTCCTCGTCCTAGATTGTTCATGGAACAAGCTCACCAAGTTCCCGAGGCTCAGAGCAGGGATGCAGCACAGGGCATTGCCGTTCATGATCGCCGCGAACCCGACCAACTTCGGAAAGGCCCAGAAGCTCTCGAGTGCGGAGGCTCTTGCGGCTGCAGCCTACATTCTGGGAGATAGGGCACGCGCAGAGCAGTTGATGAGTAGATTCAAGTGGGGGCCAACATTCATCGATATCAACAGAGAAAGACTAGAGGAGTACGCGGCGGCGGCCACGAGCGGAGAGGTTGTGTCCGTGCAGAACCGTATGCTAGATGCAGCCAAAAGGAGCAAAGATGCGCACACCGACTAGTCTTATGTATCACATTGTCGATTCCCTTTCCCCTTTTCCCAAAGACTTCGTCAAGGGGGAGGGCATCGACTTTGATTTGCGGGGGGAACTGAACGCCTAAGGAGTACACGCCCGAGGACCTTGTCGCCATCTGGGAGGAGTTCCTCGGTGGGCAGGAGCGGAGACACCAGGTGACGGCGATAGCCGACCTATACCCAGATGTGAGAAGCATCTACGTTTCATTCTCCGACGTCGACAGGTTCGACCCCGACCTTGCCAACTACACGCTTCAGAACCCGACGCAATCTCTCAGGTCTGCCGAGGACGCTCTCAAGCACATGATTTCCCACGCCCTCACCAACCCGTTCGTGCATTTCAGGATCAAGGATCTTCCGCGCGACTCGAGGATCGAGATCCGGAAGTTGCGGGCGAAGCACCTCGGCTCATTCGTGTCCATCGAGGGTCTTGTCAGGAAGGCCACCGAGGTCAGGCCGAGGGTCACCATCGCGGAGTTCGAGTGCGTCAGGTGCGGCCACAGAATCGTGATAGAACAGGAGGGCATGCAGTTCCACGAGCCACTCGAGTGTTCGAAGGATGATGGTGGCTGCGGCAGGGGCACGGGCTCCACGAAGTTCAGGCTCTTGACGGACCCATCCAAGTTCGTCGACACCCAGAAGATCGAAATCCAGGAACCTCCGGAGGGCCTCAGAGGGGGCTCGCAGCCAGAACGGTTGGCGGGGTACATCGAGGACGATCTGTCGGGGAAGATCTCACCGGGGGACAGGGTGATCATCAACGGGATCCTCAGGAGCCAGCAGAAAGGAACCCAGGTCAAGTCCACCCTGTTCGAGATACATCTGGACATCAACGCCATCGAGTTCGAGGAGAAGGAGTACGAGGAAGTGCTCATAACGCCGGAGGACGAGCTCCGGATCCGCGAGTTCGGCGAGGCTCCCGACCTTTTCGAAAGGATCATAGCGTCCATATCGCCGACGATCTACGGCTACGATCAGGAGAAGGAGGCTCTCTCACTGCAGCTGTTCGGCGGGGTGAACAAAACGATGGACGACGGCACTCGTATACGGGGTGATATCCACATCGCGCTCATCGGGGATCCTGGTACCGCGAAATCCCAGATACTCCGCTATATGGCCATGTTGGCCCCGAGGGGCATATACACATCCGGGAAATCCTCTTCTGCGGCCGGGCTCACCGCTGCTGCGGTGAAGGACGAGTTCGGAGAAGGTCGCTGGACTCTCGAGGCTGGAGCCCTTGTGCTTGCGGACAAGGGTCTGGCGTGCATCGATGAGTTGGACAAGATGACGGACCAGGACAGGTCAAGCATTCACGAGAGTCTGGAGCAGGGAACGATATCCGTCGCGAAGGCGGGTATCACCGCCACCCTACAATCGCGGTGCGCGGTTCTAGGGGCCGCCAACCCCAAGTACGGGAGGTTCGACGACGCCCAGCCGATCGCTGATCAGATCAACCTTCCTCCGACCCTGCTTTCGAGATTTGATGCGATCTTCACGATGTCTGACAAGCCAGATGCAGAGAAGGACAGGAGTTTGGCTGTCCATCTGCTGCGCGTCCATCGACGTGGTGAGGTCAAGCTGCAAGAGTCACCAGAGTCCATAACCGCAGTGGATACGAGGGAGATACTGAGGGACAGCGCTGGCTTGATCCCTGCAATGGACCGTGAGTTCCTCAGGAAATATGTCGCGTACAGCAAGCGCATAATACCGATCATGAGCGACGAAGCCATGCGAACGCTCGAGAACTACTACGTCAGCATCAGGAAGATGGGCGAGGGTGAGCAATCCTCCGTGCCCATCACCCCCAGGCAGCTCGAGGCTCTGATTCGTCTATCGGAGGCGAGCGCGAGGGCGCGCCTGAACCAAATCGTCAGCTCCGAGGATGCTGCGAGGGCAATCAAAATCGTCGAGTACTACCTGAACAAGGTCGCGAGCGATAGCGGTAAGTTGGACATCGACCTCATCTATACGGGCACGAGCAGGAGTCAGCGGGAGCAGATATACGTCGTCAGGAACATGATCCAGCAGATGTCGGATGAGAAGCGGGGCGTGAGCGAGGAAGCGCTCATACAGAGGGCATCTTCCGAGAACATCCCTGATGACAGGGTGAGGGCGCTCCTCAAGAGGCTCAGCGAGAGCGGAGAGGTGTATCGTCCACAGCCCGGGTTCTACAGGCTGACCAGCGAGGAGCGCGCAAGATGATCTGCCTGAGGGTATACAGCCGCGGAGGCGAGACGCTTCTGGCTGCCTGTGACAAGGACGTTCTGGGCAAGACCTTCAAGGGAAAGGGGTTGAAGATCACGGTGTCCGAGGGTTTCTACCGCGGCGAGGATGCCGACGAGGAGACGCTCGTGAACAGGCTGCAGCTCGCGACCGTCGCGAACCTCGTGGGCAAGAGGACCCTTGAGATCGCGATCAGGCACGGCTTCGTCGACTCAGACTGCGTGATGGATATCGGAGGCGTCCCGCACGCGCAGATGGCGAGGATGATGTAGTTGTTCTGCGTCGAGTGCGGCAGAGAGGGCGAGTTGGTAGGCGCCCTGTGCCGGGACTGCTACTCGAAGAAGCACGTCCAGCCAACGATCGCGGACCATGTCGACCTGACGATTTGCGCACACTGCCAATCAATGCAGACCGACAAGGGCTGGGAGGACATCGGGTCCATCAGGCAGGCTGCGGAGGCAGCGATCGAAGATTCGCTTGTGCTCCCGAAGGACGCCAAGCTATCGGACTTCAGGGTCCACCTGTCGGAGAAGGACGAGCGCAACCTCGAGGCCAAGATCGCTGTCATGCTCGTGGTGCAGGGGCACGAGTTCACGCGCGAGCTGCTGACGATAGTCAGGGTCAAACGCGGATCGTGCACCGAGTGCTCCAAGCAGCAGGGGAGGTACTACGAGGCGATACTTCAGGTGAGAGGTCCGGCGCGCACGCTGCCGAAGCACCTCGAGGCTGATGTGGAGCGTCTTGTCAGGGATCGGGTCGGCGCCATGAGGAAGTCGAGCAGAGAGGTGTTCCTGAGCAAGGTCGAGAAGGTCAAGGGCGGACTCGATTTCTATTTCAGCACGGTGAACTCGGCCAGGAGTGTGGCCAGGGAGCTACAGGAGGTCTACTGCGCGGAGTTCAAAGGGTCATCGAGCCTTTGGGGCCGGAGGGACGGCAAGGACGTCTACAGGATGACCTATCTGGTCCGTCTGCCGGGTATATTCAGAGGAGATGTCGTCGCCTTGGGCGGGAGGGAGTTCTACGTCCGCGGGATGTCCAGGGGCATGCTGCACGGGATCGACCTCTTGACAGGCGAGGAGCGCGCCATCAAGTTCACCGAGCGCACGGAGTGTTCGCTCTCGCAGTCTAAGCCCGAGATCTTGAAGGCGGTCGTTCTCAGCGAGAAGGAGCGCGAGCTGCAGGTGCTCGACCCGGAGACGATGAAGCCTCTGGAGGTCAGGAAGCCACGCGGATTCTCTCGAAAAGGCGACCAGACACGGCTCGTGAAGACGAAGCTCGGGACATACGTCCTAAGCGACAGCTGGTAATCGTCCACATTTTGTCGGTTGACATCCAAAGGAATTAATCCTGAGGTCGCCTTTTCGGGCCCGAGGACGGAGATTTATGGTCACCGAGCAGGAGGATGTATCGAACGCAGTAGTCGAGCTGCTCCGGAAGACCGTCGTCAGGCTCCCGCAGGATGTCGAGGACGCCATTAGAAATGCATATGCCAGCGAGACTGACGAGGTCCCGAAGATGCAGCTGAAGGCAATCGTGGACAACATAGACATGGCGATCAAGGGCAATACGCCCATGTGTCAGGATACTGGCGTGGCGATCTTCTACGTCGATCTGCCCAAGGGCTGTAAGGTGGATGTCGGGGAGGGCATCGTCGAAGGTGTGCGCAGGGCCACGAAGGAGGTCCCACTAAGGCCGAACGCGGTCCACCCGATCACGAGGAAGAACCCGGGCGACAATGTCGGCGAGAGGATGCCGTACATCAGCCGGCGCATTCATGACCAGGACTACATCGAGATAACTGTCATGACGAAGGGCGCGGGCTCCGAGAACATGAGCCAGCTCGCGATGCTCACGCCCAGCCAGGGCCTGAAGGGGATTAAGGAGTTCGTGCTCAACGGTGTGCTCAGAGCGGGCAGCAACCCGTGCCCGCCCACGATCTTGGGCGTCGGCATCGGTGGTTCGAGCGACATCGCGATGAAGCTTGCGAAGGAGGCGCTCCTCCGGCCGATCAACGTGAGGCACAAGGACCCCGAGATGGCCAAGCTGGAAACCGAGCTCCTGGAGGCGATCAACATGTTGGGGATCGGACCCATGGGCCTTGGAGGCAAGACGACATGCCTCGGCCTCAACATCGAGTACGCATACTGCCACACTGCAAGTCTTCCTGTTGGATTGAATGTACAGTGCTGGGCGGGAAGGCGCGGGACCGTCAGGATATACCCAGACGGCAAGGCGACCTATCCGACGCACGAGAGGTGATGTGAATGCCCAAGAGGATCAAGACACCAATCTCCGAGGCGGACGCGCGCGCGCTGAAGGCGGGCGAGACCATATACATGGACGGGATAGTCTTCACAGGAAGGGACGAAGTGCACATCCACGCCCTCGAGTACCTGGAGAAGGGCAAGAAGATCCCTGTCGATTTCAAGGGCGCGGCCCTCTTCCACTGTGGCCCGATCATGAAGAAGGTCGAGGAGAAGTGGGTCGCGGTCGCCGCTGGACCGACGACCTCGTCAAGGATGAACTCGCTCGAGCCGGGGTTCATCGAAAAGTTCAGGCCAGGGGCCATCATCGGCAAAGGAGGCATGTCACAACCGACCGTGGACGCAATGAAGGAGTTCGGGTGCGTCTACCTCGCCTTCACAGGTGGGGCGGCGGTCCTTGCCGCGAAGGGCATCAAGAGCGTTGAGGGAGTCGAGTGGTTCGAGCTCGGGATGCCAGAAGCCATCTGGATACTCAACTGCGACAACTTCGGGCCTTTGACCGTGGCTATCGACGCGCACGGGAACAGCCTGTTTGCGGACGTGAATGTGAAGGTCAAGGAGAACGAGAAGAAGGCGCGGGCGAAACTGGGCCTGAGCTAGAACCGAAACGAGCCGCCTTCGGGCCGCTTCACTTCAGTTTTCTCACTTTCTTGTTTTTCGAGCCGCTTTCGCTGTCCTCCGTGACGGAGTCCCCGTCTCCGAGCTCCTCTTCACCTAGCTCCTCGTCGGCGTTCTCCTCCTCGGACTGGTCATACACTGCCGGGGTGGTCGACGGGGAGATGAAGGTTCGGATTCTCAGCGCCAGCGCGACGACGAATATGATGAGTGCGAGGGCGAGTGCGAGTAACATCATCGAGTGCGCCATGTCAAGTCCCTCGATGAATCCTTCGAAAGTCTCGCGCAGGGGGGTCATCTGGAACTCGATTATCTCGATGGAGCCGTCCACGGCCTCAACGTCACTGATCTCCAGAGGCCTGTATCCAGTCTTCTCGAACCTGAGCGTGTAGTTGTCGGCAGGCAGCGCGGCGAACTCGAATTCACCGTTGATGTCCGTGTAGACCGAACGAGGTTGGGGAGACAGGTCGATGACAGTCACGAGGACGTTCACGATCGGGGCGTTCGTCCGAGTATCCTTGACCGTCCCTCGGAGTCTTGCGCCCGGGAGCCCAGTCATGTTGAAGTTGAGCTGGGTCTCGCCGCCGGGCAGGATCTCGACGCCCGTGACGGACTGGGTCTCATAGCCTTGGATTGTGGCCACCACAACATAGACTCCGGCTGTGAGGTTCCTGATCTCGTAGTTGCCGTCCGAGCCGGACAGAGTGGAAATGTCCGTGCCGGCGATGGAGATGTTGGCGCCAACCTTGAGTACCTGCCCAGACCTAACCACTCCGTACAGCCGAGTTGGCTTCTCCTGCAGGTAGAGATCTACCCCCAGCGTGCGGTTACCTCTCGTGACCTCCACATCGGTCACACTGGCTGCAAGGAAACCTTCTCGTGATGCCGTGACGATGTATTTTCCCTCCGGGACGTTCGTGATGTTGTAGTTGCCGCTGGGATCGCTCTGGATCGTGACAGTGACCAAGCCGATCTGGACGGACACGTTGGTCGCATTCAGGGGAGTGCCGAGCTGCGAGTGATATGTGCATCCTGAGATCGAGCCGTTCTGGGTCACAAGAACGAAGTTGGCCAAGGAGCTGTCAGCAATGGGCACGAACACATCCAGCGTCTGAGGCACATATCCTTGCGCACTCGCCGTAACGGAATGCGTCCCTCCGGGCAGCCCGTCGAGTCTGTAAGATCCGTTGACAGGAGACACGGACGCAGAATACCCGAGAGAGATGATTGAAACCGTAGCTCCAGAGATGTACCCTGTCGGGCTGGTGACCGTCCCCAGAATTGTGCTCCCCTGGATCGTCAAGGTAACGTATGTGGTCTGGTTCTCGACTACTGTGCCATCCTGAGGCAGGCTATCCCAGTAGTTCGATTTGGCCGCCGAGAGCTTGTAAGGAAGGTCGGTCTCGTTGGGTGCAAGGTCATGGATGAGATATGTCCCATCCGCACCAGTCACTCCGACAGTAGTGCCATTCAGCCTGACCGTGGCGTCCACCACGTATCTTCCGACATTGTCCACGACGGTGACGTTGATGGCACCCAAACCGGGCGTCTGAAGCGCGGAGACGGTTCGAGGCTCCTCGCTCGAGAATGAGACGATCACACCAGCTCCCACTGCTCCAAGGATCAAGACCAACGCGATGATCGCTGTCGGCAGGGAGCTCGAAACCGAATGTCTGGCCATCGGATATCCGCAGCCTTTCCTATCGGTTCGTTTACATAAATACGTTTGCCGCTGTGAGGACTTTCTCCATCCTGTCTGAAAACGTATTAATAGGCTTGAAGGATAAGGAAATGGAATTTGACGGTCAGTTCACATGGTCACTAGAGTCGAGGATACGGGAACCACGGACGAGGTACTGTCCCTGATGCATCCGACTGTGTCAGAGTGGTTCAGGTCGAAGTTCGGAGAGGTCACGGAGGCCCAAGGCATGGCAGTGCCCCTCATCCATGCCCGCAGGAATGTGGTCGTATCGTCTCCGACAGGGTCAGGAAAGACACTGACCGCATTCCTCGCCATAATCAATGAGCTGATACTGCTGGCAGAGAAGGGGCAGTTGGAGGATAGGATCTACGCTGTCTACGTGTCACCCCTCAAGGCTCTGGCCAACGACATCAACGAGAACCTGATCAAGCCCTTGTCGGAGATATCCGAGCTCTTCAGGGCAAAGGGCTTGACGCCTCCTGAGGTCAAGGTGGCCGTCAGGACGGGCGACACCCTTCCGAGCGAGAGGCAGAGACAAGCGCGCTCGCCCCCTCACATATTCATCACTACTCCGGAATCCTTGTCTCTTGTACTGGCGACACCAGTATTCAGCACCAAATTCGCTGGCGTGGACTACGTGGTCGTGGACGAGGTGCATGAGATATGCGATTCTAAGCGAGGCGTGGCTCTTTCGCTCGCCCTCGAACGTCTCCAGAATCTGTGCAAGAAGGAGTTCGTCAGAATAGGGCTCTCTGCAACAGTTGCCCCGCTCGAGCAGGTCGCGGAGTACCTGGCGGGGCTCAGCGACGGCAGACCCAGGGAGATCAACGTTGTCGAGGTGTTCAAACAGCGAGATCTCGACCTCAAAGTGCTCTGCCCGACCAAGGACATGACCGCCCTCTCGTTCGAAGTGGTCAACTCGAAGATGTACGACATGCTGAAGGACATGATCAACCAGCACAAGACCACCCTGGTATTCACCAACACCAGGAGCGGGGCCGAGAGCGTCGTCTACAAGCTCAAGGAGCGCGGGCTCGAGAATATCGGTACGCATCACGGGAGCTTGAGCAGGGAGACCAGGATGGATGTAGAGGGAAGCCTGAGGAACGGGCTCCTGAAAGCGGTGGTCTCGTCCACATCTCTGGAGCTTGGAATCGACATCGGTTCCATCGACCTCGTTGTCCAGATAGGATCTCCAAAATCGGTGGCAAAGGGCTTGCAACGGGTGGGCAGGGCCGGGCACCAGTACGGGGGCACCTCGACAGGCAGGATGGTGGTCTTCGAGAGCGACGACCTGGTGGAGTGCGCTGTGCTCTGCAGGGCGGCTCATAGGAAGATGATCGATCGGGTGACGATTCCGGTCAATTCGTTGGATGTGCTCGCTCAGACTCTCGTGGGGATGTCCATAGAACGCAGGTGGAAGGTCGAGGATGCCTTCGACCTGATCAGACGTTCGTACTGTTACAGGGACTTGCCGCTGGAGCAGTTCGATAGCGTCCTCAAGTACCTTGGCGGAAAGGAACAGTTCGAGGGCATATACGCCAAGCTCTGGTACGATGACAAGGAACGCGTGTTCGGAAGGAAGCGCGGGGCCAGGATGATATATTATCTGAACCAGGGGACGATCCCTGAGGAGGCGGACTACCAGGTCTACTCCGAGCGCGGCTCGCCCGTGGGCTCCCTCTCCGAGAAATTCGTTGAGCGCCTCTCACAGGGCGACATATTCGTCCTTGGGGGCAGGAGCTACGAGTTCATCAAGTCCAAAGCGACCAAGGTATTCGTCAAGAGCGCTAGTGGGCGCAAGCCGACGGTTCCGTCCTGGACCGGCGAGATGCTGCCCAGGAGCTTCGACCTCTCTGTAGCCATCGGCCAATTCCGAGGCGAGATGGAGCAGCGCCTCGGGACGATGCCTGAGCAGGCGATCGCAGCGTGGCTGAGGGAGGAATTCGGTCTGGATGAGGGGTCCTCTACAACCATAGTCAACTACTTCAAGGAGCAAAAGGCCGTCGCGAAGGTGCCGACGGATTCTAGGCTCCTGGTCGAAGGGTACGTCGACGCGACGGGCAACAAGAGCGCAATCTTCCACTTCCCGTTCGGCAGGCGTGTCAACGACGCCCTCAGCAGGGCGTACGCATCGGTCCTGTCCGAGAGGCTGCGATCGAATGTGACCGTATCGGTGACAGACGACAGCTTCATGGTCACAGTCCCCAGGAGTTTCAAGCTTGAGGAGCTCGGCGACATGCTGCGCTCAGAGAACTTGGAAAGGATACTGAGGAACGCTGTTCGCGATTCCGAATTGTTCTCGCAGCGGTTCAGACACGTCGCGACCAGGAGCTTCATGGTCCTCAGGAATTACAAGGGAAAGGAACTCTCCGTGTCGAGGCAACAGCTCCGGTCGAGCCGTCTTCTCGACGCTCTTCACGAGGTCGAGAAATTCCCTGTCATAGCCGAGACCTATGAGGAGATACTGACCGAGGTCATGGACATGGAGCACGCGAGGGAGGTGCTCGCATCCATTGAGAGAGGCGAGAGGAGGATAGAGTATCTGCCATTCTCTGGTGTTCCCTCACCATTCGCGCACAATGTGATCCTCGTGGGCGTGTCCGACATCGTGCTGATGGAGGACAGGAGCATGCTGCTCAGGGAACTCCACAGGAAGGTGCTGGAACGGGCGCTGGGGGAGGAGGCCGTATCCGAGTATCAATTCGATCCCGATGTCGTCGAGGAGTACTACGCCGCGAAGTTCCCCCGAATCCAGTCCAAGGAGGACATCATCGGGGCGCTCCGTCTCGTCGGCCCGATGAACATATTCAGAGAGAAGGGAGAGAACATCTTCTCGCATTCGAAGGTGGCGTTCGACAAGCTCAGATCATGGGGGACAGAGCTTCTGAGGGAAGGCAAGATCCACTCGGTCTGGATAGGGGAGGATCTGTACGTCTCCTCTGAGGAGTATCCGCTCTACGCGTGCCTTCACTCGCGCCAGGTTGACCTGGGTCCGAGCGAGAAGGCAATCGTGGACGAGCTCAAGAAATCCCCGAGGACCCAGAGCGAGCTCACGGGGCTCATCAAGCTTGACAAGGAAGAGATGAGAGAATCCCTGAGGAAGCTGGAGACCGCGAACATCGTTTTCAGGTCAGACCTGAGGGGCCAGACAGTGGTCTATTCGCTTGGGGAGTTCGAGTCGATGCCGAGGAAGGACTGTCTCATGGAGGCGGTGTCAAGACATCTCGCATATCACGCCCCGATTACCATCGACGACCTCGCGTACGAGGTCGGAGTAACGGAGCAGGAAGCGGAGGAGGCACTCAATGAATTGGCCATGGACGAAATCGTCGTCTCAGGAAGGTTCGTTGTGGGTGAGCAACAGCAGTTCATGTTGGCCAGGGACTACCTCCGTCTCAAATCCGAGGGCAGACCTGTCTACGACAGGGAGACCGTACGGGCGTATTCGGAGCGGAAGCAATTCGGCAAAGTGGGTTCGGTCAGGGAGTTCTTCGACAAGTTCGGCGAGGCCGGGATGATCTATGACATCTTCCAGCGGGTCGACGGATTTGACATGCAGGAGTTCGGAGATCTCCGTAGCAAAGGGGAGATACTGCTCGGGAGGTTCGTGCGCGGCAGACTGCGCTATGTGCTTGCGGTAGACGCACCACATTTCCTTGGGGTTTATCGGCGCAATGAACTGGACAGATATGAATCTGAGATTGTTCGGACCATCGAGAGGTTGGGCTCAGGGACATTCCTGGAGATCGCCCAAGCCACTGGATTTCCTCCTGATCTGATGAGAGAGCACTTCGATTCTCTTGATAGGAAAGGGTATCTCCTGAGAGAGTACGACGAGGCCGAGTCGTGGAGTTCTAGGAACGTCTACACAGTCTGCAAATTGGAGCCGGAGATCGAGAACCCGTACGAGCGCATAATAAGGAAATATCTCAGGGGGTTCGGCCCGGTGACGGTTCTCCAAGCCGCCTCTTACCTTGACGTGGATCCGAGCGAGGCCGAGGTACTCCTCAGAGGCACAGGTGCCAAGAGCATATTCGTGGGCCTCGAGCGGACCGAGATGTTCATACTGCCTGACGAGCTCAGGGAGCTCGACCACGACCACGTTCCCGACGAGAGCCTGCGGATCCTCTCGCTTTACGACTCCTTCCTGAGCGACAAGTGGACGGAGATAACTTCGAGGTTCGGGGAAGGCTGGATATTCCCACTTGTCAGGCACGGTAGAATCGTTGGAATGGTCGAGAAGTGGCTGCTCGCTGGCTCGGTCGAGATCCGCGAGATACTGCTGGACGACCCGGACACTCTCCCTCAACTCATACACTCGTTGGACTCGATGATGTCATTCTACAACGCACTGGGCGTTGAGATAATCCGGGTACGAAGCATACTTGGGACAGATGTCTCCGAGGTCAAGGACGGGCTTAAGAGCGAGTTCCTCAAGCACGGCTACTCCGAATCGAACGGAATGTTGGTCAAGGGCAGGCTTGTCACGGAATGCTTCGATCTTCAGCAGATACTGGAAGTCGCATTCTCCATGCAGCACCTGACTGGCGCCTCGAAGTTCAAGGACATGAATCAGGCGCTGGAGGCTTATGGAGGGCTTCGCTCGAACCAGGAGGCGCTTCTCCGTGTCAAGAAGTTCGAGCCGATCCCCAAGCTCCTGAAGCGCGGAGTGGTCCTCAGAGGTCATCTCATACCGGACAGGGTCGGCTTCTGTACCCCTGAGGCGGCCAGCTTGTACAGATCCGCGCGGTTCAGGGACCTCAGCGCAGACGAGAAGATCGTCACGCGCATCATCAAAGACCAGGAGCCTGTCAAGAGGGACCGACTGCTGGATCTGTCCCCGCTCGGACACGATGACACAATCGAGGCACTCAAGGCCTTGTACAGTTCATCCAGGGTCTACATCGACAATTCCAATGCGTATGTCTCCTCCAAGCGACAGAGGACTTCGAAGGAGGCCGCATGGACGAAGGTCATGGGACGAATCTTTGACAGCTTCGGGATAATGAGCGCCGAGTCCCTTGCGCTCCTGCTCGGCCACGAGATACCGATGCGCGAGCTGAGGCGCTGTCTACGGAGTCTGGAGGATGAGGGCAGATTGGTCAAGGGTTACATGCTCCGAGGGTCCGGGACCTTGCACTGGGCCAGCACCGCAGCCTTTGAGATGCTAGGCAAGGCGAAGTTCTCCGAGATCTTCGTCATGTCCCCGGGGGACATGGTCATCCAGTATCTCAGGGCCACCTTCCGCAACCTGTTGCCCGAGACGGGCAGGTTCGCCATATTCCGCGGCACCGAGCTCATCGGATCGTTCGAGGGGAAGTTGAAGGGCGGCACTCTTGAGATATCGAATGCGCAGGGCGAACCGGGGTGCGAGAGGATCATATCGGACTACGCGAAGAAGCTCGGCCTTGCTGCATCTGAGCGCGAGGAGGGGCGGATGTCCGAGTGGGAAATCATCGATTTCTACCAGAAGACTCACCCTGGCATGGGCGCCGACTGAGAATGGACAATAGTACAGTAGGTGTCCGGATCTAATCCGATTCGTGGTCGATATCGGTTTGTTGGGCGGAGGATCCTGTCCCTCTTCCTCAAGCCCATGAGGGAGATACCTTTGGCCGCCATGGGGGCGCTAGTGGACGGAGTGGTTGCCGCGATTGCGTCTTTCTACTTGCCTTCTGAGGTTTTCGCGATCGAGGAGTGGATAGTGCTCGTGATCAATTTCCTGGTCGTCGTATCCATCACACACTTGTTCTTCCACTTCATCGAGGATTTGTTGTTGGTCGGCAGGATGGTCCTCGATTGGAAGCCCACAGTGGTTATTGTCGGGCTCGTCGCGATAGCCTAGGGCGTCCTGACACTGATGGACCTGCCGATTCTATCTTACCTCTGAGAAAGCGCACGCGTCTTCCTGAGCTGCAGATCTCTCGTTGAAGTACAGGTACTCCTGGGCATAGCCGGAGTATTCTCCGAATCTCTCAGAGGCAAACTCGCTGAGCCTACGATACGATCCTTTCACGTGATATAGCCTGCCGAGAGCGCGTTCGATCCAGATATCGATCGGGAAAGCCTCGAGCTTTCCGAAACCGAAAAGCGAGACGCAGTCCGAGACCTTCTCACCGACGCCGTCTAGTTCCAAGAGCCTCTCCTTGAGGTCCGGGTACTCCAGTCGAGTCATGGATTTCATCTCGTTCGGCGTGAGAGAGTCGCACAATCCAGTCACATACTTGGCCCTATATCCGAGACCGCAACGCTCAAGCTCCTTCTCCGAGGCCTCTCCGAGCCTCTTGATGGTCGGGAAGGCGTGCGCCCCACCCGGGATGGGCTCTCCGTATTTCGTGCAGAGCGTGTCGATCATCTTCTTGATGCGCGGTATGTTGGCATATGTTGCAAGAGTGTAGCTGACAAGACACTCCCACTCATCCATTTTGACGATCCGGAGACCGCGGTACTCCTTCATCCCTCGCACCAGGACTTCGTCCTTGGCCAGGGCTCTTTGGATTCTGGCGACGTCGTCATCTGCTCGCAGATACTCTCGGACTAGCCTCACGACACTGTTGTCCTCGGTGCTTGCATTGATGGACACTGATCTGGCAGACTGCCTCAGCGTCAGCTGGTATTTCCCCACGATGCCTGTCCATGAACCTCGCTCTAGCTCCTTCCACCTGAAGGTTTGACCACAATCCAGAGTGAGTGTCAGGTCAAGCGGGCTAATCTCTGTCTTGAAAATCATTCAGAAGAACTTCCCGCACTTCATCTCTTGTATCCGATCATTCGCAGGAACTTCTTCCTGTCGTCAGCGTCCTTCTCCGTCTCGACGCCCTTCGGCCGCTCCCCGTCAATCACTCCCAAGACGCCTCTTCCGCGTTCGTTCTCGGCGACGATGACATCGACAGGGTTCGCGGTAGCGCAAAAGATGGAACAGACTTCCTGCAAATCCTTGATCCTGTTGAGCACATTGATAGGATAGGCGTTCTCGATCACGACGATGAAAGTGTGACCCGAGCCGATCCTCCCCGCGTTATCGGCTGCCACTTTCTTGAGGCGGTCGTCGTTACCATCAACTCGTATCAGACACGGTCCAGACGCCTCGCAGAATGCCAGCCCGAACTTGGCTCCGGGAACAGTGCTCACAATTGCCTCGTAGAGGTCCTCTGCAGTCTTGATGAAGTGAGTCTGGCCGATGATCACGTTCGCGTTCTCCGGGATTTCGACCCTCACCGATTTTATATCCATCTCTACCCCCACGTCTCCGCAACGACAATCGCGTGGAAATAAGTTTCTCCGGATGCCAGTCGTAGCCTCAGACTGTGTTGGAAAAACGCCGTTATCGAAAATCGAAATCAAAACGATTAACTATATATCCAGGCATACCGTAAACTGCATCTGAAATCCGAAGGAGGCCCCTCTAGTTGTCAGACTCCAGCGGGGACAAGCTCTGCCCGATATGCGATTCCCCCCTACAACCCGGTTCGAAGAAATGTGGTTTCTGTGGGACCGACCTCTCGATCTTCGATATCGAGACTGAAACAGGCAGATCCACATCGGAACCAGCACCCTCTCAACCCAAGGCATCACTAGAGAACAAGATCGAGGAGATACTCAGGCCTAGACCCGTAGAAGTGACCACTACACCACCTCCTGCGCCGTCTCCGCCTGCTGTGAAGAGGGCCGAGCCTCCTAAGCCAGAACCGCCGAGGCCGGAACCACGGAAGGAGGGGCGAACCATCTCCGAGGTCGTGGAGTCGAAGAGGCTTCCGGAGCCACCGAAACCAGCTCCTCCAGTCGTTGCTGAAGAACCTAAGGAGTACTTCGAGTGCCCACAATGCGGCTCGGCGGTGGAGAACACCGCTTCTTCCTGTCCCAAGTGTGGAGTGTTGTTCACAGAAGAGGGCGCCGATTCATTCGAGTGCCCCGCTTGCAGTACTCTTGTCCCCCTCGATGCCAAGACGTGTCCAGGATGCGGTGCGGTTTTCGTTGAGGAAGAGGAAGCAGCCGCTGCACCGCCTCCGGCAACTCAGAAGCCTCCGGAGAAACCCGTCGCGGAGGTTAGAATCCCTCCCGCGAAGGCCGAGACAAAGGCAGCAGTGAAGGAGGAAGAGGAGGCTGCCGAAAAAGGCAAAGGCTTCATGGGATTGTTCAAACGCAAGAAGGAACCAGAGCCGACACCTCCCCATGCGAAGCCCGCCCCGTCACCTGCCGCTCCAGCTCCGAAAGCTCCCGCTCCTGCCGGGAGACCGGCGGAAGCACAAGTCGTCAGAGAGGTCGCTCCCGCACCTGCCCCCAGGCCGTCGGTGAGGCCGGCTGCTGCTGAAGCACCCGGTGGGAGGGATAAGGGCAAGGACCTCGCGAGGATGGTGGCCGAGATGAAGCCTCTTCTCGCCGTTGCTAGGGAGAAGGATGTCGACATCGGCGAGAGCAAGCTGTTGATCGACGAAGCTGCGGTTGCGGGAAGAGAGCGTCAGCTTGACAAGGCGATCGAGCTCGTGGACAAATCCAGGTTGGTGCTGATGGGTAAGATCGACGCGCAACTCGGACAGCTGGTCCTTCAGCTTAACGAGGAGACGAAAGCTGCGAGGGAGTTCGGCGGAGACATATCGCGCGCCACAACCTACATGCAGGAGCTCGCAAGAGCGCGCTCCAGTGGCGATGTGGAGGCGGCGTACATCTATGTTGACAAAGTGCAGAAGGAGCTCCTGCCGATAACCGGGCGCTACAACGAGTCGAAGAAGAAGATCTCCAGCTTGAAGCAATTCATCGCCAACTGCGAGGTGTTCATCGTCGATACCAAAGATGCCAGGAAGCTGCTGGTTGATTCCGCGAAGGCGTTCGACCAGAAGGATTTCGATAAGGTCGACACCCTCACCAAGCAGGCAAACGACAGTCTGAACAAGGCGATCCCTCTGAGGATGAATGACGAGATGAAGAAGGCCAAGGACGAACTCCTCGACGCCAAAGTTAAGAACGTGAACATCACACCGATGCTGACCGTTCTGAAATCCGCGACGAACCTCATGAAGTCAGGCGATTATCCCCAGGCTATCAAGGAGATGCGCGAGTTCAAAGAGATGATGAATAAGGTCGCGTGATCATCCATTTGTTGCTTCAGGTGAGGTTCAGGACCTCCATCTCCCTTTCTAAGATGGACACTTCCTGCTGCTTCAAGGTCTCCGGGCTCAGGGATATGGCGAAGATGCAATCCGATTCCGAGATCTCGTCGATCAGGCTCCTGAGGAACCTCAACACAGCCTCGAAGTTGGTGCTGCTGACGAGGTACTGGACCCCGTCAAGGACGATCATCCCCTTGTCGTGATTCGATATGAATTCCTGCATCGTGTGTATGAGCATCTCCAGAGATGGCGGCACGGTCTTCTCCTGAGAGCTCTCCTTGTCGGTCAGCCACAGGATCTCAGGCGGTTTCTTGAACTCGTCTCGGATGCGCTTCGGGTTCATGCGCGTTATCACGAGGCCGGCATACCTTTCATCCAACTTCCTGCTCAGGAGGACGTTGCTGTAGAGCGGTCTCTCCTCTTCTATGAGGTAGCAGTGGCCCGGGAGTGCCTTGACCTCCTTCATGATCTCCTTTCTGGTCTCCTGGACAGGTGCCAGCGGTTTCAGTATGTCAGATATCAGATTGAGGTCGATGTCCAGCTTCATTATGGATGAGAACGCGACGATCTTGGTGATGGTGCTCTCGAGCTCGCGCACGTTCAGAGTCACTCTTTCGGCAATGTATTGTATGATCTCGTTGCTGAGCTTCAGATTCTTTTCCTGAGCCTTCACCCTGAGTATCTTCACGCGCGTATCAGCGTCGGGAGGCTGCAGATCCGTTGTGAGCCCCATCATTATGCGTGATTTGAGACGCTCGCTGAGTCCAGGTATTTGGCCCGGAAGACGGTCGCTCGCGAACACCACCTGCTTCTTGGAGTCGATGAGGTTCTCGACCACAATCGCCATGTCGAGCTGGGCGGCATCGCTCGCCGTCAGGAACTGCATGTCATCGATCAGCAACAGGTCGTTCTTCTTCAGATCTTCTCTTATCTTCAGCCTCAGCTGCTCGTCCTGGGCATGGGTGACCGCTTCCACGAATTTGTCCGCAGGGACGTAGGCGACCTTGGAGCGCTGCTTCTCCTTTGCGTAATGGCCTATGGCTGACAGCAGATGGGTCTTTCCCAGGCCTGAGCCTCCGAATATCAGCAGAGGGTTGTAAGTCTTGCTCGGCGCCTCGGCGACCGCAGCCGCTGCCGCGGCTGGGAACTTCGAGCCTGGCCCGATTATGAAATTGTCGAACCTCATGTTCTCAGGTAGAGTCTTCATGTACTGGGGCGCGGGGGCTTTTTCGGCGCTGCAAGTCGGGCAGCTCCCGTCGGCTTCGACCGGGCCTCCGCACCTCGGACATTTCTTCTCAGGCTCGCTCTCGGGAGCCGATTGGTATTTCAGGATGAGGTCGTACACGTCGGCGGTCTTCTCCTCGCGTTGTTTCTCCGCCATCTCGTGCTTGATGGACTCCTCGTCGGCCTTCCTCTTCTGTATCTTTCTCCTGATCTTCTCTTGTAGGAACTCGATGTCGGACTCGATCTCGGCAATCCTTGTGCGGTCGTCCAGCTTCTTCCTAATCTCCTCGATCTCTGACTCGTGCCCCATCACCGGGAAATTGTTTAGCACGACCTCGAACTGCTTCAGCTTCTGCGCGTCCTGTTCGAACGCGGCGAGTTCCTTCGCGAGGATCGCCGGGCCAGCCTTGCTGGAAGCCTCCAGCGTGTCCACTTTGAATCCCTTTCGACGCCATAGCTCGATTATCTCTTTCTCCGCGTCAATCTTCGGCTCTTCCTCCTCTTCGGCTGGCTCCTCGGCCTCGATCTTTGCGACCTTTGTGGGCGCCTCCGCGATTCTAGCATCTGGGAATCTCCTCTCGAACTCCTCGCTCGGGACTCGGCTGTGGAGTTCTATGTTCGACACTTTGTCCTGCGAGTCCTCGAGGATGAACCTGAGCGATTTCTCCCCCGTGTATATCCTTCTCAGCTCGCGCGGCTTCGACTTCTCGAATTCGTAGACCGCCATGATGGGCAGTCCCTGCTCCACGACCAGGTAGCCGATGGAGCCCATGATATCCTTCTGAAGGGTCACCTTGACGTATCCCGTGAAACTGTATTGCTTTAGGTCAGCGAGAATGGCCTTCAGGGAGTCGGGGCCTCCCTTAGCCGTCCTGACCACAATACCTTCTGGTATGCGCAAGTCTGTGACCATTGGGCCGTCCCTTTCATAGATGTTGTCCGAGCCTTAAAAAGCCTAGCGCATGTGAGAGGAGAGCCTGGGCCGGCATATGTGCGGTTCTCCCCGCTTGTGAGAAGTCTTAATTAGCAGTATCATCTTCCCAACAACTTGCATGCCACTGTAGCTCAGCGGTTGCGTCTGTGCGTTAGCCGGACGCCGCTAGAGAGCGGCGGTTTCGTAAACCGCAGGCCGGGGGTTCAATACCCTCCAGTGGCTCCATTCTGGTACTTCTAAGCAATGCTCATATTCTATGGACACAATTGTCCCAAGCATGCCTGAGGAGTCTGTGGTGTTCGTCAGCAGCATGAGGTGTCCCTCGTGCGGTCTGGTTTCCTCCGGATATCTCCAAGCGATGGGGGACGGAAGAGGAGTCGCGATCTGCCCTAGCTGCGGCACGACGATCACCCAGCACCTCCCGTCACACTATGTGACTCAGATACCGCCGAGCGACTTCAATTCTCCAGTGCATCCCCATGTTCATACGAGCCACTATCCAGGGCTGTATACAAAGCCTCGGCACGCACCGAGGCTGGACTTCGCAGATCTTCTGAGGGTCGCCTATTCTCCGAAATCGGCCTTCACCAATCTCTACCTGTCAACCGATCTTCACAGAGCACTGGCGATTGTGCTAGTGTTCTCGATACTCTCATCGTTCGTGAGCATTCTCGTGACCGCGGACATGGGTGAGCTGCTCGGCTACGGCACAGGCGACGCCCTCACATTGGCCTTCCAGGGTTTCGTGAGCTGGATAGTGTCTCTTCTCGCGTTCCTCATTTTCGGCCTGACATCCGCGCTCGTGGCCAAAGGGGTATTTGGCGGGAGAGGCGAGCGGAGCGCCACGATCACGCTCCTCGGATACAGCTATCCTGCATACGTGCTGCTCAGCATCGTGGTGATACTGGTCTTCAACCTGGGGTTCAAAGGACTGGATTTCGGCATGATCGACCAGTGGACCGAAAATCAGCTCAACCAGGCGTCCGTGGCGGGGATCGTGTTGCTCGTGGTCGCGTTCATCGGGCTGGCCTGGCTTCTCTGGATTAGCAGCTCCGCCGTGAGCGTTGCCAACGATGTCTCAAAGGGTGAGGGAGCATTGTCCGTGATTCTCGCAGCCATCGCCGCGGGAGTCGTATACATCCTCGTGGGCATGGTCATGCGCCTCCCCATCGGGCTTTCGTTCTGAGTGGTCACTTCAGGAGCTTGTCTACCATCTTCATGGCGCACAGGTCCCCGCACATGGAACAGACCTCGGGACTGTGTGAGATCCGTCTCTGGTGGTACTCCTTTGCCCTTTCCGGGTCGACCGAGAGCTCGAACATACGCTGCCAGTCGAACTTCCTCCTCGCCTCGGACATCGATCGGTCCCAGAGGGCGTCTCTGCCCCTGGCTAGGTCTGCTGCGTGCGCGGCTATCCTGGAGGCAACCACTCCCTGTCTCACATCCTCGACCGTTGGTAGCGAGAGGTGTTCGGACGGCGTAACATAGCAGAGGAAGTCCGCTCCGAAGTACGCGGCCAGCGCACCACCGATCGCACCCGTGATGTGGTCGTAGCCTGCACCGACATCAATGACAAGAGGACCGAGGACGTAGAACGGTGCGCCGCCGCACACGGCCTTCTCGAGCTTCACGTTCGCTTCTATCTGGTTGAGCGGCACATGACCCGGCCCTTCTACCATGGCTTGGACTCCCGCCCTCCTGGCCCTGTCCACGAGCTTCCCCAAGACCATGAGCTCGTGCACCTGAGGGACGTCTGTCGCATCGGCCACGCACCCCGGCCTCAGTCCGTCGCCCAAGCTCAGCGCGAATCCGTATTCCTCGGCGAGGTCGAGCAGATGGTCGTAGTCCTGGTACAACGGGTTCTCCAGATCGTTCTCGTGCATCCACGCGACCAACAACGCGCCACCTCTGGAGACGACTCCCGTCACCCTCTTGTGGCGCCTGAGCGAGCCGACGGTCTTCCTCGTCACGCCGCAGTGGACGGTCATGAAATCCACACCGTCCTTAGCATGCTGTTCGATGGTCTTGAAGAGCGAGTCAGCGGTCATATCCACGTACCCTCGTTTGCGGGACGTGCCGCAGACCGTCTCGTATATCGGGACTGTGCCAACCGGGACCTCAGACGCTCGAATGATCTTCTTCCTCATCTCGCGTATGTTGCCGCCAGTGCTGAGATCCATCACGGCATCAGCACCGTACTTCACAGCGACTTTGACCTTGCGGAGTTCCTCTGCCACATCTATGAAATCACGCGAGGTCCCAACGTTAGCGTTGATCTTGACCCTGAGGCCCTCTCCAATGGCGCATGGCTTGGACTTCCTGTGGATCGGGTTCGAAGGAATTACGACTTTTCCGGCTTTCAAGAGCTTCGCTAGTTTGTCTGGCTCGATTCCTTCTTTCTTCGACAGCCCCTTCGTTTCCGGTGGAACTCGGATTCCGATTCTGCCCTTCATCCAGGTCCGAGTCTGCTAACGGCCTATTCACTATAAAGGCTTTGATTGGCACGGGAACGATCAGCGTATCCAGACTGCCTAGTGTGCGCGGCGCCTGCACATATCTAGGGGCTGCAACTGCCCTCAACTTCGTTGGAGGAAGACAGGTAGAAAAAGCGCTGGAAACCCCTCCTCGGCATTTGTCGATATTTCATATGGAAATTCGGGCAGTAAATCGTCGATATGTTGCAGTGGAAAAACAGGGGGGTTGCCACGCGAAGCCAGACAGTGTTCTGAAAGCCTTTATATACGCGCATTTCCTTAATGAAAATCACATCGAAAAAAGCGCCGAAAAACGGATGGGATGCGGGTCAGAAAAATCGGTGTATGAGCCTGCCTGATAGGGGTCGAAATTGCATGGAAGATAGTGCGTACGATGCAGAAAAAATCCAGGTCCTAGAGGGCTTGGAGGCCGTTCGAAAACGCCCGAGCATGTACATCGGGAGCACGGACTTCCACGGCCTACACCACCTCGTATACGAGGTGGTCGACAACAGCATCGACGAGGCCATGGCCGGATTCTGCACGACGATCACGATCGCAGTCAATCAAGACGGCAGCGTCACCGTCGAGGACGACGGCAGAGGCATTCCCATCGGTATGCATAAGAAATACAAGCAGGACGCCCTCGAGTTGGTCCTCACGAAACTGCACTCCGGAGGCAAGTTCGATAGGAAGACCTACAAGGTCTCCGGGGGTCTACACGGCGTCGGCCTGAGCGTCGTGAACGCCCTTTCTGAGTGGCTCGAAGTGCGCATCAAAAGGCAGGGCAAGATGCACTTCCAGAGGTACGAGCGAGGCATCCCGAAGACACCTGTAAAGATCGAGGGCGAGGCCCAGGGGTCGGGTACGATAGTTCGATTCAAGCCCGACGCGCAGATATTCGAATCGGTAGAGTTCAACTATGAGATCCTTACCGGGCGGCTACGCGAGGTCGCCTTCCTCAACAGAGGCCTGAAGGTCATTGTGTCGGACCAGCAGACCAACCAGTCGAATACCTACAAGTTCGACGGAGGCATCGCCGAGTTCGTCCAGTTCATCAACAGGAGCAAGACATGCCTCCACGAGCGGCCCATATACATCAATGTCGAGAAGGACGGCCTGACTGTCGAGATCGCCATGCAGTACACCGACAGCTACGCTGAGAACATACACACGTTCGCGAACAACATCAACACGACTGAAGGTGGCACGCACCTCATCGGTTTCAGGGCCGCGCTCACGAGGACGATCAACGACTACGCCAAGAAGTACAATTTCATGAAGGGCAACGGAGAAGCCCTTAGTGGCGAGGACGTGAGGGAGGGTCTCACAGCAGTCCTGAGCGTCAAGCTTCCCGAGCCGCAGTTCGAGGGGCAGACCAAAACGAAGCTCGGGAACAGCGATGTCCGGGGAATCGTGGAGTCCGCCGTGGGCGAGAAGCTCTTCGAGTACCTCGAGGAGAATCCGAAGATCGCCCAGGCGTGCATAGGCAAGGCCATACTCGCAGCGCAGGCCAGGGAGGCCGCGAGGAAGGCCCGCGAGCTCACGAGACGCAAGGGCCTGCTGGACATCGGCAATCTCCCGGGGAAGCTTGCGGACTGCACGGAGAAGGATCCCACAAGATGCGAGCTTTTCCTGGTCGAGGGGGACTCCGCAGGAGGCAGCGCGAAGCAGGCCAGAGACAGGACCTTCCAGGCAGTGCTCCCTCTGAGGGGCAAGATACTGAACGTCGAGAGGGCCAGGCTCGACAAGATGCTCAAGAACATGGAGATACGCACCATGATAACCGCCCTCGGCACGGGCATAGAATCCGAGCTCGACGTGGACAAGGCCAGGTACCACAGGGTCTGCATCATGACCGATGCCGATGTGGACGGCGCTCACATACGCACCCTGCTCCTGACCTTCTTCTTCAGATACATGAAGCCAATGATCGACCGGGGATACATCTACATCGCCCAGCCGCCGCTCTACAAGATCAAGAAGGGCAAGTCCGAGAAGTACGTGTTCAGCGACAAGGAACTCACGGAGCTCGTGCGAGACCTCGGGGAAGGGTGCGACATCCAGCGCTACAAAGGCCTGGGCGAGATGAACCCCGACCAGCTCCGCACGACGACAATGGACATTCACACGCGCATACTCAAGCGCGTCACGATCGAGGACGCGGTCGAGGCCGACCAGCTGTTCTCCATACTCATGGGGGACGCGGTCGAGCCGCGCAGGAACTTCATCCAGGACCACGCGAAGGAAGTGGAGTTCCTCGACGTGTAGGTGGTGCTGAATGGACGATGTCACCCAGGAGCAGCAGATCGCAGCGAGGCTCATCCAGAGGCCCATCGAGACCGAGATGAAGAAGTCGTACATCGACTACGCGATGAGCGTCATCGTCAGCCGGGCGCTCCCCGACGTCAGCGACGGGCTGAAGCCAGTGCACAGGCGCATTCTGTTCGCGATGAACGAGATGGGCCTGCAGCACAACAAGGCCCAGAAGAAATCGGCAAGAGTGGTCGGAGAGGTTCTGGGCAAGTTCCACCCGCATGGGGATATGGCGATATACGACACCTTAGTGCGCATGGCCCAGAGCTTCTCGATGCGCTACCCGCTCATAGATGGGCAGGGCAACTTCGGGAGCGTGGATGGAGACTCAGCCGCGGCGATGAGGTACACCGAGTGCAGGCTGTCGAAGATTGCGGCCGAGATGCTTCAGGACGTCGACGAGGACACCGTGGACTTCGGACCGAACTTCGACGGCTCGCTGAAGGAGCCTCTGGTCCTCCCGGCCAAGCTTCCGAACCTTCTGATCAACGGATCGCAGGGTATAGCGGTCGGGATGTCGACCAACGTGCCCCCACACAACCTCAACGAGGTCGTGGACACCGTTGCGCTGATGATCGACAGGCAGATAGACGGCAAGGACACCGACCTGAAGGACCTGATAGCGGTCATCAAGGGGCCGGACTTTCCGACGGGGGGCGTGATCTACGGCGCCCAGGGCATCTACGAGGCCTACGCCACGGGCAAGGGCAGGATTCGCGTGCGCGCGCGCTACACGATCGAGCACGATGAGGACACCGGCCGCGCTACCGTGATAGTCACAGAGATACCGTACATGGTCAACAAGTCCACCCTGCTTGAGGAGATCGCGGATCACGTCAAGGCGAAGAGCATAGAGGGCGTGTCCGACCTCCGCGACGAGTCCGATAAGGAGGGCATGCGGATCGTCATCGAGCTCAAAAGGGACGCCATAGAAGATGTTGTCCTCAACCAGCTGTTTGCGCACTCACAATTGCAGACCACTTTCGGCATCATCAACGTCGCGCTCGTGGCGAACCAGCCGCGCGTGCTCACGCTCAAGGAGATGCTGGAGTACTACATCGAGCACAGGTTCGATGTCGTCAAGAGGCGCACGGAGTACAGGCTGAGGCAGGCCGAGAAGCGCGCGCACATACTCGCAGGCCTGATGATCGCCCTGGACCACCTGGACGAGGTCATAAGGATCATCCGGAAGGCCAAGACAAGGGACGAGGCGAAGAACGCTCTCATGGCGAAGTACCTCCTGTCGGAGGAGCAGACCAAGGCGATCCTGGAGATGCAGCTCCAGAGGCTCACAGGCATGGAGATGCAGTCGGTAAGGGACGAGGCCGAGGCGACGAAGAAGCTCATCGACGAGCTCAAGTCGATCCTGAAGGACGAGAAGAAGATACTCACGATCATCAAGAAGGAGGCCCTCGCGGTCAAGGAGGAGTTCGGGGACGACCGCAGGACCACCATCGAGGCCAACGCCGTTGACATGGACATCGAGGACCTGATCCCGGTCGAGGACGTCGTGGTCATGATCAGCAACACAGGCTACATCAAGCGCCTCCCGCTGGACACGTACGAGAGCCAGCACAGGGGAGGAATCGGGCTCATGGGCATGGAGACGAAGGAGGAAGACTACGTTGTTGACCTGTTCGTCACCTGCTCGCACGACTACGTGATGTATATCACGAACAAAGGTCGGGTCTATTGGCTTAAGGCCTACAAGATCCCCGCTGGCGGGCGTCACGCGAAGGGCAAGCCGATAGTCAACCTGCTCGAGCACCTCGTGGAGGGCGAGAAGGTCGTGAACACCATCCCGGTGAAGCTGTTCATGGACGAGAACTATCTTGTGTTCGCCACGCAGAACGGCACGATCAAGAAGACCAAGCTCTCAGCCTATGCTAACATTCGGCAGAGCGGTATCATCGCCATCAGGCTCGACGAGGGCGACAACGTCGTGGACACCGCGATAACCGATGGCTCGCGCGAGATCATCCTGGCGACCAAGAAAGGCCTGGCGGCAAGGTTCCTGGAGACGGACGTGCGGCCAACCGGCAGAGCGACCTATGGCGTGCGCGGCATAAGGCTCGGGAAGGAGGACGAGGTGGTCAGCATGGCGATCGTGTCCCCCAAGGACCAGTTGCTGACCGTCACGGAGAACGGTTACGGCAAGCGGTCGCTCGTCGAGGACTACAGGAAGATCCGCAGGGGCGGGAAGGGCGTCATCACCATCAAGACGGGCGGGAGGAACGGAGACGTCATCACTGCAAAGCTCGTCGAGGACGACGACGAGCTGATAATCACTAGCGTCAATGGCATGGTCATCAGGATGCCCGTCCAGGGCATCAGCCTGCTCGGCAGGGCGACCATGGGTGTCCGCCTCATGAAGCTAAGGGAACGCGACCTCATCACTGCGGTCACTCGACTGATTGGAGCGACCGAGGAGGAGCGCGCAGTTGAGGCGGGCAGGACGATAACGAGCTGTCCAGCACCGAACGGAGACATCGCCGAGGAGAAAGGCGAGGACGAAGGAGACAAGGAATCAGAGGAGCCAGAGGAGGAGCAGGATGAGACCGAGGACGGAGACAAGTGAGGGCCTATCCACTCGCTGGCCGTCGTTTCAATTATGATAACGGCCCGGAAAGGTTTAATAGACAACATTCCATTGAAAAACCCGAGCTCCCCCTAGGAGGCCCGATTCGTGTTCAAGGATTCCATACCCGGCCTTGATAAGGTCTTCAAGAACGATGTTGACAGACCGAAAGTGATTCTCGTGACCGGCCCCCCGGGCTCGATGAAGACGACATTCTGCTACACCCTGATGTCCAGCTACCTCAGGGACAAGAACGAGTTCGGCCTCTACACCACGCTCGAGGAGACCGTTGACAGCCATCTGAAGAACATGGAGAGCATCGGCGTCAAGCTATCGATGAAGATGCAGATCTCCGACCTGACGGACCTCAGGGAGATAGATCAGATCGACGAGGTCATCGGGCAGGAGGCCCAGACGGACTACGTGCTTTTCATCGAGAAGATGATTCAGAGGTTCAAGAAGACGCACGGGGAGAGGTTCTCCGTGTTCGTTTTGGACTCGCTCGGGGCCCTCTATTCTCTCATGGAGAACGTCTCGGACATGCGCAAGAAGATGTTCTACTTCTTCAAGATGCTCAGGGACAACAATCTCACATGCTTCATCATAATGGAGCGTTCGCTCACGGGAGAGTCCCAGCTGCTCGGCAACGAGGGTTTCCTGGCGGATGGGATAATGCTCCTCGGATTGGACAGGCAGCGCGGCAAGCTGATGCGTTTCCTGCAGATCGAGAAGATGAGGGCGGCTGAGCACAGCATGGAGAGACACGCGATAGAGGTCGGCAGGACCGGCATCCAGGTGCTCGGTCCGATAATGAGCGTCCAGTGAGAGTACACTGCTCACTATGAACAATCGCTAGACAGAGAACAATCTTTAAGCTATTGGAAGCGTTCCAAAAAACTCGCGTCCGCAAAAGCACAACTCAAGTGATGAGACATGGCAGAAGATCAATCGATTGACCAGATTCTGACGACCGCCGTCAGCCGGTTGAAGGAACAGCAAGACCAGGCTAGGAAGAAGGAGCTGGAACTGAAGGCGGAGCGCGACGCTCTGCTGAAGCAGAAATCGGATCTCGACTCGCTCGAGCAGCGCCTCCGCGAGAAGGAGGACACGCTCCGGCAGAAGGAGGTCGTGATCGACCAGAGGACGGAGGAGATGAAGAAGCGCGAATCCGCCATTCAGGAGCGGGCGAACCAGGTGGAGGCCAAGAGCGCGGAGGTCGTCAAGGCGGAGTCAGCTGCCAAATCCGCGGTGAACGCTGCCGAGGCAAGGGAGAAAGAGGCTGGCGACAAGCTCGAAGAACTCGGGAGGCAGCAGGGCGAGGTCGCGGAGCGCAAGAAGAATCTCCTGGACAGGGAGGAGCTCCTCGGGAAGTCGGAGCAGGAGGTACAGCGCCTGCTCGAACAGGTCACGGCCCGCAGGGATGCTCTCATATCGCGCGAGCGCGCGCTCGCGGAGGAAGAGCAGACCGTCCGCAGGGACAGAGATAAGGTCGCGGAAGATGCGCGGAGGCTCCTCGACAGGCAGAAGGAACTCATATCCAGGGGAGCGGCCCCAACGGCCGCCGAGGCCAGAGGGGAGCCCGCTCCGCCGGTGGGCGAGGACGAGATGGCCTGCCCGAACTGCCGGACCGTGATCAGCAAGGACGCGGTCATGTGCTACGCGTGCGGGCAGAAGCTGCGTGATGAGGCGGTCACAGAGGCCTCCGAGGCAGCTGAGGGAGCTGAGGAGTTGGAAGAGGAGATACCCTGTCCGAACTGCAACACGATGGTTAGCAGGGAGGCGGTCATGTGCTACGCCTGCGGGGTCAACATCAAGGAGGCGGCGACAAAGGTCGAGGCACCTGTAGCAGCCGAGGATCCCGACAAGCCGAGCACCCTCAAGAGACCGCAGATTTTTGTGAAGAAAATTGTGAAGAAGAAAATGGCGTAGCCAGCAGCTCAAAAAACATTTCGTTTCCACGAAAATCTGGTGAATAGCTTTTTATATGGCCGACCTGCTTACTTCTTCCGCAGTACCCAGCATCTGGGCAGGTGAACTTATGATAGGCAAAGCTGACAAGCTACTTGCCACTAGAACTCTGAGCGCTTTGGTCGTGATTTGTGTCGTGTTGTCCGCCTTGGCGGGCTTCATGTTCTTGGGCGGCCCCACGTCGACAAAAGCCGCCGCGGGAGACCTAATTGTTACAGGAACGTACATAAT
>Ga0154706_135_pt1 | contig 71959 bp, 64 predicted proteins | sample Rifle2008BG13ft_FD_105566 | JGI IMG/M metagenome (GOLD analysis project Ga0154706, IMG submission 105566) | Euryarchaeota archaeon RBG_13_57_23
GCTCTGGCAGCCCACTTTCTCATGGAGAGGGGACTTTCCTCAGCCGGCCCCTGATGAACAGGAGCCTACCGTCAGCCATCCGCCTTCTCCTGGCAAGACTATCAAGAGGTCGTCGACCTACAAAAGCATTTCTCCGCGGAATCGGGACTTCCCTGAGATCAGATAATCTTCTCCCCGCCGAAGGCGGTCTGCACAGTGACCTTCCCGATGTCGAGGTCGAAGTAGACGGAGCGTCCTCTTTTCCCAGCGGTCTCCTCCGCCATGATCCTAATCGAGTTCTGGTGGAGCACTTTCCGTGCCTCGAAGATGTTGTCCCTGCCGATGTTGGATATCGCGAGGTTGACCGCCTTGAACATCTCAGCGCCTCCGACCAATCTCGCAAAGATTCTCGCTTTGATCGCGCCTTCCTTGATCATCTCATCGACCAATTTCTTCGTTCCGGTGTCGGCATACTTCTCCGCCTGGTCGTAGTGATTGGGAGCCTTGGGAAGAAGCACATGCACTATTCCCCCCAGTTTCACGACAGGGTCGTACAATATGATTGCAACGCAGGAGCCAAGCCCGAGGCAAGCTAGCCTCGAGGGCGGGCGGGAAACCGCCAGCTGCGCTATGCCGACGACCGTCAGGTCATTCATTTGCAGTGTTCACCCATTCTCTCCAGAATGATGTTCAGAGTGGACTCTTCTGGAAGCATCAGGAAGTATCCGTCGAACTGTCTGTCAAGTGCCTTGAACGACGTGTGAACTGCAATCACTGTATCGACCTTGGCCCCCAGAGTCGCAAGCGGGACGTTGAGCACCGCGCCAAGGTAATCGACGGTCGCGTCCGGCGGAGCGGGGATCATGTCGATGTCGATCATCCTCGATACAGCGATGAGGTACCAACACAGACATATGTTTCCAACTTCTCTCAGGGCGGATTTCTGGAGCTCGGTCAGGGACGAGAGGTCTATCTCTGCCTTCGTGAGGTGGTTGAGAAGTGACACCGCAGAATCCTGTGGGAGAACGACGAGTATTCCGCTCTTGAGCTCGCCGCAAAGGTATGTGTAAGTGCCCGCTACTATCTGGTTTCCGCCTCCGAGCCAGTCCGCCACTTTGGACAGCGGCAATATCTCGCATGTGGTGACATCGTTCATCAGGTCGACGTCGAGGAGATGGGACAGGGCAGTTGCAGCGCTGCCCGCGCCTATGTTGGCGAATTCGCTTATTATTCCAAGCACCTTGCGTTCTTTATCTTCCGCCAATATCTTCACCCGCCTAGGATCGATTCGACGTCTATGATGAGAGCGATCTTGCCGCTCCCGAGGATAGTGCCTCCAGAGATGCCTTTCACTTTCCTCAGGCGCCTGTCCAAGGATTTGACGACTATCTGGTGATGGCCGACGAGCTCGTCCACCTCGAGAGCAGCCCTGCGGTCTCTGCTCTGGACAATGAGCGTGTTGATGCCTTCGGACCTGTCAACACGCTCGATACCGAAGAAATCCCGCATGCTTATGAGTGGGAGAATCTCGCCTCTCAGCTGGACCACGTCCCTGCTTCTGATGGTCTTGATCTCTTCCGCCCCAAATCTGTGCGATTCTACTATCGTCCCCATTGGGACCGCGTAGGTCTGAGTTTCTATCCCGATGAGCATAGCATCGATTATAGCAAGCGTGAATGGAAGCCAAAGTGAAAAGGTCGTCCCCGCCCCTTTCGCGGTGTTGACCATCACGGATCCGCCCAGCTCTTCGACGTTGCGCTTCACGACGTCGAGACCGACGCCTCGGCCCGAAACCTCGGTCACCTTGCTAGATGTCGAGAATCCAGGCCTAAACAGAAGGTCGATCAAGTCTCTTCCCAGAGCCTCCTGTGCCTGCTCCTGTGTCATGAGTCCCTTGGCCACTGCGGATTGGCGAACAGTGTCAAGGTCTATTCCCTTGCCGTCGTCCGAGACCTCGATCAAGACGTGGTCCTGCTGTTTGGACGCCACTATCCTTATCAAGCCCTTGGCACGCTTGCCAGACCTGAGCCTATCGTCCGCGGGCTCGATCCCGTGGTCGACGCAGTTCCTGAGGAGGTGCATCATCGGCTCGGTGATCTTGTCGACGACTGTCCTGTCGAGCTCTATGGAACCGCCTTCGACGACGAGCTCTACATCCTTGCCTTCGTTCTTGGCGATATCCCTGACCATCCGGGGGAACCTGCTCATGACAACATCGAGGGGAATCATCCGTATGCCGAGAACCCTCGACTGGATGTCCACCGTGAGCTTGTCTATGAGGGACGAAATCTCCTGGAGTTCGTGGTCATCACGTACGCTGGCCTTCTCGAGGAGTCTGCTCCTTCCGATGACGAGCTCCCCGACATTGTCCAGCAGATCGTCAAGTTTGTCCATCCCAACTCGAACCGTCTGCGGGAGAGCCGTCTCAGAAGCCACAGGACCGACGACCTTATCCTGCTTGGCCATCTTCTGCCACTTCTCTCGCGGCTCGTCTGAGGCGCCGAGATACATCTCCTCCACGTCTGCCATGGCCAGAACCCTCTGGAGGGCCTCCTGGAGTTTGTTTCCGGGCTCGACCACGACCATCAGCTCCTCGAACATGTTCTCCTTCTCGATTTCGTCCTCATTCGGGTTTGTGCTGAGAACAGTCGATGTCTTCGACAGCTCCTTGAGTATGACGACCGCCCTCGCCGAGGGGAGAGCGCACCTTTTTCCGAGCTTGATGGAGATGGAAGTCGTGTCCGGTTTCGATGCGGACGCTTTCTCTTTCTTGGATTTCGTCCCCTTTTCTTTCTTCACGGGGGCAGGTTTTGCGAGGACGGCCTTCAGCTCTTCGATCAGTTGCGGATTGTCCTGCACCTGGGAGGACGATTCGAAGGAGCCGACCATCGCCTCCAGAGCGTCCATGGCCTTGAAGATGCATTCAGCGACATCGTCCGTCGGTGTCAGAGTCTCTTCGCGGACGGAGCTGAGAACATCTTCGAGTGCGTGTGACAGGTTCGTGATGACCGTCTGGTTCATCATCCCTGCCATGCCCTTGATGGAGTGACACGATCTGAAAATCTGGTCGACGAGCTCTTTATTGTCGGGATTCTTCTCCAGCTCGAGCATGGCCTCGTTCATCACGCGAAGTGCTTCTCGCGCCTCGGTGACGAACATCTTCTGATATTTCACCATGTCGAACTCTTTAGGCAATCCAGCTCACTCCTCCAGGAATTTGACGATCTCCTCTGGTATCTTCTCAAGAGGAACGACCTTGTACGCTGCTCCTGCCTCGAACACCGACTTCGGCATCCCAGGCGCGACCGCAGTCGCCTCGTCTTGTACTATGACCCTTCCGCCGCAGTTCTTGATCGCAACCGCGCCGTCAGTCCCGTCCTCCCCCATCCCGGTGAGCACGACCGCAAGCACCGATTCGCCCAGGCTGTCAGCGGCGCTCTTAAAGAGCACGTCGACGGAAGGCTTCACGAAATTGACCGGGTCGCTGTCGTCGAGACTCATCTGGATCGATGAAGCCCCCTTCCAAGAGACTCGAAGGTGTTTCCCTCCAGGCGCGACGTACACGACACCCTTTTCCGCTCTCAGCCCCTCCTCGGCAAGCTCCACGCGAGGCCCCTTGACCGCGCTCAGGCGTTTGGCGAAGGACTGGGAAAACTCCGAGGGTAGGTGCTGGACGATGAACACCGGAGCGGGCAGTCCCCGCGGTAGCGAAGCGATGATGAATTCAAGCGCCCTCGGTCCGCCGAGAGAGGCCCCTATGACAATCACTTTGTGCTGAATTCTCCCCGGCTTGGGATTTCGCAGCTGGTGTGTGACTGGTGTCATGGTTTTCCTGAGGGCATCAACTCTTGTAGAGGCCGCCTCAATGACCACCTGGGAGATGCGGTCTGCGAAGTTTACGATGTCAATCGACACAGGTCCGCTAGGTTTCGATATGAAGTCGACAGCTCCGAGTTCGAGCGCACGCAGAGGCAGCTGGTTGTCCATCTTGTCCATCGCGCTCAGCATGACGACTCTCGTGGGAGCCTCCTTCATGATTCTCTTCAAGGTTGCTATGCCGTCTATCTTGGGCATCTGGATGTCGAGTAGAATCACGTCTGGGGCATCGGCCCTCGCCCTTTCGACCGCTTCGACCCCGTCCTTGGCCGTTCCAATGACGCTTATGCTGCTGTTCGACTCAAGCATGTCCTTGAGCACGACGCGCATGTAGGCGCTGTCATCCACGACTAGGACCCTGACCTTCCCACCCATGGAGCTACCCTCATATCTCCATTTGAAGAACAGCATTCACCGATTCGAGGACGTCGTCCGCTGTGAACGGCTTGATTATGAAATCGACAGCGCCGGCCTCCAGCGAGCGCATCACCGTCTTCTGATGTCCGAGTGCGGAGATCATGATGATCTTGGCTTTTGTATTGGCCTCCTTGAGGCGCTTGACGGCCTCTATGCCGTCTTTGTCGGGCATGACGATGTCCATCGTCACTATCTCCGGAGACTCCTTGACGAAGCGGTCTAGAGCCTCGTCGGCGCTCTTTGCCTCTATGACCTTGTGGCCTCCAGCTTCCAGGATGTTCCTGAGCACCTTTCGCATGAATTCCGAGTCGTCCACTACGAGTACCTTGGCCAAGATTTCTACCTCCTGGGCTGAACCGAACTCTCCTCTGGGAGCTCGAGAATCTTCAGAGGATCGATAACCGTTATGAGCCTGTCTTCGAGCTTCACAATGCCGACGACGTACTGGGCCTCTATCCCGCTGGCGACGTAGGCTGGCGCCTTCTCGATGGCCTCCGCAGGCACTCTGGCCACCTCGAGGACTTCATCAACCATGAACCCGACAGGAGCATCGGGGGCGTCGACTACTATAATCTTGGGGTTCGCAGCTCCCTCTGGATTCATGTCGAAGCGTTTTCTGAGGTTCACCACGGTCAGGAGTTTCCCCCTGAGGTTGACGACTCCCTCTATGTGCGATGCGGCGCGGTGTACTTTCGCCACGTCCTCCATGTCGTGAATTTCTCGGACCGTCGAGACCTCGATGCCGTATTCTTCCTTGTCCAGTCTGAACACGACCAGCTGTCTGAGGGTATCTTCCTTCATCTTGCGTACACCCTCCCTGGTCATTCCTTGAGCTTGGCAGTCTGGTCTGCAGGTGTCTGTGCATCGGTCGCGGTGACCTGCTTCGTCATGTCGGTCAGTTTGCCGGCCAGGGTTGCGAGCTCGTTTGCGGAGGCAGTTATCTCCTCCATGCCCGCCGCCAGATTCTCAGATGATATCGACAGGCCCTCAGCGGAAGCGGAATTGTCCTTGGCGATCGCCGCAACCTCGTCGAGGCTCTTCGCCAGACTCTCGGTGAGAGCCTTCTGCTCCTCGGTGGACGCGCTGATCTCTTCGACCATGGCCGCCGTTTCCTCCACTGTGGCTGCGATGTCCTCGAGGGACTTCAGGGACTCCGATATGGTCCTTGAGCTCTCGGCCGCGTCCGTCATAGTGTTCTCCATCCTCTGGGTCGTTTCGTTGATGTCGCTCTCGACCAGCTCGATCAGCTGCTGTATCTGACCCGCAGCCTTTCTGGAGCCTTCGGCCAGTTTCCTGACCTCATCTGCCACCACTGCGAATCCGCGGCCCTGCTCACCAGCTCTCGCCGCCTCGATGGCAGCGTTCAGGGATAGCAGGTTTGTCTGCGCCGCGATGTTCGTGATGATCGATACGATCTGCGAGATCTCCTTGGACTTCTTGGCGAGCTGCTTCATGGAATCGGCTGTCGATTCGACGTTCTTGACCAGCGAATTCATCTTCTCGAGCGAGACATGGGCGGACTTGCTGCCGTTCTGGGCCACTTCGCTCGCGTTGGATGAAGCGCCTGCAGCATTCTGCGCGCTCTGCACGACATCGTAGATGGCTTTTGTCTGCTCGGCGAGCATCCGGACCATCTCATCGATCCTCATCGATTCGGTCTGCGTGCTCTTTGATGCGCTTGTCACCGCAGTCGAGACACGCTGGGTGTTCTCAGTCATCTGGCTGATCGTCTCGGCCAATGAGCTCGAGGATTCCTTCAGTGACTCCGACGCGATCCGAATCTCACTGGTGAGCTTAGACAGGTTCGCTTTCATCTGCTTGAAAGCCTCGACGAGCTTGGCCATGTCTCCCTTGGCCTCGATATTGACTTCCTTCGAGAGGTCGCCCGCCGCAATGGCCTGAGCGCTCTCGGTCAGTTCGATGAGCGGTTGGGAGGTGTTCTGGATCAGCAGGTTCATAGACTTCACGAGGTCGCCTACCTCGTCGTCGCTGACCTTCAGCTCAAGCCTTGTCCTGAAGTTGCCTTCTGCGATCGTCTTGGCAGTCTTTGCCACTGCGACGATCGGCTTGCTCTCTCTTGACGCGACGAAGAAGGTGGCAATTGCGACCGCGGCACCTATTATCGCGGCGCCTACTATCGTGAAGAGCATCGAGTTGAGAATGGCCTCTCTTATGAGTGTGTCCAACACGTCCGATGCTTGGCTATAGACATCGATCAAGGTGGCCATGTTATCGTTAATGGTCTCCATCTGGGTAGAGGCCGTCTTGGATGCGTTGACCGCATCGGACGTCTGCCCCGCCTGGGCCGCGCTGTATGCGATTCCTGTGTTTGCCTGGTATGAGCTGAAGACACCCTCGATGTTCCCGAATGCGGTCTCTTCTGTGCTGATGAGAGCGCCTTTTCCTTCGTTCTCAAGTATGGAGCGCAGGTTCGGGGAGTTCTCAAAGGCGTATTTTAGCCTGTAATCTGTAAGGAACTGGCTGAACTGCCCCTGAAGGGTGTACATCTCGTTGTATCTGGTGCTGGAATAGGGGTCGTCCGGGTCCAGGACGATGATCATGATCAGCTCGTGGGCTGATGCCAGGTCGTTCCCGGCCCCAGCGATGGCTTGCACGACCAGCGTCGACTCATCGTGTATCGTTTCGGCGTTGGCCTTGATCTCGTACATGCCCTGAATCGAGATCACGCTCACAACCGCTACCGGCGCTAGCGACAGACCCAAGATCACGGCAATCAGCTTTGCCGTCAAGCTCAGCCTCAATGCACCACCTTCTCGCGCTCATGCAAAAGCTTCCTAGCTGGGGGTAGTTTCCAGCAGGGGGGAGCCTTGCTGTGTCTCAACATCCGTCTGGGGTTTATTAAATGATGTCGTATTCGTTTTCAACATCGATAACAAGTAGCCAGCATGATGGAAAAAGCGCATTTTCGACCCGGGTAAGGCATATCTACTGACAGACCCATAAGAGCGCCAGATGGACATCTCAGAGCAAGATTTCGTCACCCGTGTGATGAGACATCTGTTCAGGGCCAGGGGCATAGACCTCTCGGGATACTCCCAATCGTTCGTCCTGCGCAGCATGAAGAAGAGGCTGGGCAGGTCAGGGGCTGCGGACTACTCCAGCTACCTTAGCCTTCTGACACACAGCGAGGTGGAGACCAACGAGCTACTGGGTGCATTGTCCATCAATGTGACCGAGTTCTTCAGGGACAAGGGGGCCTTCGAAGGGTTTTCCTCACAGGTCATACGTCCACTCCTCGCCTCCAAGATCAGGGAAGGAGGCGTGCTGCGGATTTGGAGCGCGGGCTGCGCCACGGGTCAGGAGACTTATACGCTCGCGATCTGCGTTGCCGAGGAGATCAAGAAACTCCAATGCATCTCTGCGCCAGTGGTAGGAATTCAGGGAACGGACATATCGTCGAAAGCGGTCGCGAAGGCAAAGGCAGGAGTCTACACGAAAACCGAAATGAAGGGTCTGAACGAGAAGTATCTCAATCACTACTTCGAGAAGAACGGCGATCGTTACGAAGTGGTCCAGCCTCTTCGGAAGGGTGTGAGATTCGCAGTCGAGAACTTGCTGGATCCTCCAAGTGGCAGCTACTACGATGCCATCGTCTGCAGGAACGTCATGATCTACTTCACGCGCACGATGCACGACGTGGTCACGATGCACCTGTTCAAAGCTCTGAGGAGTGGCGGTTACCTGATGCTGGGCAGGACCGAGACGCTCATGGGGACGCCAAGGGCGAGTTTCGAGGTAGTGGACCTCGAGAACAGGATACTCAGGAAGAAGTAGCAGACTTAGTCGATTGCTCGGGCGAGGCCGGTCTCAGAAATCGACTCCGCCTCCATGATGTCCTCAAGCGATGGAACTTCGACCTCGCTCATGAAGTCACAGATGCATTCATAGCCCTCGCTCAGCTCGTCGGCGAGTTCCTGCTGGAGCCTGTCTATCTGGGAGGCAGTGAGTGTTCTCGCCATGACCTCCGCGAGCGTGACCCCTTCAGTCTCCGACTGGCGCACTAGTTTCTGCAGTAGAGCATGTGACATCGCGACCCATCCCTTCGTATGACAATCGTCAGACGATGAATGGATCTCTAGCATATATAACATTTGTCTGGACAGGGCTAGACGGGCGTCAGCCAATCTCCGTGCTTCTTGTCATTACCTCTGACGATGGCCATGAACCGGCTCTGAATCGCCTTGGTGATAGGACCTACCTTTCCGTCCCCCACGGATCTTCGGTCGATCTCCCTAACCGGGGTGACTTCGGCTGCGGTGCCAGTTAGGAAGATCTCGTCCGCAAGATAGAGCTCAGGTCGCGCGATGTCCTGCTCGACCACCTCATGGCCCATCTCCTTCGCCAGAACCATGATTGACTCCCTTGTTATTCCGGGAAGGATGCCTGCACTGATCGGCGGAGTTGATATCCTGCCCTTCCGGACCATGAACAGATTCTCGCCAGAGCCCTCTGCGACCATGTGGGTGTCGTTGAGCATGATCGTCTCGTCGAACCCGTTCATCTTGGCTTCCATGATCGCGAGCGCACTGTTCAGATAGTCTCCGCAGACCTTCGCCGTTGCGGGAACCGACCCGGTCGTGACCCTGTGCCAGGACGAGGTGTGGGCCCTGATGCCGTTCTTCATTCCCTCCTCGCCCAGGTACGCGCCGATCGGGAACGCGATGATGAAGACCTCAACAGGATAGCCGGTCGGGTTGACACCGAAGCCGTGGACTCCGTAGAACGCGATCGGTCTGATGTAGCACGCACCCAGCTTGTTCGATTTCACGGTATCCTTCGCCGCGCTGCAGAGTTCGTCGACCGTGTATGGAAGCTTGATGTGGAGGACTTTGCACGAGCTTTGCAGTCGTTCCATGTGCTCCTTGAGCCTGAATATGGCCGGCCCCTTCGGAGTGCTGTACGCTCTTATGCCTTCAAAGGCTCCTGTCCCGTAGTGCAGTCCATGTGTCATCACATGGACCGTCGCGTCCTCCCACGGGATGAGCTTGCCGTTCTTCCAGATCTTCTCCGTCGGCTGTATCTGCATATCCCTACTCTCCTGGTCTGCTTATCGTGCTCGGACTACTTGGTTTCTGAGGCTTCCGACACCGTCCACCTCAACCTCGACTACGTCCCCTTCCTTCATCGGGGCGATGCCAGAGGGGGTACCAGTGGCAACTATGTCTCCCGGCTCGAGAACCATTATCCTCGATATGTACTCGACTAGTGCAGCGTCCCCGAACACCCTGTCTGAGAGCGGGCAATCCTGAACCACCTTCCCATTGAGCTTGGTCGTCACCCGAGTCGGGACGTTGTTCGTTAGGAAAGGCCCAACAGGTGCGAATGTGTCGAAACCCTTTGCCCGAGTCCAGTCCATGTCCGTTTTCTGCAGGTCTCGCGCGGTGACGTCGTTTAGGCACGTGTACCCAAACACGTGTTTGAGGCCGTCCTTCACATGACTGGCTCTCTTCCCGACAACGAAAGCGCTCTCTCCTTCGAAATCCACTCTCGCGGACATCTCGGGAAGTAGTATCTTCTCTCCCGGGCCGATGATGGCGGACGACGGTTTGGAGAAGATTACAGGCTCCTTCGGCGTCGGTGCTTTCATCTCGGCGATGTGGCTTTTGAAGTTCAGGCCGACACACACTATCTTGGACGGTCGGTCGACTGGTGCGAGGACTTTCAGCTCCGAGAGTCTGTGCGTCCTCGTCGTCTGTTCGACTCCGTACCTGATCGCGTCCATCATGCACGAGGCGTCCGTCTCGATGACCTGATCTCCGACGACCTCGCCGACGAATGTCCTCTGGTCACGGGCGAACTTGCCAAGCCTCCATATCTGTGATTTGCGAGCGGTCATCGTACCGTCTGTCCCCTTGAATCACGGACAACTTGACCTCGAAGTGAGCGATAGTTCGTGTTCGATCAGCTGCTCACTCGAACATCTTGCGTATCCTTCTGCCGACTACCTCAATCTGGGATCTCTCTCCTTCTTCTCGCAGCTTTGTGAGCGTCGGCATGCCAGCCTTGTGCTCGTCGACCCACTCTTTGGCGAACTTCCCCGATCGTATGTCCGCCAGCAAGGTCTTCATCATGGCTTTCACCCTGTCATCGATTATGACCGGGCCTCGGGTCCTGCCGCCGTACTCGGCCGTGTTGGACACTCCGTCCCACATGCCCTCGATCCCGCCCTTCTGGACGAGGTCGATTATCAGCTTGAGCTCGTGTAGCACCTCGAAGTAGGCGATCTCCGGCTGGTAGCCAGCCTCGACGAGCACCTCGAAGGACTTCTTGATGAGCTCGCTCGCGCCACCGCAGAGGTCCGCCTGTTCCCCGAACAGGTCTGTCTCGGTCTCCTCGTCGAAGGTTGTTTCGATGACTCCCCTGGTGGTCGCCTTCAAACCCTTGGCGATTGCCAGTGCTGTCTTCTTGGCCTTGCCGGAGTGGTCCTGGTAGACTGCCACGAGAGCCGGGACCCCTATGCCAGAGAGATAGGTCTCCCTGACGAGGGCGCCTGGCCCCTTAGGGGCGACCATGATCACATCGATGTTCTTGGGGGGCACTATCCTCTTGAAATGTATGTTGAACCCGTGCGCGAAGTCGAGCGTCATGCCCTTCCGCAGGTACGGAGCCACGTCCTTGTCGTAGACTGTTTTCTGTACCTCGTCCGGGATCAGCATCATGACGATATCCGCGCTCTTGACCGCCTCCGGTATTGTGGCGATCCTCATCTTGTCGGCCCTAGCCCTCTTCCAGGTCTCATCCTTCAGGTTGAGTCCGAGGACAACGTCGACTCCGCTGTCCCGTAGGTTCAGGGACTGGGCCCTGCCCTGTATTCCGTATCCTATTACTGCGACCCTCTTGCCCCTCAGGACCTTCAGGTCGGCGTCCTTGTTGTAGTATATCTTCGCCATCGCGTTCAACTCTCCTTGCTCAGATCGCGTTCATCGCCTGTATGTACTTCTCCGGCTGGCTCTTGCTGACGATCGCCTCGACCTCTTGGACGCTCCCCGTCACTCTGCACAGGCCTTCCTTGCTGGACAGAAGCGCATAGGCTTCGTGTCTCGAATGGTCGACCAGGTCGCACTCGATGACCTCTTGGAGCGCCCTCATGTGCTCCAGCACGTTGAGGGCCTTCTCCTTGTCCGTGATCGACAGAACTATCCTCGCCCGGTCAGGTATCTCGCACTTCCCGACGACGATCGTTTCGACGTTGATCCTCTTCCTGTTGAACTCGCCCATTACCCGTTGCATCACACCTGGCTGGTCGTAGACCAGCAGCATCATGACTTCCATTCAGCACACCCCGCCTTTCCAGGGGCACCTGCCCTTGATACAGTCCGCCGAAGTCTTCCCCGGGGGCGTCATGGGGAGCACATCCTCCTCAGGATCCACCACGAAGTCTATCAGGAAGGGCATCTCGGACTTGGTTGCCTTCTGTATAGCTTCCGCGACCTCGGAAGGCCTCTCGACTCTTATTGCTTCCGCTCCGTAGGCCTCCGCCAGCTTCACGAAGTCCGGTGTCGGGACCGTGAACTGGGAGGCCATATACCTAGAGCCGTAGAACAGCTTCTGCCACTGCTTGACCATGCCCAACCATCCGTTGTTCAGCAGCGCCACAACCACGGGTATGTCATTCTCGACCGCAGTCGCGAACTCCTGGGAGACCATCTGGAGGCTGCCGTCCCCCGCGATGTCCACGACCACGCTCTTGGGCCTGGCGATCTTAGCACCGAGGGCCGCAGGGAACCCGAACCCCATCGTTCCCAAGCCACCGGACGTGATGAACATGCGCTTCCCGTAGCACTTGTAGAAGTGAGCGGCCCACATCTGGTTCTGCCCCACCTCCGTCGTGACGATCGCATCATCCGGGAGGTTCTTCGAGAGCTCGTAGATCACTTTCTGGGGCTTCAGCGGCTCTGACTTGAGGTTGTAGTCGCATGAACACTCCTTGTTGAGCTCTATGATCCTCTGCTTCCATGTGGCAGCCTTCTTCCGTTTCTGCAGCCCGGCGAGGAGCGCGTTGACTACGGTCCACGCGTCGCCTACCAGCCCCACCCTGCCTTTGACGTTCTTGCCTATCTCCGAGGAGTCGATGTCCACATGGACGACCTTCGTCTTGGCGCCGAACTCGCTGAGTTTCCCCGTCACGCGATCGCTGAACCGTGTGCCTATTGCCAGGAGCACATCGCAGTTGTTGAGGGCATAGTTGGCGACCTGTCTCCCGTGCATGCCACATACCCCAAGTACTAAGGGGTGATTCTCAGGGACTGATCCCTTGGCCATCAACGTGGTGACCACAGGGGCCATGAGCATCTCCGATAGTCTCATGATTTCCGTCCCAGCCTGTGACCAGCTGACCCCGCCTCCGACCATTATCGTGGGGCGTTCCGAGTTCTCCAACAGCTTGATCGCATCCAGGAGTCCTTCGAGGTTACGTTTCGGCTTCGGCACCCGAACCTCCCTCGCCATCTGCTCATCGGTTATCTCCGCCTGGAATATGTCGACTGGTATGTCCACATGGACCGGACCGTATCGACCTGTCATGGCGATGAGGAACGCCTTCTTCATCGTCTCCGGGAAGACCTTGGGGTCAACAACCCTGAAGTTGTGCTTCGAGACCGGCATCATCAGGCTGAAGGAATCGGCCTCTTGAAAGGCATCGTTGCCGAGCACATGGGTTGCTACTTGACCGGTGATAGCCACCATAGGGGAGGAGTCCATGAACGCCGTGGCAACTCCTGTCACAAGGTTCGTTGCACCAGGACCCGATGTCGCCACGCATACACCCGGCTTTTTCGCCACTCGCGCGTAACCGTCGGCCATGTGTCCAGCGCATTGTTCGTGCCGGGGAAGTATGTGCCTGATGTCGGACTGCACAAGCTCGTCGTAGAACGGAAGTAGGACGCCGCCTGGAATGCCGAACATTACCTCTACGTTTTGCTTTTCCAGCAACTCCACGGCAGCCCGAGCACCTTTCATCACTAACACACTCCTCATTCACTGCCCGCATGGACACCCGAAAAACCGCTTGTGTCCATTACGGGCGCAAGATCCGCAGGTCGACCAGAACCCCTAGCACGACGAGAATAGGTGCCAATCCACAATGACCAGCGGACGCTCGCATCGGGGCTCACAATGGCCAAGCGGATATTAATATCTTGTCTGGCCGTTTTTATACACGTTCGGATGTGCTGGCTCAATGCTTTCCGAAATGACCCCGGCCCGACAGCACCGAAACGAAAAGGTGGTTCCTGGAGTCTAGCTTCGAGATGCCCCACACCGCCCCTGCGGATGCCGGGAGGATGTCGAGCTTCTCCTCGAGCTTGATGACTCTGGAAGCCTCGATGAGCTGCTCGTCGGGGATCTCCACGCCCGTACCATTCGAGTCCAGCATGGCCGATATGGCTTCGTCGGGGTCCGCGAGGAAGTTGCCTGATAGGGGCTCGTTTATTTCGGTGATCTTCAGGTCGGGCACGTTCAGTGAAGTCCTCAATCCAGATGCTACCCCGTGGACTGCCGAGTTGTTGTTCGAAACCCCCAGGATCCTGGGTTTCATGCTCATACCCCGAAAGCCGTGCCACACTCCCCCAATCAGAGATCCGTTGCCGACGGGGACGGAGACCCAGTCAGGCGGTCGTCCAATCCCCTGGGCGATCTCTTTCGCTATGTAAGTATAGGCAAAGATGTCCAAGCCGCTGTTCACTCCTCCGGGGTTGGCGTTGTACCATTTGTTGGCTGTAGACTCCTCAGCGGCTTTCCTGAGGGCGTACTCGTAGTCCCCATCCACGTCCTTGACCTCAGAGGACAGGGACTCTATCTCGGCCCTTCTCGGAGCTGCGAAGTCCTTCGGGATGTAGATGCGGGCCTGCATGTTCAGCTTATCAGCGACATACGCAAGCGCGGCGCCGTAGTTGCCGCAGCTGACCGCAGTCACCTTCTTCATGCCCTTGTCCCTGGCATTCAGGCAGTGGACGAGCGCAGCGCGGTCCTTGTGGGTGCCCGAAGGGTTCTCCCCTTCTAGCTTCAGGAACAACCGGCGGATTCCGAGGCGCTTCTCGAGCTTCTGTGCCCTCACCAGCGGAGTCCCCCCGATCCTGAGAGCTTTCATCTGCATCTCGAGTTCTCTTATCAGTTCAAGCGGGATCAATCGAAGTCATTACTCCTCAAAGGGGTTGGAATTACAGGCGGATATCATATCCGCCTGCTTTGATGTTTGGCAGGGCTGCTGCGCTCAGTCTAGCCCGTGGCTGCTGATATCTCTTTCGGCTTCCTTCACGATCCGCTCGAAATCTCTCGCGACATCGCTCGGAACAGGCTGCACGACATGCTCTTTCATGATCTTGGCCGCCTTCTCTCTCGCCCTGTCAACTACGGACTTCTTGCCATCCGCTTCCCATGTCTCTCCGGTCCTGCGGTCCGTTATGTCCGTCATGAAGTGTTCCTTGTGCAACCATTGCATCGTGTGTCTCTCCGAGAGGAAGCTCCCTCCTGGACCGACCTTCTTTATGATGTCCACTGCCAGGTGGTCGTCGTCGATCGTGACGCCCTGGGCCAATCTTGCCATTATCCGTGCCATCTCGTCATCGATGACCATCTGCTCATACGAGAGCATGGTCACGTCGTCAAGGAGCCCAAGCCCGGCGATCATGTCACAGCCCGCGTAGAACTGCGGCATGCCGCTCGACATCTTCTCGTAGCACGCTTGAGGCCCAGGAAGCTTCGCCGAGGTCACGATGCCCCCGCAGAGAATCGAGAACCCGTAGTGGTGCGCGAGCTCTCCGGCTCCTGCGGATATCAGAGCCCTCTCGGGTCCGCCACCCGCCCAAGTCATGGTTCTCATGTCGAACGCTGCTCCGCCCGTGCCGTACATGAACGGCGACCCAGGTGCGGCCAGCTGGGCCATGGTGAGTCCTCCCAGGACCTCCGCGTTGTTAACTATGATGGATCCTGCGAGAGTCACTGGTCCGGTTATGCCCGCCTGAGGCATCCCGTAGAACGAGATCGGCACCCCCGCGCGCGCTAGCTCGAGCGCTCCTTCCGTGGAGCCGCCATCGAGCTGCAAGGGCGAGAAGGGACAGTGCATCGAGGAGAAAATGGGCTTCCTCCGGAGGGCCTTCTTGTCCCCCGCAAGGGCTGCTCCGATCTCCACGAGCCATTTTGCCTCACGTCTGTGGCTTGTGGTCTCTACCTGCACGTGCTTTTCTATGCTAGATAGCGCCACCTTCAGGTCAACAACATGCCTGATGTAGTCCGGAACATCCTGGCAGCTCACGCATGGCCAGAAGATATGCGCGGAGTCGAGGGCATTCGCGACCTTGCCGACAGTTGCGAGATCCTCGGTCGTGGACATCCTTCGCTTGCCCGTCCTGAAGTCCATCACGCTCGTTCCATTGCCATCAGTTGTGCAGTAAGTCCGCCTGCCGTCAAGGACCACGTTGTGTTTCGGAGTTCTCGAATACAGCGTCAGATTCTTCTTCGCCTTATGAATCGCCTCTTCAACGAGGTTGCCTGGGATTTTGGCAATGCTCGTCTTGTGGTCGACCGAGCAACCCGCGTCCTCGAGCAGTCCGAGGCATTCCTTGCTGATCACCTTGATGCCCGCGTTCTCGAGGACGTCCAGCGTTCCCCAGTGCAATGAGCGCAGATCGCTCTTCTCGAACATGCGGAACGCGATTTTCCCCTTCGGAAATCCTATCATGTTTTGGCTCTCCTCAGGTCCTGTCTGTCAGGGCACAGCCGCCCTGGAGGACCAGATTTGTTCCTGTATTGACGCCAAGTATATAGTTAGTCGTGATTCGCGGGAATTCGTGTAGGGAGTGATGCGTGATGGCTTGCCCCTGCGAAATCGCGGCGTCCTCACTCCCAAAAGGCTTTAATCGAACGAGAGATATGGGCGGACATCCAGCATGACTATGCGGGGGTAGCCAAGCTCGGTCAACGGCGCCAGATTGAGGGTCTGGTCTCGCAGGAGTCCCTGAGTTCAAATCTCAGCCCCCGCACCTCACCCTCCGCCTCTTTTAGGTCATCAAACGGGCCGTGGAACCGGAACATTGATATCTAGTGCGATAGAATCTGATATATCGTCGCGCTACATAGTTTGTCCAGCAGAGCTCAATAATCGGTGCCGAATGATCGCTTTAACACACTTGGTCGTCTGCCTTCTACTCATCGAGCTGATGCACCTCGACAGAAACGACGCTTTCGTCGCGTTGGTATTCGGCGTCTTCATTGATCTCGATCACCTGTTCGGGCTGAGAGACTATGTCCAGGCAAACGGCGTGATGGCTGTCTTCGACATGGACGATATCGTCAACCCAGGGGGTCACTGGAAATCATTGATGCACAGTCCGATCGCGGTGATGGTCGTAGGACCAGTTTCCATCGCATCTCGTCTAGCCGTTCCACTTCTGTTCTGGGGAATACACGTTCTCATGGACATCGTTCAGGAGCAGGTGCTCGGTGTGCTGTCTACCCAGGAGTTCGTGTTTCTGTTCCTCGCTGCTGCTGGCCTGGTAACCATGAGATACGCCAGATGCATCGCTGCGGGGAGTGCCTCCACGCTTGCCGAGTACTTGAGGTTCGAGGTCGGAGGAATAAAGGCATTGTCAAAGCCGCGCATTCTGTGATGGTTCAGCTAGCGCCTCGTTTCAACCGTCGGACAACGTGTTCTGTGAAGCCTTTGGTGCCATGCCTGCCGCCGATGTCCATCGTGAGATGTCCCGAATCGTAGGTCGATTTCACAGCTTGTCTGATCATGGCTGCCTCGTTTCGCAACTTCAGGTGATCGAGCATCATCGCGCCCGCGAGGATTGTGGCAGTTGGGTTGGCAACGGCCTTGCCAGCGATATCGAGAGCGGAGCCGTGTGCCGGCTCGAACACGGAATGAACTTTGCCCAAGTTGCCAGAGGGTGCGAATCCGAGCCCACCTGCGGTCCCAGCAGCAACGTCGGAGAGGATGTCGCCGTAGAGGTTCAGTGTGACAACGACATCGAACTCGTGCGGACTGTTCACGAGCTTCATGGCAGCGGAGTCAACGAGCTGCTCCCTAGCTTCCAGCTCCCTGCCCTCGGATGCCATCAGCTCTCTGAATACGCTCACGAAAAGTCCATCTGAAGCCCTGAGCACGTTCGATTTGTGCACACAGCAGATGCTCTTTCGGGCGTTCTTCAACGAGTAGTCGATTGCGAATCTGACGATTCTCTCCGACGCAGCCCTCGTGACCCGTCTAAGAGTCGTCACCCCTTTGTCATCATACTGCTCGTTCTGCGTGTAGAGGCCTTCCGTGTTTTCCCGGACCATCACGACGTCAATGGAAGGCCTTCCTGCAAGCTTGACATAGTTCTTGACTGGTCTGAGGTTCGCAAACAGGTCGAGCTCTTTCCGGAACCTGAGAACGGGCGACGCATCAGCCATTGAATCCGACGAGGTTACTGCTCCGAAGAGCGCGCTATCGCATTTCCTCAATAGGTCGAGGGTCTCGTCAGGCATTGTGCTTCCGACCTTCCCGAATGCGCTCTGCCCGATCTCAGCATATTCGAACTCGAGTTCGTCGGTCACTGCTTTCAAGACCGCGACCGCTGATTCGACGACCTCCGGGCCGATTCCGTCTCCTGGCAAAACACAGATGCGTTTCATGGCGACATTACTCTTGGATCATCTTCGCCAGGTCTACAAAGTGCTTCTCCATCCTGGCGATTCTCTTCCTGCTGTCGTGGATATCCTTCTCCATCTTGGCAGTCATTCTGCGCATCTCATCGACGAGGGTCAGGGCCTCCTTCTCTAGGCTCTGGATCTTGGAGTCGTGTTCGATTGACCTGCCAAGGTGGTCCTCGATGCGTCTTTCCAGGTCTGCCTGCCGTTCCTTCTCAGCGGTCTTGGAGAAGTAGCTCTCCACTTTCGAGTTCAACATTGTGAGTATGTTCGAGACCTTCTCGAGCTGTTTCTCGAGCCTGTCCACCCGCTCTTGTACCTCGGCCGCTAGGGCCGTTTCGTCTTCGGTCGAGGCGGTTTTCTCCACCTCGAAGATGCGGTTCTCAATCATCTCGAGTTTGTTCTCTATCCCGGTCACGTTCTTGATGCCGTCTGAGATGCTCTCCAGCAATTCCTTGTCGGGGAAGTCGATGGTGACACTGTCTGCACCTGGCACATATGTCTTGAGCGACTGGAGAGTCGCGATAGCGTCTACCGTCGGGAAACCCTGTTTCACGCGAGATTCGAGGCTCCTGAGCGTCGTTACGATCTCCGTGCCTGATCTGCCCAGCCATGGGTTCGCCTTGACCATTCTCATGACATTCTCGATGGTCCCCTCGAGTTCAGCACCGCTCTTGGACAATTCCGACTTGTCGAGCAGCCTCACGTCCCTGTGCGCGTCCCGTCTGCCACGTTTGTTCCAGTCCCCTAAGGAGCGCCCCTCGAACGGAAAGAATCCGGCGAAATGGTCAACTCCCTTGACGATGAGCTCCTGTACGTTGTCCCAGTCTTTCGTGCCGCTCTCGACCTTCAACTCCTGCGAGGAATTGAAGATCATGCAAATGCAGCCATTCGGGAGGTAGATACACCTGATGAGGTATGGGGCCTCTTGGGCGAACTTCGGAGGTGTCTGTGGCTTCTTCTCTCCGACGGCCTCCATGTATGATTTGAAGTACTCCTTCGCGAAGGCCGCAAGGTCCTGCGCTGACGGTATCTCGGGGCCGATGTCCCGCGGGTTCATCTGAAGCGTTCCTCTGTCTGGTATGGCGTATTTGTGCGGAGGTTATTAATGCCTTCCCGGACGGCCACTTGACAGGACCGAACCGACCAACATCGGGAGCGTGATTGTGGCATCACCCTCCACGGTGATGTACTGGGCGTTCTCCTTCACCTTTCCCCAGCTGACGGCCTCCCGTATCCTGGCTCCGGAGAGGGATCCGTCCCACTCCTCCGCAGTCGTGAGGTATACTGCGTACTCCATGCCGCCCCTGAATTGGTTCCACCAGATGACGTGATGCTTCGAAATGCCTCCTCCGAGCATGATCGCGCCGGTCTTTTTCGCGGTGAACACAATGTCAGAGAGATCCTGCTCGTCCTTCATCACATCAACATTGAAGTCAGAGTGCTGCTGCTTGAAAAGCCAGAGCTGAGACCCGAATGCCCCGTCCGTGATTCCAGGCACAAATATCGGGATGTCGTTCTTTGCCGCCCAATACAATATGGATTTTCTGTCGGTGAGCCTCTTTCCGAACTCATATGCTAGCTCCCTGCTCGAGAGGATCTTCTTCCCTGACTTGTATATCTCGTCCAGGATTGGCTGCATCTTCTGCTCTAGGACGATTCCATAGCTCTCGTTCGGGATCAGGATGTTGCCCAGTCTGTTGATGCCTTTCCTGTGAAGGTCTGCGTCGTCCATTAGGAAATCGCCGTGGTAGTATTTTCGCCACACTCTGGCCAGGTCGTGATCGAGCATGCCGCAGGTCGTTATGATCACGTCCACCAGCTTGTCCTCGACGAGCTTCCTTATGACGCCCCTCGTGCCGGTAGAGATGATGCATGCTGGAAACGAGAGGAAGATCGTGCACTCCTTCTCCTGAAACATCTTGCGGACTATGTCGCACGCTACCCCCAGTTTCTTCGCGGTGAAGCCCCCAGAGGCGAGCATCTGTGCGGTAAGATCTTTGACGTTCATGTCAGCATCAATTTCGATGTCCGTGATCGGCTTGAGTTTCATCTGCATACCATCAACACCTGGACTGAGCGGCGTTCCGAGAGAACCTGCCGAAAACATTTATAACTTTCCAGGCGATGTTCAGTTTGAACCGCTATGCTGAAAGTCAGAGACGTCATGACATCACCAGTGGTCTCGATCAGCCCCGACACTTCCGTGAAGGACGCATCGGCGCTCCTTGCTCAGAAGAACGTCTCTGGCCTGCCGGTCGTCGACGGTGACCGCGTCGTGGGCATCTTCAGTGAAGCGGACGTCCTTCGCTCGATGAAAACTATGAAGAAGGACCTACGGCTCGTCTATCCATCGATATCATCCCTTGGCATCGCATTCCAGGAGGAGGTCACCCAGCGCGAGATCATCGAGGCCTACAACGAAATTGGCAGGATGCCAGTGAAGCAGGTGATGTCTTCCAATGTGGTGACAGTCACTCCGGATGAAGCCATCAACGAGGCAATCGCCAGCATGGTTCACAGGGGGATAAACCGTCTGCCGGTTGTCGAGAAGAATAGGCTGGTGGGGATCATCACGAGGGGCGATGTGATAAGGGGCCTCGCAAAGGAAGGGTCTACCCGCTGAGGTTCCCGCATCCGATGAGGTCTACATTCACCATCTGATCAGGCGCCTTTTTCTCGCGCCGGGCGCGGTGGCCGTAGCGTCCTCGGCCGGTTGCGCTGCAGGCTGCCCAGGTCCGGCGGTTGATGTTGTCACCGAAATCGGCTGGGGTGATCCGGTCTCCGGAGGGTTTGGCGCCTGGATCATGAATCCGCATGTGAGGCATTTCCTGGAAGTGTTCGGATAGTCGTACAAGGACTCCTGACTGCACTTCTCGCACTTGGTCCCATCGACGTGCTTGATCGTGCCTAGCTCGAGGCGTTTGTTGTCCATATCCTTCTCGATTCTGTGGATAGTGTCCTTGATGTATCGGCCGAATTTCGAGGCATTCACTGGATCTTTGTTCATTATCGCGGCCTTTGCCATCACCATCTTTGCCTGGGCATCTTTGACGTCGAAGCCGTACGACGCGGCTTCCGTGAGGATAGGTTCGCATTCCACGACCCACGCAGTCGCCTTCTGCAGCTGAACTACCTCGAGTTCTCTGCGTCTTCTTAGCATCTCCACATGGTGGCCGTCCAACGCTCTGTCAACGGAGGCCAGCAGCTCGACGGTCTTTTTGAACGAACCGTCTTCATACGCCTTTCTGGCATCTCCTATGTTCGTCTCAACCACGGCCGTGTCGGCACCGAGTTCCTTCGCCTCCGCTGCGGAGGCAGCGATCAGATGGAATATGCCGCCAATTTCCCGGACTCGGTCCTGCTTGGCGACCTTAGCCCTCTGCCTCGCCTCGTTGACATATCTGGAATATTCCTCCATGTTGAACGTCTGTTTCGCGCTCGCAGCTATCTCCAGGTATCTTCTGGATTCCTCGGTGCGCGTGCCGAAAGATTCGTAGTCCAAGAGCATGTTCTTGAGGTCGAGCTCGTCTCCCTCGGTGTGCTTCACGAAGGCGTCGTAAGTCTTGGCGGCTAGTGATTCCAGACTCTCCAATGCCTCCTCCCTCTGTCTCGGGGGTCCAGTAAGGAAAGCCCGCTTCGCGGCGGTGACCGCAATCTTGAGTGATGAATCTGTCTTCGGCATGCTGTCCGGCAATCTGGCCAAGAGCTCATCGACGGCGCGTATCGCGAGGGCGGCAGAATAGACCTGGAACGTGCTGAAGTTGTCGAGGCACTTCAGTCTGGCCTCTCGATTCGTTTTGATGGCCTCGTTGAAGTCCCCGATGAGCATCCTGTTCATCGCGCTCTCGGTCATGGAATCGACGTCAAAGAAAGATGGCCTCATCGTCAGGGCTTCGTCGATGTGCCTCTCGACCAGTGCTTCGTCATGCGATGGCATCTCTGTCGGCTCAAGTGGTCTAGCTGCTATCTCTTCGAGGTCTTTGCCTATCTCTTTCAGCTCCTCGGAGGGTTTCCCTTCCTCGGCTTTTGCTTTCGCAAGGACTTTTCTCACCTGTTCTTCTGTGATCTTCTTGCTCTTTATCTTGGAAACGTAGTCCTTCTTGTATTTGCAGGATGACACGTCGATCTTGTATTCTGCGGCTACAGCTTTCAGTTTCCAGATGGGCAAGTCGTTCAAGAAGTGAGCCGGATCCGAGGGCATGGGTATCTCCTGCTCTTCTCAGCCTTATCCTAGTAGATGCCTATTAACTCTTTCGAAGAACGCGTACACCACGGGAAAAACCTAAGTACCAGCGTCAGCATCGAAGCTGGGTATGGGAGCAGCTGAGGAGAAGCTCGCAGTTGCCAAGCTATCTGTCTATTCCAACTGCACCCTTGTGATTCTCAAGCTTGTCGCAGGGTTTCTCATGATGTCCGTGGCCGTCATGTCGGAGGCCATCCATTCGGGAATCGACCTTCTCGCGGCTATGATTGCGCGATATTCCGTCAAGAAATCGTCTGAGCCCGCAGACAAGGATCACACCTACGGCCACGGAAAGTACGAGAACCTCTCGGGCATGATCGAGGGGGCTCTGATATTCGTGGCTGCAGTCTGGATCATGTACGAAGCTGCCAAGCGCCTCATGGTCAGGGAATTCGAGGTAGAGCTTCTCGAAACTGGCATGGTGATCATGGGATTGTCGGCGGTGTTGAACTTCTACGTGTCTTCGAGACTGATGAAGGTCGCGAAGCGCACGGATTCGTTGGCCCTCGAAGCAGACGCGTATCATCTCAAGACGGATGTCTGGACCTCTGTGGGCGTTTTCGTCGCTTTGGCTCTGATATGGGTGACCGACATCCATCTGATAGACCCCGTTGTGGCCATCATCGTTGCCGGCTTCATAATACACGCAGCCTATGACATCACGAGCAGATCCGCGGAAGGTCTTCTGGACAGGAGCCTGCCCGAAGAGGAGATGCGCCTAATAGAGAGGGTCATCGAAGAGCACCGTTCGGACATACTGGGTTATCACAGACTGAGGGCGAGGAAGATGGGGGCCGAGAGGCAAGTCGATGTGCACATGATAGTGCCGCGCAACCTCAGCGTGAAGGACGGGCATGATCTGGTGGATCACCTGGAACGGGAGATTAGAAAGGAGCTGCCCAGGTGCGTCGTCGTCATACACATGGAACCTTGTGATGCGAAATGTGAGGAATGCAGGAAGGCTCCGCCTCCGAACCAACTTATGATCGAGGGGGCTGACGAGAAGGGCTCAGACTGCAGGCCGAAGCATTGACCTCTCCCTGAGCAGCCTCTCGACTTCTCGGAAAGGCCCCTTGCCGTCTTCGCTATTGTCGACGGTCACCCATTCGCTAGATGCGAGCTGTTGGGCGACCTTCCGCATGGCTTCGAGTTTGTCAAGAGTCTCGAACATCTCATGGGCAAGACCCCTGGCAGCGATCCTTCTCATAGCCACTTTCGGTTCGATATCGATGAACAACGCGAGGTCGGGGAATGGGAGGTACTTCCTGAAGAATCTGTATCCAAAGGGAGCAAGGTGCCTCGGGAGATACGCCGTTCCCATCAGGTATCTCACGAAGATCACGGTCTCTCCCTCGACGCCCTTGAGCCACCTCACGGACCAGAGTATGTCCGCTGTGAAAAACAGAGTGGCAAAAAACCTCGCGACCGACCCCGTGCCTCTGAGGAATCTCTTGGACATGCGACCGAAGAATCGTTTCGACGGATGGGAGACGAGGATGACTCTGGTTCCCTCCGATTCGAGCAGGGTCCGAATCCTTTCTGCGTGAGTATCCTTGCCAGAGCCGTCCAGCCCATCCACAACAATGAGCCTCAGCGCTAAACCCCCAATCCGTGTAAGAACGCAGCGACCACCAACGGGATTACTAGGTTGTCCACGGACCCTGGGGTCACTGCTTCCAGGCAAGCTATGAAACATGAGATCGAAACCGCGAAAAGGGTCGGAGCGTATGGCACTGTCCCACCCGGGTACGCTATCAGGTCGAAGTAGAACCAGAGCAGGACTAGGATGCCAAGCAGAGTGGCGGCGAATACAGCTGCTGTGCCCTCGAGGCTTCTATTGGAGTAGTAGTGGTGTTTGCCGTATTTCCTTCCGATGAGCTCCCCCATTCCATCTCCGAACGACATGGCGGCTATCGCGACTGAGGCCGCAAAGAGGTCGTCGAACAGCATGTACGCTATAATCGTCCACGAGATTGCGTACATCACGAGGCCATACGGATGTCCTTCTGACGACCTTGTTCCCAGTGGGCCCTGGCGCAGGAACTTGATGGGTGATCTGGGAGTTGCGAGCAGGAGCAAGGGCACGAAAGGAAAGGCGGCCAGACCTGCCATAACCAGTCGAGTGTCGAAACTCCACCAAAAGAACACGATCCCGCCTGTCAGGATGTGCACGAGCTTGCGGGGGTTACCGACACGGTCCTTCAGCACGTAGGAGAGTGCCACGACCGAGAGCACATACCCGTAGACCCCAACCAATCCTAGGATGTCGCCTTCCGTCAACAGGTCCACGCTGACGGATTATCCTCAGTGCTAGCTTATACTTTTGCAGATAGCGGGGCTGTCGGGCTATGCGGAACCGCGCTTTCGCTTCAGCTCTTCTATGACCTCTTGGGCCCTGTCCATCCTGATCTTCTTCTCTGCGATGATGATCTCTGTGACTTCTTCGACGAGTTCGGGAGGACAACCGACGCTCGCGACTATGTTCCGGGCGTGAAGAGCCATGTGACCCTTTTGGATTCCCACGGTCGCCAATGCTCTCAGCGCTGCGAAGTTCTGAGCCAGGCCCACAGCCGCAGCGACCTCTCCAAGCTCCTGAGCGGTCTTGACCCCCAGCAGCTTGACGCACGCCTTTGCAGTGGGGTGGACCTTGGTCGCACCGCCCACTAGTCCAACAGCCATAGGCAACTCGATAGTCCCTGCGAGGTCTCCCTCCGGGGTCTTCTCAAATATGGTCAGAGGTTTGTACATCCCTGACCGGGCCGCATACGAGTGAGCTCCCGCCTCGATCGCCCTCCAGTCGTTTCCGGTGGCTATCACGACTGAGTCGATGCCGTTCATTATGCCCTTGTTGTGAGTCGCGCATCGGTAAGGATCAGCCTCTGCGAACAGATAGGCCCCGATGACTCCATCCACCACGCTTTCCCCGCCGATGGCCTCCTTGGGCCATAGCGCACGCGCGCGCGCCAGTCTGTTAGAGGCGAGGTTGGACAGAATCCTGAGATTGACCTTCCCTCCGGATATGCTCTCAATGACCGGAGCGACCGCTTCGGCCATCGTATTGACTGCGTTGGCTCCCATCGCGTCTCGTACATCAATGTGAAGGTGCACCACCACAATGTGCTCTTTCAGGGTTTGGATCACTCGGACTGCGAGGTCCTTCGCGCCCCCTCCGAGCTTCACCAGCATCGGGTCCTGTTTGTTGGCGAGATCGATTATCTCGTCCTTGTGCTCCAAGAGCAGATGTTTCACCCTGCTGGGATCCCTGATGTTCGTGAGTTGTATCTGTCCGATCATGATGGGAGCCGTGCTACTCGTGTGGAATCCCCCGGCGTCTCTGGCCATCTTGGCCGCATTCGACGCAGCGGCCACGACTGACGGTTCTTCGATTGCCATGGGAACGAGGTAGTCCTTCCCGTTGATCAGGAAGTTCGTCGCGATGCCTAGCGGAAGCTGGAACGACCCAACGGCGTTCTCGATCATCTTGTCGGGTATGGACGGGTCCATCCCTCCGAAGCCGGCGAGCGCCATCACTTCCTCGTCTGTGAGCGCCGCGAACTCCTTGACTATCCTCAGCCTCTCCGCCATGCCCAGTTTGTAGAACCCTTCGATCCTGGAGGTCTTTTCCATGTCCACACCGGTCGCGTACGGACAACCCATTCGCGCTTTCTTAATCCTTTTGGAGGGGGCGTTCGGCATTCACCGTCAGCGTGCGCTGCCAGGCATTGACATCGGCATACGGAAAAGGATATATTCGGACTCGCGACTGGAGGAACGATATGGTGACCTGTTCTGCCCCTGGCAAGATGATACTCTTCGGAGAGCATGCGGTCGTTTTTGGAAAGCCCGCGCTCGCCCTCGCCATCAACCTCAGGATAACATCCACGGTCAAGGGCGCGAACCAGTATTCTGTCAACGGCCATCCGATGAAAAAACGTCACCACATGTACATATCCGCGGCACTGGACGAGGCATGGGGCGGCCCTCCAATCAACATTGACACCAGTTCCGAGATACCTTCAGGTTCGGGGTTGGGCTCCTCCGCTGCTGTCACGGTATCGTGCGTGGGTGCGATGATGGCGCACAGGGGCGGGCTAGAGCCTGAGAAGATCGCGCTCAAGTCCTTCCTTGTCGAGAACAAGGTTCAGGGACGCGCGAGCCCGACGGACACCTCGACCTCCACCCATGGCCAGGGGATAATCGTCTCCCCGGAGAAGGTGGACAACTTCCTTTGGCGGATAGAGAACGGACAGAGATGCTGGAACATCCATCATTGCGAGGTCCCGAGGCTGCATTTCGTCGTGGGCTACACTAGAATCCACGCGTCGACGGGGCCACTCGTCGCCGGGGTCAAGAGACTGGTTGACTCGAGCCCGGAAGCAGTCCGCGCGATCGATAGGATTGGAGAGATAGTCCTCGAGGGGGTCGACGCGATGGCCCATTCGGACAAGAAGAGACTGGGGGAGCTTATGGATGAGAATCACACGTTGCTCAATTCGATCCAGGTAGGTCACCCCGAACTGGACAGGCTCGTCGAGGCCTGCAGGCCGTTCTCGTACGGAGCCAAGCTCACTGGAGCGGGGGGCGGGGGAAGCATGATTGCCCTGACCGACAATCCCTCCGCGGTCGCGAAGGCCATCAAGGAGACGGGGAGCGAGCCGATCATTGTCGACGTAGGGGTCGAAGGCGTCAGGCTCGAGGATGAGGGAACTACGAGGAAATGATAAATCGCTGGAAATGATTGACCCGGATGGTGTGTAATTGGTCGAGAAGGTCGCACAGCACAGACACTGTCAGAACTGCGATAAGGCGATTCCGTACAAGGATGAGTTCTGCGACGAGAAGTGCGAGAGCGAATACGAGGTGAATGTCAAGTCCAAGAAGAAGCAGCTGACCTACTTCTATGTGGTGATGGTGGTCATCTTCGTGTTGGCCATGGCCATGCTGTTCCTGGGGTGAATGGGATGCGGGTCGGTGTCGGCGGCACATTCAACGTGATTCACAAGGGCCACGAACTGCTTTTCGAGACCGCCTTCACGGTGGGCGACACGGTCGAGGTGGGCCTGACATCGGATGAGTTCGCGAGTTCGCAGAAGGGCGTCCCGGTCACACCTTACTTCATCCGAAAGGAGAATCTTGCCAAGTTCCTCCAAAGGTACGGCAAGCCGTTCGAGATCGTGATGATAACGGATACGAATGGGACGGCCGCGACCTCGAAGATACTGGATGCCATCGTGGTCTCTCCTGAGACGAGATCGAATGCAGACAGGATCAATGATCTCCGTAAGAACAGCGGACTGAAAGCCCTCCAGGTGTTCGTGATTCGGGACGTCCGGGCAGACGACGCGCGAAGGATAAGCGCGTCCAGGGTTGTGCGGGGAGAGATCGACAAGGACGGGCGCCTGCTGAGGCCGATTAGGGTGGCTGTGGGAACGTCAAACAGGGTCAAGGTCGACGCTGTGACTAGAGTCTTCACCCAGGTTTTCGGGCTCGTGGAGGTGGAACAGGTCGAGCAGAAGCACTCGGTCGGCAGGCAGCCGATGGAGGAGGACACGATAACGGGCGCCATCGAGCGCGCGAGAAACGCTGTGGCTGCGAACAAGGCGGACTTTGGGGTCGGGATTGAGGCCGGTCTGTTCTTCAACAAGGTCCTGGAGAAACATCTCGATCTCCAGTACTGCGCAATCGTGGATTCCTCAGGCAGGATGACCGTTGGCCACGGCCCAGGTTTCGAATATCCACCAGAGGTCATCAGGTCAGTGCTTCAGGGAAAGACCGTAGGAGACACGATGAGCATGATAACCGAGATCGAGGAGATCGGTCACAAGATGGGTTCGATCGGCTACCTGTCAGACGGACTGATAGACCGGACCTCACTGTCCGAGATATCGGTACTGATGGCTCTGATACCGAGAATAAGGAGTGAGTTGTACGAGGAGGACTCTCAGGCTTCTTCCTCAGCGAAGGCTTCCAAATAGTCAACTAGTGTCTCGCAGCTCTCTTTGCCCACGCATCCGAATCTGCCGTACTTCTTGCAGTAATCCCCGGTCAGTTCGTGGTGTTCGCACTTGAGTGCGTCCTGATAATGAGCGCACTGTTTCTTGATACACGCAAAACCCGAGTACGTTCCAGAGCACAGTCCATCCTTGGTGAGGTTCTTGCACTTCACAGTATCACAGCTCCTCCTTGGGTCTCATGAGCCGCTCCTGATGGATCACGAGCTGCTTTCTGTATGATTCCGGGGTAACGCAGTGCTCTCGCCCAGGACAGAAGAACCTCTGATATTTCTCGCAGTACAAGCCGAGCCATTTCTCGTGCCCGCACCCGTCCGATTCGCTACCTGGCTTCTTGAGAACGAGTATGTTCAAGCCAGAGAACTCGCACTTGTCGGCACCGATGCACTCCAGGCTGTCGACATGTTTGTTGGCGCATGCTCCGCTAAGATAGCTATACCTGCAGCTCATCCCATCCCGTGCTCTTGCGAGCGTACTGTCATGCGCGTGCGCGCAAATAAACGTATCCGGAATGTCGCTTTTTGTGATCGTTGAGTATGGAGGCTTTTTTTGACGACAAGTTTTCCTTGACGCATCAACATCATAAAGGTCTAGAAGGCCACTAGGGACTCCGACCAGAGGGAGCGCGTGGAAGTCAGGAGTACCTACATTTCGGTCGTGCTGATTTCTGCCCTCGTAGTTGCTTTTGAATCCGTGGCTGTAGAGGGCGCGCTGAACATCGCAGATCTCGATGTGTTCATTGTGACTGCAATCCCTTCCATTGTGGGCGGTTTGATACTGATGTCGGCGAGGCCGTCAGGCACTGCCTCGTTCGTCAGAGGATTGGATGGAAAGGGATGGTTCTGGATGACTGTCCTGTGCCTGTTCGTCGCGGTGGGAATCCTCTTGTGGTTTGATGCTGTGGGACGCATCGGGGCTGGGAAGGAAGCGCTCCTGGGAGGGGGATCGTCCGAGGTGCTGTTCGTAGTCCTGCTGAGCGCGATATTCCTCTCCGAGAGGCTCAGCAAGCTTGAGGCGGTCGGCGGCCTGATGGTAGTAGTCGGGGTCTTCTTGGTGTTGTTGAACACGGATGACATGTCCCTCGGCTTCGGATTCGGGGAATTGGAGGTCTTGGTCAGTTCCTTCTCTTTTGGATGCTCGATCGTGCTGACCGCTGCATTGCTGAAGGAGCACGACCTGATTCCGCTGTCCGGGGTAGAACTCTTCTTGTCTGGGGTCATCGTGCTCTCGTTCGGTGTCGTTTTCGGGCTCATCACTTGGCCCGGGACGAACGGCCTGCTCCTGATGGTGCTTCTGGGGCTGTTTCCATCGGTCGGTTTGCTGACGTACAACGCCGGGCTGCCGAAGATAGGAGCTCCCCTGACTTCGGTGCTGTTTGCCCTGACTGGCATTTTGACCGTATGCGCTCAGGTCCTTGTCCTGCAGTTCTTCCCGGATGCCGATTTCTTGCCTCCAGAGAACTTGGCCCTCGCGGTCACGGGGGGCGCAGTCGCGTTCCTCGGTGTGTATCTCCTGAATATCAGACCCACGGCCAAGACGCCATCGATCGAGACGACGAAGAAGAGCGCTGAGGGGGAGATTTGAACTCCCGAGGTACGGAGTACCACCAACTCTCAAGGCTGGCGCCGTGAACCGGGCTTAGCTACCTCAGCAGATGGTGAACAAGATATCCGCTGATATCAGGGTTTCGGAGAACTCAGAGGTGCTTATGATGAAAGCGGGCTCTCGGCACGCATGGCGCGCAGTCTGTCAAGGTCCAGTTCGAACGCCACCATTGGGTATTTGAGCTCGAACGATTCTATCACGAAGGGCGATATCTCTCCCATGATACCGACTTGCCGTCCCTTGATCTCGACAGCCGCACACCTTCCACCGATGAAGCTGGGATTGGAGTGCTGGACGATGTCGAAATCGAGCCCGAGCCCTGACACCACAGACTGAACCAGCGACTTGATCTCCGTGAAACTCGCTTTTGCGTGGATGGCCACGCCCGACAACAACACACGGTTCTTGCCGTTCAGGACCACGTCGCCGACCTCGAATATCCGCTGAGGCAGCTCTCTGTGCTTGTTCCTCCTGAGAACCGTCATCAGGCTCGGGAGCAGTGAGGTCCTGACAAGCGTGTGTTCCATGCTGACGGGGTTGCGGACCCGCGTGGCGTTCTTCTCATCAGGGAGATTCATGGAGACGAACTGGTCCTTCGGATTCGACAAAGAGAGAGTGACGACCTCGAAGTAGCCTAAGCCGACCATGATGGTCTTCACGGAGCTTCCGAATTCAAGGACCGGATCCTGGACCCCGAAGGTGGCCCTGAGCGGAAGAGAGGCGCCGAATCTCTCGAACCCGAACCCGATCGCCACGTCCTCTGCGAGGTCGACGGGATGCAGGATGTCCGTCCTGTATCTCGGGACTAGGACATCCAGTCCCGTGGTCCCCGAGCTAGCGCCATACCCCATGCGTTTGAGGCAGTCCGCCATCTCGTCAGGGGTTAGTCTCGTCCCGATCCACTTGTTCGCGTAGGCGGCATCAAGGGACATCGTCTGAGGGCTCAGGTCTGGTGCAAGGGATTTCTGTCCGTCTTGCGTGATTCTGACCGTCTTTATCTTGCCCCCCCGCTCGGCCAGGGCCGTGGTAAGTATGTTGACCGCACCCTTCACCGCGTTCAGGTCAGTGCCTGTGCAGTCGACGAAGATGTCCGTGGTCTCTTCAGTTATCGCGGTCGTGATGCCGTTGATGATCGGAGGGAAAGACAGGACCTCACCCTCTCTGTCGACGATTATCGGGTACCGTTTCTTGCCGTCGAGGACGAACGCGTATGCCATGCCCTTCTCGTGCTCCTTCAGGATCTCCGCTGGAGTCATCCTCCTGGAACCCTGCAAGGGAACGAATGACAGCTCGTCCGGGAGGACGGCTTTGTACGTGAACGGTGGTTTCACGGTCCTGAAGTCGTGAATCCCAATCGCCACCTTCTTCCTGTTCCTGCCATGAGTGAGATGAAGCTTCTCCTGAAGGTCCATCATCGAGCGGATGAGAGGATCGGTGATCAAGTTCCCCTCGACCAGGGCGGACCATATGTACGGCCTGACCTCGTTCACGGACGGGTCGACATTCAGGTCGACATCCGAATCGTCCACCTTATATGTCCGAAGCCCGGGCTCGTATCCGAAGAACGCTCGCACCGCCCTCGAGATCCCCTCGACTGAGAACAGATCTGGTCTGTCGGGGAAGAACTCGAAAGAGAGTTCGTCCCCGTCTTCCGGTACGGATTTCAGATCCGCGCCTATCAGAGGGAGCTTCTCGCGGAGGAGGTCTCGAGGCACTTCCCTGCCCACGAGCTCGCATAGATCCGAGTAGCTGAAATTGATGACTGGCATCGTCCTTTGTTCCGTCGAATGGAATCGGTTGCGTCTATAATAAAGTTGGCCGACTCGATTAGTGTTCACCGTGGTCAGGTCTGACCGGCTCCACGGACGCTTTGCTCGTTGTCGGCTGAGGTTTGCGTGTCTCAGCGACATACACCGCGATGATCCCAGTAGCAATCGCGAGCATGGCAGTGCATAGTATGATGGGCGCCTCAGGGCTGATGGCTTCGTAGAGGAATCCGAGCATGACGAATCCGACTATGTTTCCTGTCCCCTGAAACATGTGATACGCTCCCACGACCCTGCCTCGTTCCTCCTCAAGCATTATGTCCGCAAGCATCGCCCCGACTGCAGGGTTTGATATGGAGCCTCCTATGTCGGAAATCACCACAATGAGTACAACCTGCCAGAAATCCGTCACGACAAGGTTGAGGGACAAGCCGAACGCCATGATTATTCCGCCGATGATCATGTTGGGCCGTCGCCCGATTTTATCCGCAATCGCGCCGGCCGGGATGGTGCCGAGCATCATGGCGAGCATGCCCACGGAGAGTGCAATGCCGATTTGCGCTGTATCGAGTCCGAGCTCGTCATCCCAGTAGAGCAGCAGCCCTAGGTTCCACAGACCCTGGACGACGCCCATGACGGTCCCTCTCACGGTCACGGCGTAGAGTGACCTGTTGTGGGACGCGTTTCTCTTCCATGATTGGAACATGGAGAACATGCTTGGCTTCTTCTCCGAAAGGACAATCTTCGGCGCACGAATCTGAAGTGTCAAGAGCGCGCAAACGAAGGCGAGTATTGCTGCGAAGTAGAACGGGGAATTGAGGCCGAACTCGGAAGCGAGTATGCCCCCTAGGCCTGGACCGCCCATTGCCCCTAGGAGTTCGGCCGTGCCTTCCGCGCCCATCGCGACCCCTCGTTTGCTCTCCGGGACTATGTCAGCTGTGAGGGCAAAGGCGGCGGGTGTCGCGAGCGCCGCACCTAGTCCTTCGAGGAATCTGAGCACTGCGAATTGATAGGCATCGGTGATGAACGCCATCAGAAGCGTCGTCAGGGAGAATATCAGCACGCCCGCGACGATCATCTGCTTTCTGCCGATCTTGTCCGCCCAGTATCCTGCGGGGATCATGAAAATGACCATGGACACGGCGAACAGCGCGTACGCCAAACCCATGAACGACGCGGACATATGCAGCCTGTCCTCGGCAAGCCTCGGCATTATTGGCCCTAGGATCCCGAACCCGAGACCTATCACTGCCAGAGATAGCAACAAGATCGTGAAGTCGCGAGAGATGCGAAGAGGGTTGATCCGGTCTCCCTTTCCCTTCTGGACTTCTGGAGCGGACATGGACTTCCCGGCAGTATCAGCGGCGGTCATTGTGGTTCTCCTAGATGGTCATTATTGACTAACTCATGGCCACTTTGCAGCCCCCGAGTACAGGAGGCAAAAATATAAGCCTAACCATGGGGAATCCAGAAGACAAGCGGTACCACGGTCTCTTCCAGCGCATGGTGGCGAAAGATGATCAAAGAGAAAGTCAAAACCGGAATCCCGGGACTTGACCAGATGCTGGACGGCGGGCTACTCCAAGGACGCACATACGTCATCTCGGGGACTTCTGGATCTGGCAAAACTACACTGGCGATGCAGTTCCTTCTCGAGGGCGCCAGGAACGGGGAGAGAGTACTCTACATGGCAATCGACGAGCCCCCGAACGAAGTCAAGAGCAACATGAAATCGTTCGATTGGGACATCTCCAGGGTACAGGTTTTCGATGCGACGCCCGATGTAATGAGCTATGATAAGACACCTGTCAGGGATGTGTCGACTGAGCGAAAGGTCGTCTACTTCCAGAGCATCGGCGAGAACATCAGGAAGACCTCCGAGAGAAGCCCTGTCGACATGACCGTCAACACAATCCAAGAGCTCCTGAAACAGGAGATGAAGGTCGCGAGGTATACGAGAATCGCAGTGGATTCCCTCACATCGATGAGGTACTTCTACATCAAGACGAGCGAGGAGAACGCGACCTTGATGAGCTTCCTCCGACTGCTCTCCGACATAGGAGTGACATGCCTGGTCACTATACAGCTTCCAGAGATATCCAAACCGGACGTTGAAGCGCACGTCGCTAGGGGAGAGATCAGACTGCACAAGTGGTTCGATGGCCGCGGGTTAATGCGCGGGGTGACCATAGAGAAGTACAGGGGTTCGGCTCACGACAATGAGTTGAGACAGCTGCGGATAGGCCCGCAGGGGATAGTCGTCAAGGCACCGTCACTTGAGAAACCTGACGGGCAGCCAGCAATCGACGCGGGGCCCGCTGTCGCCGAATCTGCAGCGCCAAGCGAACCTCCTCCGCCTCCGGACGAAGAGCTTCTCCCTGCCCCGCCAGCTCCTCCGCAACCTTCAAGTCCTCCGGATTCAGGCGGCAGTCTTCAAGAGCCGCCCAAACCTAGCGATGGGGGTGAGGGCACGTGAGCGACGAGCACGGGCCCAGAGTGAGCACGGGCATCCCCGGATTGGACGAAATGCTTCAGGGAGGACTGATCCGGAGCAGGCCTTACGTGGTCTCGGGGACCACGGGCAGCGGCAAGACGACGCTTGCAATCCAGTATTTGCACAATGGCGTGAAGAACGGCGAACGGTCTCTTCTGGTGGCCATCGACGAACCTCCTGCGGAGATCAGGGAGAACATGAGGGCGCTAGGGTGGGATATCGGGAAGATCAGGATCCTAGATGCGCATCCCGCGGCGAGACAGTACAGCAAACGAGTATCGCTTGTCGAAGTAGCGGCGCAACGGAGCGTGGCCACACTCAGAGAGGCGGGCCCGAGTGAGAAGACCGACCAGCTGAAGAAAGCTGCACCCGATATCTCAATCCAGTCTCTCCAGCTGATGCTTAAGCAAGAACTTCAGGAAACCAGGTACTCCCGAGTTGTGATTGATTCTCTCACATCCTTGAAGAAGCTGTCCGAGACAATGGAGGATACCAACTCGAGCGTCATGTCCCTCCTGAGGTTCCTTTCAGAATCGAATGTAACGACCTTGATAGTCACGGATCTGCCGGATCCGACAGTGCTGGAACCCGAGATATTCATCTGTAGAGGCGAGATCAGGCTTCACAAGCGCATGGTCGGCAGTAGGCTCGACAGGTGGGTCACCGTTGAGAAGTTCAGGGGCTCATCTCACGATATCATGCCAAGGAGCATGACCATAACGGAAAAGGGCATCACGGTCGATCACAAGAAGAAGATACCGAGAGCGTCCTTGAAGGTGCTCCAGGCCTTCACGCAGTTTGCCAGGTGACCGCAGGTACTAGCATCAGCTTATTCTACCGAAAAGCCGTTCAGGACCAGAGTTACCATGGTGAGGAAGGAAACGCTCCCGCTCATCGAAGCATCCGGGAAGCCATATGATTTCGGGAAGGGTGTTGGCAAGAAGTGCGCCTCGAGGGCGGTCACATATCGGAAAAGCATCTCAGACTCAATCATGCACTCGACTGGAATGAACTGGAAGGCTGCAGTCGAACAGGCCAAGCTATTCCTGCCCTATGCGGAGGATTTCTATCCCGACTACGTTGAGGAGATCAGAGGATACGCAGATGGGGCGAGGATGCCATTTGAAGAGGCTTTCGCCCTGACATGCCACGAGCTGTTGTTTCCATCGGGCTTCAAGGGCTGCACAGACATCGCGGTCAACATGGACGTGACTGCGGAGGGCAAAGTAATCGCAGCGCATAACGAGGACTGGTCGAGTGACGCGGTTGCGACCGTGGTACTTCTTCATGGCAAGCCATCGGGGAAGCCCGAGTTCTTCGTCACCTCGTACGCCGGTCTGGTGCCATCCTGCGGCATGAACAGCGCAGGCATAAGCCTCACGGGAAACGCGTTGGAACCCAACGACTCAAGGCTGGGGATACCGAAGGTGTTCCCAGTCCGAAAGGTGATGGAGGCCAAACGAATAGGCCAGGCACTGGCCTCCGCGATGCCTGGAGAACGCGCATCCAGCTACAACAACATCCTCTCCGATAAGAGCGGGGAGATATACTCATTGGAGGGCTCCGCCACGGACTGCGCTTGGCTGTATGCCGCAGACGGCTATCTGGTGCACACGAACCACTACACCTCCCCGAGGATGCAGAAGTATGAATCGAGCCCAAACGAGATCGCCTGTTCAATCTTCAGATACAACAGGGCGACGCGACTTATCGAGGACCAACTCGGAAGCGTCACGGTCGAATCGCTGAAGGCTATTCTGAGGGACCACGTGAACAAGCCCTGTTCGGTCTGCAGGCACGCTGACCCCAACGTACACCCGCTAGATGTCTCTGAGACTATTTTCTCGGTAATCTACGACCTGACCAAGCTGGAGGCGCATGTGCTCAAGGGCAAGCCCTGCTCCGCGGAGTATGCCAGATTCTCGTTGCGCGGATGAGCTCGAGAGCCATCAGGGAAAGTATTTAATCCACATCGCTGTATTGCGCAAGAGCCTCAACGGGCCCATAGCTTAGCATGGTTGGAGCACCCGGCTGATAACCGGGAGGTCACCGGTCCGAATCCGGTTGGGCCCACTCCTTTTCCTCTCGGTTTCCCAGGGCTTCTTGCCACCTGAGCGCATCGAAAGGTACGATAACAGGAACGACATACACCCTATCCATGGACGAGACTGATCTCAAGATCCTCAACCTGCTTCGGCAGAATTCGAGGACGAAGAATACGGAGATAGCCAGACAGGTCAGTCTCACCGAGAGGGCGGTCAGGGCCAGGATTGAGAAGCTCGTTCGGGAAGGTATTATCAAGCGTTTCACTGTGGAAACCTCTCCAGTTGGTGTGGAAGGCCTCGTACTCATAGGAACGAACGTGGGCAGGACCACCTCCGTCAAGGAGAAGGCGCGGCAGATGTCGGACAGTGTTTTCGAGTGCACTGGTGAGTACGATGTGGCGGTCAGGCTGCGTGCGGACTCTCTCGACGAGCTGAACAAGAGGGTCGACGAACTCAGATCGTTCCCGGGCGTGGTTCGAACATCAACCCTCATCAAGCTCGTCGAGGGCTGAACCGCTTTTCGCGGAGCCGGACAAGGCGAGTGCCAGGCGTTCTCAGCAATGAGAAATCATGAGGAAAGGTTAATACTCCCCAGTGGACATACTAATGGTAAGTGACTCCATGGACTTGATGGAGGCCATCAAGACTAGGCGGAGCATTCGAAGGTTCAAGGAGATACCTGTACCCGAATCGCTCCTGAAAGACGTACTGAACGCATCGAGGTCGGCCCCCTCGGCAGACAACGCCCAACCTTGGAAGTTCGTCATAGTACGGGACGAGCAGACAAAGGTCAAACTAGCCGCCGCGTGCAACGGTCAGAAGTTCATCGCCCAGGCACCCATAGTCGTGGTCGCGTGCGGTATACCCGACGAGGCTTTCCAGACCGTTGGCGGGTACATGAGCAGCCACGTGATCGATGTGTCCATAGCAATAGACCATTTGACCCTCGCGGCTCATGCGCTTGGCCTAGGGACCTGCTGGATAGCATGGTTCAAAGAAGACAAGGTCAGGGAGGTCGTGGGCATACCGGAAGACGTCAGGGTCGTCGCCCTGACCCCGCTAGGATACCCCGCGGAAACGCCAGAACGCACCCCGAGGAAGAGCCTCGAAGAGCTTGTGGTGTACGACAGATATCAATAAGTCAACTCAGCTCGCTGACATTCACGGATCCAGCCAATCTCGGAGGCGCGTCCCCCGAGCCCCGGAAAAGGAGAGATGTGATTGGCATCAAAGGGACTGACACGGACAGGAGAAGCGTACTGCCTCTCCTGCCACCAGATGGTCGACAGGGACGCCACCAAATGCCAGGGGTGCCTGTCAGAGCTCACATCGGAGGTAAAGGCCTTCCCTTGCCCGAAATGTAAAACCGTCATAGCCCTCGGTGTATCCGAGTGTCCGACTTGCGGTCTCCGGTTCAAGGTCAAGACTATCAGACCGCGAGAAACCGCAGAGGACGATCAGTTCCTGGTCAAATTGATCGAGTGGGGAAGAGACGGGGCTGACAAGGGCACGGAGGAGACGGTCAGCCCGGCAACACCATCCTCTACTGGGACATCGCAAGCTGAGGTGCCGGTGCAGACTCCGGCGCCCAAGGCGGAGCCATCCGATATCACAAGGCTCGCGCTGCTCAAGGACAGCATCAAGGACCTCATGGCCAACCGCTCCCAGATGCTGGAACGCATGGAGAGGCGCATCGAAGAAGAGAAAGCCAGGTTGGCCAAGATCGCCGTCATGGACGAGAGCACTACTGACGCTTCACATGTCGAGGCTGAGATAGTATCACTCGCCGACGAGATGGCCGACATAACGATGCTTCAGGCCCACATGGAGGCGCTCTCAGATGAGGTCTCTTCGCTGTTAGATTCAGTGGACATAGGCGATGAGGCGAAGCAGCGGGGCCTCGCAGCGCGCGCCCTCAAGAAGAAGCTCGAGGCCAAGGAGAAAGAGGTCGAAGAGCTCAGGTCAAAGGAAGAGCAGCTGGTCAAGCGCGAGGAGATGGTTGACCGCAAGATCCACGCCTACGCTCAGAAGAAGAAGGAGCTGGACGATCGTGAGAGCGAGCTCCAGTCCAAGCTGTCCGAGCTCGAGAACGAGAGGGCCAGACTCCAAAACCTGCACTCGGAGGCGGTCGGCGCCAGCACCGAGGTCGAACGGGAACGGGCCAATGAGGAGTGGAAGGAGGAACAGAAAGGATTGAACCAGCGCCTCCTTGGAATGAAGGTGTCAATCACCGCGCACAGGCTTGGAAAGGACGCGGCAGAGGCGGATATGAGGAGCTTGGAGACCGACCTGGACGCAACGATCGCCAAGCTGGAGGAACAGATCGGGGCTCTGATCAGCGAGAAGGTAGACCTTCAGGCAAAGATGCAGGAAGCCACGGTCGTCGATGAGGATCTCAAGAAGCTTCTCAAGGTCCTGGACCAGATGCTTGGCCAGTTGCCCGAGGAGGCCATCGAGAAGTTCTCGAAGTCTGACGATTTCACCGTCTACGAACGCATCCTTGACAAGTTCAAAATCTGATGAGCCATTCGATTAAGACCATATATTACCAGACTAATACAATACAGAAAACCCCCCCCAAACTTCACCCTTCAGACATGGAGCCCGGCTAGCATGGGTCTCAGAGACAAAGCGAGAGAGAGCGTTTCCAAGCCAGTCAGCCCTGCTGCTGGCGAGACTGAGACAGATCCACCGACCAAGCCGCCATTGCAGGCGCCCCTCGACGCGGTGCCCGCCCCACAGCCGGGAGCCCTTGAGCCTTCGGTAACGTATCTGGTCGCGGGAGAGAAGCCGGATCTCGCCTATTCGCTCTTCATGACCGCCTCCGCGCAGGGCATGCGGGGCCTAGTCGTTTCTCGGACGTACCCGAAGAACCTGCGGAAGGCACTGGACCTGCGAGACGCCCCGGTCTACTGGCTCACCAATGCGGTGAGCGACGAGGCGATCGGCCCTAAGGACTTGGAGCGGCTGTCGCTGGTAATCAAGAGATTCCTCGATGAGGGCGGCGGCCAGCTGGTTCTGATCGACTCGCTCGAGTATGTCATCACGAACAACAAGTTCGTGAGCGTGCTGCGGCTCGTGGAGACGATCAGAGACCTGATCGCGATTCATAAGGCTGTTGGCATAATTGCTCTGAAGTCGTCGACGCTTGAGGCATCAAAGCTGGCATCCATCCAGAGAGAGCTCGAGGTGTACTCCGCTGACAAGAGTGTTTCAGCTCCGTCTGTTCCACGCCCTCCTGCGGAAAGCCCTGTCATTGCCGAGCTCAAGCAGGACGAGCTTATGCTTGAGGCCGAACGGCTGGAGCAGCAAAAGAAGACGGTTGCGGCCGCAGCCGACAAGGTTGCCAAGGACGCCCAGAGGCTCTCGCTCGAAAGACAGGAGCTTGAGAAGGAGCGCGCCGAGGTAAGGAACACCTTGGTCCGGGTTCGTCAGACAAGGAAGGAACTCGAAGATTTCCGCATAAAGCTCACGAAAGAGGAGGCCGAGTTGACCTCCAGGGTCAGGAGTAAGTTGACCAAGGAGATGCAGGGACTCGACTCGAAGAAGGCCACGCTCGAGATGATGGAGAAGGAGATCGAGTCGAGGTACCAACAGCTCGACAGGATCGTGAGCCTCAAGACAGAGCAAAGGCTCTACGAGGTTCAGGGGGAGAAGAAGCGGCTCGAGGCTGAGAGACAGAAGCTGTCCGAGATGATGTCTCAGCTAGAGGCGGACCATACGAATCTCGAAGAACGCATCAACGAGATTCAGCAGAAGGAAATCACGCTTCAGAAATCGTCCGAGGAGGCAAGGGAGCGCGAGAAAAGGCTCCAGGAGAGGGAGCACGCCATCGCCTTGGACAAGGTGGAATTCGAGAAGCTAAGGGCCGCAGTGGACACTGAGAAGCAAGAACTGGAACAACGTCGAAAGGGTCTGGAGGACGAGTTCGCCCGGGCCCAGGCGGAAGCCGCGAGGCTCAATTCCGATGTGACGCAGAGGGAGGAAGCCGTCACCAAGATCACTCGGGAGCTGGACATGCTCAAGTCCAAGCTCGTCGCACAGGAGCAGATGTTGAGCGACCGGGACAGGTCCGTAGGAACGCGCTTGCAGGACATCGAGAAGCGTGAGAAAGCCCTGGCGACGCTCGAGACGGAGGCGAAGCAGCTCTTCGAGAAAGCAACGATGCTCGACCAAGCCGCTAGAACGAAGGAAGAGCACCTGACGAAGGACCGGGAGAATCTTCAAACGGATATCGACAACCTTCGGACGGAGCTCAGCAAGCGTTTGTCAGATGTGCAGAAGCGCGAGGAAAAGCTGCGCGCGGATGAGGACCGTCTCTCCAAGGAATCGGACTCAAGGAACAAGGCACTCAAGGACCTCGAAGACCAGATGAAGGAACAGAGCGCGAGCATGGCGAAGCTGAGGGAGGCGCTCGATCAACGTGAGGCCGCCATGAAGCAGGCCGAGAGCGACATCGCTGCGGTCCGGAAGGAGGCTGAGGAGTTCGCCGCATCCGTGAACGACGAGCGAACGGCACTCGACAAGGAGATCCAGGCAGCGAGGCAGAAGGTCATAGAGGAGAGGAATTCCTTCGAGCAGGACAAGCTCGCATTCGAGAACGAGCGCAACGATGCCGAGCGCCAAATCTCTGAGGCGCAGAAGGAGATAGATGACAAGCTAGGGAAGGTCGAGGAAGAGCGCAAGGAGATGGATGAGAAGGTGCTCGCCATCGAGGAGATGCGCACCATCCTCAACCAACGCGCGAACGACGTCGCCTCGTCTGAGCTGAGGATGGCGGAGGAGCGGGTCACTATCGATTCCATGAGGCGCGAGATGACCCGAAAGGCCGAGGAGATAGAGTCTCTCGAGCGGGACTTCACTTTGAAGCAACAGAACCTGCAAGGGTCCGCAGAGCTTGTCCAGAAATCCAAGGCCCAGGTTGATGAGAAGGAGCGGGTGTTGAGGGAACAGCTCCTGGTGACCGAGAACGAGCGCACGGAGCTGGAGAGCAAGCGAGCATCATTGGACACCGAAGAGGCGGAGTTCCAGAAGTCGAAGGCAGAGGTAGAGGAACTCCAGGAGCAAATCACAACTCAAAGGATCGAGCTGGAAGAATGGAATAAACAGCTCGACGAGATATCCGATTCACTCGATTCAAGAAAGAATGAGATCGCGGCCAAAGAAGCGGCCGTAAGATCAGTCGTTGACGAGAACACAAGGGCTAGGGAACAGCTCGCTGCGGAGAAGCAGAGGTTGGAGGAGGATTTCAACTCCAAGTTCTCCGAGCTGGAGCAGAGGCGTAATGCGCTGGAGGCGGAGTCTGCGTCGCTCGCGACCGTCAGGAACAAGATGACGGTTACCGAGCAGGAGGCCGGCAAGAGGGAAGAGAAACAGGTCGCGATGCAGAATGCGCTAGCGGAGCGCGAACAGAAGATTTCGGATACGGAGACGGCTGTCCAGACTGCGAAGAAGGCCATCGCGGAACAGGCTGAAATCATACGGGCGGACCGACAATCGGCGGAACAGCAGAAGGCCGAGATGGCCAAGGGCTGGGAAACGCTCCAGAAAGAGCGGGACACAGTCCAACAGGAGATCGACCGGAGCTGGGAAGACCTAGAGTCTGCGAAGAAGGCCCTGGAAGACAAGGCAAAGGACCTCGAGAAAACGGAAGAGGCTTTATCCGGGAGGAACAAGGAGCTCAATGCCGGACTCGCAGACATCTCCGAGAGGGAGAAGGACGTTGCGTCACAGAATCTGAAGTTTGAGGATGTCAAGCAGCAGCTTGCGTCTAGGGATTCAGACCTCCAGAGACGCGCGATCGAGCTGGAGGCGTTCAAGAACGACTTAACGCAGAGAGAACAGCAGTCCCTGGCCAGCATAGAGGCCGCCCAGAAAGTCCTCGACAACGAGCGCATGACGATAGCTTCTGAGAGAACCGTTGTAGGAGACGAGAAGGCGCACCTTGAAGCGCAGGCGGCCGGCTTCGTGACGCGCGAGAAGGAGCTGGAGCAGGCAATCACGATGCTCGAGCGGAAGACCCAGGAGATAGAGGAAGCTGACCAGGACCTCAAACGGAAGGAATCGGAGATCCTGGGACAGGCAAAGCTCCTCGGTGAGAAGGACGCCTCCATCAAGCTTCTCGATCAGAAGAACCGCCAGGAGTTGGATGCTAGGAAGGCGGAGATTGACAGCAGAGCTGCCGAGACAGATAGGCTGCAGAATGATGTCAGGCAATCGGAGACCGCTCTGCGGCAGAAGGAGGCGTCTCTCGCAGCCAAGGAGAAGGCCTTTGCGGAAGTCGAAGAGAAAACTCGTTCGGAGTTGGAGGCGGCAATCACAGACGCCGACACGATGAAATCCCAGCTTGATGGAGTTGCGGAACACCTGAGGGGTCGGGAAGTGGAGATCGCGAATACGGAGAAGGTTCTCGTTGAGCGCGAGACCACTCTATCTGAGCTGGAGACTGAGACGAGAAAGCAGCTGGATTCGCGTCTTGCGGACATCGAGTCCCGAGAGAAGAATCTTCAGAGGGTCGCCAAGGAGCAGGCGGCCAAGGCAACGCAGATCGCGGGCATTGAGAAGGCACTCGGGGAGAGAGAGTACGCGTTGTCGGAGGTGGAGAAGGGCTCCAAGCAGGAGATACAGGCACTAACGTTAAAGCTAGACGATGAGAGAACAAGGCTGGAAGCCGCTCTAGAGGACTTGAAGGGCCAGAAGGCCGAGGTCTTGCAGAAGGAGAAGGCGTTGGCTGCCCTGCAGACTTCCCTCGAGACGGCAGAGGCGAAGTTCAATCAGGACAGAGATGCTCGGCTGGCTGAGCTTCAGGACGTCACCACAATGCTCGAGCAGGGTCAGGCGCAGCTCGAGCGCGACAAGGCTGCACTGGATGCCGCAACCGTTTCTTTTGAGAAGGAGAAGAGCGGCATTGCGCAACAGAAGGCGACCGTGGAGCACGAGCGCGCGAATTCAGAGGAGCTGCGAGCGTCGCTAGCGAACCTGCAGCGGGAACTGGGGGAAAGGGATTCGGCCATGAAGGAGAAGGAGGCAGATGTTCACTCCAGGCTTCAGGATGCAGATACCAGACTCGCTGGAATCGCCCGCCGGGAGTCAGAGATTGCTGAGGTCCAGAGCAGGTTCGAGAGCCAGGGCATGGCACTTGCCATGAGGGAGCAGGAAGCGAACAAGGCGCTCGACGAATACAAGGACATTCTTGACGAGATCGCTAAGCAGAAGGACGGGTTGGACGCGCGCGAAGTCGAGATCAAGACGAGGACCAACAAACTGGAGGAGAGCGCGATCGAGGTCGAGCTGCTTCACGAGGACATTGAGAAAGAGCGGCAATTGCTTGCGCAGAAAGATGCTGGGCTGGAACAGCTTCGAGCGGAGCTTGAGAAGTGGCGTGTAGACCTGATGGAGAAGCGGGCTCAGCTGGAGGAAGACAGCAAGAAGCGGATATCTGAGATCGTCCGCGAGGCGGCCTCGAAGAAGGAGACGGCGACTTCTGCGACCCAAGAGCAGCTCTCGAGGAGAGAGATAGAGCTCAGATCGCGCGAGGAGAGGCTTCGGGCAAGGGAGATGGATCTGGAGACCAGTGAGCGGACCGTGGCAGTCGAATTCGAGAAGCTTGAGCGTGAGCGTGCCGAGGTCAAGGACCTCTGGGACAAAGTAGAGGCTTCTAAGAAGGGAATGACCATCGTGCTCGATGAGAGATCGATCAAGGTGCTCGAGGACAGGAAGACAGAGCTGGATAGCGCCTACCTGAAGCTCTCCGACAGGGAGGAAAACCTGCGCAAGGATGAGCAGCGGCTCGAAGACGAGCGCCTGAGATTGGATGCAATCAGAGAGGAGCTGGAAGACCTAGCTAGGGTCCTCAGGCCGAAGGAAGATGAAATCAAGAAGTCGGACGGCTCAGCTGCCTGAATGGGCCAAGGCCGTCACCCGTTATCAGAAAACGTTGATTTTTCCGCTCACGATCTGCTCAGTAAGATCGGTTATGTTGGCCAGCTTCTCGTCGAAGATGGCGGTGATTTCCTTCTCGTACTTCTTCTGATTGACATTCGAAGCGTAGATGACCTTAGCGCTGGCAGCCTGAGGCATATCGATGGGATGTCCGATCTGGGAGAGAATCCGCGTGTGCACCTCTACAACGTCTCCACGCCCAGCCTTCACTATAGCGTCGGCCACCTGGATTGCCAGTATGTTGTAGAGCTTCCCGACATGCGTCACGGGGTTTTTCCCTGCTGAGGCTTCCATGCTCATGGGCCTCATCGGAGTAATGAGCCCGTTTGCCCTGTTCCCTCGGCCGACAGACCCGTCGTCCCCGTTCTCCATGCTCAGACCCGATACCGTGAGGTAGTAGATCCCCTTCCTGTAGTCGTCCGCAGTGTTCACGTAGACCTTGACTTTCCTCTTGGTGAACTTCTGCGCAAAGTCCTCTATCTTCTCGGTGGCCTGTTCGATCGTGCTCTTGTAGTGGCTAGCATCAGGTACGTGGCAATCCACAAGCGCCACCGCGACAGTCAGGTCAATCTCGTCGCCCATGCGGCAGGCCATCACTTTGACGTCCTCTCCAAGTTCTGGTAGCGTCTTGCAGAGCTTGCCGTTGATGTACTTCTCGGTCTCGAGCGTTATCGTCTCGGTCTCACTCAGCGGGGCGAAACCGACTCCGAATGAAGTGTCGTTCGCCAACAGTTTCTTCGTCTCATAGAGCCCCCTGAGGTCGACGCTGCCCTGGCCGATCTTGCAGTCGAGTGTGACATCCCAGTCCACGTTGAGGTTCCGGCAGTTATTCTCGAGATAATCGCTCGCCGCCTTGATCGCGCAGGTTCTGTACGGAAGCCTTTCTCCGTTGACCTCGGTTACTGCTCGACCTACGAGGAGTATGTAGATTGGTTCAAGGATCGAGCCTCCCCCGAACTTCGGTGCGGACTGGCCGCCCACCACCTCGACTTCGTCCGTGTTATGGTGAAGAATCCGATTGTAGCGTTTCTTGTACATCCCGCACAGCGCCCGAGAAACGCTCTCAGCTAGTCCGTCCGCGATGCTATCCGGATGGCCGATACCCTTTCTCTCGACGAATTCAACGTTCTGCTCTTCGATTGGAATCTGCGTGAGTTTCTCGACGAATATCTTTCTCTTAGTCATTGGCTCATCCCATAAGAATTGGGGCAAAGAAAGAATATCCGCACTTAACCTTTTCGGACCTTAAACAGTCCTGTCATCAGAGTGGCCAGACTGTCACTTCTTCTTGATTCTCTTGCGCCTGGCCTCTCTTAGGCTCCCCTCCGGTACAAGGCACATCTTCCTTCCGGAAAGGACGCCTGCGACACCTTCCTTGCTCTCCACCCTGCTGTAGTCATCGCACATCTTGCAGTTCGGAGGGCAAACGCTCACCCTGTCCTTCGGTTGGGGATAGGAGAATGTTCCTCCCTCGTAATTCCTAAGCACGACTTTCTTGTCGGACATCGATATGAGATAGGTCGGCGCGACCGGTATCTTGCCGCCACCTCCAGGGGCGTCAACGATGAATGTCGGGACCGAGAATCCGGACGTGTGTCCTCTGAGTGCCTCCTGGATCTCGATGCCTTTTGCAACATCTGTCCTGAAGTGCTCCAACCCCTTGGAAATGTCGCACTGATAGTAGTAGTATGGCCTGCACCTGATCTTAACGAGTTCCTGGTTGAGCTTCTTCATGATGGTCGGGCAGTCGTTTAGCCCTTTCAGTAGCACAGTCTGATTCCCAACCGGTATTCCGTGGTCCGCTAGCATCTCCACAGCCCTCTTCGATTCCGGGGTGATTTCCTTCGGGTGGTTGAAGTGGGTGTTGAGCCAGAGCGGGTGGTATTTCGCCAGCATCTTGCAGAGCTCTGGAGTGATCCTCTGCGGGAGAGTGCACGGCGCCCTGCTGCCTATCCTGACTATCTCCACATGGTCGATCGCTCGGACCCGCCTGATGATATCCTCAAGGAAGGCATCGGAGACCATGAGCGCGTCGCCTCCGGACAGTAGAACATCTCTGACCTCCTCGTGCTCCTTGATGTACTTAATCGATGCGTCGATCGCGGACCTATCCCTATGCCTGTCCGTCTGACCGGCGAACCTCCTCCTCGTGCAGTGCCTGCAGTAGTTGCCGCACATGTCGGTGATGAGGAACAAGACCCTGTCCGGGTACCTGTGTGTCAGGCCGGGAGCAGGCGAGTCGACGTCCTCGAACAGCGGGTCCTCCATATCGGATTTGCTGAAATCCAATTCGCTAATGGTCGGAACCGCCTGCATTCTGATGGGGTCGTGCGGGTCGTCGGGATCCATCAACGCGGCGAAGTACGGGCTGATCGCCATCCTCAGCACTTTGAGCGATTCGTGGACTCCCTCCTCCTCCTCGCGTGTGAGATTGATCACCTGCTTGAGCTGGTCCACGGTGGTGATCCTGTTCCTGAGCTGCCAGTGCCAGTCGTCCCAGTCTTTCTTTGAGACGTCTTTCCATAGCGGTATCTGCTTGTATGATCGCATCAGGGCTGCCCCCAAGTAGGTGTGTGATTTCCGCATTGTTCCACAGTCTATTTATCACCTGTCCACATCGTTCGTCGCAGCGTTACGAACTCGGATTCTGCGATTCGAAATCGGAAACAATTCGAAGCCCAGTCGCCTTTTCGTAGCCGATTGTCTAATTCAGACGGAGCGCGCGTGTAAATCGCATATCGTTAAATACGCTGACCCTGATTCGAGAAAACACCATTCCAGACGGCTCGGAAACGACGTCGAAAACGCATGTTCCTCTAACATGGGTTCACCATCCTTGGCGGGGGTAAGCGGAAGGGATTGACATGAAGAAAGTAGCAATCGTCGGAGCAGGGCAGAGCAGATACGGAGACTTCCCCGACAAGGGCATCAAAGAATTGTTCTTCGAAGCGTACAAGGACATGAAAGCTAGCGTCGACAAGGGGCTGGACCCCAAGGCCATCGAGTCCGCCTACATAGGCAACCTGGGCTCGGGCGGCTTCCAGCTAGGCAACATGTCCGCCCTTGTGACGGAGTACTGCGGGCTCACTCACATCAACACCATGAGGATTGAGAATGCATGCGCTTCCGGAGGCTACGCCCTGGTAGCTGCCGTCATGGACGTGATGTCTGGGACCCACAAGGCCGTGCTCGCAGGCGGCGTCGAGAAGATGACCGATGTTTCTGGTGTCAAGCAGAAGTACTGGCTCGGAGTCTCCGGAGATACCGAGTACGAGAGGCTCGCAGGGACGACCTTCTCCGGCCTTTACGCACTGATCGCGCAGAGGCACATGCACGATTTCGGCACGAAGAGAGAACATCTCTCAATGGTGGCCGTCAAGAACCACAAGAACGGCGCGCAGAACCCCAAGGCCCAGTTCCAAAGGGAGATCACCCTCGAACAGGCCATCAAGGGACCGATTGTGGCGAGCCCTCTGAACCTGTTCGATTGCTGCTCGACCACAGACGGGGCGTCCGCGGTGCTCGTCTGTGACGCGGAGATCGCAAAGCAGTACACGGACACACCAGTCTACGTCGCGGGGTTCGGAACCGCTAGCGACTTCTTGGCAATCCACGACCGCCCGGACACGACGACCCTCGAAGGAACGAGGAGAGCGGGCGAGATGGCCTACAAGATGTCCGGGCTGACTCCTAAGGACATACAACTGGCCGAAGTCCACGACTGCTTCACGATCGCGGAGCTACTTGCGTACGAAGACCTGGGATTCTGCGAGAAGGGTAAGGCAGGTCCGTTCATCGAGCAGGGCCATACGCAGATCGGAGGGGACAAGCCGGTCAACGCCAGCGGAGGTCTGAAGTCCAAGGGCCACCCGATCGGGTCCACAGGCACGGGCATGGCGTACGAGATGTTCAACCAGCTCAGAGGGAGCGTCCAGAAGCCAACCAGACAGATCAAGGGCGCGGAGATCGGGCTGATTCACAATGTTGGTGGGTCGGGCGGGACCGTCGCGGTCACCATTATGAGGAGGTAATGGCAATGGCAATCGGTATCTCTGGATATAGCGCGTACATACCAAGGCTGAGGATCAAGAAGGAAGATTATGCGAAGGCCTGGGGGTCGTTCTCGGCGGCGGGCGTGGCGGAGAAATCCGTCATGGGCTTCGATGAGGATGTACTGACCGCAGCTGCCAAGGTGTCCAAGAGGGCGTTGGAATCCGTGCCGATGGCTCCCGACAAGGTGACCAGGTTCGCATTTGCGTCGACGTCTCCACCATACTTCGAGAAGCTGCTCTCGGGGACTGTGCTTTACTCCGTGGGAATGCCGAATTCAGCCTTTTCGAGTGACCACACGACCTCGACCCGCGCGGGCACCGAGGCAATGATCGCGGGGTTTGAGCACATCTCGGCCAACCAGACAGGAATGGCTGTCGTAGTGGCTGCGGATGCACCCAGCGCGAGCATGTGGGATTCCGTGGAGCACGCGCTTGGGGCTGGAGCAGCGGCATTCGTCTTGTCCGCAGATAATCTCGTCGCGGAACTCGAAGGACATGCCTCATACGCGAGCGAGTACTTCGGGGAGCGTTTCAGGCCGAGGGGAAATCCCTACCTACACGACCTGAATGTGAAGAAGTATGCCGAGGGTTCACTCATAACGAATACCACGCGTGCGGCCAACGCGCTTCTTAAGAGCCTGAACAGGAAGCCGGAGGAGTACCAGCACGTCGTAATCCAACAGCCGGACGCGAGGGTCCCAACGACTGTCGCATCGAGGTTGGGTTTCACGGACGCACAGCTCGCATCATCTCTTGTGTCCAAGTCGTTGGGAGACCTTGGGGCGGCGTCGGTCCCCGTGGCGCTTGCGGCAGCTCTGGATGTGGCGAAGGTGGGAGACCAGATAATGGTCATTTCCTACGGATCAGGGGCAGGTAGCGACGCGTTGAGCTTCAAGGTCGTCAGCGACCGAAAGGCTCCTGTCAAGGTCCAGGCGGAGATGGACCGCAAGGAGTACATTGACTATGTCAAGTACCTCAAGATCAAAGGAGCCATTGTGTGAGGTGATGTTGTGGCACATGTTTCAGTTCCGATGTACTGGAGGACCATACCTCAGAGATACAAGATGATTGGACAGAAGTGCAAGAAGTGCGGCGCGATCAACTTCCCGCCTAAGGGCGTGTGCAAGTACTGCCAGACCTCTTCCGAGTTCGAGGAGATCCAGCTCAGTGGCAGAGGGAAGGTCCACACGTTCGTCCTGATCAGCGCCGGTGGAGCCCCTCCGGAGTTCGCCGAACAGGAGAAGGCAGGGGGCCAGTACCCGGTCGCAATTGTGCAGCTGGAAGAAGGGCCCAAGGTGATCGGCCAGATAGCGGATGTCGATCCCAAGGAAGTGAAGATCGACATGCCGGTCAAAGCAGAGCTCAGGAAGATCTACACTGAGGAAGAGGTCATCAGATACGGATTCAAGTTCGTTCCAGGATGAAAGGGAGTGAGATAAGATGAGCACAGGCAAACTGACCACGATGAGGGAGGCCGTCTCCAGATACGTGAAGGACGGAGACGAGATTTACTTGGCGGGATTCACGCACATGATCCCGTTCGCAGCAGGGCATGAGATCATCAGGCAGAAGCGGAAGGATCTGACGCTCTGCCGTGCAACTCCGGACATCATCTACGACCAGATGATCGCCGCAGGATGCTGCAAGAAGCTCATGTTCAGCTACGCTGGTAACCCCGGTGTGGGGTCGCTCAGATGCTTCAGGAGAGCCCTGGAGAAGGGCATACCGAACAAGATAGAGATAGACGAGTACTCGCACTTCGGACTCTCGGGGAGGTTGTTCGCGGGGGCGACGAACATGCACTTCCTGCCCATGAGGACCAACAGGGGCTCCGACCTTCCGCAACAGAACCCGAACATCAAGACGGTAAGGGACCCGTACACAGGGGACGAAGTGTCAGTGGTCCCACCGCTGAAGCCAGATGTGGCCGTGGTGCATGTCCAGCGCTGCGATTCCAACGGGAACTCGCACATATGGGGCATCATAGGCGAGCAGAAGGACGCGGCCTTCGCGGCAAAGAAGGTCATCATAAGCGCGGAGGAGATCGTGGACGAGAGCGTCATCAGATCGGATCCCAACCGCACTCTCATCCCTGATTTCATAGTACACTCAGTAGTGCACGAGCCATGGGCCTGCCATCCGTCATATGTCCAGGGATACTACGACAGGGACAACGAGTTCTACATGCAGTGGGACGAGATAACCAAGGAGCACGACACCACGATGAAGTACATGGACGAGTGGGTTTTCGGGGTCGAGAACCGCCAACAGTACATGAAGAAGATTCAGCAGGACAAGATCAACAAGCTCACGCCGAAGGCTTGCATGAGCGCCCCCGTCAGCTACGGGAGCGTGTGAGGAGGTCATGAACATGTCAGAATGCACACCGAGCGAGCTGATGGTCGCAGTGGCTGCAAGAGAGCTCAAGGACCATGATACGGTACTGGTCGGGGTTGGCATACCGAACCTCGCGGCCAACCTGGCCAAGAAGCTGCAGGCGCCGAACCTGGTGATGGTATACGAGTCAGGAGCGGTCGGGTCAAATCCGAGCAGAATGCCGCTCTCGATCGGAGACCCATGCCTGGTGACAGGTGCGAAGAGCGTGTGTTCGATGTACGAGCAGTTCGCGTACTACCTTCAGGGTGGGCGCATCGATGTCGGGTTCCTGGGAGGCGCTCAGATCGACAAGTACGGGAACATCAACTCGACCGTCATCGGCAGCTATAAGGCCCCGAAGGTTCGGCTGCCGGGGAGCGGCGGGGCATGCGATATCGCCTCGAACGTCAAGAAGATCATTGTAATCACGCCGCACGAGAAGCGGAGGTTCGTGGAGAGGGTCGACTTCCTCACGAGCCCAGGATTCGTTGACGGCAAAGAGAAATGGAAGCAGCTGAAGCTCATTGGCGGGGGACCATATGCGGTCATCACAAACCTCTGCACGATGAAGTTCGACGATGTCACCGGTGAGATGATGGTCACCTCCCTTCATCCAGGTGTCACGATCGAGAAGGTCTGGGAGAACACCCCGTGGAAGGTCAAGGTGTCGGCGAATTTGGAGCAGACTCCTCCGCCGACGGAGAAGGAGATATCCGCCTTGAGGGCCCTGGACCCGAACAAGACCTACCTAGGGTGAGGAACCATGAGCCCGAGCTTTGATCCGATGGCGGAGTACAACGCGAAGACGAAGAGGAGCGCTCAGTGGTTCGAGACGGCTAGCAAGCATCTTCCGGGAGGCGTGACCGGGAACGTCAAGTTCTATCCTCCGTATCCCGTGTACCTGAAGAAGGCGAAAGGTTCGCATGTCTGGGACCTCGACGGGAACGAGTACATCGACTATATGCTGTGCTTCGGCCCGTTGATTCTTGGACACGCACACCCAAGGGTCGTGGAGGCCGTTAGGAAGCAGGTCGAGCAGGACGGCACACACATATTCGGCGCTCCACACGAACTCGAAGCAAAGATGGCGGAGCGACTGAAGGGCATCTTTCCGTTCGCTGACAGCGTTAGGTTCACGAACTCCGGGCTTGAGGCAACGATGCACTCGTTGCGGGTCGCAAAGGGCTTCAGGAAGAAGACGAAGGTGGCCAAGTTCGAGGGAGCCTATCACGGATGCTACGACGAGGTTCTTTGCAGCTTGGCACCAGCAGAGAGCGCCGCTGGCCCGAGAGCTTCGCCCAAGACGGTTCCCGGGTCCTATGGCACCTCCGAGACTACAGTAGAGAACGTTCTCGTGCTTCCCTACAACGATATCGAGAATTCGGTGAGGATCATGAGGGCGCACAAAGACGAACTCGCAGCCGTCATCATGGAGCCGGTTCAGCGGGGGTTCGTGGTTCCAGACATCGAGTTTCTCAGAGTGGTCAGGGAGACCACGAGGGAGCTCGGCATCCCGTTGATTTTCGATGAGGTGATGTCGGGGTTCAGGATGGAGGTCTTCGGCGGCGCGTGCACACAGTACAGGGTGGAACCTGACATGATCTGCCTGGGCAAGATCATCGGGGGCGGGTTCCCGAGCGGAGCATTCCTCGGGAAACGTGATATCATGGACATGGTCAACCCTGTCACCCGCGCCAAAGACCAGCGCGTGTTCCACGGCGGCACTTTCAACGGGCATCCGACGGTGTTGTCCGCAGGCTGGGCCACGCTCGATGTACTTCAGGAACCCAAGACCTACCCGTACCTGAACAGGATCTCCGACAAGCTGAGGGATGGCTTTAACGATCTGTTCAGCCGGATGGGTTTCGAGGCGAGGGCCATCGGTCCCGGTTCGACCTTCAACCTCGTGTTCTCGAAGGGCAAGATAGGCGACTACAGGGATGCCGCGAGAGCAGATGCGAAGCTAAGGCAGAAGTTGGACTACGGAATGCTCGCCAGAGGGTTACACTTCCATCCAGACAAGCCGTTCTATACTTGCACGGAGCACTCCGATAATGATGTCGCCCGCACGCTTAGCGTAGCCGATGAAGTCCTGAAGAAGATGAAGCAATAGACACTCAGATTTCGGCGACTAGCTTGCCACGGAATTCGCACTGCGCAGGGCCGGTCATGAAGGCCCGCCCATCCATGTCCAGCTCCACTTCGATGGTCCCTCCAGGCGGTCGCACTTTTACGGTTCCAGGCTTCACCCACTTGAGCATTAGCGCCACGGCGGCACTCGCCGTCGCACCGGTGCCGCAGGCTAGCGTCTCGTCATAGACTCCTCGCTCGTAGGTCCGGATCCTGATCTCGTGAGGGCCTGCGACCTCGACGAAGTTGAGGTTCACACCGTGTGGGAAGCGCTTCACGTCGGCATTGATCTCCTCTCCCAAGGCCCTGACATCTATTGCGGCTACATTTCGGACCCTGATGACAATGTGGGGTTCGCCCGAGTTCACGATTGATGCGTTTAGCTTCCCCGCATGTGCGCTGAGAGGGAACCGAAGCATCGAGTCAGTATCTCTGCCTTTGTCCATCACGTACGCCTTAAGATCCTTCCTTTCTGTGCGCACGATCCCCATGTCCACTCTGAACTCATCGCCGACCCGAACGATGTGCTTCACACCGTCCCTTGTCAGGATGTCGAGTTTCGATTTGCCGAGCTTGTCCGCAAGGTAAGAAGCGACGCACCTGATGCCGTTGCCGCACATGACCGCCTCGTTCCCCGCGGGTTCGAACAGACGCATCGAGCCATCCACATCCCTGGCCCTTTCCAGGAATATCACCCCGTCCGCTCCCACCTTGAAATGTCGGTCGGTCAATGACTTGGCCAGCTTGCTCCTTGCGGTGTCCGGAGTCTTGCGGCCCTTGAGTTCGTCAACGATGATGAAATCGTTTCCGCACCCCTGGAACTTGCTGAAATCTAGCTTGACCCTCATCTGCTACCGTCATGGCGCGGTAGGATTTAATCGTGCTTCAAGCCACATCAGAAAACGATTAAATAACCACTGTGGGATTTCGGACAGCACACGCCAAGGCCAGCGATTTGCGCCGAAGGGAGAACTCCATTGCACAGCATTCTCATCAAAGGCGGAACGGTCATTGACGGTATCGGGACTCCAGCTGCTCCTTATGATCTCGCCATCAACGGGGCCAAAATAGCAGGGTTCTACAAGCACTCCGAGTCAGACGCCTCAATGGTCATCGACGCCAGCGGGATGGTCGTTTGCCCAGGGTTCATAGACATACACTCCCACTCAGAGATACATCTGTTGAGCAATCCGCTGGCCGAGAGCAAAATCCGGCAGGGAGTCACCACCGAGCTCGTGGGCAATTGCGGCACATCTCCAGGACCAGTGACTGGAGCGGCGAGAGAATTGCTCTGGGACTACTCGCATGCGCTGGAAGTCAATCTGGACTGGGCGTCTATGGACGAGTACCTTCTGAGGCTCGCCAATGTCAGGCCCTCTGTCAATGTGGCCACCCTCGTAGGCGCTTCGATGCTCCGGGCGAGCGTTCTCGGCAACGAGGACCGAGCGCCAACCGGAGACGAGGTGACCAGGATGCAGGAGCTACTCTCCGAGGCGATGCTCCAGGGCGCCTGGGGCCTTTCGTCCGGGTTGATATACGCACCTGGATGCTACGCCTCCACGGAAGAGCTGGTCTCTCTTGCTTCCACGGCCGCTTCTTTGGGGGGTATCTATGCGAGCCACATCAGAGGCGAGGGTCGTACTTTGGTCAAGGCTGTAGAAGAAGCTATAAGGATTGGCCGGGAAGCGCGTATCAGGGTCGAGATCTCGCACCACAAGGCGTGCGGGAAGTCGATGTGGGGAACTGTTTCGAAGACCATCGCGTTGATGGAAGAGGCAAGGAAGTCAGGTGTGGATGTCGCGTTCGATGTCTATCCGTACACTTCTTCCAATACAAGCTTGGACACCATCATGCCGACGTGGGCGAGAGAGGGCGGGAAGGAGCGGATCCTCCAACGTCTGAAAGACCCAGCAACTCGCGCGAAGATTGCCAGTCAGGTCGAGTCCGGAACGGACAACGTCGAGGATGTCGTCAAGGAGACCGGCTGGGAGAACGTTATTCTCGTAGGCTTCATGAAACCGCAGAACAAGCCATTCGAGGGCAAGTCGGTGCTCGAGATATCCAAGTCACAGAAAAAGCCGCCCGTCGAGGTCGCGCTCGACCTGATAGTTGACGAGGAGCTACAGCTGGGCGCAATCTTCCATGAGATGGTTGAAGAAGACGTGATCACGGTCATAAGTCATCCATTGGCTAGCATCGGTTCTGACGGAGAAGCGCAGTCTCCATACGGAATCACCGGCGATTCTGCCGTGCACCCTAGATCGTACGGTACCTTTCCGCGCGTGCTCAGGCGCTACGTCTTCGAGAAGCATGCGTTAAGCATCGAGGAAGCCGTCAGGAAGATGACCTCGTGGCCTGCGGACAGATTGCGAATCAGAGACCGGGGTGTTCTGGCGAAGGGTATGGCGGCTGACGTCGTGGTCTTCGACCCTGCGACCGTCCGGGACACTGCAACCTTCGAGAAACCTCACAGCTATCCCACAGGGATCAAGTATGTGATTGTCAACGGGGCGGTCACTGTGTCCAACGGAGAGCACACCATGGAGAGAGCTGGCCTGGTCTTGAGACACCCTCCTGGAGTAGCCTAGATTCATACGCCCGGGCCGCAAACATCCAAGGCTACGAGAGAGTAGATCTGCGAGCACTTGACTAGGTCGTCGACAAGCACGTACTCAACGCGCGCATGCGCGCCTGCTCCACCAGGACCGAAGACGACGGTAGGAGTCTTCGCGAAGTGGGTCAGTAAGGCTGCGTCTGTCCATCCCCAGAAGCTCGTGATCTTCGCAGGGCACTGCGTTACCGTCCTGACGGATTGTTGGAGCGACTTTACTACCGGATGGCCCGTGCTGACCACGTTGGGAACGTGGGTCATTGTCATCATGTTGGACGGGTCGCGCTTCAAATCGGCTTTGAATGACGGATCCTCCTTCTTCAGTCTGTCAAACACGTCGTAGATTTCCGTGAACACCTGTTGGAGCTTCTCCTCAGGGACCCACCGCCTATCGACCTTGATCACACAGTGGTCAGCGACCGAACTTGGCTGTTGTCCGCCTGTGATGACTCCCATGTTCAGAGTCGGAGGGAGAGTGTACTTGGCTCTCTTGGCCCTGAGCCTGGGCAGGAGGTCCTTCTCCACTTCGTTAACGAATCTGGCGGCCATCGATATCGCGTTCACACCTTTGTCCGCCTGGCCTCCATGCGCCGACTTGCCGTAGAAGTGAATGTCTAGCCATTCCAATCCCCTGTGGGAAGGCTGGATTTCCATATCCGTGGGCTCACCTATGATCCCCATGTCGGCCTTCGGCCCGCGCAGCACAAGATCTTCGGTACCCTCGCTCTTCCGCTCCTCGCCTACCACCGCGGCAAATATCAGGTCACCCTCAAGCTTCAACCTGGCCCTCCTGATGGCAACTAGGGTCATGGCCATCGCGCCGAGTCCCCCTTTCATGTCCAAGGAACCCCTTCCGTAGAGCCTTCCTTTGATGATTCTAGGAGAGAAGGGATCGATGTCCATTTGGAAGGCTGGGACCGTGTCTGTATGCCCGCTGAGGAGAAGGCGCTTGCCCGACCCCGAACCCTTGATGGTCGCAATCACGTTTGGCCTGTTCTTCTCGACCATCCTCAGCTTGGAATCGATGCCTTCGTCTCGGAGGAACTCGTTCAAGAACTCCGCGGCTTCCTTTTCCTGGGTAGGCACTTCGCAGTGGCTCGGTATCTTCACCATATCCTTGACGAGCCTTTCGACTTCGAGCCGCTTGATATGCTTCTTGACCTTCTCGAAAGGTGCCTTCACTTTAGCCGACATGCTGACCCACAACCTCACCGTTACCTGGCTAATGGGATGGGAATGAGCTAAGAAAAAGGTATCTGATTGGTTCAGCGGATGAGCCTGCCATGCTCCTTCATGAGCTCGATGGTCCTGTCAATCGGCAGCGCATTTACGACGTGCCCGTCCCTGCCCTCCATCGTCTCGGCCTTGAACAGCGAGTTGACTATCGATTCCGTTGTGGAATCTATCGCCGCTCTGAAGAGAGAGTCAATCTCGCCGTCCCTCAGCAGGTGGTCTACGAGAAGGCCGTTACCTTTGTTTCTGTCGTGCAGGTTCGCCGTCGAGAAGGATATGACGATATCTCCGCTCCCATTGTGTGAAGCGGATCCCGTGACGGCGAGGCCCAGGACCGCTCTCCGAGCTATCCTGCCTAGCTGTCTGGCATCAAGAGGCGCATCGGTCCCGACCACCATCACGATGGAGCCCTTCTCCGGCCTTTGAACATCCGGAGCGCCAAGGAGGCTGCCGACGGGAACTCCGTCGATCCTCAGCTCCTGCCATTCGCCATGGTTGCTCATGACGAGAGTCCCGACGGTGTACTTCCCTGCCGGCGTGGTGACAGTCCTCGAGCTGGTGCCTATCCCACCCTTGTAGTCGTATGCGGACATGCCTGTCCCGCCGCCGACACAGCCCTCTTCGACGTCTGAAGAGGCATTCTCGATGGCCTCGTTCACATGCTCCTCTCGTACATGGAGACCCCGGGAATCATTTAGCCAGCTGTCGTCGCACTCCGACACTATCGGAATGATCGTGTCATCGGTCACACCGGAGGTCGGGTTCTGCTTCAGCATGTACTTCACGACCGCGGTTGTCGCAGTGCCCATCGACATTGTGTTCGTTAGCGCTATCGGCGTGTCAATCAATCCGAACTCTCGTATCTGAAGCGCACCACCAAGTCCGCCGCAGCCGTTGTAGTCGAAGTATGAGGCCTTCACCGGCCGTTCGAACAAATTCCCATCATGTGGCAGGATCGCGGTCACTCCGGTACGCACAGGTCCATTGCCTGGGTCAAGCCGTCCGCTGCCCTTGATGATGGTGCAGTGACCGACTTTGACTCCTGAGATGTCAGTGATCGAGTTCCTCGGGCCCGTTGGTTGCTCACCAAACCAGATTCCCGCCTCACGGGCTCTCGATCTCATTGCGCTTTGCCCTCGCCAGTGACCAGCCAGCACGTGACCCAGTGCTCCTGGGAAACGTACATCGGCTCCGGCTCCTCGACCCTGCACTTGTCCATGGCATACGGGCATCTCGGGTGGAACCTGCATCCCGGCGGGATGTGCGCAGGATCTGGCCGCTCGCCCTTCAGGATGATCTTTTCGGTCTTCATCCTCGGGTCAGGCTTCGGGACGACCGATATGAGCGCTTTCGTGTACGGGTGTCTCGGACCCTTGATGACCTCTTCCGTCGGGCCCAGCTCGACTATCTTGCCCAGGTACATGATGCCTATCCTGTCGCTGAAGACATATGCGACGGACAGGTCGTGCGTGATGAACAGGTATGTCAGTCCTCTCTTCTCCCTGAGGTCTAGCATGAGCTTCAGGATCTCGGACCTGATGGACACATCGAGCATGGACACGGGTTCGTCAGCGACCAGGAACTGCGGCTGCAAAACCAGTGCGCCCGCAATGCCCACTCTCTGCCTTTGGCCACCGGACACCTCGTGAGGATACCTCCACATGAAGTGCTTGGGAGGCCTCAGGCCTGCATCATCCAGAGCCTTTTCGACGCGCGTCTCGCGGTCCGCTTCATTCTGACCGAGGTTGTTCACGACCAGAGGCTCAGCGACTATATCGTAGATGGATTGTTTCGGGTTGAGGGACTCATACGGGTCCTGGAAGATCATCTGCATCTTCTGTCTCAGGAGTTTCATCTTGTCCTTCGGCAGCCTCGTGACTTCGACGCAGCCGCCAGACAGGCATTCCTCGGCCTCCTTCTTTGTCATCAACTTCTTGGAGACCGCCTTCTCCATGGCGTCCTTGACCTGCTGTGTCGTGAGGCCCTCGCCACCGTACTGGACCTTTCCGCCGGTCGGTTCTACGAGCCTCAAGATGGCTTTGCCAGTAGTGGTCTTGCCACAGCCTGACTCGCCCACTAGGCAGAATATCTCTCTCTCCTTGATGTTGAACGACACTCCGTCAACGGCCTTGACCCATCTCTGCTCCTTGGATGTCAGGCTCTCGACGAATCCACGTCTGACCGGGAACCATACCTGGAGGTTATCCACATTGATGATTTCCTTGCTCATTGCTCACACCCCCTTCGGGTTGACGAAATGACATGCAGCGAAGTGGCCTGGCAGAACCTCAATCAGTGATGGCTCCTCCTGCTTGCACAGGTCCTGGGCCACGTGGCATCTGTCCGAGAACCTGCATCCTGGCGGAGGCTTGATCAGGTTCGGTGGGTTGCCCGAGATTGACGCGGGCATTATCCTCTCCCCCTTGATGTTGGGGAAGGCCGCGATCAGCCCCTTTGTGTAAGGGTGCTGCGGGTTCGAGAAAACCTCGACCGCGGATGACCTCTCCACTATCTTGCCGGCGTACATGATGGACAGCAGCTCGCAGGTCTCCGCGAGCACGGATAAGTCGTGAGAGATGATTATCATGGCCAGCTCGAGCTCCTGCTGAAGGTTCTTCAGCAGGGTCAGTATCTGCGCCTGGATCATGACATCCAGTGCGGTCGTGGGTTCGTCGCAGATGACCAGTTTCGGTCTGCATGCGAGTGCCATCGCGATCATGACCCTCTGTCTCATGCCTCCCGAGAACTCGTGCGGATACTCCCTGATCCTGCTCGGGTTGATGCCGACGAGCTCGAAGAGCTCCTTGACGCGCTTCTCGGCGGTGGCCTCATCGACCTTCTCGTGGAGGAGTATGGGTTCCGTGATCTGGTCTCCGACCCTCTTGACGGGGTTCAGAGCGTTCATCGCGCCTTGGAATATGATCGAGATGTCTCTCCACCTTATGGCCCTCAGCTTATCGCCGGTGACCTTGGCCATGTCCTGGCCCATGAAGTTGATTGAGCCCCCCGCGATGTAACCGTTCGCGGGCAGAAGCTTCATGATTGAAAGCGCGGCGGTGGTCTTTCCGCAACCGGATTCTCCGGCAAGCCCCATCGCCTGTCCTTTTTCCAGGTTGAAGCTGATCCCGTCGACTGCCTTCAGCGTTCCCTCTTGGGTCTTGAAGTATGTCTTCAAATCACTAACTTCGAGTAAGCTCATCCCTTCGTTCCCCCTTAACAATATGAGTTGTCGGTCGCCTCATTCTTTGAAGCTGTTAGGAGATGTAACAATCGTCTTCCCGCAGCTCTCTGGACCTTCGGTGAACCTGATAATGCTATAAATGCGTTTGGGGGCGACAGCAAACGGCTGTTGCGAGCCCCGGAGGCTGTTACTCGCGCAATCTGACCAAATGTTCTGCGAACTCCTGGGCGATATGTGACTCGGAGAAGATGGATCTGGCCTCCTTCTCGAGGATGCTTGTATCGTCGTACCTGGGGCTGATGTGGACCAAGAAGAGAATCCCAACTCCGGCATCCTTGGCCACCTGAGCAGCCTCGGCGGCTGTCGAGTGTCCGAAGTCAGACGCCAGCTTCGAGTGTGACGAGTCGAGCGTGCAGTCGTGTATCAGGACGTCGGCCCCTTTGGCCATCGCAGTAATCGCTTTGCTCGGTTTCGTGTCTCCGCTGTACACGACCTTTCGTCCGGGTCTAGGAGGGCCAAGCACCTGGTCAGGGTCGATCTTCCGGCCTCCCAGTGAGACCGTCCTTCCCTCCTGGAGCTTCCTGAACAGCGGCCCTTCCGGGATCCCCAAGCGCGCAGCCTTCTTCACATCGAACTTCCCCGGCCTTGGATCCTCCTCAAGCGAGAACGCCAACGAAGGAACGCTGTGAGACGCCTGAAGGCTCCTGACCTTGTACCCGGGGAAGTGCAGGTCCGTCCCGGCCCTGAGGTCTTTGGTCTTGACCTCAAACCCGCACTTGAAGTATCCGAGTTTCAGCATCGAATTCACGTTGGACTTCGTCTCCCGAGGCCCGAATATGAATAAAGGCTCCTCCCGACCGTTCAGGCTCATACTCTGGATGAGTCCTGGCAGGCCGAGGAAGTGGTCTGCGTGAAGGTGCGAGATGAATATCTTCGATATCTTCATGAACGAAATCGGGGAGTGCATCAGTTGTCTCTGGGTGCCTTCACCGCAGTCGAACATCAGGACTTCGCCAGGCATCTGAATCGCAATCGATGTGACGTTCCTGAGCTTGGACGGATAGGTCCCGCCGGTGCCGAGGAACACGAGCTTCATGTCGTCCCCCTCGAGCGCACTCTCAGCCGATAAAACTCTCCCGACTGCTTGAGATCATACAGGAATATGAGAAACGCCACGAGCGACATGGCTGTAGCGATCCAGATGGTGCCTTTGAAGCCGAGTACTGTCGCCGCGATTCCCCCTAAGATGGGGCCTGTGATGCCCGAGATGCTCATGGTCGATGACAGTATCCCGGATACCGTTGCCTTCTCCGCATTCCTGTCCATCACATACCGGAGGCAGCCCACGTACATGCACGCCCACGCGAACGCCAGTATAACCTGCGATGGGATGATCTGCCAGTAGCTTCCTGCAAGCGTGAACGTGAAGAACGTGACCGCGGAGCTCCCCAAACCGATCGCCACGAGCAGGGAGGGATCCGGCCTATCGAGGAAGAGCATGAAGAACACCTGGCCGAAGGCGTTCACAGAGTAGATGATTCCTATCCATATGGGAGGCGCTCCAAGAGCTGCAAGGAACAGGGGGTACGTGACCCAGATCATGTTCGCGCCCGTGTGCCTGATGAGCATCGCGAGATAGATGGGCGCGTTCTTCTTGATGAGTGCCGCCGGGAAGAAAGGCACGTCTAGCTTGATTTCCTTCCCGAATGGCAGGGTCAGCGCGATGGCGTAGGACGCGAAGATGACAAATGCACAGAACAAGTACCCTTCCTGGTACAACAGACGATCTCCGAAGACCCCCAATACAAGGTTCCCTATCCCCCAGCCAGCCGATCCGAAGGCGCTGAACCTACCAATCTTACCTCTGGCGTCATGGACATACGCCATGAGGGCCGCGGGGAACATGCCCGCGCAGAACCCAATCAGCACTCTCACTGCCACGAACAGCTCCAAGCCGCCATATCTCAGTGAGACCGCCTGGAGGACCGTCGCAAGACCTGACAGGAACAGCCCCGTCAACAGGACGAAGCGCCTGCCATAGACGTCCGAAGCCCGGCCAAAGAGGTAACTGGAGGCGAAGCCCGCAGCGGCGAATCCTCCTGCCACCAGCCCGATCAGGTCCTTGCTGGCCCCGAACTCGTCCTGTAATATGATTGGCACGAGCACTACCGGGCCGAACAGGCCTACGTTCGAGAGCAGCTGGATTGCCTGGGGCTTCATTGGACGACGAATCTTACTGTGGTATATCCTAGTTTCGGCGGTGGCGGCTCAGGGTGTAGAGCTCATGGCAACCAGCCGAGGCGCTCTAGCGTGCGATCCTTCTTCGTAGCCTTCTTGAACTCCTTGTAGTGCTCCTTGCACAGGTGCGCGCTCTGTGTCGGGTCTGCGATGCTCAGGCCTGCTTTTTCGACCTTCTTTCCAGAAATCGATCTCTCCGCATCCTTGGAGCAGCCCTCGACGTCGCACTTGTGAACTTGCTCGACAGCGTGTTTCGGCTCAGGCATGATATGCGGATTCCGATGATGGTATTAAAACAGTTCGCACATGGCACACCAAAACCCATAATATCGTGCGAGTAGTTCGCCGATGACATGCCACTTGTGGCTCCTTCCATCTTGGCTGCGGATTTCGCGAACCTTGGCGAGGAAGTGCGGAAGGTCTCGGATGCGGGGGCGGACTTCATCCATGTCGATGTCATGGATGGCATCTTCGTCCCCAACATCACCGTTGGCCCGTCAATGGTGAAGGCGATCAGAGGGTTTTCAAAGCTGCCGTTCATCGTTCATCTGATGATCACTCATCCTGAGAATCATGTGAAGGCGTTCGCCGAGAGTGGGTCGGACATCATCGAAGTGCACATAGAGGCCGAGCAGGATCTCAGGTCGACCATCAGGTTGATACACGACCTTGGCAAGAAGGTGGGTCTTGCAGTCAACCCGCCCACGCCCATTGAGAGCGCCTTCCCATATCTGAAAGACATCGACATGCTCCTGGTCATGTCCGTCAACCCGGGTTTTGGAGGACAGACGTTCATCCCCGGTGTTCTCCCGAAGATCCCTAAGGCAAAGGAGGAGATGCGCAGGCAGGGATATGTGGTCCCGGTGGAGATCGACGGGGGGATAACCCCTGAGACAGGCGAGCCTTCTGCCAGAGCCGGTGCCGATATCCTCGCAGCTGGGACTTCAGTGTTCAAGGCCCCAGACGTCCGCGAGGCCATCAGAAGGCTGAGAGAGTGCGGCGCTTCGAAGCTTTAATAAGACCGAGCACTCTCAGGGGGACTGGTTGCGATGGCAGATAAGATATCCGAGCATCCCATGCTTGCATACCTGGTATTCGTTGTGCCCATGGCCCTACTTGCCATAGCGATGCTCTTCAAGGCCAACGTCCTGGTGCTGATTGCCATCACCGCTTGGCTGGGAGTGGCTTTCGTCATCCTCTTCCTGCCGGTCGCTTCGGATAACGGCTCATCCCAGTAGCAAGATTGGTCCCTGAGAACGGGGGTCTGGGGAAAATGGGGGTAGACATCTCCGATCTTGTGGAGGGCAAGAAGATCGCCCTCGAGGACCTGTCCGGCAGGTCCATCGCGATAGATGCGTTCAACACGTTGTATCAGTTTCTTTCTATGATACGTCAGCCAGATGGCACTCCTCTGATGGATCGGGACGGACGCGTGACCTCTCACCTGTCCGGACTGTTCTACAGGAGCGCTGCACTCCTGGAACTCGGCATCAGGCCAGCATTCGTGTTTGACGGCAAGCCCCCAGAGCTCAAGAAGAAGACGCTGGAGGAACGAAGGGCCGTCAAGGAAACCGCGGAGCGGGAGTGGAAGAAGGCAATCGAAGAGGGTGACCTCAAGAAAGCGCTATCAAAGGCCAGCAGGACCTCGAGACTGGACTCAGCTATGATCGAGGAATCCCTGTCTCTCTTGGATGCGCTTGGAATCCCCTGGATCAGGGCTCCGAGCGAGGGAGAGGCTCAGATGGCGCACATGGTCAGGAAGGGGGATGTGTGGGCAGGTGCCTCGCAGGATTTCGACGCCATCCTCTTCGGCACGCCGAACCTGGTCAGAAACCTGACGTTGTCGGGCAAGCGGAGGCTGCCTTCCGGCAAGACAGTTGAAGTCAATCCCGTGATGGTGACCCTTGCCGAGGTGCTCTCGGCCCTCGGAGTCTCCAGAGAGCAACTGGTCGACATGGCGGTCCTGATGGGGACGGACTTTAACGAAGGGATCAAAGGGATCGGGCCGAAGAAGGCGCTGGCCATCATCAAGAAGGCAGGAAACCTGGAGCGTGTGGTGTCGGAGGGCAAGTTCAGTGTGCCCAAGGAGTACGGCGACATCAGGAGGCTCTTCCTGGAACCCGAAGTGACCGACGACTACCGGCTCCTGTGGGGAATCGTAGACGACGAGGGGGTCCGCAAGATCATGTGCGACAAGCACGGATTCTCCGTCGATCGCATCGATTCCATCCTCGCAAAGATATCGGTCACGGGAAGCGCGAAGTCCCAGAAAAGCCTCGATTCTTGGTCGTGAGCCAGACCCGCTAGGAAGGCCTGGCCAGATATTTCCCAGCAGGACTGAGTTTGATTCCGAGCACAATATATTTAAAATACTCGCCATCAATATGGCCTGTGCGAAGGATTGGTCATGCGCCAAGTAGACGAGAATTACTCCCCCGTCCAGTTGGAAAAAGACGTAAGGGCGCAGTGGGACAAGGCCCGCACTTATGAGAAGGTCAAGAAGGCCCTCGAGTCGGGTAAGACATACTACTTCGTCGACGGCCCCCCCTACACCACGGGCTCGATCCATGTGGGCACTGCTTGGAACAAGATCCTGAAAGACACGATGGTGAGGTACAGGCGCATGCAGGGCCTCCAGGTGAGGGACCAACCCGGGTTCGACATGCACGGGCTCCCCATCGAGGTCCGGGTCGAGCAATCCATGGGCATCAAGAGCAAGAAGGAGATCGAAGCCCAGGGGATCGACAAATTCATCAGCACCTGCAGAGACTATGCGATACGCTTCAAAGCCAAGATGACCGAGGAATTCAAGATGCTCGGGGTCTGGCTCGACTGGGACAAGCCCTATCTAACTGTAGATCCCAACTATATCGCCTCGGTCTGGTGGACTCTCAAGCAGGCCTACGACAAGCAGCTTCTGACGATGGATTTCAGGGTTCTACCCTGGTGTCCTCGATGTGAAACCGCCCTTGCGGAAGCGGAGATCGAGTACTGGGACGAGACTGACCCGTCCATCTACGTCAAGTTCCCCGTTGAGGGGGAAGTCAACACATACTTGCTGGTCTGGACGACCACACCTTGGACCATCCCTGGAAACCTCGCGGCTGCCGTTCACCCTGAATTCATGTATGCGTTCGTTCGCGTGAAGCGTGGCATGCTGGAGGAGACTCTCATCGTCCTCGAAGAGAAGCTGGAGGAGCTCAAGAAGATTGCGGGGATCGAGGAGATGACGGTCCTCGACCGGACCAAGGGCTCCGAGTTGGTCGGGGTCGTGTACAAGCATCCACTAACGGACCTGGTGCCGTATCAGAGTCAGGTCAAGGGGGATGCGGCCCACGCTGTCCTCTCATCCGAGACGGTAACGAACGAGAGCACGGGCATCGTTCACATCGCCCCGGGTCACGGTCCTGAGGACTTCGAGCTGGGCAAGGAGTACGGCCTGGAACCGTTCTCCCCCGTGGACGAGACCGGCTCCTACACCGAGGACGCGGGGAAGCACTACGCCGGCAAGAACGTCCGAGAGGCCAACTCCATGGTCATAAGCGACCTCGTCGAACGGGGCGCGATGTTCCATCAGGCCAACATCACTCACAGATACGGTCACTGCTGGAGATGTCATCAGCCAATCATCTACCGCATCACCGACCAGTGGTTTCTCAAGGTCAGCGAGATCAAGGAGCAGCTCAACGCAGCCAACGCCCAGGTCAAATGGTACCCCGAATGGGCAGGAGCCAGCAGAGAGCGCGATTGGATCGCGAACGCGAGGGACTGGTGTATCAGCAGGCAGAGGTACTGGGGCACCCCTCTTCCGATATGGAACTGCGAGTGCGGCAATTTCAGGCTCGTATCTTCTCTAGAAGAGCTCAAGACCGCCAAGGGATACGTCGAGGGCATGGACTTGCACAGGCCCTGGATCGACAAGCTGTCTTTCACTTGCGAGAAGTGCGGCAAGACAATGACCAGAGTGCCCGACGTGCTCGATGTCTGGTTCGATGCGGGCGTGTGTTCATGGGCCTCACTAGGCTACCCCGCGAGCAAGGAGGAGTTCCAGAAGTGGTGGCCCTGCCAGTGGATCACGGAGGCCCACGATCAGACGCGAGGATGGTTCTACTCGCAGCTCGTGACCGGTGTCGTTGCCTTTGGCAGGTCTCCGTACGACTCCGTGCTCATGCACGGTTGGGCGCTAACGCCACAGGGGACGCCCATGTCCAAGAGCGAGGGCACGGCCATCGATCCGATTCACATAGTGAACACCCTTGGCGCGGATTCGCTTAGACTATACCTTCTGAAATCGAACGCGCCATGGGAGGATGTCCCGTTCCAGCCAGAAGGCGTGAAGGCTGCGAACCGGACATTGAACATCCTGTGGAACGTCTACAAGTTCGCAACGCTATACATGTCAATAGACAAGTTCGACCCCGCAACAGTTCACCTCGAGCACATCGCGGAATCTCTGAGGCCAGAGGACAGATGGATGCTCTCGAGGACCGAGACCCTGAAGAAGGAGGTCTCGGAGGCCATCGAGTCTTACGAGCTGCACAGGGCTGCAAGGGCAATCGAAGTCTTCGTCAACGAGGACCTCTCCCGATGGTATGTGAAGCTCGTAAGGGACCGGCTGTGGAAAGAGGGCGATGATCGCGATAAGACTGCCGCGTTCAAGGTCCTCCACGAGGCACTGAGCACTGCAGTAGCCGTTATGGCGCCTATGACGCCGCATATCACCGAGGCAATGCACGCTAACCTCAACGGGAAGCCGGAGAGCGTGCACATGCTCTCCTGGCCAGGCTTCGACCCGAGATGGATAGACACGAAGTTGGAGGAGGGCATGCTCATGGTGCGTGAGATCTCCGAGCTCATCGCGCGTATCAGGCAGGACTCCAACATCAACCTCAGGTGGCCCCTGAAGCGCATAGTCATAAAAGCGCAGACGCAGGAGGTTGCCGACTCGATCACGGTTCTCAAGGATGCGCTCCTGTCGCAGAACAACATTAAGGAACTGCACATCGTGCCCATGGGCGAGGAATGGGACGAGATGATACTCGGCGTCGTCCCCAACCCGAACGCAATTGGCAAGGTCTACAGGCAGTGGTCGAGCAAGATAGCGGTCATGCTCAAGAACCGGCCCGCAAGGACCATCAAGGCTGGTATAGACAAGGGCGAGTACTCGTTGGGCATCGAAGGTCAATTGGTCAAGATACTTCCGAACATGGTTTCGTTCACATCGACGGTGCCCCCGGAGGTCATGGGGGCGCAGTTCGCCAAGGGAGAGGTCTACATAGACCTCGAGCAGACCCCCGCCTTGGAAGCCGAAGGGTTCTCGAGGGAGATGATCAGGCGCATACAGCAGATGAGAAAGGATATGAAGCTCAACGTCGAGGAATTCGTCAAGGTTGATATCCAGTGCTCAAAGCGCGTGGAAGGATTCCTCGAGACATGGAAGGACAAGGTGGCGCGCGAAACCCGGGCGCGGGCCTTCGAAGTGGTTGACTCCGTCAAAGGAGACTACATCGTCGAATGGAATGTCGACACCGAAGCCCTTGTCATCGGAGTCAGCTCGATGAAGGTGAAGCAGAACATCGATATGCTGGCCGGCATACAGGGAATGACTCCAGAAAAGGCGCTCAGGATAGTCGAAGCCGGGTTCTCAACGTCCGCGCTGATCAAGAGTGCAAGTGCCGAGGACCTCTCACTGGTCGACGGGATCTCCAAGCTCGACGCCAAGAGGATTCATGACCACTTCCACCAGGGGGAGGAAGCTCCTCCAGCGGCACCAGCTCCTGGTCCGGCACCGCCCGCCCAGCCAGTTCCACAGCCGGAGGCCCCACGGGCGCCAGCGCCTGTGCAGGCACCACCACCTGCTCCGGAGTCTGTTGTCCAGGCGCCTGCTCCGGCTCAAGTGCCAGCTCCAGAGCCGCCACCGGTTCAGCAGGCCCCAGCGCCTGCACCTGTCCCCGCACCGCCACAAGAACCGTTCATCGAAACCCTGCGCAGGGTCGAGGGGATAACGCCAGAGGCCGCAAACGCGGTCTATGACGCAGGATACACCACTTCCCAATCGTTGAAGAACGCTACCGTCCCGGACCTCGTGAAGGTGAAGGGCGTCTCCGACAGGGCTGCCACACTGCTGATCGAGCACTTCATGAGCGAGCCCGCGGTCGCAGCGGGCAGGCCGGTCAAGGCGGAGATAAGATCCGCCCCGCAGGTCCAGGAACTGGAGAAATCGTTCTCCTACCTGGTAGAAGAGGACAAGCCTGAGACATCTTACCAGCTCTTCATGAATTCTCTGAAGAAAGGGATGAGGGGCTACTGCGTAACTAGGAACTACCCCGCGAAGATACGGACGAAATTCGACCTGGGGGAAACGCCAGTGGTCTGGCTCTCGAATGTCGGTCGCGAGAACACCATCAGGCCCAAGGATCTCGAGAAGCTGAGTCTCTCGCTGGAGCAGTTCCTGTCGCAGCCGGGTGGAGGAGTCGTGCTCCTCGACGGACTGGAGTACCTTATCACCAACAACAACTTCATCACGGTCTTGAGGCTCATACAGTCACTTCGGGACCAGGTCGCCATAAATCAATCCATCCTCCTGATGGCGGTGAACAGGTCCACGCTCGAGAGCCACCAGCTGAATTTGCTGGAGCGCGAAGTGGATTATACGATCACCGGATAATGCGACAATCCCTGCGGTCACAGGAGCCTGAGGATTATCTGTTGCAGTCCAGGGACGGTGTCGAACCTCGACACATCCCCCGGTTGTATCCATTCGAGAGATTGATGCTCCCAGTCGGTCCGGACATGGCGATCCTTCACATCGAACAGGAACGGGTGGACGCACCAGATGGTCGGGCCGTCCCTGAAGCACTGCGTGTCGATGTGTTTTGAGAGTCTCGCTCTGTCCCGTCCGATTTCCTCCTTCAGCTCACGCCTTGCAGCCGACTCGTCCGACTCTCCGCTCTCGATGAACCCGGACACGCCGGCCCACATGCCATTGTATGAGCCGACCTTGTCGCTCCTCTGGAGAAGCAGTATTCTCCCGGCGTTGCGGACGATGCACGTCACAACATGCCTCTCGTCTAACCCTATGATCTCGACTGTTCCCCTGTTGGCATCCACAGACACATCGTCTCCAGTTCTCAGAAGGCCGACATCGATTCCGTCGACCATCGGCACATCGGCAATTATGGCTCCCGTGGCCACTATCGGCTCTGCCGAGTTGTTGATTATCGCTGCCGGAGCCTTCTTGTTCAATCTCAGCTGGTACAGCGCGTAGGAGCCGACTGTGCTCCCCTTTCCGAACGGGAAGCAGAAGATCCTCCCGGAGATGCTCTCTCCTCTGGACTCGCACTCCTCATCCATGATTCTTCCAGTTAGCGGGTCAACGCCACCGAGGAACGAGATCGGGCTCTTGCAGACGACCGCCTTCCCCGAGGCCATCCCTCCCCTGATCCGCCTGCCCACAAACTTCATCTTGAGATCGCCTCCAGGAGAGCTGTCGTTGTCCGGAAGGACGCGCGTTGCCTGCCCAAGGTAGGCAAGTAGACCATCGCCTTTCCGCTGTCGGAGGCGGTCCGCTTGTACATCGACTCGATTGGCGCGACTACCATGCACGTGTCGCATAGCACCTTTCCGAATTTCCGAAGGATTCCGATTTCCTTGGGGCAACTTCTGTAAACGTTTCTGGAGGTGCAGAACCAGACATCGCTGCTATTGGCTGGTTTCCGTCGCTTGAGATAACTGGCCATGCGCTTGATCTCGTTTCTTGAGCAGTGAGGGCACCCGATGGCCACGAGGTCCCAGTCATCATCCCCTCTCAGCCCGTCCGATAGCGACTCGAGCTCAGATATGGGCAGGGCGACGCGCTCTTCAATGAGAGAGGTGTCCACCCTCTCCCGGTCGCCAGGCGCAGCGAACTCGTACATCGACACGGCACCGGTTGCTGCCATGGCGGCTCCGAATGCCTTGTGCTGGTCGGCAGTGAGCCGAAGGCCCGGCAGATACGGTATCCGCTTCCCCGCGATCTTGCCAACCAAGAACCCCGCCAGAGGTGCCAATCCCTCAGGAATCTCCTGAATGTCGATCCTAACTCTGGGCGCCCTGTTCTCTGCAAGGTGCAAGCCGTATTCAGCTGTCTTTCCTATTATTGCCGCCGCCAGCGCGGATGGCCCGCCCTCCCTGTTGGTCATGGCACCTAGATACGAGTTCGCGAACACGGTGGCTGATGATTCCGCCCAGGCTATGTGCTGACCCCCGCGAGGCCTGTTCCCAGCTAGATACGGCGTGCAAGTGTACAGTGGTTCAACGCCAAGAGACGCGTACGCTCTGACTATCCTCTCTTGCTTGGCGTGGAACTGCGAGCCTACCCCCATGGTCTTCCAGCGCCTCACGTCCATGCCCAGGGGGTTCAATGAGGCCCTCACCGTGACCCTGGCCTGCTCGGAGAAGTCCTCGAGGAACTTGATGCCAGCGTCTCCAATCGTCTTGAAGGACGCTCCTGAGACCTGGGCGGAGGAGATCGGTATCAATCTCTTGGCTCGGTAGATGTCGCCGAGAGCGACCAGCAGCTCCATCGCCTTCTGTCTGCCGTGTCCTTCCTCGCCGACGAGAATGCGCTCTTCTCGGGCGGTTAGATGCATCGAACTGGTCATTAGTGGACGCGTATAATAGAATGATGGAGGAGGGAGCGGGCCTGTCGGGAATTTCGGGGATCTCCAAATCCCATTCGAACCCGAGTTTGAGGCTGTCTCCAGCGCGTTAAGTGCGCTCCGGAGGCCTCAGTGATATCCAAGCTACACTACAGGCCCGTTTCCGTTGAAAGCCTAGTCCGTATATCTATCTTGGCACGGAGTGGGAAACGGGTCGTCAGAGCGTCAGCCCAATCATCACGAGACCAACGACGACGACTCCCAGGGCCAACAGGTGCAGTATGCCCACCTTCTCTTTGAGAAGGGCAACTGCGAGCATGGCTGTGACGATCGGGTACGCGCTGGATATCGGGACCACGAGAGAAGCGTTTCCCTGCTCGAGTGCGAACGAATACACGAAGGTGCCCGTCACGTTTATTCCCAGGCCGATTGCGGCTACCAGCCAAGCGAGCTTGCTCGGGTCGTTGCCCTTGAGCGCCCCGGGTCTGATCTTCCGGAACCAGGCATATATGACAGGTGCCGTGACCGAGGATAGCACATAGAACCCGAACAAGTTGCCCGCGCCCACGTCGTCGACGGCCACCTTCGACGTGAAACTCCACAAGCCCCAAAGGAAGAATGCCAGCACAGAGAAGATTAGCGCACGTTTCGGCATGGCGTGTTTTGAAGTCGGGTCTGGCTCGTACGAAAGCCCTATCACCCCACCAATGATAGCGGCGACCCCTATCGACTGGACCAGTGTCAGTGTCTCTCCGAGTATCAGGAGCGCGCCCAAGACGGTCACGGCGGGATAGGCGGCCGAAATCGTTCCCGCGATGGACACCTGCCCGTCCATGATCGATTCGAAGAAGCACAGATATCCCATGACTCCGACGACGCAGGATGTCGCGGCAAGCATCCCGCTCTCGAGTGAGATCGGGATGTCCTGTCTCCAGTAGAGGAATGCGAGCAAGTACAACGGCCCCTCGATGAGAGCTATTGCCAAGGCGACGCGATAGACACCCACCCGGGGTGTGCTGTACTTCGCGAATATCCCCGCCGAGCCCCAGAACAGAGCCACGACAGAAGCCATTACGAACCATTGCTCCATTGATCACAGCACCTTGCCTGAGATAAGCCCAGAAGCCCCGAAGTATGGGCTGGTATTGAATGTTTTGTCCCTCGTGGCCAAATCATCCATGCCTGCGGTGGGTGATGATTCAAGTCGCACGATGTCAAGAATTCGTCGCGCGACTTAGGTCTATGGAGGTTGATATGCAGGTCGAAACCGATAAGTCGTGGGGGGTCTGGTATACTCTGTACCCGTGATTCGAGGTGCGGAAGGATATCGTTGCGAATGATGCTCGAGGAGACGGTGTGAGCGAAGATGCGGAACTGATTGTTGAAAGGAACAACCGCAGGTTCAGCCTTGGCATCCGCACACGGGACCTCGCCACGATCGAACAGCTCTACGCCGAAGACACCGTCCT
>Ga0154706_135_pt3 | contig 68741 bp, 68 predicted proteins | sample Rifle2008BG13ft_FD_105566 | JGI IMG/M metagenome (GOLD analysis project Ga0154706, IMG submission 105566) | Euryarchaeota archaeon RBG_13_57_23
CGTCTCCAATCCGACATGAAGCCGAATCGCATCCAGTAGTCGTTGATGTAGACCTGGTTGAAGAACCGAACGACCTCTGCGGGACTTGAGAGCTTGGTGATGGTTTCTTCGTCGCATCCGTTCGCCTTCAACATCTCAATCGTTGCGGGATCTCTTCGCTCAACGCGCTTGGCGAATGTTATCGCCCCGTTGCCTGTCGCGTGCGTCCCAACCGGGAAGAGCACTTGGTGGCCCGTCATCATCTTGTATCGAACCACGGCGTCTGAGAAGGTGTATCCTCTCATGTGGCCGACGTGAAGATATCCGGTCACGCCGGGGTAGGCGAATATCATGAAGAACTTCTTCTTGCCTGGAATCGGCACCGACTCGTTGATCTTGGCGTCATACCAGGCCTTGCGCCATTTCTCCTCGATGGCGGTGAAATCAACACTCATCCTGAAAGCCAGCAGGGCAGAGAATACCTGATGCAGATAAAAGGTTTCTCGGCTCGACGCTCGCAATCACGAGAAAACACCAAAGGTAGACAGGGCGAAATTTCGTCAAGCGAGAATGAATGAGATAGTGAAGTCCTCGCACGGAAACGGCCACAGAACCGATGTCGCGCCAAGCGACATAGAAATGGGACGTGCGCGATCGGAATCTGCACGGATCTGGAGGATCAATCCGCGCCGCTGGGGCGCGTTACTGAGCGTTAGAAGGTACGTAGCCAGTAGTGCGAGTATGACATTTTCCGACGAAATGAGACATTTTGCATATTAATATATACCATCGGCTGACATATGTTCCTTTTGCGTCAACAAATCGGGATGGGATGCACACAATGTCTGACCCGTTGGAGAGCGAGCGGATAACGATCCGCCTCGATGCAGATGACCTCAAACTGATAGATGAGTTCATCTCGAACAGCAATGAGTTCTCCAACAGGTCGCAACTAGCCCGCACAGCCGTGCGCGCATACATCGAGATGCGCGCGGGTGCGGGTGAGGGAACGAAGGGAAGGCCGAACGAGATCGTGGTGCAGATGCCGCTGCTCGTCCTCGACACAATCAGGCAGCTCGTGTCCGAGGGCGTGTACAGCTCTGTATCCGAAGCGATCGCCGATGCTGCGAGGCACGAGTTCCTGCACGAGGAGCACGTGGAAGGACTCAAGAAAGATGCCAACGAGCAACGGAGCGGCTTCAAGATCGTTCCAGACGAGTAATGACCGTTTTGTGGGGCGCTCTGACCGGCGGTGGGGACTCTCCCAAGAGAGTCGGCCATCGACAGGTCCGGGAGTGACGGAGGCCGAAGGGATGACGGCGGAAGGGAACAGAACGGAAGAACTGATAAACGCAATAGGCACAAGCCTGGGAGAGCCATCAGTTGCAGTCGTTGGCTGCGGCGGAGCTGGTTCCAACATCGTGCATGGAATCTACTGGAAATCGAACAGAGTGGAGACCGTGGCGATAAACACGGACGAGGAGCGTCTGAGGGCCATCGATGCCCACAAGAAGGTGCTCATCGGGAAGGATGTATCGTTCGGGCGAGACGCGGGAGGATACCCAGAGGTGGGCGAACACTGCGCGGAGAAGGCGAGGGAAGTCATCCGCGAAGCGCTCAAGGGATACGACATCGTGTTCGTCGTCGCGGGCATGGGCGGTGGGACTGGCACGGGCGTTGCGCCTGTGGTTGCCAGCGTCTCCAGAGAGATCAATGCAGTCACATTCGCAGTACCCATCACACCATTCGATCACGAGGGTGAGCGAAGGAAGAAGATCGCATCAGACGGAGTCGCCAGGCTGAAGGAACAGGCGAACTTCACGGTCGTCCTCGACAACAACAAGGTAATCGAGCTAGCCGCGGACATGCCCATGAGCGAGGCTCTGAAGATCGTGGACAGAAGCGTGCTTCGCATCATTGAGTCAGTGTGTTCTCAGACGAGCTCTTATGTCAGCAACATGGTGCAGGACATAATGGGATATTCGGACGCAGTGGACGAATCGGCCCCGACACCGCCTAGCGACCTGCAGGAAGAGCACATGATCCATGCAGATTTCGACACGATGTTCGACAACTTCGGCCCAAGCATGTTCGGATAAGCAACTGCAAGGCGAAACGCACAGGCGCTCGCATTGAATAGGCCTCCGATCTGCTGGCGCATGTGCGACGCAAAACCTCTTACGTGTTCTATCACCACATGTCGGACTGGCCTTGCGAATCGCAAATGGTTTCTAGCCGCAACCGGTTTAGAGAAGCGTGAAGGTCGGTTTCGTCGTCAACCCAGTAGCCGGGATGGGAGGAGCGGTCGGCCTGAAGGGAACGGACGGGGCGGACATACTGCGCGAAGCTGTCGCGAGGGGTGCTCAGAGAGTATCACCGCACAGGGCAGAGGCTGCGCTCAGAGCCATCAAGGACAGGGGGCTGGAGATCGAGTTCGCCACCTGTGGTGGCGAGATGGGCATGGCCGAGCTCGAATCTGCCGGATTGCGGGGGCGGGTCGTTCATATCCCAGGCAGCCCCTCTTCACGGACCGACACGGTCAGGGCCGGCAAGGCGTTCCTAGCTGAGAACGTGGACCTGATCCTCTTCGCAGGAGGGGACGGGACTGCGAGAGATCTACTTGATGCCGTTGGCAGTGCGATCCCGCTTGTTGGAATACCGAGCGGCGTGAAGATGCATTCTGCGGTCTTTGCGCTCACGCCAGAGGCTGCTGCGGACTCGGTGGAGGCGTTCGGCAAATCGGGAACTACAAGAGAAGCCGAGGTCATGGACGTCGATGAGGAGAGCTTCAGAGAAGGAGTGCTCCAGGCAAAGCTTTTCGGATATGCAAGAGTGCCAGATGACACTACGCACATGCAGTCCAGCAAGATGACTTACCACTCCGGTTCAGCCGACGATGAATCCGAAGAGCTGGGCCAGTACGTCGCCGAGTCTCTCGAGAAGGGCGTCGTATATATCATCGGCCCCGGCAGCACAACCGAGTCGATTGCAGGACACCTTGGCCTCCGAAAGACCCTCTTGGGGGTCGACGTTTATCTTGATGGAAAGACGCTCGCTGAGGATGCCTCCGAGAAGACTATCCTGGAACTCCTCGCCCAACACAGGGACGCGAGGATTGTGGTCTCGCCGATCGGCGCCCAGGGGTTCATATTCGGCAGAGGCAATCAACAGATATCGCCTCGCGTCATCCGCAAGGTGGGGGTGGGGAACATCATGGTAGTCTCCACACCTACGAAGCTCAGAAACACGCCGATCCTAAGAGTCGACACAGGGGACCTGACTCTTGATGAAGCTCTAGGGGGTCGGAGAAAAGTGCTGACTGGCTACAAGAGGAAGAAGCTGGCCACAATCGAATGAGCTCACGTGCCTGAAGTCTCTTTAGCCAGAAGCATCTGCCAGTTCTCGTCGATCGTCTTCTGTATCGAGGCGATCTCCGCGTCCGTCAAATGCGAGAACCGTCCCTGGAATTTCAGGTACTCGGACACTGGCGTGCCCTTGCCTTTCCTCGTGATCCTCACCTTCCCATTCTCTATCTCGTACAGGGGGAACGCGTGCGTGTCAACCGCCAGCCTGGCCACCTCGACGATATGCATCGGATTCATGCGCCATCCGGGCGGACAGGGGGACATCGCGTGTATGAATCTGAACCCTTTGACCTCTCTCGCCTTGACCACCTTCTTGATGAAATCCTCAGGGTGCGCCACGGACACGGTCGCTGCGTAAGGTATCCTGTGAGCCTGCATGATCGCCATGATGTCCTTCTTGGCTTCGTGCTTGAACCCGTGCGTGGAACCTACTGGCGTCGTCGTGGTCCATGCGCCCCAGGGCGTCGAGCCGCTCCTCTGGATTCCGGTGTTCATGTACGCTTCGTTGTCGTACATCACATAGATGCCGTCCGTGCGCCTCTCAGCGGCGCCGGACATGGCCTGAAGACCAATGTCGACAGTGCCACCGTCCCCCGCGAAACCGACGATGGTAACGTCCTTGATGCCCTTGGCATCAAGAGCCGCCCTCAGGCCAGACATTGCAGCCCCCGTCGCCTCGAACGCGGTGTAGAGCAGCGGGACCTTGAGACAGTTGCTTGGCCAGTAGCCCGGCATGACCGCCCAACAGCATGCCGGGATGGAGAGTATGGTCCTTTCGCCCAGGCCTTTCAGGAGGTACCTCATGACGAGGTTGGCTCCACAGCCTGGACAGCCGGTGCTTCCGGGGAAGGTGAACTCCGGCTCGGGGATCGTCGGCTTGCCCATCATCGCCACCTCCTCTGCAGCCCAGCGACGTCGACCCATTCGACCTCGTCCTCGGCTCCTCGCCTCGAGACCACCTGGATGTCCTCGAATATCCTCTCAAGTATGCGCGGAGTGATGTCCCTGCCTCCGAGGCCTGCGATATAGTTCTTCATCACTGGTCTTTTCTGAACGGAATACGCTGATGCTCTCGCCTCCGTGAACATGGCACCCGCGGCTCCGAACGTGTAGCTCCTGTCCAGCACCGCCATGCCTTCGACCTTGCCCGCTAGCGCCCTTATCTCGTCGTGAGGGAAAGGTCGGAACGACCTGATCCTCGCCAGCCCGACCCTGTGTCCCTTGGCGCGCATGGAGTCCACGACATCCTTCGCGGTCGCGGCTACGCTGCCAGCAGCCACTAGAACAACATCCGCGTCGTCGCACTCGTAGCGTTCCAGCAGTCCTCCGTGCTCCCGCCCAAAGATGCTCTTGAACTCCCTTTCCACCCTCAGGACCCTGTCCCTGGCAGCCTTCATTCCGAGCATCGCTTTGTACCGGAACTCCATGTATTGATCCGGCTTCACCAAGGACCCGAAGCCCATCGGTTTCCCGACTTCGATCTTCAGATCTGGCGAGTACGGCGGCAGGAAGGAGTCCACGAGTTCCTGGTCCGGGAGGTCTACCGGTTCCGAAGTGTGCGACTGTATGAACGCATCCATGATGACCATGGCCGGCAACATGATCCCGCTGCTCTCGCAGACCTTGTACGCCATGATTATTGTGTCCAGAACCTCCTGATTGCTCTGGCAGAAGAATTGGAGCCAGCCAGTATCCCTCTGCGCGATGGAATCCATGTGGTCCACCCACACGCTCCACGGCGGCGCCATGGCCCGGCTCACATTCGTCATCACGATCGGCAGCCGCGCCCCCGACGCCCATATCAGCACCTCGTGCATCAGCGTGAGTCCGTGCGAGCTGGTCGCCGTGTAGGTCCTCGCACCTGCGGTCTCTGCCGCGATGCACGCGGCCATGGCGCTGTGCTCGCTTTCGACAGGGATGAACTGCGCCTTGAGCTCCCCCGTAGTGACGAAGTCCGCCAGCTTCTCGACGATCGATGTCTGGGGCGTTATCGGGTACGCGGCGATGACCTCTGCCCTCGCTAGCTTGGCGCCATAGGCGGACGCGTAGTTGCCCGTCATGACCTCTCTCACAGGTCCCCCTCCTTGACCATGATGATGCATTTTGCCGGGCATTCGAACGAGCACACACCGCAGCCCTTGCAGTACTGTAGGTCGATTACGGGTTCGCCATCGACCAACTTGATAACCCCGTCAGGGCAGAATTTCCAGCAGATGGTGCACTTCTTGCATTTTGACTTGTCGACGACCGGCCTCATGACCCGCCAGTAGCCCGTGAGATTGATAGTGCTGGGGGTGTCAGAGATCGGCGTCAGGGGGATCTCCTCGTAGCTCTTCGTCATGGGGTTGCCTCTGTGGTCCGCTCGTATGCTTCCTTGGCAGCAGCGACGTTCTCCTCTTCCTTGACAGGAGCAACCTCGCGTATGCTCTCCAAGACGGGCTCGAGCGCCACCTTATCACATATCTTCGCGAAGGCTCCCATGATCGCCGTATTGACGATCGGTGCCGTCTGAGAGCCGATGCCGTGGGCGGCGGCAATGGAGGTCGCGTCGATGAGGAAGTACTTGTATCGCTGAGGGAGGTCCGGCAGCTTCTTGCCAGCAGGGTAGTTTATCAGCACCTTTCCGCTCGGTTTCAGCCCTTCGAGGATATCGATTCCCCGAAGGAGGGAACTATCCAGAACGACCACGTAATCTGGCTCGTAGATGCTCGACTTGTTCCTTATGGGGTGCTCATCGATTCGCGCGTACGCGGTCACCGGCGCACCGCGTCTCTCGACGCCGAAGAACGGAAAAGAAGAGACCTCGAACCCCATTTTGAAGGCAGCCTTTGCCAGGACTTCGGAAGCGACGACCACACCCTGGCCACCTCGTCCGTGGAACCTGACCTCAATCACAGGTTGCACCTTGAAGGTCTAGGAAGTGTGCGGTATTAAGTACTGACTCTGCTACTAGCGTCCAGCATGATTCTGGAACGGGTCCATCTTGACAGGATTTCGGGATCCGTTCTTGAGATGCCATTAGATATCTGTTCGTCGATTTGACGGACCGTGAACAAGATATTCTCGATCCTCCACGCGAGGGCGTACAGCCATGCGACGGAGGATCTGGACAAGGTCAAGATGGCCGTCCTGAGCACAGTGGGAGAAGCGGATTTCAACGTGACCAGCGGGGAAGGGCATCACGGCAACCCCATTGAGATCGTGGAGGTTGCGGTGGACAAGGAGGACGACATTATCAGGTTCTTCGAGAGGTTCGACAAGAAGGATATCGAGGCCCTCAAGGGAACATTGAACGCGCGTGTCGATGACGGCTGCAACTTGTTCGTCAAGGTCGACAAGCAATCGGCATTCAAGGGAATCATCAAGCTCGGAACGGGGGACGACGTCATCTCGGTGCGCGTCAAGGTACGGGTATTCCCCGCGAAGCCCGAGCTGGCCCAGAGCGCTGCGGATGCGTTTCTCACGCAGTTGATTAGAAAGAAGGACTGACGCGGGCCGTGCCTCGATGTCGATTCTTTATTATAATGATGAGATATCTGCCAGCCAAGCATTCGCAGGGGTAGCCAAGACCGGTCAACGGCGCAAGGCTTAGGACCTTGTCCAGCAGTGGTTCCGCGGTTCGAATCCGCGCCCCTGCACTAGCCTTTATCAGATTCGGGCAGAAACATGTCGCAACCTGATTCGAACTCGATTTGCGAGAGCCACTTCCTGTACTTGCCGCTCGGATAGCAACCCTTGTGACCGCCTTTGGCGACAAGCCACTTGCACTTCCTGCATGTCCGTCCGGAGCTCCTCCGGATTGATGCCAGCACGATCAGCTCTTCGGCAGTGTATTCCGGAGCCTTCTGCGCGCCCACGCAACATAATGGACCATTGAGGTTATCTGTTTTGCACAGGTCTCACATGGGGATATATATGCCTCCGACATTCGGAACGTCCGTGAAGTACCTCTATTGTCCGAAATGCAAGGATGTCCGGGCGAAGACGTGGTACCAGCAGCGGGACAGATGCCTGGCCTGTATCGGTCCAGCTACTGTGATAAAGGTCCCGAACAGTTCTCTGACCTATGCGAACTATTTCCTGTACGTCTTCGTCCCCGCGCTCGTCGCCTTGTACCTGTACACGGACAATCGCAGCTACCTATGGCTGGCGGTCGGTTTCCTCGTCATAATGATGATCACTTCATACATCGACCTGCTCAGAGGGGAGAGGTACGCCAGGAAGAAGGTGAAGATAGCCACCTCAAATCTCATCGAGTTCAGAAGGCGCGGGTGGACATAACACTAGGACCACCATGATCTCTGATCCTCCTTCCAGAGTCAGCGTGACGGAGCTGGCGATTCTTTCTCTAACATCATCGGGGATGTGGGGAAGCGCGAGCAACGGTTCCGAGTAGCTCTTGTACACGATCAGGAGGTAGGGGTCCACGGAGGGCGGCGCGCACTCCTTCAGCATCCGCATCACGATAAGGTTCAGATCAGAGAACCCGGACGCTTCGACACCCCTGAAGAGGCAGTCTCCCTCGAAAGCAATGCAATCCCTAACAAGTGTCTGCCTGGACAGATGCATCGGATGACCGGCATCGACTGAGAGGTTCGAGCCGATTGAGGCGGATAGAACGCAGTCGAGAAGATAGGAGGCTTCGAGCGATGCATCGCTCTGCTCCTCGATTGCAGGTTGAATGTTCGAGAAAGAGAGTATCGATGATGATATCAGGATCGCTCCCGCGAAGAACACCACTGCATCCATTATGGCGAGCTGGCCGAGGTCGTCCGACTCAATCCTTCCAGACAATCAGCCTCACCTCGATAACCAGGACCATCCCCGTGCTGTCCTGAGCGTTGAACAGCCTGGATGCAGATGCAGTGTCTGTGATTCCGCCCGAGCAATCGTCTCTGAACCCCATGTGCCATCCGTTCGCTGCGTGCGGAGAGGAGATGTTGACTGAGAAGTGTATCGATCCGAGAAGTTCCTCAACGAACTGAGACAGATTCGACTGAGCGATCGACTCAAGCATCGGCGTCTCGAAGGTGGTTGTCAACGATTCAATCCGTTGGACGATCCTCTCAACGGAGCGACTGGCCAGCTCCTGGAGTTGCTCATCCTCTCTCAGGGTTGCGAGCCTCACGGATGTCCACAGGCCTGAGGAAACGAGCAGCATTACGCCGCAGAGAACGAACGCGAGGACGGGTAGATCCTCAAAGAAGCCGGCAACGCCTGATTCGTCCGAACGCATCAACGAAAGATGTCTTAGCACTGGAAGTTAGCCATCGGCTACATGTAGCGTACGACCATGAGCATCATAGAAGTGCACGGCCGCATGATGCCCAATCATGAGACACCAGCAAGGACCGACCAAGAGGATGGCCCCATCCACAAGCCCCGAGACGTGTTGTCCGCATGAATTCTTGGAGGATGACGAGCTTGTCCTGAGCATAGACTGCAACGCCTGTCCAGGGGCGCACGACCTCTGCAACCAGAGGTGCTACGCCGGAGTTCTCAACATCATGGCCTCTGGGGCTCAGCCAGATTCGATCGTGCTCAGAAGGTACATACACAAGAGGTATAGAGGGGAAGCGGTGAAGGCAGCTGCGCTGGCGGCCTCAGAGCTTGCTTCCCTCCGAAGAGGGATCGCGGCTTTGGAGCCTCCGTCCGACAGAAGGTGTCGGACATGCCCTGCCAGTGCACACCATGTGCTCCTGCAGGCGAGGCTGAGACTCGTGGAGAGGCCGTTGTGCCCGCCCGAGGACCGTGCCGCAATGACGAGCCTTATTCTGGAAAGAGTCGGAGCGGCAGCATGCGAGAGTGCCCCGGCTTGCGTCTCAAGAGTACTTCAGTGCGGCTCGTGATGTTTGGGGTGAGATGCTTGGAGGCAAGAGTCCCGAAACCGCGTATCCTCTCCGTTCCACGCGAAGGCGACACGCAATCTCTGCCCGTCCTCCGGTTGGACCGTCCCGATGGACCTACGATCGCGAAAGGCGCATGCGTCGATACCAGACCGTGCTTTGCGTCCTCTTGGCTCAGGACTGGTAGCCAGAATGCAAACGAGATAGTGGACAGGTACAGCGTTGATGGCGTTGGCGTGGTCGTGTCGTCTCCGTCTGGGTGCAGTTTCAGCCTCTACTCCGTTTCCCCACCGGAGTATGAATTGAATCCCCTCTTCATGCGCGCGATCGCTTGTGTGATCGAGAGGATCGTCGATGAGCCTCCTTCCGGGCTGGAACTTGGCAACCTCACCACCCTGAGGTCGTTCATCAAGACAAAGGCGAAGGACCACCTGTACGCCCACCTCGACTCAGCTCCTGGCGGTACGGTCAGTGGGAAGGCTCTCGAAGGCGAGGCCGAGATCCTCGCCGAGATACTCGCGAAGTACACCGCAGGTTACGGCTTGATCGAGACTTTGCTCGAGGACGACAAGGTCCAGGACATCTACATCGACGCGCCGTCTCAGGAGACCCCGGTCCAGGTCGTGCTAAGGTCGGATACTGACAAGCGTGTCCGACAGAAGTGTCGGACGAACATGCTGATCGGCCGAAAAGACCTCCAGGGCTTTGTCTCCAGGGTGAAGTTGGAGACGGGCCTTCCCTTCTCGGAGGCGCACCCCGTGCTCGAGGCGGACATCCGACGCCTCAGAGCAAGAGTCACCCTCGTTGGGCCGCCCCTGAGCGATAAGGGCATTTCCTTGGCCATCAGGAAGCATTCGGATAAGGCATGGACCCTTCCGGGGCTCGTGAAGAACGATTGCCTCTCTCCTCTGCTCGCGGGGTTTCTGTGGTGCTGCATTCTTGGCAGGAGGTCCGTGCTCATCGCAGGCAGCAGGGGGGCCGGAAAGACCACACTACTCGGAGCCATGATGTTGGAATTCCCACTCTCTCAAAGGATACTGCTGATCGAAGACACCCCCGAGATACCCGTGTCGAGGATGCAGTCGCTTGGGTTCGACGTCCAGACGTTGAGATTCCACGGGCAGCACGACGAAAAGGCGTCCGCGGAGGACGCCCTCAGGGTGAGCCTGCGAATGGGCGAGAGCGCCATCGTGATGGGAGAGGTGAGAGGGACCGAGGCCAGAGTGCTCTACGAGAGCATGCGTGCTGGAAGCGCGGGCTCTTCCGTTCTAGGGACCATCCACGGTAACTCGGCCGAAGGAGTCCTCGACAGGGCCGTAGAAGATCTGGGAGTTTCCGAACGGGCGTTCTCCTCGACCGATCTTATAGTTGTCATAGGCCTCATTCGGTCTCCAGACGGCGCCCGATTCGAGAGGCGGGTCGTTGAGGTCGCCGAGGTCAGGCCTAGAGGCCAGTCCGTCGAGCTTGTGCCGTTGTTCACGACGCGTAGCGGATGCACCTGCGCCATGCCGACAAATGAGTTCACCGAGAACTGCAAAACACTGCGGGGGTGCGCAGCAGCCCTGGGCTCCTCTCCAGAACAGCTGCTGAACATCGTCAAGGCGAAATCACATGCGGACCAGGTCCTGGCGGAAAGCCCAGACTCCAGGCTCACGGGCGATGAATTCAGAACGAAGTCCAACGAGATTCTCACTCACGGGCTCTTCAACCCTGAAGGGCCGGAGAAGGCGCTTAGCGCCTGGAAGGACTGGCTGAATGAGAGGCCGCATCAATAGTGCGCCCGGGACGCATCCGTATGTGCGCGCATGCGTCGCGCTAGCGCGCACAGGCGAGGCCCTGAGGGGAAGAGGAGGTTCTTTGACCAAGCCCGAGGATGCCTCGGAACTGTCGCACGCACTAGACCTCTCGAACCTGCCGATCGGATCAGATACCGTACTTGGTGCCTCGAGGGCGGCTGCACTGGTCGTCGGCTGTGCGTTCGCAGGCGCGTCGGCCGTTTGCATGCTGGTCTTTGGCCTGAAGGACTCGCTACTGCTGATACTGATGACGATCATAGCTCCACTGCTGGTAGGCGAACTGGTCAAGAGCTACCCCAGGATGCTATCCCGCAAGATCGCCTCCGAGGTGATCAAGGACTCTACTGGCGCGATCAGCCTCATGGTCATGAGCCTCAGGAGGGAACCGTCCCTTTCTCGTGCGATTGCTTTCTCGTGCACGAAGAAGGACCGGTTCTCAGTAGAGCTCAAGGCGTGTACCTGGGGAGTGATCATGGGACGATTCGCGAGCTTTGAGAACGCCCTCCAGAATCTCGGAGAACGCTGGTCGGAGTTCGGGAGCGAACTCAAGACGGCCGTGAACGCGCTGATAACGGCCTCCTGCGAGGCCACTGAAGACGGAAGGAGAAGGGCACTCGACAGAGCGAACAATGCTTCCGTTCTCGGCGTGAAGCGAAGGATTGAGGAATACGCTCTCTCGCTGTCGACTCCGAGCATGGTCATGTTCGGTCTCGCAATCCTGCTGCCTCTCATGGTTGGTTCACTTCTCCCGATGCTGTCGTGGGATGTCTGGACGGCCTCGTCGGGCGCGATCGGGCCGAACATGGGGACCAGCCCGATCGGCATGCCTCAGGTGGCGTTCATCATGAACGTCATGTTCCCGGCTATCGGGCTGCTGGTCGCTATGAGTTCTGTCACGAGACATCCCCTGGAATCACGGGACGGAAGGCCAGCGCTTACATCACGAACAACATGGAGGCTTATCGCCCCGTCCGTCTGCTGCACCATACTGTTTGTGACCTTGGCAACCATCTGGCTCGAGGGCATCCAGAGAGCAGCTGCTATATTGATCGGCTCAGCCGTCCCCACGTCGATACTTCTCTTGTATCTCGGGAGAAGGGGGCCGGACTCAACGCGAGGCGACCAGGAAGCGTCCGAAGAAGTCCTCTTCCGGACAGGCGCACGCATGGTAGAAGGAGAAAACTTCGAGTCTGCGATCTGCGAAGCGTGCAAGGGGCAGGATGGCGCGCCGCGGGCGTACATCGAGGGCAGCATCCTGGGTACCAGCTACGACAGGCCGGGCCCGAGTAGCGGCGCGAAGATGAATCGCGGTGCAGACGCCCAGGCGCTCGAGGCTTTGAACGTCGTCAAGGAAGCCGCCTCGAAGGACGAACGCGCCGCTGGATTGCTTGCCATGGACTTGGCAACCTACATCCGAGAGCTGCGAGAAACAGAGCGCAGCCTGCGGAGCAGGCTGAAGCCCACGATAACGATGATGAAGATCACGAGCTTCGTGCTGGCGCCAGTGGTCCTCGGGGTCACATTCGCGATGTACATGACCCTTGGCGCAATCGCGGGGAGCGGCGCCGGGTCCCTGAACCCCGGCGTGTTCTTCCTGGTACTGGGGGCGTTCCTCGCAGAGTCCAATGCGGTGGTTCAATATTTCATATGGGGGATCGAAGGAAGGAGCTCGGGCGAGTCGCTGGCCTTCTCTCTGGGCTCCTGCATCCTGGTGTCGGAGCTGCTGTTCGTCGCCACATCATTGATAGCTGGCTAGGCCGGAACTCGAGCCAAAATCATTTCTTCGGTCTGGAGGCGATCTTCTCCATGTTCCTCTCGAGGAGGGCGAGCTCCTTCTGGTCGAAGGCCCGCGGGTCCACCGGGATGATCATGATGGCCTGGCTCTGCGATATGTGATCGTTCACCTGGTCGATCGTCCGGAGCACCTTGTTGAAGTCGTTGTTCGACACGAGGTACTCGATCCCGTCAAGAAGTATGATCCCGCCCGCGTTGTCCTCCACGAACTGCATGAGCGTGTGGGTCAGTATGCCCAGGTTGGTAGGGGAGATCACGTCCTGGCCTGCCCGAGTCGCGAGCCAGTATATCGGGGTGGTCTCGAGACCGTACTTCTGTCGTATCAGGTCAGAGTGCAGTCTGCTGACTGCCAACCCAACGGACTTCTTGCCGCCCGAATCGACCGTGGACACAATGTTCACGAACGCGTCGAAGCTGATGTCCGGAGGGGACTCTTCGACGACATACGAATGTCCAGGAGCGAGATCGTACTTTCTAGTGATGCCGAGGCCCTTCTCCCCGTCAGCCCTAGGAGCTCTCGCCTTCCTGGAGAACAAGGCCATTCAATCACTCCACATGGTGAGCACAGCGTTGAGGGCGATCTCGTTCGTTGGCTTGAGCAGGAAGTCCTTCGCCCCTGCCTCGAGCGCCTCTCGAATCATCTTCTTGTTGATTATCGAGCTCATAGCGATGATCTTGGCCTCATGGTTCACGGACAGCATGGACTTGGTGAGCTCCACGCCCGACTTGCCGGGAAGGATCATGTCCACGAACGATATCTCGGGCCTCTCCTTCCGGAAGACCTGCATTGCCTCGTCGTAGTCCTTCGCCTCCGTTGTGTCATGAAAACCGACGCGCACGAGCAGCTCGATCATCACCTTGCGGAAAGCCTCAGAATCGTCGACCACCAGTATCTTCATCTTCTCACCATCGGCCTGTGTAAATCCACGTAAAACTATTTATGTTGTCGTTGAGGGGTGAGATGGGCAGGCAATTGTATTCCTGACGCAAGGCCCTTCCTCCAGTTCCTTTTGGAGCACGGCACCAATTCAGGTTGCGTGCATACATGGAAGGGACTTATATGCTACCCATCTCGGGTCAATATTGTTCGCCAGTCATCATAAACGTTGCCCCTTCCGAGCACGTACCTTTCGTGCCCGTTCCCCGGGGCAGTAGGGACAAACAATTATATACTGGCATGGGGATTATTCGGAAACGCCTTTTAGCTAGTGAGTTTTCAGTGACGGTGTTCTTTAATGACGAACATTGAGGATGTCAAGAAGGGGACGACGACCATAGGCATGGTCTGTAAGGACGGGGTCGTTATGGCGACGGAGATGAGGGCCACGATGGGCACTCTGATCGCGCACAAGACCACTCAGAAGCTGTTCAAGATCGATGACAACATAGGACTCACGGTCGCAGGCGTCGTGGGGGACGCGCAGACTCTAGCGCGGTACATAACCGCCGAGGTTGAGCTATACAAGCTCAAGCGCGGGCAGCCCATGACCGTCAGGTCGGCCGCGACACTCACATCGAATATCCTCGCCGGAAGCAGGTTCTATCCGTACTGGGTGGGCCTGATCCTGGGAGGGATAGACAGAGACGGAAGCCATGTCTATGCTCTGGACATGGTCGGTGGAGCCATTCCGGACGACTATGTGACGACCGGATCGGGTTCGCCGTTCGTCTACGGCGTCCTTGAGGACCACTACGAGAAGGGATTGAGCGTCAGTGACGGCATGGATCTCGCCATAAGGTCGCTCCACGCTGCCATGAAGCGAGATGCTGCATCTGGCGACGGCTACTCCGTGGTGACGATAACGAAGGACGGGTTCAACCCGCTCGACGAGAAGGAGATCCAGAAACGTCTGTCGAAACTGAAGCTGACCTGATTCACGAGCATAAGACCAAGGCGTTTCTGCCGAGAACAACTTTAGACATAGCTGAGTGAGCTAGATGGGCGTAGAGAAGATTCTAGAAGATGCAAGAGAGGCCGTTCGGAAGACGATACCGACCAACATCGAGATAACAGACATAGACTTCGAGGGGCCGGTCATCGTCATCTACACGAAGAACCTCGAGGAATTCGCGCACAACAACGACTTAGTGCGCCAGCTGGCGCAGGGCCTCAGGCGCAGGGTGGCCATCAGGCCAGACCCGACAATGCTCGCCAATACCGAGAACGCAGAGGAGCAAATTCGCAAGATCATCCCGGAAGAGGCGAAGATCACAAACATCTACTTTGATGACGACAGCGGAGAGGTGACCATAGAGGCCATCTCACCGGGGCTCGTGATAGGCAAGCACGGCGCTGTCCTCAACGAGATCAAGAAGGAGATTGGCTGGGCCCCCAAAGTCGTCCGAGCACCTCCTATCCCTTCCAAGACGGTCAGCGAAATCCGTAACTACCTGCGGAAGATGCAGGATGAACGGAAGGATTTCCTCCGGAAGGTCGGCAGGAAGCTGATGCGCCAGAGACTGAACGAGGAGACCTGGTTGAGGGTCACCTCACTAGGGGGCTACAGAGAGGTTGGCAGGAGCGCTTCGCTGCTGACGACCAGGGAGAGCAAGGTGCTCATCGACTGTGGAGTCGCAGTCAGCGCAGACAACGGCGGCTCGACCCCCTATCTGCATGCTCCCGAGCTCCAGCCCTTGGAATCATTAGACGCAGTTGTGGTCACTCACGCGCACCTCGACCACTGCGGACTCGTTCCGGCGCTGTTCAAGTATGGATATGAGGGACCGGTCTACTGCACAACTCCAACAAGGGACCTGATGTCGCTCCTCCAGCTGGACTTCATCAAGGTCGCCGTGGGAGAGGCGAAGAAGGCGCCTTACGAATCGTCCCATATCAGGGATGTTGTGCTTCACTGCATACCGCTCAAGTACGGGGAGACCACCGACATATCACCTGACGTCAGGCTCACCTTCCAGAATGCGGGTCACATCCTGGGATCGTCGATCGCGCACTTCCACGTGGGAGATGGCCTTTACAACATCGCATTCACGGGCGACATGAAGTTCGAGAAATCGTGGCTGTTCAATCCAGCCGTCAACAAGTTCCCCAGGCTGGAGACCCTCGTCATTGAATCCACATACGGTGGTTACCACGACATGCAGCCGAGCAGGCAGGACGCGGGGAACCAGCTGAAGGAGATCGTCAGAACCACGTTGAACAGAGGCGGGAAGGTCCTCGTGCCTGTCTTCGCTGTCGGGAGGTCTCAAGAGGTCATGCTAGTCCTTGAGGATCTGATGCGGAACCACCAGGTCCAGAAGGTGCCCGTGTACCTAGACGGGATGATCTGGGAGGCGACCGCGATCCACACCGCATATCCAGAATACCTCAACAGCCAGCTCCGGACGCAGATATTCCAGATGGGGGAGAACCCCTTCCTGTCCGACATATTCAAACGCGTTGACTCCTCGGAGATGAGGGAGACTATCTGTCACGACCCAGAGCCGTGCGTCGTGCTCGCCACGAGCGGCATGATGAATGGCGGACCCGTCATGGAGTACTTCAAGGCCTGGTGCGACAACGAACTGAACACGATTGCGTTCGTCGGCTACCAGGCCGAGGGCACGATGGGTAGGAAGATACAGAAGGGATGGAGTGACATCAATCTGAACGAGCGCGGGAAGCCCATCCAGCTCCATGTCAAGATGGACATTGAGACCGTCGACGGATTCTCTGGTCACTCCGACCGAAGACAGCTCATCAACTACGTGAGCACGCTCGAGCCCAGGCCAGAACGGATCATAATCTGCCACGGAGAGGATTTCAAGTGCTCTGACTTGGCGAGCACTCTGTACAAGAAATTCGGCATAGAGACGCGTGCCCCGTTGAACCTCGAGACCATCAGACTGAAGTGACCTCAGTCCCTGACTCTGAGCCTCGACCCTTTCTTCCCGATCAGGACCACCCTGCTGTCCTCTCGCTCTCTTAGAACATCCAGAGACAGCTGTTCCGCCAATCTCGCCGAGAACTCCTTCACAGCTGAGTGGGAGGGCATGTTCGAGGCATTCATCCTTGTTCTAGAGTCTCCCACGAAGACATATCCTTTCGGTTCGATAAAAATCGGTCTCGCGATCTCGTCCAGGCGTGCGTACTCCTTCTCCCAGCCAAGGTTCCAACCATCGATGAGAGTGTGCCTGATCACCGTCCTTGTGGACAGCGAGGGAAGCAACTCAAGCGTCCTCATGAGGTTCTCCCAGGCTCTGCCGGTCTGCGGAACACAGAGTCGTTCGAAGAGCTCCCTGTTCGGGGCCGCAACTGTCACGTACAGCTGCGATGGCATGGTAGACAGCTCCTCCAGCGCTTTGGGAACAGAGCCGTTTGTGACGAGGAATGTGGTCATGCCCCTCCTTTTGCAGAGTTCAATGAACTCGCCAAGCATAGGGTACAGAGTAGGTTCGCCAGAGAGCGATATCGCGACCTGGTTCGGCTCCCGCGCCTCTGTCCAGAGCTTCGGGTCGCACCGCGAATCGCCCTTGAAACCAGACACGAGGAGCGCCTGTTCCCTGACGCAATCTTCCAGAAGCTGCTCCGGTTCTGGATAGCCGGATTTCTCGAAACCAGTCATGCCGTGAAACCGCCAACAGAAGAGGCACCTGAAGTTGCATATGTTCACTGAAGGAGTCATCTGCATGCATCGGTGGGAGTCAATGCCGTAGAACTCCTCCTTGTAGCATGGACGGCCGTGTATCAGCTTCTGTCGCATCCAATGGCAGAGCTTGACCGCGCCAGTGTCACCTATGATGCGATACTGTTGTCGTTCCAGGTGCTCCTTGGTCCTGCTATCCAAATCATCCACACCTCAGAAATCCTTCAGGGACCGCTTCCCGTCCCTGGACTTGGAGCTGCGTTTTGCTGACGTCGCGTCATCATTCTCGCCCCCCAATTCTGACTTGATCTTGGTGACTATCTCCTGTACCTGCGGAGAATCTGGGTCCGACCCGATTAGGAAGCCGATGTCATCTTCGTCCAGTCCGCACCTGGCGCCAAGACTCACCAGAAGCTGAGAGTCGTTGCGAGTGATTGCGGTCAGAAGCGGTAGCACTGACGAGTTGATGGCCCTTTTCGACATGTGCAGATGTCCTTCGAGCTTCGATGATATTGAATCTCGAATCGCCCTGGGTCCTTTGGCTCTCGAAAGCATCATGATATGCGATGGGAACCTGTATTCCTGGACATCGGGACGCGGGCCATGTCTTCTTGAGAGGGCAACGCCCCCGGTCATCATGTCCTTTGCATATGCCCAAAGAGCATAGTCCTTTGAGCGTCTTGTCCGACCCAAGTAGATGTCTGCTCGAGCAAGGGCGTCGAAAGCCTCTTCCATGTCTCCTGGATGCCTGAACTCCGAAGGTATGCTTTCCTCGATCCATTTGACGAGTTCATCTGGATCCATATCGAGGTCGAGAGTCGCGTCTCTCGCGCTCTTCAGAGTCTTGGCCCCGAACATCGCCCTTAGTGATCCATTCAGCTCCTTCAGTTGATTCCTCTTGCCCATCGCGTGCGAATCCATCAGGCCGATCTCGTCCTTTCCCTCCACCATCATTTGAAGGTCGTTGACCGCCGCACGCATGTCGCCCCCGCAGTTCTCCGCTATCTTGATCAGAACATCTCGGTCGACGCGAACCTTCTCCTTGATGGCTATCGACTCAAGCACTGAAACGATGACCTTCGGATCCAGGCGATTGAATATGACACTCCCCGACAGCGTCTTGATGGCTGAGGCCCTCCTCGTGAGCTCGCGGTAGTCGTTGACGATGAGTATGATCGGCTGCCCAGAATCCCGGATTGTATCCACAATCGCCTTTGCCCCTCCGCGGTCTTGGTTCCCGAACAGGTTGTCTGCCTCATCGATGATCACGAGCTTCCGCTTTCCGTGAACTGAGGAGAGGAAGTCACCGTCTGGTGTGAAAGTCTGCGTTACTGCGCCAGCACCGGCGACCTTCTGGATTGACGCAGCGTTCCTATGGTCGGATGCGTTCATTTCGATGAAATCCCATCCCATGTCGCGCGCAAGGGCCAGGGAAGCGCTCGTCTTTCCAATGCCTGGCTCCCCTCTCAGCACGAGCGCCTTGAGCCGTGGGGTTCCTCGCGCCCACGAATCGGCCCATCGCCTGATCAAGCGCACCGCGTTGTCATTCCCGATAATCTCGGATAGGGATTTCGGCCGATACTTCTCAGTCCATTCGTCCTGCATCTGAACTGTGAGTTGCGCATCGCGTATTATAGACTAATGCACAGCATCTGCGAAATTGCACAGAAAATTCTCGGGAAAGAGTCCCGGACATGTCTCACATAAAAAGAGATATGTAAAAGATATAATGGGTAAAATAGTTTAGTTCACAACTAAACATCATTCGGGACCACGAACGAGTTCGTGTGATTCGCAGAAGATGCTGGCACGACGACGCGCTCCGTTTCGGCGTGAGGCTCATCGCCTTCAGCCAGCTCCTCCATTCCGGGTAGTGGATGCTTCGAATACTCTTCCTTTCTGTCATCTATGTCCATGGTGAGATAGATGGCGGTGACTTCGATGCTGGAGTGACCCAGATTCTGCTGAAGAGTCCTTAGATCGATGCCCGATTTGAGCGCGAATACAGCGTGCGTGTGACGCAGCACGTGCGGATGCCTCTTATCTTTATCCAGACCTGTCCTGGCTCCGTAGTTCGCTACAAGCCGCTCCACCTGCCGGCGCGACAGCGGACCCCGCTTGTTGGAGACGAAAAGGGGATCCTTCCTGATCTTGCGGCTGCCTATGTAGTCCCTTAGCATCGACTTGGTCCAACTGTTGACCAACGGGACCTTGCGACCCTCCTCGTGCCTCTTCGCCTGCTGTATTGTGATCTCTCCCGACTCGAGGTCCACGTCACCGATTGTCAAGGAGCAGAGCTCGCCGACCCTCATCCCCGTTTCGTATAGAAGTTTGATGATGAGACGATCTCTCATCCGCTTAGGTGCCTCTAGCAGAGCTTTGAGCTCATCCTGCTTGAGATACTTGCGCATGCTAGCTACCCCATCCCTTCGTCTTCGGACGAATGTCCGACAAAGCATTGGTTTGTGCCTATTTAAAAATGTCGCATTTTGTGTCCAAAATGCCCTCGACCGCTCTCCCCCTATTGAAAGCCCGCAAAAAGCGTCGCATTATACCCTATTTGTTGACGTTTCCGATACGGAGCACGAAAATCCCTCTCAACCCAGTAGTGTTGTCCATCTCAAACCGTGCTAATATCTAGCACTATATGCCCGAAAATACCAAGAAACCCCAGACGGAGGCGCGAAGAATCAGGATCCGCGAGCACCAATCGACCCTTGCCCCCTACGGGGGCAAGAGAAATCCCCCTTTTTCACCTGCTAGCTATATTTGTATATTCACTATTGGTTCTATGGAGTATTTTCATCACCATGACTATAACTCCGTCCGACGACGGCAGACGGCGAGACAAATCGTAGCACGCCTCCCGTCCGTGACACGGTCAAGCATGTCACGTTGCTACTTGATTTGAAGCGGACATCCATCGAAGAAGGGGAGATCCACGAGGCGAGAATAGATCGGAATATGACATAGCCAGATTACCCGTGATGACCCTGCAAATCCCATGCCTGGCAATGATTCCAGAGCCACTTGTCTACGGAGTGCCCAAATACCTCTGAGCTATATTTATGAATGAAAAACTCAAATCAGGCATAAAATTATAGCCATCAGATAAAGAACACCCCGAAAGAGGGAGGAATGGTGCAATAGGAGATGACATCACGGCGTTTTCCCTAGCAGACTTTCCGCATGCACTTTATGGCGCGTTCCTCTTCCGATCGAACCTTACGCAGAATCTGCGCACCCTTCTTTCGTTTCCGCAGAGGCATATCTCCGTTGAATTTGAACGGGAACATCTTCGTGAAAGAAAGCATTAGCCGCGAGCCCCTCTCATAGGATTCCGAAGCCTTTGCCAGATGCGTAGATTGCTTTGCAGGCATCTTCTTGTACATCTGCCTCAAGAATGCTGCAGACAATCCACGCCCCTCCTGAACACACGCCCCGACGTAGCTGTTGCCCATGTAGTTCTGTGCTGTGCCATTCACTGTCTCAAGCGCATCCGCCCACTCATCCAGCGCTGCCGGTCCAGCAACATAGTTCGTCTGGACGTCCACGTCACCATCAGCGAAGGCGAGCGCGCGTACGAGGGCTTCCGTTCTGGCTGCCGATGGCGATATACGCAGTCCTTGACCGAAGTAGAAAGCGTCGATGCAGCCAGCCGCCTTGAGGTCGTGATAAGGTATTGGATCCTCAGGTTGTGGAGGCTCAGCGACCCCTCTGAATGTCTTCACCAGGTATGAATCACCTAGATACCCACTAACTATGCCGTATTCAGGCGCTGCAAGACCCCAGAGAACCACTGGTTTCTGTCTCTCGCGTATCTCCTTCTTGATCCGTTCGAAGAGGGCCCTCACCAGCTCGATTTCTCGGGCTGTCGGCCTCCCATGCCTCGCCGGATACGAATGAGGGTAAGTGAAGACCTCCAGCTTCCGTCCCAGGCTCTCAGTTCCATGGACCATTTTCTTGAACGTCTTCACGTGCAGAGCGGTCGGTCCACTTGGGCAAGTCTCCCCCTTGGAAACATTGATCAGAAAAGGGTAACCGGAGTGGCCTCCCACGTCAACGATACTACATTTCACTCCGAGGTACCTGAGACAGCCTCCCATTGCGCCCAGATACGACAGCCAGCAGGGCAGATACTCGATCTTCTTCAGCTCGCACTTCTCCACATCCATCTCCCCAGCAAGAGCGGTTGCATAGGTTCTCTTGAGCATCTCTCTCTCCTCCTGGATTCGCCTCAATGAATTGCGGTATGCACTCGAGGCAGCTGATAGTAGTCCGCGTCCATCCAGCGTAGTCCGATATTCCCCCCGAGCCACACGTTGAACAAGTCCAGCTCCCATCAGTTGGTTCAGGTGGTTCGAGAGAGCAGTCTTTGACAGCCCAGTAGCCTGCATCAGCTCCGCCACACTCGTGTCTCCCTGCATGCTGACGCCCAGGACCTGAATCCGGGCTGGGTTTGCCACGGATCTCAGCAGTGCGGCCATGGAATCAGCGTTTTCTATCGCCTGGCTCTTGGCACCGTGCCCACGTTTCTCCGACACCATTGCGCTCCTCTCCGATGATGTCGAGCATCATATCCAGACTACTTAACGGTTTCTAATGTCGTGAATTATAGCACTATAATTACTGAACATACATATAAATGAGGCTCGAAAATATAACACCATATCAATAAAAATAGGCGCGCAGCGCAACATCCGCCGGGCAGAAACTTGTGAACGAAAAATCAGGACGGAAGAAGAAGGGGCCGAGCGGCCCCTGATCACGTGAAACAAGAGGTTTACATCATTCCTGGAGGCATGCCGCCGCCCATGCCGCCCGGCATGCCGCCCCTCGGAGGTCCCGCCTCCGATGGACTCATCCGTCTCGAGGCAATGACATCATCGATCCTCAGGATCATCGACGCGACCTCGGTCGCCGACTGAATTGCCTGGGTCTTGACCCTCATGGGCTCGATGACCTTCGCAGATATCATGTCGGAAACCTTGTTCTGGAGGACGTTCACGCCGAAGTTCTTGCCCCCTTTCTTGTTGTTGTGGGCGTTCTTCAGCTCTATCAGAACGTCTATGGCGTCCATGCCCGCGTTCTCGGCCAGGGTCCACGGAATAATCTCGAGGGCCTCAGCGAATGCCTCGATGGCCAGCTGTTCTCTTCCCCCGACGCTCTGACCATAGCCCTTCAGCTTCAACGAGAGCTCGATCTCGGAGGCGCCTCCGCCAGGTACGACAACTCCGTCCTCGATTGCGACTGCGACCACCTTCAAGGCGTCGTGGAGTGCGCGTTCGACCTCGTCCACAACGTGCTCAGTACCGCCCCGGATGAGGACAGACACCGCTTTGGGATTCTTGCATCCGGTGATGTAGGTCATGTCGGAGTCGGAAATCTTGACTTCCTCGACCTGTTCGGCCGCACCCAGCTCGGACGCCTTCAGGTCGTCCAGGTTCGTGATGATCTTTCCGCCCGTGGCCTTGCTCAGCTTCTCCATGTCGGATCTCTTGACTCTGCGAACCGCGTAGATGCCTTCCTTCGCGAGGAAGTGCTGGGCCAGGTCATCGATACCCTTCTCGCAGATCAGGACGTTGGCTCCCGATCTCTTGACCTTGTCGACCATGATCTTAATGGTCCTCTCCTCCTCGTCGAGGAATTTCTGCATCTGCATCGGATCCCTGATCTGGATCTTCGCCTCGACCTCGGTCTTCTTGATCTCCAGAGCGGAGTCGACGAGGGCGACCTTCACGTTCTTCAGAACCTTGGGCATCCGCGGGTGCACTCTCTCCTTATCCAGGATAAGCCCCTTGATCATCTTCGTGTCAGAGACTGCGCCACCGTGCTTCTTCTCGACCTGGACGTTGTCGATGTCGACTTTGTAAGTGCCATCCACCTTCTCCGCAACCGACATTACCGCTTCCACAGCGATGTCCGCCAGCAGATCCAGCTCGCCACCCACTCCCTTGCCGGTCATCGCGGTCTGTGCGACTAGCTTCAAGGTCTTCCTGTCGGTGGGTGAAACCTCGATGCCCATATTCTTCAGAATCTTCAGCGCCTCATGTGAGGCAAGCCTGAATCCGTTCGAGATCACCGTAGGGTGAACGTTCTGATCGATCAGCGCCTCGGACTTCTTCAGGAGCTCTCCTGCAATGACCACAGCAGATGTCGTGCCGTCGCCGCACTCGTCGTCCTGAGTCTTGGCGACCTCGACGATCATCTTCGCCGCGGGGTGTTCGACGTCTAGTTCCTTCAGAATAGTTGCTCCGTCATTCGTGATGACGATGTCACCCATGCTGTCCACGAGCATCTTGTCCATGCCCTTAGGACCGAGGGTGCTCCGCACGGAATCTGCGACCGCCTTCGCAGCCATGATGTTGTTGTTATGAGCGGTCTTTCCGCGCGTTGATTCCGTTCCTTCCTTCAGTATGATAACTGGTTGGCCTCCCAACAAATTGATGCCTCCGAGGTTTCGAATATGCTAGGACTTCTATATAAGGCTTGTTCCTATGCATCTCCACGGGTAACAGTGCCTTTCGAGAGGGGGGCTATCCTAGAAATGATGACTAGAACGCGTCCAGGAGCGCGATCCCCCACCGATCGCATTCCTTGAGCAGCGTCGAACGGACCCTGAAGAGTCTTGATGCAGGCGTCTCCTGAGAAACGGGCAGTCTCGGCAAACAGTCCTTCAGCCGTCTCATCGCGAGCGGCCTGGAGTTGAACTTGTCCCACATGATCGTGCGGACGGAAGCATCGTGGGCGCTCGCGACCAAATGCTCAAGGTCCGAATCCGAATCGCTCACGCCTGGGAAGATGGGAGCCGCCATCAGGTAGGTTCGCACTCCGGCCGCATTCAACTCGCGGAGTACCTCGAACCTGCGTTGCGGGGGAGGCGCGCCGGGTTCGAGGATGGCAGCCATCTGCTCGTTGATGATCCCGATGCTCACTCCCACTTCGGCCCTCTCGTAGCCCCTCAGGATGTCGAGATCGCGCAGCACCAGAGCGGACTTCGTCAGGAGGCTGATGTTCGCATTCGCCTCTTTGAACGTCCCCAGGCAGGCCCGTGTGAGCGCATACCTCTCCTCGGCCGGCTGATAAGGATCAGTGACTGTTCCGACCCCGTACACACCATGCGCGCCTCGTGCGAGCTCATTCTTCAGAAGCCGCGGCAGGTTCACCCTTACTTCCACTGATGTACCCCATCTCGTGTCCATCTTGTACCGAGTGACGTCTTGGGCGTAGCAGTAGAGACATCCGTGGGCGCACCCCCTATATGGGTTCACGGCCCAGTCCAACCCGGGAAGTCTTGAGGGAGACACCGCGGTCGTGCACTCCACAACCTTCATTTCCATCTAGCTCAACCCCCATGGCTGGTCGATGCGCTTCTGATAGAGCGCGTCCTTCAGTATCGCGCTGTTCTTGATCCACCTGGACATCGGGATATCAAGGACCGTCGATACGTGTGCAAGGGCGTCGTTGAGCGCGGGGAAGCGCTTCGGCTTGCTCCGCATGGCAGCGCGCACCGTCTCCCTCACGCTCCAGACGCCAACCGGCAGTATGTATCCTGGATGGGCTTCCCGGAGAATCACGACCCCCGCCTGCCGTCTCTCCCGCTGCAGAAGCTCGTTGACCGCCAGACGCGCAGAATAGTAGCATCCTCCTATGCTCGCGTAGGTGGTCCTCCCATCATAGAACTCATGATCTCCCATTATTGCGATCCTGTTACCGTACGGGTTCCAGGCCGTCCTCGGATACCAGGCTTCGATGAGTTCGTACTTCCAGCTCGTCGGCATCATGATCACCGTGTATCGGTTGTCCAGGCTTCTGGACTCGTATACGCGGAACTCATTTATGACTGGAAGAGTCTTGGTGGTCTCGAGCATGTGAAGTCCCAGATTGGAGTCGACCGCTGTGATGCTCCATCGTGTTGGGACGAACTTGCGCTTCTTCCCGATCCCGAGCGCACCGACACTGAACGCCCTCTGTATCTGGGAGACGAGCGTACCGTTCCCATAGAGCGAGACCATCGCATCCCTGGCCTTCAAGTCCGTGTCGAAGTATGCCTTCTCCAGCCGAGTGTCGAACTTGTAGTTGGAGACATCGAACTTCCTCAACGGAGCGGATGGCCCGAAGGGCTCAGCGTTATCGTTCACGGTGAGCTTTCCGAACGGCTTCCTCTCGAACTCAGCGAAGACATCCGGAGGCGTCCTAGCCAACGCGAGGTCCCGTGTCCTCACAACCAACCTATCCGGGTTCTCGACATCATGGACCTTCACGGTGTGCATCCCCCGAACCATCGTGGAGCGAAAATCGATGATGTCGTCGATCGTCAGATGACTCCAGCGCTCCGGTGTATCCATCATGGATGTGTCGCCATGGTAAGGAGGTATCATCGGGCCAATCGCCACCCTCGGGTATCCGAATCTCCCGACGAACACGCTCGGCGGGCTGGCGCCGTCGATGTCAGTTCTGTCGATCTGCTGGCGAATTCTTGAGGCGGAATAGAAGCGCGCGACGACCGAGCAACGATCCTTCCCGCAGAGCATCCGTGAGCCTTTGCATAATACGCAGCGGGCCGAGGGAGAGGCCGCGTTGTCCTGGGATAGAATCTCCTCGAACAGAGAAGAGTTGTCCACCATTGTCCCTGAGCGGCTCACCTGTGAGAGGTCCATCCCATGTCAGTAATCAGAAGAGCGCTTAATAAATGGCGCGCTGGACGAGCGAAAGTGCGCTGCCTTGCGGATAGGCAATGAGTAGCTCACGCCAAAGTAGAAATATGGAAGTGCCCTTCATATTCCCCGCATTTGTATTAGGGGAACTGTCGCAGCATGATGGAAGCAGTCATATCGCTCAAGATCCCGCAGAACTGGATGAGCGAGATACCTGAGAAACACCCGGTCACCATCAAGGTGATTGACAGGGTCCCGTATTCTGACAGGGGCGTCAAGGATCTCGTGGAGATAGCGGGGCCTCAGGATGTGATGGACGAGGTTTTGAGAGATATCAGGAAGAACCCGATGGTGACGAAGGTCGAGACGACGATGACCGAGAGGGGAAAGCTGATAGGGGCAGTCACGACCTCCAGATGTGACATCTGCAGGATTCTCACGGATTCGGACGTGTTCCTCATATCGGCTGAGACAAGAGACAACGGGAAGGTCGACTGGACTCTGGTCCTTAGCGACAAGGCCGTCTTGAAGGACATCTTCGACCACCTGAAGAACAAGAGCGTCGAGGCCGAACTGGTGAAGCTGACGAAGATAGATGACAAGGAGAGTCTGACCGAGAGGCAGGACAAGATTGCAAAGGTGGCGTTCGAGAGAGGCTATTTCGACTATCCCAAAAGGATAAGCCTTCGAGAACTTGCGCGGATGTTCGAAGTCTCTCCATCGACCCTGTCCGAAATCCTGCGAAAAGGACAGAGGAAGATAGTGCTAGACTACTTCAAGAAACAGAGACAGACGATCTGACATCCCACAACAGAACTGCGCTAAGTTAATCTAATGCCACTCGAATGAACCGCCGACACATCAACCGACCAAAGGAGACATTTAATGCCAACCGAGAAAGAAGTCATAGCTGCCCTCAAGCAGATCATCGATCCTCATTCCAACATAAGTGTCTACGACATGGGCCTCATATCCGAGCTGAAGGTCACCAAGTCGTCCGTGAGCCTCACTTTCAGGCCGACGAGCCAGTTCTGTCCCTTGGGCATCCAGCTCGCACACAACATCAAGAGAAGACTGAGGCAGCTCAAGGGCACCGAGAAGGCCGACGTTAAGGTCACTGGCCACGTGCACGAGCAGATAATCAACAAATCGTTATCAGACAACTGAGCCACTCCGCTTGCGAGCTGCCCTTTGTTGTCATCTCGGGGAGCATGCTGATAAGGCTAGGCGCCGAACTTCTTCGCCCTATCCGCCATGCCTAGCATTATCGGCATCAGGTCCATTCCGCGTATCCTGCCGAGTGCGCCCGCAGCGCATGAGATCTCATCGAATTCCTTGACCCCGTCGATTCTCGCGCCCCCTCCTGATATCGACAACGGGACAGGGTCCGCGCTGTGTTCCCGGACTGAGACTGGAGTTGAGTGGTCGCAGGTTATCGCAACGACTACGTCTTCGTGAATATCCTTCAAGATCAGCCCGAGCATCATGTCGATGCTCTCGACAACTCTGACCTTGTTCCTGAAATCACCATCGTGGCCTGCGACGTCCCCCGCCTTCACATTGAGGAAAACGAAATCGTTCGTGGCCAATAGTCTAAGCGCAGCTTCGCCTTTGGCCCTGTAGTCCGTGTCAAGGCCGCCCGTAGCTCCGGGCACGTCTGGGACTTCCATCCCGACCAGCCTGCATATCCCCTTGACCAGAGTGACCCCTGCGACAGCGGCGCATTTCAGGCCGTATCTCTCCGACAGCGGCTCGAGCTCTTTGATGCTCCCTGGTCCTCGTGGCAGGATGGCGTTCGCGGGGGGAAGGCCTTCCTTGACGCGCTGGACGTTCACTGGATGCTTCCGGAGTATCGCTGACGACCTCTTCACGAACTCGTTGACCACTTCGGCGGTCTTCTTGCCCTGCGGACAAAGGGCCTTAGAGGTGTGAATCTTCTCCTCGGCATGGGGGTCGACATCCGTCACGCGGTGATCCAGGCCTTTGCCGCGCAGCACGAGCACGCCGCGGTGCTCTGATCCTTCCTTGAAAATGACCTGCACGCCTGAAATCTCCATCCCGGAGATGGCGGCGGCGAGCTCACCCGTGCCGTGCTTGATCCGCCCAGCACGCCTGTCTATGACCTTCATTCTCCCGTCAACGGTCGCGAAATTGCACCTGAAGGCCACATCTCCCGGCTGAAGCGCTATGCCGGCCCCGGCGGCCTCGATCGGGCCTCTGCCCGTGTAGACCTTGTGCGGGTCGTATCCGAAGAGAGCAAGATGAGCCGTGTCACTCCCCGGGATTATCCCGTGTCCAATCACGTCCATGGTTCCGCTGATGCCGTGTCTCGCCAGAGCGTCCATGGCAGGCTTCTTCGCGGCCTGGAGAGGCGTCTTCCTGTCGAACTCCTTGACAGGCCTGTCCGAGAGACCGTCACAGACCACGAGGAGCATCTTTTTCGCTGGCATGAGAACGGGTTGAGTATGTTCCGGGTCATAATTAATGCTACCATGACACGGCTCGGGGCCTTGTGAGCGCCGAGGGGGAGATTTGAACTCCCGTGGTGACAAGCACCAGTAGCTCTCGAGGCTACCGCCTTAAACCGAGCTTAGCTACCTCGGCAACCAGCTGGATAGAAAGCGTTATTACGAGTGCCCATATTAACGCTGTCGGTAAGCCGATGCGAGTCACGTTGCACCTTCTCCCAACGAGGAAAGAGTCCAGAAGAATCGAGCTCGAGAAAGGCGCAACTGTTGAAGCAGCGATACGCGCAATCGGACTGCTGCCCGACGCTTGGATCCCCATCCGCGGGAACGAGCCTGTGCCCTTGGACGAGCCCCTCGAGGACGGCGACGAACTCAAGCTGATATCTGTCGTCTCCGGAGGGTGACGGCGGGCAGGTACTGGCTGGGCTGATTCCTAATTATTATTTGCCTGAAGGAAAAGTATTTAATCGAGGGCGTCTTAGTACTACCGAAGAACAGCGCATCAACCTTCAACTGACATCTCATCATATGATCAAGTGAATGTCAAGGAGGAGAGGTCCGCCTAGAAGCGGCCACTCTACCTCATAAAGTAGATGTGTGTCGACCCCTGAGAGCACCGCGCAGCTGGTAGCTGAGCAGTGAGCCGGAGAGGAAGCGAAAGCTCGTCGACAAAGCTGTTTTTCAGGCAAGGAGGGAAACAATGGATATAGATCCAAGTACAACGAAATACTTGATCTCGGCGAAGCTGTCCACGGACGGTATCGTCGAGAAGCCAGATATCGTAGGTGCAATTTTCGGACAGACTGAGGGACTGCTCGGTGACGAGCTCGACCTCAGAGATCTTCAGAAGAGCGGTAGGATCGGAAGGATCGAAGTGGAAGTCTCGTCCACGAAGGGCAAGTCAGAGGGCATAGTGTATGTGCCATCAAGCCTTGACCAAGTCGAGACGGCCATTCTAGCTTCGTCGCTCGAGACCATCGACAGAGTCGGGCCGTGCAAGGCCAGAATCACCATCGAGAAGATCGAGGACGTCAGGGTCTCGAAGAGGAACAAGATAGTGGAAAGGGCGAAGCAGCTCCTGAACGAGCTGATGAAAGCCTCCAAGGTCAGCGGAGTGGACCTGGCCGACAGTGTTCGGCAATCCGTCCAGATCGAGGAGGTCATTCACTACGGAAAAGAGCGGCTGCCAGCGGGCCCGAATATCGACGACTCAGATGCGATCATTGTGGTCGAGGGGCGATCCGATGTCCTCAACCTGTTGAAATACGGCATCAAGAACGTAATAGCGGTAGAGGGAACGAACATACCCCAGACCATTGTAGAGCTGAGCAAGGAGAAGGTCGTGACCGCATTCGCGGACGGCGACAGGGGCGGCGAACTCATCCTGAGGGAGCTGCTGCAGGTTGCCGAGGTTGATTTCATCGCGCGAGCTCCTGCTGGACAAGAGGTCGAGGAGCTGACGCAGAAGCAGATCGTAAAATGCCTCCGGAACAAGGTGCCTGCGGACCAGTTTGCAGAAATGTTGAACATACAGGGACCATCAACCAAGAATGGCGAAAAAACGGGCAGACGGGACGAGGACAGAGGAGAACGACGCAGGCCAGAGGACGACAGAGGCAGGCACGGACGAGAGAGGGAGCAGAAGCCCCCGAGCAGGTTTCAAGAGGAGAAGCCTGTGAAACGCTTCTCCCCCGAGCAGCTGAGATGGAAGGGCGTTCTCGATGAGCTAGTCAATACCTCGAAGGCCAAGATACTGAATGCTAGCGGCAACGTGCTCAAGGAAGTACATGTCAGCACGCTCGCAGACACCCTCAAGGAAGGCATGGAAGGAGTCACTTCAGTCGTCCTGGACGGGATCATCACGCAGAGGATACTCGATATCGCAGTGGAAAAGAATATCAGCACGGTCGTAGGTGTTAAGCTGGGGAACATCGCCAAACTCCCGACGAATGTCGAGGTGTTGACGAAGGAAGACCTCAGCTGAACATCGTGACTGAAATGACCACAGAGGAAGACTCCACCTCGAAGGCCCCCGAGCATCTCGAGGACCTGGAGACCACAGAGGACATCAAGATCTCGCACGACCCGCTAGAGAGGGTCGTTGGTCAGGAGGAGGCAGTCCGGCTGGCGAGGCTGGCCGCGTCCCAGAAGAGGCATTTCCTACTCGTGGGTCCGCCCGGAACCGGCAAATCGATGATAGCCCAGGCGCTATCCTTGCACCTTGAGATGCCGACCGAGGAGATCAGGGTGGTCCACAACCCAGAGAACCCCGAGCGGCCAATCGTCGAGGTGCGAAACAAGGCAGAGGTCGAGAAGGAGCTCGAGACGAAGGGCTTCGCAGAGGGAGAGTTCATCGATCCGAAGGAAGCCCCTGTCAACGTTGCTGAACGCTTGGGCTACAGATGCGCCAACTGTGGCACGTACTCTTCCCCTAGAGACGGCTTCTGTCCGAAATGCTCCAGGACCAAGGCGGCGCAGGTCAAATCCACACCCAACAACCCGTTCGGGGACCTGTTGGGCGGGCTCGTCGAAGTCACGATGGGGCAGCTCGGAGGGAGGGATCGCGTCACCACGACCAGGAAACGCTTCGGCAAGGAAGAGGTCGTTGTCTTCGAACGCGCGGGGGAGATGATCAAGGTGCTCGACCAACCCGCACTCGAAAAGAGGCGCGAACTTGAGAGGGAGAGCCCAAAGAAGGTCATCGTCCCGATAGGGAGAAAGCCTTTCGTGCTCGCCACAGGCGCGAGTGAGGTCGAACTTCTGGGAGACGTCCGACACGACCCTTACGGAGGACATCCGCAGCTCGGCACGCAGCCTTATGATCGAGTGGTGGCGGGAGCGGTCCACAGCGCACATCAAGGAGTCCTGTTCGTGGACGAGCTACCGCACCTGGGCCATCTTCAGAGATTCATTCTGACGGCGATGCAGGAGAAGCGGTTCCCGATAGCCGGGAGGAACCCGCAGAGCGCTGGAGCCAGCGTGCGCGTGGACAGCGTGCCCTGCGATTTCATATTCGTGGGAGCGTGCAACATCCAGGACCTACCTCACATACTCTCGCCACTGAGGTCGAGGATAAACGGCGGAGGATACGAGGTGCTGGTGGAGACGGTCATGCCGGACACGGAACACAACCGTTTCAGGATCGCTCAGTTCGTCGCCCAGGAGATCGTGATGGACACGAGGATACCGCATATGACTCGCGCTGCCGTCCAGGAGATCATCGAAGAGGCGAAGAAGCGCGCGAAGGCCATCGACAACAAGGACAAATCGCTAACGCTGAGGCTCAGGGAGCTTGGCGGATTGGTGCGTGCCGCGGGCGACGTCGCTGTCGTGGAAGAGGCGAAGCTGATTGAGCCGAGGCACATCAAGGATGCTCTCAAGCGTGCCCGTCCCGTCGAGGAACAGATCAAGGAGCGATACGGGAGCTACATGGCCGGAGTGTCCACGGATGTGAGCACTTCCGAGAAGGAGTCATCTCCATACCATTATTGGAACTACCACGTCCACGACGACAAGAGAGGCTACAGCTGAGCGCGCAATCAATTCTGCAGGCTCTTCATCATCTTCCAGGCGTCCTCTCCGTTGCTGTAGAAGTTCTTGATCTCGCCGAAGATGGCGAAACCCTCGCGCTCGTAGAAGGCGATGGCACTCTTGTTGCTCTTCCTGACCTCGAGTACGACCGTATCGAACCCCTTGGCTCTGCAACTTGCATATAGATCGGCCATCAACACTTTTCCGAGAGACCGTCTCCTGCTCTCGGGAAGAACTGCGATCATCAACACCCTGGCGACCTTCTGCCCGGTCGGCACGGCAGCCACGAATCCAATTACCTTCCCATCGTCCGTAATGACCAAGAAACCCTCGCCCCAGAGATTGTGGACAGTCAGGTACAGGGAAGGCGGATAGTTCTCGCCCAAGGACTGGTTCACAACCTCAGCGATCTGAGGAATGTCCGTCGGCGAGAAGTGGCGCACGAGGGTCATGTGGACCCGTCAATCGGATATCCCATGATTAATCTTGCGCGCAAGGTGGACCCCCGCAAGGCTCCCAATAGCCGCAGCCGCTCCCAAGAGCCACCCGATGTGCTTCTCGAGGAATGACCCCGCTGGCTCGCTATAGGATGGAAGCACGGTGAAGGAGACTACGTCAGTATCGCGGTTGCCCCAAGGATCCTCGACCGTCAGCACCGCTCTGTGCTTGCCGGGCTTGAGCGCAATGAATTCCAGTCTTGGAGCTGATCCGTCGACGCTTCCATCCGAATACGCATCCCACGACCATGAGGCGATGACATGATCGTCCGTGGAGGAGCTTCCGTTCAGGACAACTCGGTCGCCCAAGCGCACTTCGAAGTCCTCCCCAGCATCGGCCACTGGCGGCGATTCGTCCCCCAGCCAATCGATAGAGAACGCATTCGAGAAGAAGGATGCGACCTCGAACGAATCAATGACGAGCGCAAGCTCTCGGTTCCTCGCGAACGAGGCGAAGACCCAGTTGTTACTGGATACCACGCTCAGTCTCTCGTCGATGACGAAACCCTTGTTGTGAAGCAGTCCTACCGGCCCTTCCAGATCCATCATGCGGAACTCGCTGGCCTCTCCCACAGACGCTGTCTCGGCGCGCAGGTACTCGCAAGTGGCGGTGTTCCGCTCCAGGTTGAACCAGCTGGAGTCGAACAAGATCCTCGTTGCAGAGCCGTTGCGGACTGACGCTGTGATAGCAGTGACAAGAGGGCTTGTGCACGTGTCGTTCGACCACCTCGTGGACCACACGAGATCGCTCTGGAACTGCTCACCAACCACGGATTTGGATTCGGATAGAAATCCACAGATGAACGGTTCGGAATCTGAGCAGTCAGGAGAGATGTGAACGGAGACCGTCGCGGGACTGCTGGACCGCAGGGGCTCTATCACCCTAGCGGATCGAATTGTTTCCTGAGGGGTTGGTAGTACGGCGGCTTCGTCGAACCTGGTATCCAGGCGCCATGCCCTGACATCCGGTCGGGTGATCCTTGAATCAGACTCGAAGAGCCGTACCAGATAATCGGCCAACTTCTGATTCGAGACGAGAGCACCCCAGCCTCTGTTCCCTCTCATCTGGTCTGTTGGGAATGCAGACTCGACGAAGTTTTCCGAGAGGACGACGACCTCCAGACTGTCGAAGATACCGTACTTAGCGTGCAAGTGGTAGACATGTTGGATGATGTCGTTGCTCGCGTTCCCCGATAGCACGCGCACGTCGGCTCCACTCCTCGTGAGCACAGAGAGGAACAGTATCTCGTCCTCGCTCAGACCTCCAGCAGGCGCACCATCCACAAGAAGCTGGACAATGACCCCCCGAGATAGTGCCTCGAGGAGCGAGACACATAGTTCTGCGGAGGACGCCTCGTATGCGCACAACCTCACGCTCTGCTGAGCTCTGCGGACACCATCCATCAGGACCGCGAGCGACGAATCAGGACTCGTGAATGCTGTCAGGTGCCCAGGTTCGACCTCTACCTGAAGTCCGGGCATATCCGTGTATCCGTACCTGAATTCGCGAAACGGAGTCCAGTCCGCGCATCTGTCAGTGTCGTGGTAGCCGAGTCCGTTTCGCACTCGCCTTAGCACCTCTCCCTGTTTCGGTGCCGGAATTGGATCCCCCAACCACAGCTGCGGAGTATCTCCTGGTCGTCCATAACATGCGGAGTCAACGACAGAGCCACCTGGTGCGACAAGAGATATCGCATCACCCAGGTCGCCTAATCTGAAAGTACCTGCGACCACGGAAGCGGGCCCGGCTTCATCATCAAGAGCAATTGCAGGGCGGTTGTCGAACACGGCAGAGAAGGATGTGGAGTTGAAGGACATTGAGATGCTCATGCCTGGCGACACCCAACAGTCACGCATGATGGCAACGGTCCCTTCCCCGTCAGTCACAGACCAATTCTTCAAGTTGCACAAGGCGGTTCCCGCATTGAACAGGGTTATGTACTCATCGTCACAGAGCCCGCGTGGATAGAACTCACGAATCAGCATCGCTGACGACGAATCTAAGAGACCAGTAACCGTATAATCTGACGAACCTCCAGGGTGACACGGCGCGAAGACCACGAGGGAAAAGAGCAAGGCCGATGACACCGCCGTGATCCGTACGCGCCGCATCGGGACTGAAGAAGAGAGGAAGACTGAAAACAGGCGCTGCTACACGTACGCTTCGCTCAGCGCTTCAATCCTGACACGAGATCGAGGAGAACCGCCTTCCGATCCTTCGCCTTCACGACGCCGCTGGCAAGAAGCACACCATCGGCTCCAAGTTCTAGTGCCTTAGCGACGTCCCTCCCGTTCTTGACTCCCGCCCCACAGAGCACACCTACATTCCTGGAGATCGCCTTGATTGACTCGACTGTGTCCGCCACGATCTTCGGGTTGGCCGTCGTGACCGAGATATCACCGCCAATCAGCTCGGGCGGTTCAATGGCGACGAAGTCGGGCTCCATCGCGGCACATGCCTTGCTCACAGCCAAGTTGTTCGTGCACACAATCGACAGAAGCCCGTTCGCCCTGGTCCGATCAATGATCTCGTGTATCTCAGATATCCGGAGGCGTCTCTCGGAATGGTTCACCAGCGTCCCGGCGGCGCCCGATGCCTTGGCGTTATCCACAGTCACATGTCCCGTCGTGCTCCCGGATGGCACGCCGTCCAGATGCTGGGCGAACACCGGTATCTTGACCTTGGAGGCGACGATCGCCAAGTCCATCAGGGGAGGAGCCACGACGATGGAGGCTCCCGTCTCGGCGGACACCTGCTCACACAGAGCAGCGATGGCCAGGGCACCCTGTCCGCTGGCTTCTGGATAAGTCTTGAAGTTGACCACGATGACCGGCTTGCGGACGCTCAGTGCACCCACCTCACTCAAGAGGCTGCATCCTGGGCTCGAGCTTCTTGAGTATCTCGGGCCTGGTGGTGTACTCGAGTTCTTCGGGGGACACGATGCCCGGCATGAACGGGCCGTGCCCGCGCATGTACATCGATATCCTCATGGCCTTATTCCGGACGGGGTCCCATTCCTTGCCCGCAAAGTAGTCAATCGGCTTGTGCTCCCCAGGTTTGGAGCCCGGTGGCTCCGCGGCCTGGATCTTGCCGTTGGTGATCTGAATGCCCAGTGAGCAGACCCTCGGTGGGCCATCGTAGTACGTCGGGTCGGACTGGTCGACACTGCAGGGGTACCATGCCCCGTAGTGTGAGCCTCTCATCCAACCAGCGACGAGCTGCGGGAACGCGAAGGGCTGTAGCACCTCGCCCACCGCAGGGAAGCCGGATTGGCATCGGACGAGCATGACCGGGTCGTCCTTTCCGACATACTTTCCGGCGAGGATGTTCAGCTTCTCCGTGGATATGACAGCGGCTATGCCCAGTGTGCGGTGCAGTACCCTCTTCACGGCGTACCTCGTCGTGTCGCCTATCAGAGCGAGTATGTCGTACAGCTCTGCGGGCGAGCTCATGAGGACCTTCTTATGATCCACGACATCGACTATCTCGAGGTCGTAACCCAAGTGGGCCCTCGGGTCGATGACGAGCCCCGTGGTCGTGAACGGGTCCATGAATATCTTGGCGACGGGTAGGGAATAGGCAGCCGGTCCGCACTTGTCCGCCATGAAGACCAGCATCGGCTCAGTGGGCCGCTCTTCGAACTCCATCTCAGCGGCGCCCGGGCCCTGCCCTCTTACGTTCCCAGAGAAGGCATCGGTAAGCAGATCTTGCCCGGCCGCGTACAGATGCATCTTCTTGGCCTCGTTCGCGGCGGCCATGAAAACGTTCCATGAGAGCCCGTGTATCTCCTTGTTGTTCTCTCCCTTCCTGTGGGTCATCAGAAGCTGCATGTCGTCGCCGCACCGGGTTACATAGTAGTCGTTCAGCAGACCGTCTCGAACGGCCTTCCCCAGGAGTTCGGAGGCGATCTCCATCATCCGAGGATGCGGGCGAGAATGGCCCGCGATCGATCCGACGTCGGCCTTTATCAGCGATACAGTAACCTTCTCCGGCATTTCAGCTTCCTCCAAGCAAATTCAGGCGCTCAGATACTCGGGTCCAGCGGATAAGAGGCTCAGCATATATTAACCGTTTCGAATCCATCAGCGCACTCGCGCCCGCTCGGCTCGGCAGGCATCATCGACCAGAGGGGGGATTCGCGAGGTGTGGAAAGGCTTAAACGCGCATAGAACTCTTCGACGCCTGCGAGTGAATAAGAGATGGGGTCCGTAGAGGAGCTCAGGCCGATTTTCTCGCCGAAATCCATCGCGGTCATCGGAGCTTCCAGAAGCCCCATGAAGATCGGCTACGAGATACTTCAGAACATCCTTGTCCAGGGCTACACCGGCAAGATCTACCCGATCAACCCTGAAGTGCCGGAGATCATGGGTCTCAAGGTCCAGCCCAGCGTGCTCGCGGTCAAGGACGATATCGACCTGGCGATCATCGCGGTCCCGGCCGAGGCCGTCCCCAAGGTCATGATGGAGTGCGCCAAGAAGAAAGTGAAGGGCGTCATTGTCATTTCCTCCGGGTTCGCGGAGACGGGCGAGAAAGGTAGATTGCTCGAGGAGGAGATACTCCAGATCGCCCGGAAGGGCAACATGCGGCTCATAGGTCCCAACACACTCGGGTACAAGGACCCGATAGACAACCTGGACGCCGCCTTCGTTTTCGGCATGCCACGGCCCGGGGAGATAGCGCTCATCAGCCAGAGCGGCGCACTATGCATTGGCATGGTCTACTACGCGAATGGTGAGTACATCGGGCTATCGAGGGTGATCAGCATCGGTAACAAGGCCGACGTCGATGACGCGGACCTGATTGACTACCTCGACCAGGACCCAGCGACGAAGGTCATCGCCATGTACATCGAGGGCATAAAGGACGGCAAGAAGTTCCTCGACGCTGCGCGCAGATGCCAGAAACCCATTGTGGTCATCAAGGCCGGAAGGACGCCTGCGGGCTCTGCCGCAGCATCTACTCATACGGGATCTCTCAGCGGTTCTGACATTGTCTACGACTCTGCCTTCAGACAGGTGCACATACAGAGGGCGTACGACGTCATAGAGCTTTTCGACTTTGCGCGGGCTCTTGCCTACCAGCCGCCTGCCTTAGGAGGAAGAGTCGGCATCATATCGAACGGTGGTGGTGCCGGGATCATGACAGCGGATTGGTGCGAATCCGTGGGCCTGAAGGTGCCCAACCTTACCAAGAAGACAATCGACGCGTTGCGGCCACACCTGCCGTCCATAACCTCTGCAAGGAACCCGCTGGACGTGACTGGAGACGCTAGATTCCACAGGTACCACGCAACTGGCAGCATCATGCTCTCAGACCCGAACATCGACTCTCTCATAATGGTCTGTGTTCACGCCGGGATCGCAAGGCCTCGGGAGTTTGTCGGAGCCGTGATCAAACTCGTCGGGGATAAGAGGAACCTCAAGAAACCTATCGTGGCCTGTTGGGTGGGCGGGCCGGAGATCGATGAGGTCGTGCAGGAGTTGAGGGTCAAGAACATACCAGTATACTCCTCGGCGTCGAGGGCAGCCAAGGCCGTGAAGTGCTTGTACGAGGAAGGGCATCGACTCGAACTGATTGGGAAGAAGAAGCAGGCCAGGGAGAACCATTCGTAGATGGAATTGGAGATGCCCACACAGGAGAAGCATGCTCTCCAAAGTATCAAATCCTGACTCGCTATCGCCCTCACATCATGCCTCCAAGGAAGGCAGTATTGGCCACCTCGGCAGCAGCTCTCTCGGCGGTCGCTTTATGGGGCCTCGCATTTCCCTTGATCCAGATCGGACTCGAGAGCTTCTCACCGATATTGCTCGGGTTCGTGAGGTTCGTTCTCGCCTCGGCGCTCATGCTCGTCGTGCTTCTATGGAAGTACAAAGCGAGTGATATTGTTCGCGTCTTCCGGAGCGAGTGGAAGCCTCTGCTCGCCCTCGGCCTGCTCTACGTCACGATACCCAATATTGCCCAGAACATCGGCCTGCAGTACGGCACCTCGTCGATAGCATCGGTCATTCAGTCCTCCGGCCCTGTGATGACGCTCCTGTTCGCGGTCATGCTGCTCAGCGAGAAGCTGACGAAGACGAAGGCAGTGGGCACCGCGGTCGCCATGTTCGGGACCCTGTTGCTGGTGGCGAGCGGGGGCATCTCGCTGGAGGATGAGGATTTTGTGGGCAACGTGTTCATACTCATATCGGCCGCGTCCTACGGCCTCGCCTGGGTGTCTGCGAAGCGGATGCTGGAGAGGAACCCGCCGCTCCTCATCATAGGACTCTCGCTCGCGTTCGGCACTGCGGTGCTGGCGCTAGCGGTCCCGTTCGACAGCGATTTGAGATTCGAGCTGGACTCCATGTCCGTGCTCAACATCCTGATTCTCGGATTCCTCTGCGGGGCCGTCTCATCCGTGCTATACCTGTCATCTCTCGAGCACGAGGAGGTCTCGAGGATGGCGTTCTTCATCTACCTCATGCCGGTGTTCGCCTCGTTCTTTGCTTGGCTGCTGAGGGACGAGGTGGTCGAGTCCTGGACCGCGCTGTGCGGTGTGATAATCGTTATCGGCATAGTCGTGGCGAACCGAAACGGTGCGCGAGCCTAGGGACGACTGCTTCCCTCAGGCGTACTGCGACGAATCCGCTTGCTCAGCGACATCAGAGGCCTCACTGGTCCCGGGTGGTATCTCGCCCGAGGTGACCCCGCGGTTGTAGAAAGTCCTGAACATGACCGGTGCCAGGATCGTCGATATGAATGCCATCAAGACCAGGACTGAGAACAGGTAGAGCTGATCAGGAGGGATGAGCCCGGACTCTACTGCGAGCCTAGCGAATACCAACTCGATCGCCCCTTTGCCCATCATCATCGAACCGATGGCCATAGACTCGTTGTTGCCCAGACCCGACATCCTTGCAGGGAGGTACGAGCCCGCGAGCTTTCCCAGGATGGCCACGGCGGTGACGACACCGAAAAACGGCAAGTGGTCCATTATCAACGAGAAATCGACTGTGAAACCGATGAAGACGAAGAATATGGGAGCTAGGAACCCGATCGTGACGCCAGAGAGTATGTCCTCGACGCGAGCCCAGACACGAAGGCCGGTTCCAGCCTCTCGTAGCAGCATCCCGGCGATGAAGGCTCCAATCACGCCAGGCAGGCCAGACCATTCGGCGAGAACCGCGAACAAGATAGCGATGACGACAGCAATCGCGAACGCAGCTTCTCCGGTCCGCATCCACTTCAGGAGCCTGTATATCCTGGGCACGACTACACGGCCGAACAGCATAGCAAGGGCGAAGAAGAACGCGAAGCTGACGGACAGGTAGAGCACGCGCTCCGTTGTCCTGGACCCCTCGGCACTGCCAAGTATCACTCCCAATGTGAAAAGCAGAAGCACATCCGTAATCAGCGCTGCACTGATTATCGTCGCGCTGGTGCGGGATTTGAGCACCTCCATGTCCTTCAGAACCCTTATTGTGACAGGCAGGGCCGTTACCGAGATCGCAACCGCGACGAAGGCGAGGGTCAACCCTTCTAGCTCGAACAGCACTCCAACAAGGAGCCCGAGCACGAGCGGGAGGACAAGTCCAGAGGCTGCGATCAGCCCGCCGAGAATCGATGAGGCCTTGATCAGCTTCGGGGAGAACTCGAGGCCGACGTATAGCATCAGAAACAGCATTCCGAGGTCGCCGAGATCCCGGATGAAGGTGTCGCTGTACATTCTGTCCAGGTCTTTGAAGACGAACCCCAGGATGAAGGGACCGAGAACGATTCCCGCGAGCAACTCGCCAACGATTGGCGGCTGATTTATGCGCGTGACGACCTCGCCGAATCCCTTCGCGAAGGCAATCATCAGGAGGACATAGACGAGGACGATGAGTTCCATCAGGACACCGGGACAGGCTTTTCGATGAGGATTACTTGCGAGGTCATTAACCTTACCAGAACCGCGGTGGCGAACGTGCTCCGAGAGAACAGTTAATATGCATAGCTAGGTTATGCCGAAGCGGTGGTACGCCCTTGCCCCAGTGGCAGCACATCACTTACTCGAACCAGATAACCACAGAACACTACGGGAAGCAGATCACCGTTGGCGGGTGGGTCCAGGACCTCAGGAACCTAGGCGGCATATCGTTCCTTCAACTGAGGGACAGAGAGGGAGTAATCCAGATAACCAGTCTAAAGAAGAAGAACAAAGAGCTCTTCGAACTCGTAGCATCGCTTCCCCGTGAGTCGGTCGTGCTCGTGACTGGCATGGTCAAGGAGAGCAAGGAGGCGAGGGCGGGATTCGAGATACTCCCGGACAGGATAGACGTGCTGAACAGGGCGGAGGCGCCTCTGCCTCTCGGTGTTGTCGACAAAGTCGGAGCGGACCTCGACACTCGCCTCAACAACAGGTTCATGGACCTGCGGAAGGAGGAGGTCCGGGCCGTCTTCCAGGTGGAGGCGAAGGCCGTCGAGGGAATCAGACAGTTCCTGTTGGGCAACGGATTTGTGGAAGTGCACACACCCAAGATCGTGGCCGCTGGTGCTGAAGGTGGGTCGACGCTCTTCCCCATCAAGTACTTCGACAGGAACGCGTACCTTGCCCAGAGTCCCCAACTGTACAAACAGAACCTCATGGCTACAGGGTTCGACCGGATATTCGAGGTCGCACACGCGTACCGGGCGGAGGCTTCTGACACCATCAGGCACATAGCCGAATTCATCTCGCTGGACGTGGAACTCGCTTTCATCGAATCCTCTGAGGACATAATGGCTGTCGCGGAAGGCATCGCAGTCGCAGGGATCGAACACGTGCGCGCGCACGCACAGAAAGAGCTCGAGATCCTCGGCGCGAAGCTCGAGAGCCCGTCAGCGCCGTTCCCACGCGTGAAGTACAAGGACGCGGTCGAAATCGTCAAAGGGCAAGGGATGAGGATCGAACATGGCGAAGATCTCGGCACGGAAGGGGAGAAGGCTCTCGGGGAGTACATGAAGCGGGAGAAACAGTGTGAACTTTATTTCATCACTGAGTTCCCTACATCTCTTAAGAGAGGCACTTTCTACGCCAAGAGATTCGACGACGACCCCGAGACGACAGGATACTTCGATCTCGACTACAGGGGACAGGAGATCGTGTCGGGCGGACAGCGCGAGCACAGGTACGCGGTCCTCACGGAGCAGATGAGGGAGAATAACCTGAACCTCGAGTCATTCGATTTCTACCTGAAGGGGTTCAGGTTCGGCATGCCCCCTCACGGCGGGTTCGGCTTCGGGGTCGAGCGGTATGTCCAGAAAATGCTGGGACTGTCCAACATAAGGGAGGCAGTGCTATACCCAAGAGACAGGGCAAGGCTCGTCCCGTAGCCAGCAAGCCCAAACGCATGCTCATCGAATTGCCGACCGCGGACGAGATCGACGCCCTCGCCATCACGACCCCGCGCTTCGAGGTCAGGAAGTTTGAGTTCGACCTCGGTGGGCAGGCCGCGGACCTGAAGTACTCGCCCTGCAAGGGCCAGATGGTATTGGTGATCGCGGGCAAGAACGGCATCGCCTTGACCAGGACGAGCAAGCAGGACAAGTGGCACCTGCCGAGCGGAAGGATCAGCACGATCGAGGACGCTGTGGCAGCGGCAAAGCGTATCGCGATGGAGCAGTGCGGTGTCATGGTCCGATGCCTCGATCTTGCGGGCATGTACGATGTCGTCTGGCACTACTCGGACATCACTATCAAGAGGCTGCACTTGGTGTACTCCGCCTTGACCGATGACGAGTGCTGCAAAGCGCAGGCGAGTCCAGGATATGCCGAAGCAGCGTTCTTCCGTGAGCTTCCGCAGGACCTGATGGAGGACGATCTCGCCGCCTCGGCGATCACCGACAGCAGCAACAAGTGATTTATCGCCCCTCGCCAATTACTGTCTCGAAGGCGATGGGACGCATTTTTGAGCGAGAGCTCAAGGGGATCCTCCGCGCGGACGAAGACATGCTGGTCCGCGTCACGAAGACCTGCGAAGACAACGAGAAGAAGGCCTACTACCGCATCCAGGAGAAACCTTTCATGGTAATCAGGGGCGCTGGCTCTCTGGGCGTCGACCTCGTGGCAATCAGATCGGACCTATCCCTTCCGATAGAGGTCAAGAGCTCCGTCAGCGACGTGCTTCGGTTCAGCAGGAACGAGAAGCTCGCGGTACAGGCGGCGGAGATGATGGATGACTGCAGGCGTGTCGGCCTCATGCCGATCTATGCTTTCAGGTACAAACGCCAAAGGGGCGACGCGTGGCGAATATTCACTCTTGATGTGGGCCCCATCAATGGCAGGCTCAGGGTAGTCTACAGCCGTCTTCCGAAAATCGCGCCGTCCAAGGAAGGGAATCTCATCATGCGCTGGCATGACGGAATGCCCCTAAACAAGTTCATAGACTACATCGTGACGATTTCCAGCTGACGCTATCAGAACAGAATAAAAAAAGAGAGAGGAGAGTGACTGACTCCTTACCTGTTGTGATGCCAAATAAAGCGGTCAGCTGTCAGAATCACGGATGACTATCAATCTTGATAAATTACCAGAACGGCTGCGTTTTTCAGGATAGGGAGAGTCCCTTGAAGTACGCGACCACCTTGTCGCTTCCGAGATAGAGCAGTATTATCACGTTCCCGACGATGGTCCAGAATGGTGAGTCGGGAGCCAGGGTAGGGGGCAGGAACAGCACCCCGAGGATGGCCCACAGTATGGCGATTTTGGCGACCGATCTCCCCCGCCTCCGAGAAGACTCGTATCCTTTCATGTAACCCCTGGCCAGCAGGAGGGCTGAGATGCCGATCACGAAGTATCCCAGACCGATTAGGAACACGATATTCCTCCAGGTCGAACCCTCGACCAGCGTGCTCGAAAACGACACTACAGCCAGGCCGACAATCACCATCTGGATCCCGACCCAGATCTCCCACATGGCAAGCAGTATGATGCCCCAAGGGCGTTCGGGCTTCTTGGTCCTGCTGGGTGCGGCCAATTGGGAGTCCTCCGACATGCTGTCATCGATTGCTGTCAGCACTCATAGGGTTCATCACGGGTCCTTGCGGACCTCAGCTGACCCTCTTCTCATCACGGGACACTGAATCGCGCTCCTCGTATTTTATGGAGGGCGTGGAGGGCTGTGGGGCACGGGTTAAATATCCGCGATTCGCTGAGCGCTTCCGTGGAGTACGAGCTTCTCAGCGAAAACATCCTCGTCTTCTTCGGTTTCGTCCTGCTCATCAGCCTATCTGGAGTGATGACCCCAGGGCCGGTTTTCGCTGCAGCAGTCGCTAAGGGGTACAAAGACAAGAACGCAGGCGTGAAGATCGCCTTGGGGCACGGAGTCATCGAGTTCCCTCTCATGGCCCTGATCGCTCTCGTGGGGATTGGCGCGAGTGAGTTCCTCGAGGATCCTTGGGTCGGCTTCGCAATCGGGGCAGTGGGCGGAACGCTGCTGCTATTCCTTGGGACGAGCATGATCAGGTCCAGGAAGAAGATAGCGCTCGATGCGGAGAAATCCATGCCGTACGGCGCGACCGTCGCTGGCGCACTGACGACTTCTGCGAACCCGTATTTCTTCGTGTGGTGGGCCACCGTGGGAGCGCTGCTGGTCTTCAACGCCCAGTGGTTCGGACCGGTCGTCGTTGTTGTGTTCGCAGTCGCCCACTGGGGGTGCGATCTGGCCTGGTATTCGTTCACATCGTACACAGTCTACAAGACGAAGCATTTGTGGACTCCGTTCGTACACGAGGTGGTCTTCGGGATATGCGGCCTGCTCATGGTCGTGTTCGGAGTCTATTTCATCATCGGGCCGACATACGGGCTGGCGACATAGTCTGAGAAGAACCTACTGGGACCTTCCCGCCTCGATCATTCGCTCGAGCGGCACCTTGGCGCGCCTGATGATGTCTGGAGGCAGCTCGATCTTGTACTGCATCTTGGAAAGGGCGTCTCTCACATCTTCAAGAGTGATCTCGCGCATGTTCGGGCAGGTCGCGTTCGGCGGAGCGTAGAGCAATTTGCCCGGAGCCTCCTTGCGCAGCCTGTGCAGCATGTTCTCTTCTGTGCCAATGATGAACTCCTTCTTCTTCGAGGCGACCACGTGCCTGATGATGCCCTCCGTGGAGTATGCGAAATCCGCGTAGTCGATGACATCCGGAGTGCACTCGGGGTGTACTAAGATCTCGGCATCTGGGTGCTTCCTCTTCAGCTCCTGCAGGTCCATCTTCGTTATGTTGACGTGGGTCGGACAGTAACCTGGCCAAAGGATAATCTCCTTGTCCTTCACGAACCGCTGGACATAGAGCCCGAGGTTCGTGTCCGGGATGAATATGATCTTCTTGTCAGGAAGGGATTGGACTATCTTGACCGCGTTCGCGGACGTGCAGCAAATGTCGGCCTCCGCCTTGACATCGGCCGTCGTGTTCACATACGCCACGACTGGTGCTCCTGGATGCTCTGCCTTCAGTTCGTTCAGGGACTTCACGTCGACCATCGCGGCCATGGGACACTGCGCTCTCCGATTCGGATGAAGGACTGTCTTCTCGGGGTTCAGTATCTTCGCCGATTCGGCCATGAAATCGACCCCGCAAAAGACGATGACCTTCGCGTCGGTCTTGGACGCCTGGACGGAGAGCCCATACGAGTCGCCAAGAAAATCGGCGATCTCCTGGACTTCCTGGCGCTGATAGTTGTGTCCAAGGATGACCGCGCGCCTCTGCTTCTTCAGCTCCGAAATCTCGTCTCGAAGGTCTGTCAAATTCTCTGGAGCGGGTTAGCATCGGGTTCTTATTAATCCTTTTTGACGGACGCTCGCACGAGAGCGGCGGCCAGGACTGGTAATCTGACCTATTTCGGCCTCGTGGGGCTGAGCATTGACAATCGGCCACTGGCCCTCTGAACCAAGGGTTTTAGCGTTTCTTTTTACTTTGGTTAAATTCAAATATCGTTCATCGGTTGGTATCTGAAGAGTTGTCAATGAAGCCAGTAATAGACAAGAGGCTCTGCAAGGGATGCAACGTCTGTGTGTACATCTGCCCGAAGAAATGCTACTCGCGAGGCGCTGACATATCGGAGATGGGCTACTACGCGGCGGTTGCCTCGGCCACGGAGAAATGCTACAACCACAAACGCGAGGGGAAGCTCATATGCGAGCTCTGCGTCCTTAGTTGTCCAGATCAGGCGATATCATGGCACCCGGAGACTGAGGAGGACCTGAAGAAATGAGGACCCCCAGAGGCGAGTACTTCCTCCAGGGCAACGAGGCCTGCGTCGAAGGGGCTATGAGCTCCGGTGTTCGATTCTTCGCTGGGTACCCCATCACTCCTTCAACTGAAATCGCCGAGGGGCTCGCGCAGCGGCTCAAGGGGACCAACGGAGTCTTTCTCCAGATGGAGGATGAGATCGCCTGCATTTCCGCGATCATTGGGGCCTCGTGGGGAGGCACGAAGTCGATGACCGCCACATCAGGACCGGGGTTCTCGCTCATGCAGGAGGCGATCGGATACGCCGCCATGTCTGAGACCCCGATCGTAATTGTCAATGTGATGAGGGGAGGGCCCTCGACCGGGCAGCCCACGAGGGCGTCCCAAGGGGACGTGATGCAGACCAAGTACGGCTCGCACGGAGACTATCAGGTCATCGCATTTGCGCCCGCATCCGTTCAGGAGATGTTCGACCTCACCATCGAGAGTTTCAACTACGCCGAGAAGTACAGGGTTCCGGCCTTCCTACTGTCTGATGCTGAGGTGGGACACATGCGTGGGCTTCTCTCTGTGCCGGAACAGCTCAAGATAGTCGACAGGAAAGAGAAAGGCCTCAAGCGCGCGGACGAGGCTTACGATGTGCCAGACGACCTCGTGCATCCTTTCCCGACCTTCGGGAAGGGCCACAAGGCGATGGTCACCGGGATGACACACGCAGAAGATTCCAGGATAGAACCTGAGGACGTGAAAACGCACCAGGAACTCGTGAAGAGGCTCTCGGAGAAGATCCTCAAGAACAGGAAGGACATCAACAAGTGGGAGCTCGTGTCCCCGGGCTCGAAGACCATGATCATCTCCTACGGCTCAGCCGCACTCGGCCCGAAGGAGGTCGCCGCCAAGGACGAACGCGTCGGCCTCCTCAGGCTCAAGAGCCTTTGGCCGCTTCCGGAGGAACCGATATACGAAGTCGCGAACCAGTGCGAACGGATTCTGGTTTGCGAGATGAACCTGGGCATGATGTATTGGCCCATCAAGAGGGTCGCCCTGGAAGCTGGGTGCAAGAAGGTCGAGCTGCTATCGAAGATAGGTGGCGAGCCGCCGACCCCGAGCGATGTCAGGCACAAGCTGAGGGGCATGGGGGCGATCTGATGGAGATCTTCGACTTCTACAGGAAGGACCGATGGCCGCACGTCTTCTGCCCCGGGTGTGGCAACGGGACCGTCATGAACTGCTTCTACAGAGCATTCAGCGAGCTGGACCTGCCCCTCGAAAGGACGGCCTTCGTCGGTGGCATCGGATGCTCCTCCAGGATACCGCTGTACATCAGCTCGGACGCGCTCCACACGACCCACGGAAGAGCAATTGCGTTCGCAACCGGACTCAGGCTCTCCAAGCCAGATCTCAAGGTCGTCGTGTTCACAGGCGACGGCGACCTCGGCGCAATCGGCGGGAACCATTTCATCAACGGTTGCCGGCGAAACGTCGACATGACGGTCATATGCATCAACAACAACATCTACGGCATGACCGGAGGCCAAGCATCGATCACGACCCCTCACGATTTCCTGTCGACAACCACACCCTTCGGGAACAAGGAGTATCCGTTCGATCTCGCTGAGCTGGCAGTCGCAGCCGGAGCCAACTATGTGGCACGGTGGACCACAAGGCACGTGCATGAGCTCACCAAGTCGATCAAGACCGCCCTCCAGAAGAAGGGGTTCGCGTTCGTCGAGGTCATCTCGCAGTGCCCGACCAACTTCGGCAGAAGGAACAAGATGGCGGATCCCACGCAGATGCTCGAGTGGTTCAAGGAGAGCTCCGTCAGGCGAGACAAGGTGAGGACCGCCGCCGTGGACCACTTCGACCTCAACATGGCAGGGCAGATAACCATCGGGGAGTTCGTGGACAGGAACAGGGAATGCTACGAGGAACTGATCGGAGTCGAGAAGCATGGATAGGCAGATCAGGTTCTCGGGTTTCGGCGGGCAAGGCGTCGTCCTCATGGGCATAATGCTCGCCAGGGCTGCTGCGCTCTACGACAAGCCCGTCGGTGAGGATGGCAAGGAGCACAGGAACTTCGCGATCCAGACGCAATCATACGGCCCCTCGGCAAGGGGCGGGCACTCAAAATGCGATGTCAAGATCTCGGACGAGGAGATGCTGTACCCGTTCGTCGAGATCCCGGACTACCTCGTGATAATGTCGCAACAGGCTTACGCGAAATACATCGGAGAGCGCAAGCCGGACACGAGGATCATTATCGACCCAGACCTGGTGCTGGACAGGCCGAAGGGAGATGTATACCTGGTCCCCGCAACCAAGGCGGCAGAGGAGATGGGCACACGGATCGTGGCCAACGTTGTGATGCTCGGGGCGTTCCGGCAGATATCTGGCATCGTCTCGAAGGAAGCGCTCGAGAAGGCGCTCCTCCAAACAGTTCCCAAACCAACTCACGACCTGAACAGGAACGCGCTCGTCCTCGGAGCAAAGCTGGGTACAGACGCCATGGAGCGCAGGAGCAAGGGTTAAGACCGACGAGAACGTTCGTCGGCTGGAGCGGAGAGCTTGATAATCGAATCCGTGTTGAAGGAAGGGAGGAAGTCGCTCGCGGAGAACGAAGTGAAGGAGTTACTCCGGGAAGCGGGCATCCCGACAACAGATTTCCAGGTCGTATCGCAGTTCGAGGAGCTCGACCTGAAGAAGCTCAAATCGCTAGTTGTGCTCAAGGTGTGCTCGCCCACCATCTTGCATAAGACCGATGTGGGAGGGGTCGTCCTCGACGTGCCGAAGGACCAGCTGGAACAAGAGTTCAGGAAGATGAAGGACAAGTTCCCCGACGACAAGATCCTGGTCGAATCCCACCAGGACAGAAGGGTCGAGGTCATCGTCGGGTTGATCAATGATCCCACATTCGGGCTGACGATAATGTTCGGCCTTGGCGGGATATACACAGAGGTCTACAAGGACGTCACATTCAGGATCGTGCCAATCAAGAAAGAAGATGCAGAGGAGATGCTTAAGGAGATCAAAGCGGCGCCGATATTGGAGGGGTTCAGGAGGATCAAGATAGACCGCGACGCGATCATCAACATTCTCCTGAAGGTGTCTGCTCTCGGCGAGAAGTACATGGACAGAATCGACCAGATGGACCTTAACCCGGTTTTCGTGAGGGAGAAGGGCGCCGCGGTCGTAGACGCGAAGCTGCTTTTGAGATGAGATGGCAGGGACAGAGACCGTGCGCTCGAGGTGTTGGTAACTGATCGCAAGAGGGGGTCGCAAATTCGTCGGCATGAGCGCGATCGCGTCGGCCGCCTCATTGCCATTCTTCGTGCCGCTATCGGCAGCGTTCATCTGCTTGACTGTCTTTTTCGCCGCGGTTTTCAGGGACCCGCCCCGCAAGATCGGCAGCGGCATCGTCTCCCCGGCAGACGGGACGGTCAGGGAGATCGACCCTGAGAAGGGCCTCGTGTCCATCTATCTGGCTCTGAGGAACGTCCATGTGACCCGAGCGCCATTCGACGCGACCATCGTGAAGGCGGTCCGAGTCAGAGGCAAGCACAAACCAGCGTTTTCGAAGTCAACTCCATCGAATGAGCGCGTGGAGATCGACCTCCGGACGACCATCGGTGACATGTCGATTGTGCAGATGACCGGGGCGATTGCGCGCAGAATCGTGCTCTACGTCAAAGAGGGGCAGCCTCTCGCGAAAGGGGAGAAACTGAGCCTGATAAGGTTCGGGTCGAGGGTGGACCTGCGCTTGCCTCCCGAGCAAGTCCAGATACTCGTCCAGAAGGGACAGAAGCTGTACGCTGGCAAGACCTGCATCGCGGAGGTAAGAGATGGCACCTTGGACTAAGGTCTCGCCAGCGGATCTCTTCACGATCGCGAACGGGGTGCTCGGGTTCGTCGCGATAACGTACATCCTGGACAGCAAGTTCCTTGCGGCGACCGGTCTGCTTCTGCTATCGATGGTCATGGACGGGCTTGACGGATACATCGCGCGCAAATTCGGGAGCAAGCACTCTCGTGGACAGGTGTTGGACTCGATATCCGATTCCATCTCGTTCGCCTTCGCCCCCGCCCTGCTGATCTACGCAGAGTTCCACAACCCGGACAGCTCTTTCGCGGAGAATGTGATATCGCAAATCTGCGCGATCTCGATACTCGCGACAGGGCTCTTCAGGCTTGCACGGTTCAGCGCAGGAGGGTACCAACTGTCCTACTTCGTGGGAATGCCCGCACCCGCAGCCGCGCTGGTCATCCTGTTGCTCTGTCTGTTGTTCGGCACGCAAGACGGCGCAGAGGGTCCATCGTACTACTTCACCTTCGGGGTCGTCTCCCCACTCGTGCTCGGCTTAGGATTCCTTGTCAGCTTTCTCATGGCCTCGGAGATAGCCTATCCCAAGCCTCATGGGAAGATGGCCCTCGCGACAGGCATCGGTCTGCTACTGGCCCTTCTGCCGTTCGTCGCTGGCCTCGCACTGCTCAGCAACCAATCCTTATATACAGCGTTCTCACGTACCGCCACGAGCATCGCGCTGGCGCTGGCTCTTGTCTACGTCTTCGGGGGACCTGTTTATGAGAAACTCAAGGGAAGCAGAAGCTGATAGTCACTTCTCTTGCTCCGATTCCGAGAGGGCGTCGTTCGAGGCAGGGATCAAGCTCGGAACGATATACCACCAGTTCGTAGGTGTGCCACTAAGCGCGGAGAACGTCGAGACCCTCGAAAGAGCCATCGAGGCGGGAAGTATGGTCCAGCCATTCGTCGAGAGTGTCAAGGTCCGAATTGACAGATCGCAGCTTAAGAAGAAGCGGGGACAGTACGACTACATCTCCCTCACCGGCGACATGCTCGACGTGACGATCTCTGTGAGGTACAAGACCGCGAGAGTCAGGGCCACAATGAGGCTGGACAAGAAGATGAACTATCCGCTCATGTTCATCGATAGGACCGAACAGGCATAGGAAGGATTCTTGGGGATGCTACGCTGGCCTACTGGATTTGAAGATATATGACACACATTATATATTTGATTGACCATACAGAAATCGTTTCTTTGGGAGCCTGATCACAATATGGGGAGAGGCATAAAGGTCGGCATCACGGGCCTTCCGGGTGCTGGAAAGACGCAGGCCCTCATCAAGGTCATTGAGATGCTTGAGGAGGAGAGCCTTGTCGTCGGCGGAATGGTCACCGAGCCGATCGTCGAGAGTGGCAAGAGGGTCGGGTTCTACGTAATGGACTGGAAGAGCAAGCGGAAGGCCATCTTCGCGCACATTGAGACCGAATCAAAGTTCTACGTCGGCAAGTATGGGGTCAACCTAGAGAGTTTGGATACGGTCGGTGTCGAGGCGCTCAACGACGCGACCAAGAACGCGGACGTCATAGTCATCGACGAGGTGGGCAAGATGGAGGTGGAGTCCGAGAAGTTCGTCAAAGCCGTCAAGGACGCCATGGAGGTCGACAAGCCCATCATACTCACGCTCCACAAGAAGTCCAGGAACCCGTTGCTCCAGGACATAAGGAGAAGGGATGATGTGAGGATCCTGGAGGTCACGCCCATCAACAGGAACCTCCTCCCGTACAAGATCATCAAACTGATGAAGGGCGAGTACGTTTGAACTCTCCCGGGCTCGCGACGGTGAGAGAGGGTGTCACGGACCTCCTCGTCCCCGAAGGATTCTCGAGGAAGGGCCCGGGAACCAAGACCGGAGAGGTGTTCTACAACAGGCAGATGGAATTCGGACGGGACATCTCCGTGATGTTCGGCCGGGCCACTCTGAAGGAGGGCCAGAGGATACTGGACGGGCTCGCCGCCTCTGGGGCGCGCGGCCTCAGGATGGCGAACGAGTGCGGCGTCCGAGCGGATTTCGAGTTGAACGACAGGGATCTCAGGGCCGCGGTCCTCATGAAGCAGAACGCCGAGATGAACAGCCTCGGCCATGTGAAAATCCATTGCAGGGACCTCAGGAGCCTGCTGGCCGAGGAGCAGTTCGATTACATCGACATCGATCCTTTTGGGACGCCGGTCGACTTCATCGATGCGGCGGTTCAGAGCTGCAAGAACAATGGCATCATCGCCATAACCGCAACCGACACCGCTCCCCTTTACGGCACCTACCCGAAGACTTGCTTCAGAAGGTACGGTTCACTCTCGAGCAGATCCCCATTCGCCCACGAGACCGGACTAAGGATACTGATCGGGTTCATCGTAAGGGAGGCAGCGAAGCACGATCGAGCGGTCGAGCCACTACTCTGCTTCCATGCAGATCACTACTTCAGGTGCCATGCGAGGATAAGGAATGGAGCGGCCAGGGCCGATGCGGCGATCAAGGGTTTGGGATACGTAGTCTATGACCGGAAGACCATGAAGAGACAGGTACTGGAGGACCTGCCCAAGAAGAACTACGCCGGCCCAATCTGGGCGCGTGCAATGTTCTCGCCAGAGATTGTGAAGAAGATGAAAGCGACGGGCGACTTGGGCACTTCCCCGAGATGTGCCAAGATGCTGGAAGCCTGGTCGGAAGAGATGGCGATGGGGCCAGGGTATTACGTGATGGACGACCTCGCACGCAAGACGAAGCTCGCGCCGCCCAAGCTCCAGGAATTCGTGGGTTTCCTGCGCGAGAGTGGGGCGCAGGCGTCGAGGACCCATTTCGATCCCAAGGGCATCAAGACAGACCTCGGCGCATCCGAGCTGCTGAAGCTCTACAAGAAACATTCGAAACGGACCTCCAGCAGGCGCAAATCGAATGTTTAAATACGAGACCCAGGCATGCGCGTACTGAGACGATGCCGTCGCTTGTGATAATCGGCTCTCAGTGGGGGGACGAAGGGAAAGGCAAGATCGTGGACTACCTCGCCAACGAAGCTCACGTCGTCGTGCGCTTCCAGGGAGGGAACAACGCTGGTCACAGCGTCAAGATAGGCGAGGAACTCTTTGCGCTCCACCACGTTCCCTCGGGGATCCTGAGGCCTGGCAAGCTCGCGGTCATCGGCAATGGGGTCGTCATAGACCCAAATGTGCTCATAGGTGAGCTGGACAGTCTCACGTCTAGGGGGATCAAGGTCTCGAACCTCCGGATCAGCGACCGCGCTCACGTGATAATGCCATATCATCGCATGCTCGACGGTGCAGAGGAGAAGATGAAGAAGGGTGCCAAGGTCGGGACGACTGGGCGAGGTATCGGTCCCTGCTATTCCGACAAGGTATCGCGGCTCGGAGTGCGGATGGGCGATCTATTAGACCCGCAGCTGCTCGCCGAGAAGCTCGACTTCCTCGTCCCGCTGAAGCAGAGGGTCTTTGACGCATACGGAGACCCGAACAAACTGGATCTCGAGGCGATCAAGACGGAGTATGCAGCCTACGGCATCAGGCTGAAAGCGTATGTCACGGACACAGGCGCCATCGTGGAGACCGCGCTTCACAAGAAAAAGAGAGTGCTCTTCGAAGGTGCCCAAGGCACGATTCTGGATATCGACCATGGCACCTATCCTTTCGTCACATCGTCGACGACGGTCGCGGGGAATGCGGCCTCAGGCTCCGGCATTTCGCCCCTTATGCTCGACGATGTCTACGGCGTGGTCAAGGCCTATACGACCAGAGTAGGCGAAGGGCCGTTCCCGACGGAGCTGCATGATTCAATGGGAAGCAAGATCGCCCAGAAAGGCGGGGAGTTCGGAACGACCACGGGCAGGGCCAGGCGCTGCGGTTGGTTGGACCTCGTGGTCACCAAATATGCCAATTCGCTCTCAGGGTTCACCGGGATAGCGATGACCAAGATAGACGTCCTCTCAGGGTTCGACGAGCTGAAGGTGTGCACGCACTACATGCTCGACGGGAAGAAAGTGACAAGGATCCCGGCAGACCTCAGACAGCTGGCGAGATGCGAGCCCAAGTATCAGACACTGCGCGGATGGGAGGACATCGATGAAAAGGAGATGACCAAGATCCTCAAGAAGGGCTACTCCGAGCTGCCTCGGAACATGAAGAGGTATGTGCAATTCGTCGAGAAACAGATCGGAGTGCGCGTGGTGCTCCTCGGGCTCGGACGACGCAGGAACGAGATCCTAGACCTGAGAAAGGGGAAATGGAAGTAGGAACGCACTGGTTTTTCAGCTGCCAGATCACTGATCTGGCATGCCAGTTTGCGCCCACCCATCAACATTAAATAAGCCTCCAATCATCCTTGCACAGATGCGCCGGCTAATCGTCACAGAGAAAAATCACGCCGCGCGGAGAATTGCCCTGATACTCTCCGACAACACTCACAAAACGCAGACGAACGGCGGCGTTCAAGTCCTTTCCTTCTCTCGTGGCAAGGACCAGTACTTCGTCATCGGCCTACGAGGGCACATCATTCTGCTTGATTATCCGGAGAGGTACAACAATTGGGACTCGGTCCCCCCGAAGGAGCTGGTCTATGCGAAACCGGAGAAGACTGTCGACCCTTCGGCCAAGAAGATAATGAACGCGCTGAAGGACCTCGCATCCGGCGCCGACGAGATAATCGTCGCGACGGACTACGACCGCGAAGGGGAGCTCATCGGCGCGGAGGCACTCGATCAAGCCGAGGCCAAGGGAACCATACGGAGGGCCAGATTCAGCGCTTTGACGAAGGGGGAGATCGAAAAGGCGTTCTCAGAGCTCACGGATCTCGACCGCAAGCTCGCCTCAGCCGCAGAGACCAGGCAGCTCATCGACCTCGCATGGGGGGCCTCCCTCACGAGGTTCATTTCGCTCGCGTCGGGACAGCTGGGCAAGGACTTCCTCTCTGTCGGAAGGGTCCAGAGCCCGACTCTCGCGCTCATCGTGGACAGAGAACGGGAGATCTCCGCCTTCAACCCTACACCCTACTGGCTGGTCAACGCGGACCTCCGGAAGGAGATGCAGTTCAAGGCGTCACACAAGAACGGCAAGTTCACCGACAAGAACCAAGCCCATGCCGCAGTCACGAAGGCGAAGACCGCGAAGACGGGCACAGTGAAGGAGTTCCAGGAATCCGAGAACGAAGAGTGGCCTCCGATACCGTTCAGCACAACCGCCTTCCTGATGGAAGCGAACAAGATCGGCCTCACTCCCGCTCAGGCGATGAAGATCGCCGAGGACCTTTACACCGATGGATACATCTCATACCCCAGGACGGACAACACGGTCTATCCTCCGTCTCTGAGCCTCCGGAACATACTGGAGAAGCTGAAGAAGTCAGAGTTCTCGAAAGAGGCGGAGGAGCTGCTTGAACAGGAGACCTTGCGGCCGTCCAGGGGAAAGAAGAGCACGACCGACCATCCGCCGATTTATCCAGTGGAAGCGGCGAAGAAGGGAGAACTGAAAGGACACTACTGGGACGTCTACGAGCTGGTCACTAGGCGGTTTCTCGCATCTGTCGCGCCATTGTGCAGGACGCTGATCACCAAGGTCGATGTGGACATCGGGGGAGAGCCGTTCATGAGCGAGGGCTACATCGTAACCTTCCCCGGGTGGCGCAAGTACTATCCATACTATAGATACACAGAGGTCAAGCTCCCGAAACTCGCCGCGGGCGATTCGGTCGAGGTCCTACGGGTCCATTCGACTGAGAAGAAGACGACGCCACCTGAGAGATACTCCCAGGGCTCGCTCGTGAAGAAGATGGAGGATGTGGGCCTGGGTACGAAGAGCACCCGACACGAGACGATCCAGAAGCTGTACGACCGCGGGTTCGTGAAAGGTGCCAGGATCCTGGAGCCGACCGAGAGCGGCGTCGCAGTCATCGGAGCCCTTGAGAGGCACGCAAACGACATCACGAGCGTCAAGATGACTTCCCACCTCGAGACCGACATGGACATGATTGCAGGCGGAGAGCTGGAGCAGGCCGAGGTCGTCGAGGAGAGCCAGGCGATGCTGGAAGACATCATGACGGTTCTGGAGAAGAACAAGAGACAGATCGGGGACGACATAAAGAGGGCCCTGAGAGAACAGCACACGCTCGGGCATTGCTCCAAGTGCGAGACCGGCCACCTCATACAGATCAGGATGAAGAATGGGAGCAGCTTCGCCGGATGCACGAACTACCCCGAATGCAGGAACACTTACCCGTTGCCCCATGGCATGCTCATCCTCGCCACCGACGACAAGTGCGAAGTCTGCGGGGGACCCAAGGTGAAGACGATCGCGAAGGGACAGGCACCGATCGTGGTCTGCATCGACCCTGCATGCGCGGGAGCCAAGAAGGAGAGGTACATTGGGAAGTGCCCGCAGTGCGGCGGAGACATAAAGAGCATCCAGTCGAAGAGAGGCAAGAGGTTCGCGGGATGCTCGAACTATCCGAAGTGCAAGGCGATATATCCGCTCCCGCAACAGGGGAAGATCATCGCGACTGGCCAGTCCTGCGACGCGTGCAATTCGCCAATTGTTCAGGTAATGATGTCGAACAAGGGCAGGTGGTCGCTCTGCCTGAACATGAATTGCCCAAAGAAGTCGCAGAAGCAGGGCGCCAGAGAAGACACCGTTGTTGAGAAAGGAGAGAAGCCTCAGAAGGAATGAACCGGCCGGCCCAAGTCGGCTATGGTGGAGGCGGTTCTTCCTCTGCAGGCGGCTCGGGAGTGACCGGCTCCTCGACTGGTTCCTCCTCGGACTTGCGGACTTCCTTGACCGGGGGGATGCCCAGTTTCTTCTCGATTGCCCCGAGCCGCTTCATGACGTCCAAGAGGCTGTACCTGTGTTCGGAGAAACTCAGTGCGATCGTGAGCACCGCGTCTACGAACAGCCACGCGACCAGTATCCACAGGAGTATCGTGAGCAACGTCCACGTCCCCTCAAAGACGACTTCGAGACTGGACTCTATCGCGGTCTTGAGGTCGTCGACGAGCCGGTCCGCGTAGATCAGGATCACGATACCGATGATAATCAGGAAGACTGCCTTGACCCACCGAGCTGCCATCTGAGGAGTTACTTTCAGCATCCCACCTGGCTCCAATATTGTCTGGTGGATATTTACAGATTGCCGTGTCCAGGGAGTCCGGCTATGCCAGCAGGAGGTGCCTCACCGCAGGGCCGTAGTCAAAGGACCTCAGCTCGGTGCACCGATCGAGAGGGAACAGGGTGATCTCGGGCTTCTCGTCGAACGCCTTGACCTTGTGGTACCATGCGAGTACGCTCTCCAACTTCTCGGCGTACTCAGAGTATCTCGCCAATATGTAGTTCGCCGCGGCCTCGTCCGCCTTCGAAAGCGTCAAGAAGGAAAGGTCGAGACACTCCGCGGGCTGGGTCTTCAGCCTCTTCTCCCATGGTATCTCCATGTTGAACTTAGGATGCGCCACAGCGCCTATCTCGAACCCCCACTTGTAGAGCCTGGGAATGCAGACTGTGGTCAGCACGCCGTTCTCGGCGAGCTTGTTCCGAATCCTCGTGACCGCCTGCCTCGACAGACCGACTTTCGCAGATATCTCCCGGTCCGAGAACCTCGGGTGTTCCACGAGCGCCACCAGCGTCATGCGCTCGGTCTCGCTGAGATTCGGGCTCTCGATCTCCGCGGACGTCGGCGGGACCGACTTCGGGGCCGGAACGTCCAGCTTGAAGTGATCATGCACGATGGAAGCGAAATTCGGAACTTGTGTGCACTTAGAGAGCGCATAAGGGAAGAACGCGCTAGTCATCTTCGCCTTTGAGGAGCGTCTTGAGCCCGTGAAGAACGAGTTGTGGCTCTGAGTGAATCCGTCGAACTCCGTCGCATTCTTCAGGGCCGTGTAGAGCACGACCGAAGTCCCCCCTATCATGCCGTGGTATATCTGGGGGCTCTTCGAGGCGAACTCGATGTAATGGTTGACCCTCGTGTCGGCCCTCTCGGACGGTTCGGTTGTTCCGATGTGAAAACCGAGAATTTCGCACCCGAGCTTGCTGAAGGCTGGCACATTCGCGTACGTGATTGCACCCGCGTCGAGGAGCCGCCTCCGGATAGACGCTACAGTCCCCTTCTTCAGATTGAAGATGTCGGCGATCTCAGCGTCAGTCCTAGTCGCATTCTCGACGAGGCCGATAATCACCTGCATCTCGGATTCGAGGAACTTCCACATCGAGGGGTAATTTGGCGAAAATCAAATAAAATTATCCCTTACGCAATAATGCTTGTGAATCCGGCAATATGATAGCGTCATTCTATCGAGAATGCCAATCCCGACAAAAAGGGTTATTATCCGGCCAGGGAGTTACGGGATGCCATTTTGGCAGACACGCTCTTTTGAAGGAAGAGGAGAGGTGTGACCAAAGGGTGATGCCCAACTGCGGTGGAGTCCCCTCCACCCCTTTTTTCTATTCCACGCTGAGCTCACCCTATAACATCGAACTAAACCGCACCAAAGAACAAGCGTCATGACTAGGACTAGGCCTTCTTCGTCTCGCGTGTTTTGATACGGAGGCCCTTGTAGCCGCACTTTCTGCACCGAGTCGCCCGGATAGCGTTCCGCGCGTTGCAGTTCATACAAATCTTCTTGACGAGATTCCTGGCCTCGGCCTCCGGAAACCTAGCCATGTATGGTCCTCTGGCGCCTCAAAGAGGCTTGCCATATATAACTGTTGTGCAACGGTACGTCGAACAATTATCAGCGACTTCAGCGAAGCTGGCATCACTTGAGTTTCTTCCCTTCATGCGCGAAATGCGCCAGGAGCGCCTCGAGCTGGATGCGCTCGCTCGCACCTGAGACCATTCTGAACTCCACTTCACCCACGCGGTCCACGAGCCGCACCTTCGAGTCCTCTCCCACGGGGAGGTCGAACACCGCCCTGTGGATGCCTGACACGATGTCCTCCCCTGAGAGGCCGTGACGAGCGATGAGATCGTCCAGCTTGGATCTGGCAGCGGTGAAGTTTCCGTTCAGTGCGGTTGTGAGAAGATCCTGTATTTCGGAGGGACGGATGTTATCAGTGGATTCGAACACAGTGTCCTGGTCCACCTTCCTGCCAAGCGAGGACGCCACCTGCATTATGTTCGTAGCCTTCCTGAGGTCACCGCCCGCGAGTTCGCATATTGCGTCGAAGCCTTCCTCGGTGACGTCGATGTGCTCTCCAGCTGCTATCCTCTTGAGGTATGACTTGACCTCCGGCTCTCCGAGCGGCCTGAACCTGAACACTGCACAACGCGATTGTATCGGCTCGATTATCTTCGATGAGTAGTTGCACGAGAGTATGAATCTGCATGTCTGGGTGTAGCGCTCCATGGTCCTTCTCAGGGCGGCCTGCGCATCAGAAGTCAACGAATCCGCCTCGTCGAGGAAGATGATCTTGAAATCCGAGACCCCAAACGAGGCGGCCCTAGCGAAGTCCTTGATCTTGCCCCGGACGATGTCAATCCCCCTCTCGTCGGATGCGTTCAGCTCGATGAGGTTATCCCGCCACCCTTCGCCGTACAGTCCACGGGCGAGGGCTATCGCGCAGGTTGTCTTTCCCGATCCTGCGGGGCCTGCGAAAAGCATGTGGGGCATGCTCCTGGTTTTCGCATATGCAGAGAGGCGCTCCACTATGCTTCTCTGCCCAATCACGTCGGACAGTCGCCGCGGCCTGTATTTCTCGACCCAGACGTCCTGCATGTGGCCCCTGATTTCTCGAATGCGATATCCATACAAATAGGTATCTAGGTGTAACCAATGCGCCCCGGTTCTCGGTCATTCAGGGAAGGGGTCATGCCCGCCCGGAAAGACCATAAGGAGTGGAATACAATGCGATTCACGGAGGGAATAGGATCGTGCCGAGCATCGGCGTAATCTTCGCTCTGGCCTTACGAGCGCGAAAACAACTCCAAGGAGTTTGATCGGTGGTGAAATGCAAGAACTGCGGCTCGGAGAACCCCGACTACTCCGTCTATTGCGGAAGATGTGCGGCTGAGTTGAAAGGTGACCCTGCGGAGAGTGCGAAAGAGCATCGGCCTCAAGGGTCAGGATCTGTGACCAGCATAGAGAGCATATTGAGTCGCAATCTCCTCAGAATCGAAGAGAACTTGGCTAAGAAGCGTGGCGGAGCGCTGGGCAGACTCAAGAAGGCCCTCTCTCGTTCCAACTCCATTGTGTTCAGGAGCGAAAGAGAGACAGTGACGCTGAGCATCGACAAAGAAGGTCAAGTGAAAGTGATCAGAGGCCTTTCTACTGGTGCGGCCCTCGAACTCGAGGGGCGCCACGATTCCTTTCTGACTATGTTTCAAGACGAACGCAAAGTCCGCACCATTCCTAGCTCCATCAGCGTTCGTCTTGGCAAGAGGGAGCCGACCGATGAGTTGTCGCAACGCATCATCAGGGAAATCGTCGAGGAAATGCTCTACAGACTATTCCAGTGACAGAGTTCTTGAATGATCATGACCACGGCGAAGGAAGAGCACCAAGCGACTTCGCCTGTGCTTCTCGTCCTTCCAAGGTGAGCCTTGTCTCGGGTCGCAAACTAGTCGTCACGACTCGTCCGCTCCAACAGTCGCTCGCACAACACCAGTATGTCTTTGTTGAAGAGCGGTTCTCGGTAAACCAATAAATATCCCATCCCGGCATCATCCGCTCGTGACCAGCTGCGACAAGTGCAGGGGCAGGGCCATAGTGCACATCAGGTACAGCGGGGCGCACCTCTGCAAATCCCACTTCTGTGACTTCGTCGAGAAGCGCGTCCGGCATGAGCTGAGGAAGCAGATCGAGCTGAAGGGCGGGGAGAGGATCGCTATCGCGGTCTCTGGTGGGAAGGACAGCACCGTCGCGCAGCATCTGGTCCACAAGATACTTGGGCCGAGGAAGAGCATGGGCCTCTGCGCCATCACTGTTGATGAAGGGATTTCTGGCTACAGAGAGTCGAGCATTCCCGTTGTCGCACGCAACAGCAGGAGACTTGGTATGGACCACATAGTCGTCTCGTTCGCCGAACTGCATGGAATTACAATGGACGAGATCGCGGGGGCCGAGCGCGGCCTCGCCACGTGCAGCTTCTGCGGTGTGTTGAGGAGAGGAGCAATGAATCGAGCTGCACGGGAATGGAAGGCCACCCATCTAGCGACTGGACTGAACCTCGACGACACATGCCAATCCATTCTGATGAGCTTCGCGAGAGGAGAAGTAGAGCGCCTGGCGAGGCTCGGGCCTCACCGGAAGGTGCAGAAGGGACTCGTTCCTCGAATACAACCGCTGAGATTGATCCCCGAATCCGAGACAGCTCTGTACGCAATCGCCAACGAACTGGAGTACCATGACCTCGAGTGCCCTTATGCGCCCGAGGCTCTCAGGAACCAGTACAGGACCGTGATAGCGCAGCTGGAGGACAAATCCCCTGGTACCAGACACTCCATTCTGAAGAGCTACGACGCACTGCTCCCCGCGCTCGAGAAGACTTTTGCCCCATCGCGGCTTCGAGTGTGCACGTGCGGGGAACCGAGCACGTCTGACAAGTGCAAGGCTTGCGAACTCGTCGAGAATCTCAAGCGCAAGTGACTCAACGATATGTCCCGTGCTCGAACCACGCTCCGCAGCTCTTGCAGACCGTCTCCTTCTGCGCCGCCTTCGCGCCGCAGACGGGACATGTCTTGATTGCAAGCGTCCTCTCATGATGATGAGACTGCTTGTCAGCGTGTTCTTCGGGAGCGTAGCCGATCGAATCGTCCGCCGTGACCTGGAAGGCCACCTTGGACATCCTCGAGAGCGATGGCCCCGAGGCCTTCTGCTTCGCAACCAGCTTCTTTCGCGCGGCCTCCTGCTCCCGCGCAGCTCTCACCTCGGCCTTCTGCTGTCGTTCCTTCTCCTCGAGGTAGGACTTGTGTGTCGAGTACGTGGACACCACGAGGAGCCCTTTCAACGAGATGCCAAACAGCATGATCAGGACTATCTTGCTCATGTCGAAGCGCACAAAGTACGGTCCGTATTCGAAGGTGGCCACACCTCCGCCGAGAATCACGAACAACCAGAGGCAGATGAAGGCCAGAGCGGACAGGCCGAACAGCATCCGCTTGAATGTCCCTGGCTTGTTCGCGGTCTCCAGTGTGCTCGCAGCGGTTATCATGCCACCGAAGAAGAGAATGTACTGCACTATGTTGGGCATGAAAGCGGTGGACAGGTCAGGATAGTTCGTGTTGATCAGGTCGACGAGTACGATGGGAACGACGATGAATCTGATCGTCTCAGTGAATGCCGTCCAGACGGAATCCGACAGCCTGCTGCGCGTCCTCACGGGATCACCCCAGACAGGGAAGGCGCAACAAAGGTCCTGGTGAAAGTGAAGCCGGCCACAGTCAGCTCGAGCACGACATGGTATTCGCTGTGTATCTCAGGGAGAACGTCTAACTGGACCGTGTCCGAGTAGTTGCTGCCGAGTTGGATTGCCGTCGTAGTCTCCCCGAGCAATGCCCCGTCTCCATAGTACGAAATCGTCACGGCCGCGTTAGGCAACCCTGCCAGCTTGCTGGAAGTGTGGAGCCAATAGTCAATCGTGACCTCTATGGGGTCGCCCAGAGGAGGAGGCGTCGATGGGTAGGAGATATCGGAGATCCCGTAGTCCCTGATCAGCGCGAGCCATGGGACCTGGACCTCGTAGCTCGCCTCGAAGACTACTAGCTCCATCGTGTATAGGCACGAGACCTCCACGTGGAATCGAAGCAGGTCGTCGTGGAACACCATCCACTGAATCCCCTGGTTGAACAGAGTCATCAGGTCGAACTGGAAATCGATCATAGAGGGCGTGACCTGTCCGGCAGGGATATCTCCTATCGAGATATCGTCCTCAGCCAAGGAGTACAGAGAATCGTTCGTGACGGAGTATGAGACCGTCAAGTCCTTGACGTCGTAGAAACCGTGGTTGTCGATGGAGAAAGGAGCGGTCACGTGAACCACTCCGTTTACTACCTCCCAGTCCACCTCATCCGTCGACGGCAGATCCACCTTGAACTGACCGCTCGGGAACGGCCAGACGCTCGTGAATGCCAGTGCGACAATTGCCAGATTGACAACACCAATGGCCAGCTGAAGGAATCTCGTGCGGGCAACCATTCGGGTCTACAGATAGCTAATCAGGCTGTGCCATAATAAACCTAGAGCTGAGACTATCATCAAAGACTGCCGTCGTAAGTTGGGTAATCGTAAGCTTCCTCTCCTTCGAAGAAGCAATAATGGACCTTCGTGAAGTCGCGCTTCAGTTTGACGACGTCTGGCAAGACGTGCTCCGCAGGCTCCCCCTTGACTGCGACGCGCGCGATCAGTTCCGCCACCTCGGTCATGTGATTCTCTTTCATGCCCAGTCTCGTGAGTTCCTGGGAACCGATCCTTATCCCGGAAGGCTTCACGGGGTCCGAGTCCCAAGGAAGGAGGTTCTTGTTGAGTATGATGTTCGCAGCTTCGAGGGATTTCGCGACCTTCGCGCCCCCGTGGTACCTCTCGACGTCTACAACGATAGTGTGGGATTCTGTGAAGCCCAGGTGCTCGCAGAGGACATCCATCCCGCGCTCGAACAGACTCTGGCCAAGTGCCTTCGCGTTGCGAACGGTCTGGTCCGCGTACGCCGCACCGTATTCCTTGGTCTCTGCAAGCGTGACCGCGAGCGCCGCGACGGAATGGAGATGGTGGTTGCTCGTGACGCCCGGGAATACCCCTCGCCTGAGAGCGGTCTCGAGTCCCTCCCTCGGGAGGTCGGATATGATCATCCCGTGCTGTGGCCCTGGCAGGGTCTTGTGCGTACTGCCCGAGACGACGTCGATCCCCTGGCGCAACGGATCCTGGAACCTCTTGCCTGCGATCAATCCAAGAACATGAGCGCCGTCGTACCATGTCGCGCATCCAACCTCCGAGAACACCTCCCGGAGCTCGTCTAGCGGGGTGGGGAAGAGATACACCGATTGGCCGAACAGAGCGACCTTGGGCTTAACCTCCCTTAGGAGCCTCTTTGCTCCCTCTACGTCGATGTTCATGTTCTTCTCGTCAAACGGGTAGTTGTAGGTCTTGATCCCGCGAAGGCCAGCTGCCCCTATCTTCGCGTGGGAGATGTGACCGCCATCGGAGGTTGCGACCGTCGTCATCTTGTCCCTGGTCTTCGTCAAGGCGGACAGAACGGCGAGGTTGCACACAGTGCCCGAGGTTGAACGCACATCCGCGAACTTGCATGAGAACACATCGCGCGCCAGCTCCTCGCAGAGCGTCTCGATCTGGTCCACGAAAATGTTGCCCTGGTAGTATCGCTTGAACGGCAGACCCTCGGCGTACCGGTTGTGGAGGTCTGAGTTCATTACTTCCCTGGCCGCTGGGCTCATCACGTTCTCAGAAGCAATCAGAGGGATCGAGTCCTTGAACCACGCATTGTGCTTGCGCGTTAGATCCCTCACTGACTGCGCGGATTCTTTCGGCGAAGGCACGACTCTGGGGAAAGAATCGGAGATTAAAAACATATGCACAAAAGACCGCGGGATGTTGCAGAACGTCCGCGACAGAACCTGAGCACAGAGCTCTCTCTCGCAGTCCGAGACGACTCGCATCTGCTTCGATCAAGACATAGTTCCACAGGTTGCAGTGGAAACGCAGGTCGATAGCCTGCGGCATAGCTATTTATAGAATGTATGACATTTTGTCATACAAGGCACCGCGATCACAATGACCTACAAGAGCGCAAGGCTGAACATCAGATTGCCCGAAGAGGACCTTCAGGAACTAGAAGGGATTCGCGAGCGCACAGGCCTCCAAACTGTCTCCGATGTTGTCAGGCAGGCCATAGAGTCATTCCTGCATGACGAGGTCGCTACCTGGAATGCCGAGAAGATCAGCGCCATCGTACCCGCTGCTCTGATGGAAGATGTTGAGATGTTCGTCGGGAGCGGCGACGCTGCAGATGTATCCCAGGCCGTGACGCTTGCGCTGACGGGATGGGTCGAGGACAGGAAGCGCTACTACATGGAAGGCAGAGAGGCGCTTCGCCAGAAGGTATCACAGGCGATCGACGAGCGCGATGCGAGAAAAGGGATGGCTCGGACCGCGTCTCGAATGAGAGTCCAGTAGATTCACATCAATGCGGGGACGGATGCCTTAGCAACGACGCAGCCGCGGACGCTCTCGCGCCCGCAACATTACGAACGAAGGGAAGGAAGGGCTATCACGCAGCCCAGATGGGATGGGAAACCTCAGAGAGGGCATAGGCCCTCTCAATGCACTTTTTTCAAAGAACCGTATATGCTCTTGCACGTGCTGACTTCGAAGCACACGCTACTTTTTCGACAGCATCTCCTTGAGCTCGTCAATCGGTTCGGTGCTCGATGGGTCTTCCTGCCTCAAGAAGGCCAGATAGACGCTCATGTAGTCGCCTATCATTATGAGGGAGAACATCTTCGCCATCGGGCTTTGTCCCAAGGCGGAGACGGAATACACGTGTGTAACCCGTGCTAGCATGTCCTTTGTCGCGGCGATACGCTTCTTCATGTACCTGTTCTTGGTGTCATGCTCCAGGAAGACAGGGGCGAAGTTCTTGCTTCTGGCGTCCTTCATCCAACCAACGATCTCGTTGTGGTCCATCTCCGGCAGCTCGGAACTATGAGCGATGACCTTTGCGTTCTCGCTGAGCTGGTTTGCCCAACGCTTCGCCACCGGTCTGGATATGTCATGACCGATGACGACTGGCACGCACGAGAGCAACTCGTGCGCCAGCATCTTCGCCGGATTGTCCGAAGTCGAGACGGACTGCCTGCAGTAGGAAGCGGTCCGGTCCATCATCTTCGTGGACTCCTCCAGTTGTTTGTCGATGGATACTACCCCGGATCGCTCGAGAACGCCGAGCATGGCCCCGAACATGTAGCCGAGAGTCGCCCTCGGGACCATTCCAGAGGGGATCTTCGCACAAGGAACGTCCACTGACTCGCTCATCTTTGTCAGCCTGCCCCCCGATGCGATGGATACTATCTTGGAGCGCCTCTTCCTTGCCTCCTCGAACATGCTCAGGCTCTCCTCCGTGTTTCCGGAGTAGCTGGCGACCATCACCAGCGATTCCCTGCTGACCGATGCGGGGAGAGAGTATGAGCTACACACGATACACGGGACTTCCGTTTCTGTCGCCAACCACTCCTCGAGGAGGTGGCCGCCGATCGCGGAGCCGCCCATACCGCAGACCACGATGTCCTTGGGGACGAATTTCGGAAGCCCCGCCAATCGCCCTCTCCGAAGACCATCAGAGAGATGCTCGGGAAGCTTCTCTATCGTGCCCAGCATATTCTTCTGGTCCAGAGGCTCGATTCGCGCTTTCGAATCCAACATACCACACTCGCATTGGCTTGTTACTATAAATCCGTACTCGGCAGCCTTGCAGTCGGCTGAGGAAATGCTCTAATATGAACCGGTGATTGCCCCTTCCATAACTCCGTTAAAGGAGAGAGCTCAGTTTGGGAGGCGAGCAAGTGGCGAAAAGCGAGTCATCTGTCAAAGTCGGATCGGTTTCAAGCGACGGGGCCATCGTGGCCCAGGGAGTCGTCAAGACCTATGACACGGGCAAGGTCAAAGTCGAGGCGCTTCGAGGCGTGAACCTCACTGTGAACAAGGGAGAGATGGTCGCGGTGATGGGCCCCTCCGGTTGCGGAAAGACCACGCTTCTGAACTGCATGTCAGGGCTCGACGACCTGAGCGGGGGAGAGGTCCTCATCAACGGCAAGCCTCTGTCCCAGATGAAGGATCGTGAGAGAACACGATACAGAGCAGAGAAGATAGGATTCATCTTCCAGTCGTACAACCTGCTCCCAGTACTATCATCGGCTGAGAACGTCGAGCTGCCGCTGCTCCTAGGCGGGAAGACCCCCAAGGAGGCGAGGAAGCTCGCCCTCGAGGCCCTGAAGGCGGTAGGCCTCGAGGAATGGAGCACGCACAAGCCTTCGGAGCTGTCTGGAGGTCAGCAGCAGAGGGTGACCATCGCGAGGTCACTGGTCAACCGACCGGAGATAGTGTTCGGAGACGAACCCACCGGCAACCTGGACAGCGAATCATCCAAAGAGATAATGACGCTTCTCCGCAAACTTAACAAAGAGAACAAGCAGACATTCATCATCGTCACACACGACTACAACATTGGACGGTTGGCGGATAAGATCATCATGATGAGAGACGGGCTCATAGAGAAGGAGTTCGCCTGCTCGCCGTACTGAGGTCATCGTCATGAACGGACTTCAGCAACTCGCAATCCTGGTGGCGATTGTCCTAATCGTGGTCGGGATACTGGCACTTCGCCGACGTGTGTTCGCCCGTATGGCCATGAGGAGCATCTCGAGGAGGAAGAAGTACTCGGTCATTGTGATATGCGGCCTGCTAATCGCCACTGCGATGATATCCGGGTCCCTTGTGGCCGGTGACACCCTGGACTACATCATAGCCAGAGAGGTCATGACGCAGACGGGGGATGTGGACATCGTAGTCAGCGCCCTCGACGAGTCGGGAGAAGGAACGTACTTCAACTACACCATCGTCTCAGGCATCGCCACTAATGTCACCGCCGGCAATCTCCCGCACATCGACGGGGTCTCGGGCGCGCTGAGGGGATATCTTGCGGTCAAGAACCTCAGAACTGGCCTGGCCTTCTCCCAGGGAGGATTGTTCGGATTCGAAGTAGAGGCCACGGTCAACCCGTTGCTAGACGCTGATGGAGTACCCGCGGGAATCGAAGATGTCAGCGGTGGGAAGGCTGTTGTCAACTCCAGACTCGCAGAGGAGGTGGACGCGCAGTCGGGAGACACGCTGGCGGGAATCACCGACGACGGCCTGCCCGTGGTGTTCACCGTATCCTGGATCGCGAAGGACACTGGTCTAGCCAACTGGGGTGGCTCGGCGTATGCATTCGTCGACCTCGCCTACGCGCAGTCGATCATCGGGATTCCAGGCGTGGTCAACAGGATCGATGTCTCCTGTGAAGGCTCGAAGTCCTCAGGATACAAGGTCACGGATCAAGCACTCGAGGAGCTCGAATCGCAGCTGCCGGACGACATCGATTTCGAATTCGACGCAGTCAAAGCAGACGGGCTCGAGAATGCGAAGGCGGTCTCGGATACCATGTCCGAGCTGCTCGTCCTAATGAGCTCGTTCGCAATCATTGCTGGTGTGGCGCTCATTGTCAACATCTTCGTTATGCTCGCGGAGGAGAGGAAGAACGAGATGGGGATTTCCAGAGCCATCGGCATGCAGAGGGGAGATCTCACCCAGACTTTCATGTTCGAGGGCATGGTCTATGCGCTCGCTGCCGCCGGCATCGGAGCGATCGCAGGGCTCGGGATCGCGATGATCGTCATGACCGGGGCCGCGGCGATCATCTCGGATGGAGGCCTTCAGTTCACACTCAACTGGGAATGGGAGAGCCTGGGGATTGCCGCGTGCGCTGGATTTCTCATAACTATGCTCACCGTCGTAATGGCATCGTGGCGCGTGAGCAAGCTCAACATAGTGCGGGCGATAAGAGACATTCCGGAGCCTGCCTCAATCAGGACTGGAAGGCGGTACCTGGCCCTTGGACTTGCTGGGGTCTTCTTTGGGATTGCCTTCACATATATCGGCGCAGCCGGGGACGATGCTTGGGGCATCAGCACAGGACCTTCGTTGCTGGCCCTCGGAGTGGCACTCCTCTTGGCCAGATTCGTGAGCTTCAGACTCCCGTTGTCTATTGCCAGCGCCTTCGTGGTCTTCTACGTGCTGGATCCCTTGAATGTCGCGGGCCAGATCTTCGGACCTTCGGAAGGTGGGATGGAGATGTTCCTCGTGTCCGGACTGCTTCTCGTCAGCGGATGCGTCATCTTCGTGATGGTGAACAGCGACCTCCTCCTGTCCGGGCTGATGGCCAGCTTCGGACGAAAGCGGTCACTGCTCCCGGTCTTCAAGGTCGCGATTAGCTACCCGATGAACAAGAAGTTCCGGACTGGCTTGTCCATCTTCATGTTCGCTCTGATCATGTTCACCGTCATTGTCATAGCCATGATCGCGTCGTTCCAGCGCGAGAGTGTCGAGAAGACCACGCAGCAGCTGTCGGGGGGCTACGAGATCCTTGGATTCTCGATGCTCGAAATTCCTGCATCTAACATGACAGCAGGTTTGGAGCTGGTGAACGAGA
>Ga0154706_116_pt4 | contig 48411 bp, 42 predicted proteins | sample Rifle2008BG13ft_FD_105566 | JGI IMG/M metagenome (GOLD analysis project Ga0154706, IMG submission 105566) | Euryarchaeota archaeon RBG_13_57_23
CACATACGCACCTCTTCAGCATGATGCGGGGGTCATGGACGCGAGCCTGTACTTCGCCGAGAAGGGCGTGCCACTTGTGTTCTTCGGGATGCCTCAGCCAGGAGCGACTGGACCGGCTACCCTCGTGGGTTCGCTCGTCGTCGGGAACGCGGAGGTTCTGAGCGCTCTGACGATGACTCAGTTGCATGCACCCGGAGCCGCGGTCATATACGGAATGGGCAACGCGCCTCTGGACATGAGGACCACTATCAGAGCGGGCGGCAGCCCCGAGCACGCACTGTCCAGCGCGATGGCAACAGAGCTGGCACACTACTACGGGATGCCCTCTTGCGTAGGAGTCTCCGCGACCGCGAAGCAGCCCGGCGATCAGGCCATTCTGGAGTACTACACCGGATGTGCTGGTCCGCTCCTTGCGGGCGCTGACCTGATGTGTGGCATCGGGTTGCTCGAGGACTCCAGCTGTCTCTTCTATGAGCAGATCGTGATCGACAACGAGATCGTAGGTGTCATCAGCAGGCTGATCAGGGGAGAGTGGGCGGACGATGTCACGCTCGCGCTCGACGTGATCGAGAAGGTCGGCGTCGGGAAGAACTTCCTTGCCCAGAAGCACACGCTCCAGCACCTGAAGTCCGGAGACCACTTCATGCCCGAGCTCATCGACAGACGCTCGTTCGATTCGTGGTCCGCGGACGGCTCGAAGTCGTTGGTGGACAAGGCCAGGGACAAGACCAAGTGGATTCTCGCGAACCACAAGGTGCCTGCGCTCGACTCCGACAAGCAGTCGAAGGTGAACTCGATCATCGAGAAGGCCAAGAAGCCCATGTGGGGCGGGGAGACCAAGACGGCCTAAACCTCTTCCTGGCCGGGCGCGATTGCGTTCCGGCCGAACAGCTACATTTTCCGGCGCCCTGAAACCTTTTGTGAGAGTACTGTCTAGGAACCGAGGGGGATGCAATGGCGAACTCAATACCCGTCCGGTGGAGGCGGGAAGTGCTGACGAAGGACGGCGAGCGGCGGATCAGATATGCAGCTCTGGAGATCCTCGAAGTGACGGGGGTAGCCGTTCGAAGCGAAAAAGCGCAGAACCTGCTTCGTGAAGCCGGATGCGTTGTTGACAAGAAAAGCGCAGTCGTGAAATTTCCCCCAAGCCTGGTCGAGGAGATGGCCAAGAAGAACGACCGCTCAGTCACTTTCTATGGGAGGACTCGGAAGAACGACGCTAGGTTGGATTTCGAGCATGTCCACATCTGCAGCGACGGAAATGGCACTGAGGCGATGGACTTCGACACGAGGGAGCGAAGATCCTCTAGGAAAGAGGACGTGGCGAAGAGCGCCTTCGTCGCCGACGCGCTGAAGGGACACGGCATAAACTGGCCGAACGTCACCTCGCAGGATGTCCCTCAGGGAACCAGACACATTCACGACCTCCAAGCCACACTTGAGAACACGGAGAAGCACATCACACTCGCGACCGACACGACGGTCTGGGAGGTGCAGGATGTGGTCGAGCTGGCTGCGGCGGCGGTAGGCGGCAAGGAAGAGCTGAGGAAGAGGCCGATCGTCTCATCGATACACACGAGTTCATCTCCCCTGCAGATCGAGGGCGAAGGACTTGACGCTGGTCTCGTGGCGGCCGATGCGGGCCTGCCAATATGCTTCTATGTCATGCCTGGACCTGGCTCCACCGGTCCAGCCACCTTGGCTGGTTCCGTGGCGGTCGGAGTTGCAGAAGCACTTGCGGGGAACACGATATTCCAGCTTCACAGACCAGGGACGGCGTATATCTTCAGCTGCGGTATGGCCAACATGGACATGAGGACCTCGACCCGCGCGGGGGGCAGCCCGGAACATGGGCTCACCTCGGCAGCGTACTCGCAGATGGCCCACATGTTCGGGTTCCCAGCGCTGGTCGGAGGATTCGTCACCACTTCCAAATGGCCGGACCAGCAAGCAGCTTACGAGAAGTTCGCGAGCGCGGTCACTCCGATACTTGCGGGTGCGGACATGATCGCAGGTATCGGCCTGCTGGAGGACTGCAGGACTATATGGCTCGAGCAACTCGTCATAGACAGCGAGATTTCTCAGATAATTGGCCGGATGGCCCAGGGCATCGAGGTCAGCGACGAGACTCTCGCGGTCGATGTCGTCAACAAAGTGGGCGTAGGTAAGGACTATCTCAGCCAGAGACACACGATGGACCATTTCAAGACCGAGCACTTCATCCCCGTGATTACGGACCGCTCTTCGTGGGACACATGGGTGGCCAAGGGCTCGAAGAGCCTCATCCAGAGGGCCGGGGATGAGGTGAAGAGGATCTTCAAGGAGCACACCGTCGAACCGGTCAGGAGCGAAGTCTCCGATACCGCGAAGAGGCTGGTACAGGAGCGCTCCAAGCAGTAGAATCTCTCTTGTCTACTCCTTCACGGTTGTGAAGACGGCGCATGTGAGGGTCCTCGCGACCCCTTTGACCTCTCTGAGACGGTCTATGACGAGCTTGCCGATCTCCTCCATGCTGGCTCCTCGAACTTTCAGGATCATGTCGTACTCGCCGGAAATCATGTGCACCTCGTAGATGCCCGTGATTGAAGCTATGTCCTCTGCCGTATCCCTCTGGGACAACCCTTTCTCCGGTTCGAACTGGACAAGGATGAACGCGGATACGCCGAGGCCCAGCTGCGCGTAATCGGGAACTGCGGTGTATCTTCTTATCACTCCCTTCTGCTCCATCTTCACGATCCTGTCGTGGACCGTCGCCCGCGGCATCCCGAGTTCCTTGGCGATCGCCTTCGTAGTCTTCCTCGAATCCTCGGCAAGCTCTCCCAGAATCGCGGAGTCCTTATCGTCGAGCATGTTCCGTCATAATGACGGATTTTGTATATCAACATTGGCATCATATTGGAAATATGTCGGATTATTCGTGGAAATGATGATATAGTCTGAGGCGCTAACCGTCTACTCTCAAGTGAGACCATGCAGGCAGCCATCTCGCACATACGGGCCGAGGAGCACAGCAACATCCTCAGGGTACAGAGCGCAGCCCTGAAGGCCATTCACGACTACATGTATGAGAACAGGGTCGTCCAGGCTATGCCCATCATACTCTCCCCGGCCACGGACCCGCTCAACCACCACCACTTCGACGCCAAGGTGGAGTACTACGGTCAGAAACTCAACCTGACGAAGAGCATGATCATACACAAGCAGCTCTCACTGCTCAACGACGGTATAGACAGAATATACTTCATGTCCCCGAACGTCCGGCTCGAGGACGCGAAGCTCAGGGATAGCGGGAGGCACCTGTTCGAGTTCACGCAAGTGGATATCGAGTTCAAGAACAAGAGCAAAGGGGATTTCTTCAAGTTCGTCGACGGCATGCTCGCCCACACCTTCAAGTTCGTGTCCAAGGAGTGTGCCAAGGAACTCGAGGCGCTGGGCCGCGACCTGAGGATGCCCAAGCTTCCCCTCAGAGTATACGAATCCGAAGAGCTCATGGCCGAGTACGGAAAAGATTTCGAGAAGACCGCCTCCGAGAAGGCCAAGGACCCCTTCTGGATCACCAACTTCAGAAGGGAGTTCTACGATCGCGAGGACAAGCAGCGAAAGGGATACTTCCACAACTACGATGTCTTCTGGCCCGAGGGGTATGGAGAGGCGCTCTCCGGTGGCGAACGTGAGTGGGAACACGACGAGATCGTCAGGAAGATGCGTGAGAGGAAGACCGACACGAAGCCTTTCGACACATATCTCAAAGTCGCCAGCCAGGGCCTGATCCCGAAGACGGTTGGTGGGGGGTTGGGGATCGAGAGGATGGTGCGGTTCATGACCGGAAGGAAGCACATCCGCGAAGTGACCATGTTCCCCCGGGTACCCGGTGAGGAGATCATATTCTGAGACGGGACCTCGCGAGCTGAAATCAGGATCGCTTCTCGACCTTCACGCCTGTTCCCGGAACAGTGATGAACGAATCCGATTTCAGGCCGACCGACTTGAACCCTGAGACCATTGCCTTCCTGATCTTCTGGGCGTTGCCTTGAGAAATGGCGAAGACAGCTGGTCCAGAGCCGCCGATCGAGAATCCCAATGCGCCTGCCCCCATTGCCGCGTCCCTCACTTCAGAGTATCCGGGAATGAGCTTCATCCTGTGGGGCAAGGCCAACTTGTCGTCCAGGTAAGAGCCTATCATGCGAACGTTCCGGGTCAACATCGCGTGAAGCATACCCGAGGCCAAACCCACGTTGCAGACCGCGTCCTTCATCTCCACGCTCGATGGCAGCATGCTCCTGGCCACGCGTGTCTCCACGGAGATATCTGGCAGGGCGATTATTATCTGGAACCGCGGAGGGCGGATCCTCAGAATCTTCCTGGTCTTCAGATCCGAGACGACCGTGAACCCGCCGTACAGCGCGGCCGAAACGTTGTCGAAGTGCCTCGATCCGGCGACCAGCTCCTCACCCATGGCAGATGCCTCGAGGATCATTCCCTTGTCCCGCACTCCAAGAACGGCGGCCATTGCGACCGCTCCGCCAACTGATGATGCGGCGCTGCTTCCCAGGCCGCTCCCGGGTTTCATTCCCTTCCTAACCGACATCGAGAACCCGGCATCGGAAGAGCCGCAGAGCTCGGCGAGTTTCATCGCTGAATACGAGGCCGTGTTCTTCTCAGGGTTGGTCGGGAGAGAGTACTTCCCGAGCACCTTCACCTCGTGCCTGCCCTTGGGGAGTCTGCGAACGACGATTCGGTCCCGTGGCGCGTCAAGGCAGAGGCCGAATGAATCGAACCCCGGTCCGAAGTTCGCAATCGTCGCGGGCGATGATACGACTGCACGGTCGCAGCTCACTTTCCACACCCAGAACTGCTGTCATATCTTGCCTGCATATTAAGATGATTACGCGGAGAGACTCCGATGCACCGGAGGAAAACCGACCGAGCCAGTATGTCATTCTGACGCCCTCCAGAACCCCGAAGGACTTATATTCCCACTAGCCATAGTGGGCCCACTCGGCTGGGGATCACGGATTGAGACCATTCGAGATGAGATGTATTGAGTGCGGCAAGGTCCACGATATGGGCCGGCCCGTTTACGCCTGCTCGTCCTGCGGGAACCTGCTTGAGATCCGCATGGACCGAGCGGAGGCTTTGAAGCGGATATCGAAGAACGACATCAAGAAGCGGCACGTGTCCGTCTGGAAGTACCGAGAGTTCATACCGATCAGCGACAAGGCGAAGGTCTACTCCCTCAACGAAGGTGGTACCCAGCTTCTCAAGTGCGGAAGGCTGGCCGAAGAGCTCGGCCTGAAGAACTTGTATGTGAAGTTCGACGGCACGAACCCGACTGGGTCCTTCAAGGACCGAGGCATGACCGTTGGAATCACCAAGGCGAAGGAGCTCGGAATGAAGACCGTGACCTGTGCTTCGACCGGCAACACCTCGGCATCGCTCTCGGCGTATGCGGGCCTAGCAGGGATGAGATGTGTGGTCCTGATACCAGAGGGGAAGGTCGCTCTCGGTAAGCTCGCCCAGGCGATGATGCACGGCGCGACGATCGTCCAGGTGAAGGGCAACTTCGACCAGGCCCTGGAAATCGTCATGAAATCCTCGGAGAAGCTCGGCATGTATGTGCTGAACTCCGTGAATCCGTTCAGGATCGAGGGACAGAAGACCGCGGGCTTCGAGGTGTGCGACCAGCTCGGCGGGAAAAGCCCAGATTACCTCTACATACCGGTCGGCAACGGGGGCAACTCGGCAGCTTACTGGAAGGGATTCGAGGAATACGAGTCCCTCGGCTTGACCGATGGACTCCCCATGATCAGAGGCATCCAAGCGGAAGGATCTGCCCCCGTAGCGGACATGTTCAAGCACGGGAAGAAGGTCCTGGAACCCGTGAAGAAACCGGACACCGTCGCTACGGCAATCCGGATCGGAAACCCCGCCAACTGGAAGAAGACCGTGAAGGCCATCAAGGATTCGGGCGGAAGCGCGACCACCGTCAGCGACCCGGAGATACTCGGCGCGCAGAAACTCCTAGCGAAGCTTGAGGGGATATTCGCGGAGCCCGCAGGAGCCGCCGCGCTTGCCGGTCTCAGGAAGGATGTCGATTCAGGGAGCATAGACCGGACGGCGTCGATTGTCTGCGTCTCAACTGGCCACGGCCTCAAGGACCCCGATATCGCGGTGTCCCAGAGCGCGAGGCCTAGGGTCATCGAACCTACCATCGAAGCCCTCGAAGAGCTTCTGGAGGGCCGATGAGATGCGCGTGATACTCGTTGGGTTCGGAGTCGTAGGCAGGAGCTTCGCGGAGCTCGTGGAGTCTGAGGCGCGCAAGCTCGAACGGGACTACGGCCTCAGGCCGAGGATAGTCGCTGCGGTCGACCACCTGGGTGCCGCCGTCGCGGAGGACGGGCTCGACGTCAAGACGGTTCTGGAATCGAAGAAGAAGTCCGGGACCATGGAGGGGCTCGGACAGCAGTACAGCGCTGGAAAGAGCGCTCTCGACGTGATCAAGGAGGTCGAGTGCGAGGTAGTCGTGGAGAGCACCCCGACAGAGCTGACCAGCGGAGAACCGGGCCTCGGTCATGTGAGGGCCGCCCTGAAAGAGGGCCGGCATGTGATATGCACGAACAAGGGACCGCTCGCGATTGCCATGCCCGCACTAATGGAGCTGGCCAACCACAACAAAGTTCTCCTGAAGTTCAGTGGCACGGTCGGCGGGGGCACGCCCGTCCTGGACTTCGCCAAGAAATGCCTGGAAGGCAGCAAGATACGGTCCATCAGCGGGATCCTCAACGGCACCTCCAACTTCATACTCAGCAAGATGACGTCCGAGGGAGTGACGATGCAGGCCGCATTGGCGGAGGCCCAGAGACTGGGTTATGCAGAGGCAGATCCGACCTACGACATTGGTGGGTTCGACACCGCCTGCAAGCTCGTGATAACATCCAACTACGTGCTCGGAACCAGCCTCTCGATCAAGGACGTCCGGATAAAGGGGATCACGGAGATCTCGAAAAAGGATATCGACGAGGCCAAGTCGAAAGGCAGCGTCATCAAGCTCATAGGACGAGTGGAGAAGAACGCGAGCGTCCAGCCACAGGAGATACCAGCGACGCATCCGCTCAATGTGAGCGGTACGTTCAACGCAATATCGTTCGACACATACCCTGCAGGCGAGATAACCCTGGTCGGCAAAGGAGCTGGAGGCATGGAGACCGCCAGCTCAGTGCTCCGGGATTTGATAGAGATAAGGAGGGCATTCGCCCGATAGGTATTTTTGTCGGGCTTCGATTCCAGGTTGGTCCGGTCATGAAGATAGTCATGAAGTTCGGCGGCGCGAGCATCGCGGACGGCGACAAGATCCGAAGAGTGGCGACCATCGTCCGCAAATTCTGCAAGGACGGGCACAAGCTCGTGGTCATCACCTCAGCGATGGCCTCCGTCACGGACTCGCTTCAAGAGGTCGCGAGGAAGGCCAGCAAAGGGGATAAGAAGGCTGTCCACGAGTTCATAGAGGCCGTCTCAGTCAAGCACAGGAGAGCGGCGGAGGGTGCCATCATGGACGAGAAGATACTGGGGCGCACTCTCGTCAACATCTCGAGCAGATGCGATGAGCTGAAGAACATACTTCTGGGCATAGCACATATTGGCGAACTCACACCCCGATCACGGGACTTCGTCGTCGGATATGGCGAGAGGCTTTCCGCTCCGATCCTGGAAGGTGCCATCGAAGACCTTGGCATGAAATCAAAGGCTCTGACCGGAGGGGAGGCGGGTATCGTGACGGACGACAGGTTCGGAGACGCTTCTCCGCTGATGAGCGTCACTACACATCAGGTGAGGCAGACCTTGGAACCCATGCTCGAGGAGGGCACTGTCCCGGTCATCAGCGGGTTCATCGCATCAACCCAGGATGGTGTTCAGACCACCCTCGGCCGGGGAGGCTCGGACTTCTCCGCATCGATCATAGGTGCCGGGATCAAGGCCGACGAGGTCTGGGTCTGGAAGGATGTCGACGGGCTCATGACCGCGAACCCGAAGATCGTGAAGTCCGCCAAGATGATCGACGAGATCTCTTTCGCGGAGGCCATGGAGCTCGCACACTTCGGGGCCGAGGTCATTCATCCAAAGGCACTGGAATGCGCGTCAAAGTATCAGCTGCCTTTCCGGGTCAAAAGCCTCAAGGACCCTGACTCCGCAGGGACGATGATCGAGAGCAAGGTCAAGATCAAGTCCGGAGATGTCGTGAAGGCGATAACGAACATAGGCGATGTGAGCCTGATCACGGTCAGCGGAGCCAGCATGGTGGGGACGCCGAGGCTGGCTGCGAAGGTCCTCCAGATCCTGACGGACGAGGACATAGACGTCCTGATGATATCCCAGAGCTCCTCCGAGGAGAGCATCACGCTCGCAATCCCGAAAGCGATGGGCCGCAAGTCTCAGAACGCGTTGGAACTATCCCTGCTCGGGTCGAAGCAGGTACGCGAGGTCCACATAGAGGACGGCCTCAGCATCGTGGCCGTCGTGGGAGCGGGCATGAAAGGCACTCCGGGCGTGGCTGCGAGGGTGTTCCAGACGATGGCCAAGAACAGTGTCAACATAAGGGCGATCGCTCAAGGGTCGTCCGAGCTGAACATATCGTTCATAATCAAGAAGGAAGACGCCAAGAAGGCAGTCGAGGCTCTTCACGACGATTTCAAGCTGGGTGAGTGAGTTGAAGGACGGACGCGAGGCTTCCCTGAGGAGCGATGCGCTCAGGAAGGGGGCATCTCGAGCGGCGGCAAGAGGGCTGTTGCGCGCCGTCGGCATGAAGGACTCCGACATGGAGAAGCCGATGATAGCCATCGCGAACTCGTTCAACACGATCGTGCCCGGGCACATGCACCTCGACAAGCTGGTCCAGCAGGTCAAGAAAGGGATCGAGGAGGCCGGAGGAGTGGCCTACGAGTTCGGGGTCCCTGGGATATGCGACGGCATCGCCATGGGCCTGGACGGGATGAGATATTCCCTTCCTTCCAGGGAGATCATAGCAGACACAGTCGAGGCGATGGTGGAGGCGCACGTCGCAGACGGCTGGGTCGGGGTCACTAACTGCGACAAGATAACACCCGGGATGTTGATGGCGGCTGGAAGGCTCAACGTTCCGTGCGCGTTGCTCACGGGCGGTCCCATGATGCCTGGGGTGTACAAGGACCGCAAGCTCGATGTAATCTCGATCTTCGAGGCCGTCGGAGAACTGAAGGCGGGCGCGATTACGGACAAGGATTTCGACGAGATAGAGAAGCGCGCGTGCCCAGGTCCGGGCTCGTGCTCGGGGCTTTTCACCGCCAACACGATGGCCTGCCTCACGGAAGCACTCGGTCTGAGCGTCTCGGGGTGTGCTTCATCTCACGCGATCTCGCAGGACAAGATGGAGATCGCGAGGAAGACGGGAAAGCTGGCCGTCGAACTGGCGAGTAAGAACATCAGGCCGAGAGACATTGTTACCAAGGAGAGCTTCGAGAACGCGATCCGAGTCGACAACGCGATCGGCGGATCGACGAACACATGCCTTCACCTCATTGCGATAGCCAGGGACTTCGACATCGATCTCCAGCTCGAGCTCTTCGACAAGATCTCGCGGGACACGAAGCACATAGTCGCGCTGAAGCCGAGCGGAAAGCATTTCATGATCGACCTCGAGCAGGCTGGAGGGATCCCGGCGGTGCTATCGAGGCTAGCCCCGAAGTTGAAGGACGCCAAGACGATCGAGGGTGAATCGGTACTCGACATCGCCAGGCGCTCGCGGGTCAAGGATGCAGAAGTCATCAGGGATCAGAACACAGCATACCATGAGGAGGGCGGGATCGCCGTCCTCTGCGGCAACCTCGCCGACGAAGGCTGCGTCGTGAAGCAGTCGGCCATCGCAGATTCCATGAGGCGATTCGAAGGGCCCGCGAAGGTGTTCGACACCGAGAAATCCGCCACAGATGCAGCGCTGGCAGGGAAGATCAAGCCGGGAGACGCGGTCATCGTGAGGTACCAGGGGCCCAAGGGCGCGCCCGGCATGCCGGAGATGCTCGGCCTTACCGCAATCCTTGCCGGGATGGGGTTCGAATCTTCGGTAGCGCTCGTCACCGACGGGAGGTTCTCGGGAGGTACTAGAGGGTTTTCCATCGGCCATGTCTCACCCGAGGCGTACGCTGGCGGGACGATAGCGGCTGTCCGGGACAAGGACATCGTAAGGATAGACCTCGACGCTCGTGAGATAGAAGTCCTGATCTCACAGAAGGAGATCAAGTCGAGACTCAAGGAAAGGAACCCTCCGAAATCGAAGGTCACCGGCTATCTCAAGCGCTACAGGGAGTCCGTCAGCTCCGCGAGCAAGGGCGCCGTGCTCGAATGAGCTCACGCTGACGATCTGTCCCATCAGTGCCTCAAGAAACCACACAACCATTATTGAACACAGATGCCATTGGCCCACTGCAATAGCGAAGGGAAAACTGGAGGCGTCGTTTGGAGACTGAGGAAGTCAGGCTTCTGTTCGTTGTGCTCCCGGCAATCCTCGGGCTGGCAACCGTGGCGTACATCGGCTTCAGAGTGGCAGCCACATGGCCCGGATTCTTCAGGGCCCTGAGAGGATGGATCGTAGTTGCGATGGTGGTTGCGCTCGCACTATACTGGATAGGCGAGTTGTTTGCTTGGATTGACTCGTCGGCAGTAGAAGAATGGAAACCTAAGGGGGACCTTGGCTTCGTGGTACTTGCCGCTTGGCTCGCCGTTTGCATGTCGGCCCTAGGGACCGAGTACAGGAACCTGAACCCTGCGAACGAGTTCAAGGTGTGGTTCAGAAAACATCCCTTCAACATGGTTTCTCTCTGGGGCTTGATTGGACTGGCGGGAGTGGGGCTGACTCTCGCTGCGGACCAGTACGGACCTAAGGAATACGACACTCTCTGGCTGATCCTCCCTGCAGCAATATACCTGGCAGCATCTGCAGCCATCGTGCTGATCGAACATCTCCGTCGATCCACGGGAAAGCATACGGCGTCTCTGAGAGGCAGGGGACCGCCGAAGATGGCGCCCCTTGCGATTTCGTGGGTCCTGATACCCACGGTCGTGCTCATGCTCGGTGTGCTCGGCGAACTCGAATCGTTTCTCGGAGAATTCAACCCCTACAGTTGGATCCTCGTCGTACTTCTGGGAGTGCTGGCCAGAGCAATCTCGAAGACCAGGTTCATCGCGATGGTCATAGACCCGGGGCTGGAAGGCGTACGCAGGGAGGGATTCAGGGAATACGACATTCCCCGAGGAGCCTATCTCGTACACGATGAGAAGAGCGACGCCGCATTCGCGTTGTTCTCGGACCTGACTTCTCTTCCTCTGAGACCAGATGCGATCATACCGGGCATCGAGGTCAGCGCCTCCGACACGCTTCTGTATCTGATACCTCAGGGGCTCATCATCACGAGGGAGTTCCCCGACAAGGTCCGGCAGAAGCACAATCTACAGGTTACGCCGATCATCTGGCTCACAGAATCTCCTGGGGAAAGAAGGATAGCGCCGACGAGCCTCTCGATGCTGACAGATACGATCATCAGATTCATGGAGACGAATCCGAACAGCATCGTCTTCCTCGAAGGAATAGAATACATCTGCACATTCAATGATTTCAAGAAGGTGCTAAGGTTCCTTGACGCCCTCAACGAGGCAGCCTGGGTGACGAAGGCCAGGTTGATCCTCACGGTGAACCCCAAAGCCTTCGAGATCAGGAATCTCGCCTTGCTCGAGAGAGACAGGACCGTCATCAGAGGCTCTGCCGGCGTGGAGGACCTGAAGGTGGAATCAAGGATCGCGACCGCGCCCTCCGGCCCCTCAGAATGACTTGATCGAGTCCGCCCCATGGTTGCACATTAATTGCATCAATCGCGATAGAGTGCTGGAAGAAAGGCCTTTTTTAAGACAATACATCCGGTCGCCTAGGCATCTGCCTTCTTGTACGAGCCGAGTATCTTGACGAATGCTCCCGTCTTTAGCAGGCCACCTATCGCAGCGTGGCAGTTGGGATCGTCCATGTTGCCCTCGAAGTCCGCGTAGAACACGTACACCCAGGGCTTGTTCTTCCTCGGCCTTGACTCCAGCTTGGACAGGTTGACCCCTCTCGAAGCGAACTCGCCCAAGCACATGTGAAGGGCGCCTGGCACGTTCTTCGTGGCGAATACGATGGACGTCTTGTTGGGATCCGGAACCGGGCCCGGGTTCTTCTCCAGCACGAAGAACCGTGTGAAGTTGACTATCTCGCTCTGTATGTCTTCCTTCAGGATCTTGAGACCGTAGACCGAGGCCGCACGTTTGCTGGCTATGGCCCCGAGATCCAAGCGCTTGGACTCAGCGACTATGCGAGCACTGCCAGCGGTATCATAGGCGGGCGTGACCAGCCACGATCTGTGGTTCTGCAGGAACTTCCTGCATTGGCCCAATGCCTGCGGATGGCTGATAACCTCCTTGATGGAGTCCATCGTGGCATCGTCATAGGCCATGAGACAGTGTTTGACCGGGACGATGACCTCTCCCGATATCGTGAGGTCGTGGTCCAGCAGCAGATCATTCACCTGGGCGACGCTGCCCTCGATCGAGTTCTCGACGGGCACTACCGCGTGGGAGACCGCGTCCCGCTCAACGGCCTCGAACACCGCTTGGAAATCGGGGAAGGGCTGCGTCTTGACGCCACTGCCGAAGTACTTGAAGCAGGCGTCCTCGGAATAGGCCCCTCTCTCACCCTGGAAGGCGACGAGTCTCTCCTTGCTCAAGTGTATCACGCGCAGTACCTAGAACGACCTATTTCTAACCTTCCACGGGGCATTTCCTGCTCCTCCAAAAGACCTCCATGCGGGGAAGCTGGCTAGCGATTTCCTGAGCCCCGCAAAAGTTTATATCGGTTCAGGCCATGAGGATGCTTGTCATGCATGAGGCGTGACACCACTGCAAAACGGAGGCAAGGAATGGCACACAAGAGCATCGGCCTGCTTATTCTGCCCTTGGGGCTGCTAATCCTAGCCTAAGGGCTGCAGTGAGGGATTTTTGGAGAGTGTTTTGGAAATGCCAATACAGACTCCGAGTGGGACTGCTAAAGAAACGATGGAGCCAGCGTTCAAGATACCCGACAAGGGGATGTTCGTGAGCGACTACAACAAAGAGATCTTCGCCGCCACGAGGATGCCCGAGTTAGTCAAGATACTCGACACGACTCTAAGGGATGGAGAACAGACCCCGAACGTGGCGTTATCGTCGGATGACAAGCTGAAGATAGCTCAGGCGCTGGACGAGCTCGGAGTGGACATCATAGAAGCTGGCTTCGCTGTCAACTCGGAGGGCGAGGCGGATGCCATCAAGAAGATCGCAGGGGCGGGCCTCAAGGCCGAGATATGCAGCCTTTGCAGGGCGAGCACCTCGGACATAGACGCCGCCCTGAAATGCGATGTCGATTCCGTGCACATATTCCTCGCGACCTCGAAGGTTCATCTCGAGAAGAAGCTAAGGATCACCAGGGAGGAGGCAAGGGACAAGGCCGTGGTCTCCGTCCAGTACGCGAAGGACCACGGGCTCATCGCAGAGTTTAGCTGCGAGGACGGCACCAGGACGGAACTCGAGTTCCTAGACGTCGTCCACAAGGCCATCCAGGAAGTCGGGGTCGACAGGATCGACATACCGGACACAGTGGGCGTGATGACCCCGCCCGCGATGACTCAGTTCGTGGCGGAGATCAAGAAGAGTGTGAAGGTGCCGCTTGCGGTGCACTGTCACGACGATTTCGGCTTGTCGGTCGCGAACTCGTTGGCCGGGATACTTGGTGGAGCCGAGGAGATCCACTGCACGATCAACGGCCTCGGCGAAAGAGCGGGCAACGCGGCTCTTGAGGAGGTCGTCATGGGCCTGCTGGCGTTCTATAACGTCAAGACGAACATCAACTCACGCAAGATGGCGTTCGTATCGAGGCTCGTCTCCCAATTGACGGGCATCGCGGTCCCGCCGAACAAGGCGATCGTCGGTGAGAACGCTTTCTCGCACGAGTCGGGAATACACGTTCACGGAGTGCTCAGCGAGTGCTCAACATACGAACCGATGAGGCCCGAGATCGTCGGCAAGGAGAGGACCTTCGTCGTTGGGAAGCACTCGGGTGTGCACGCTATTCAGAACAAGCTGAGAGAGTACGGGCTCGAGCTCAACCCTGACCAGATGAAGGAGGTCGTCACAAGGGTCAAGAAGTGGGCAGAGTCCGGCAAGAAGCTAGACGACGCCGAGTTGCTGGCAGTCGCATACGACGTCATGGGCCAGGAGGCGGAGCCCGCAATAAAGCTCGAGGAGTTCACGGTCTTCACGGGCCTGAACTTCACACCGACCGCGACGGTCGTACTGAGCATCGACGGAGAGGTCAGGAGGGCGTCTGAGACGGGCGTAGGGCCGATAGATGCGAGCATGAGCGCCATGCGAGCGGCGGTCTCCAAGAATATCGTGCTCCAGGAGTACAGGCTCGAGGCCATCACGGGCGGGTCGAACGCGCTTTGCGAAGTCACTGTCAAGCTGGGCGATTGCGAGGATGCGAAACTGCTTTCGCTGGGCAAGAGCGTCGGGTCGGACATCGTCACGACCAGCGTTGATGCGATGGTGGAGGGTCTGAACAGACTCTGGCACAGGAAGCTCAATGCCAACGTCGGCAAGGAGAAGAGGCGGGCGTACTAGGAACGTGCCGCCGCATCAGGGGTGAACCAGTGGGCAAGACGATCGCGGAGAAGATCCTGTCAGCCAAGACGAGGAGATCCGTGGAGGCTGGTGAGATAGTCGAGGCCGAGGTCGACTATGTCATGGTGAACGACATAACGGGACCGGCCGCGTTCGATGAGTTCGAGGACCTCTGCGCACCCATCCTGAGGAACAAGGTCGTGCTGATACCGGACCACTACGTCCCGAACAAGGATGTGGCCTCGGCGAAGCAGGCGAAGAAGATGCGCGATTTCGCCAGGAAGCACAAGGTGAGCAACTACTACGAGGTGGGCTCGGGAGGGGTCTGCCACCAGCTCATGATCGAGCAGGGATTCGTGGCCCCTGGAAGGCTCATAGTCGGAGCCGATTCGCACACCTGTTCATATGGAGCGCTCGGCGCATTCGCGACAGGGATCGGCAGCACAGAGGCGGCAACCGTCTTTGCCAGGGGAGTCCTGTGGTTCAAGGTGCCTGAATCGATCAAGTACTGCGTGAACGGGAAGCTCTCCAAGTTCGTTTCCGGTAAGGACGTCATACTCACAATCATAGGGGATATCGGGGTCGAGGGCGCGAGATACGCCTCGATGGAGGTCGAGGGCAGCTCGATCTCTTCCATGCCTCTCTCGGACAGGATAACCATCTCCAACATGGGGATCGAGGCGGGGGCCAAAACGTGCATCATACCTCCAGACGCGAAAGTCGACAAGTACCTGAAGGGACGCGTGAGGGGCCGATACAAGAGTGTCCTAGCGGATGCGGATGCCGCGTACTCTGAAGTGAGGGAGTACGATGGTACCGAGATGGTCCCGGTCGTGGCCAAGCCATATCTGCCCAGCAATGTCGTGCCTGCATCCGAGGTCGATGTCGAGATAGACCAGGCCTACCTGGGATCGTGCACCAATGGTCGAATAGAGGACCTTAGGATAGCGGCGAAGTTGCTGAAGGGACGGAAAATCCACAGGAACGTCCGGATGATCGTAGTCCCCGCGACCAAAGAGGTATTCGACATGGCCGTGAAGGAGGGACTCATGAAAGTGTTCTCCGATGCTGGTGCATTCATATCGGGCCCGACCTGCGGAGCGTGCCTCGGTGGGTACATGGGCGTGCTCGCGCCAGGGGAGAAGGCCGTGAGCAGCACCAACAGGAACTTCGTTGGCAGGATGGGTGCCAAGGATTCCGAGGTCTACCTCGCGAGCCCTGCGGTTGTCTCTGCGAGCGCGATCAAGGGACGAATAACCGACCCTTCAGAGGTGGTCCGGTGAAGAACATCTTCGAGGGAAGGACCTGGAAATTCGGGGACAATATCGACACGGACCAGATAATACCGGCCGAGTTCCTTGTAACGATGGACAAGTCGGAGCTGGCAAAGCACTTGTTTGAGAAGAATCGCCCCGGGTTCTCGCGCAAGGTTGCACGGGGCGACATCATTGTCGCGGGCAGGAACTTCGGGTGTGGCTCCAGCCGGGAGCATGCCCCCAGGGCACTTCTCGGAGCAGGGGTCTCCTGCGTGGTCGCCGAGTCTTTCGCGAGGATATTCTACAGGAACGCGATAAACATCGGCTTGCCCGTCATAGAGGCCAAGATCAGGATCGAGGAAGGCGACAATCTCAGAGTGGACCTCGCGTCTGGAACCGTGGAGAACAGGAGAACGGCCGACAAGGCCTCGTTCAAGGCGTACCCGCCATTCGTGATGATGCTCATGCAGAAGGGTGGGCTGGTGCCTTACACCAAGGAGAGATTGGGTTGCACAAAATAGGTGTGATACCGGGTGACGGAATAGGGCCTGAAGTGATCAGAGAGGCCCGCAAGGTCCTCGATGCCGTGATGGAGAAGCGAGACCTATCGCTCGAGTTCGAGGAGTTCCCGCTTGGCGCGGGGCACTATCTTCAGACTGGGGAGACCGTCTCCGAGGAGACCCTCCAGCGATTGGCTAGAAAGAAGGCGATCCTCCTTGGAGCGATGGGAGACCCGAGGGTCAAGCCCGGGATACTTGAGAAGGGCATCCTGCTCAGGCTCAGGTTCCACTTCGACCAGTACGTCAACCTGCGACCCGTGAGGCTGTACGAGGGCGTTCCGAACCCGCTCGCAGGCAAGAACAAGAAGATCGACATGACGGTGGTCCGCGAGAACACCGAGGATTTCTATGTCGGCCTTGGCGGGAGGGTGCGCGGAGGCCTCTCGAAATCCGCGTTCGAGCTCATCAGGAGAGCCTATGAGGTCAAATTCGACGTGGGGATAGACCTTCAGAACGAGACCGAGCTGGCCTTCCAGATCGGAGTCATCTCAAGACACGGAGCCCGACGGGTGATCGAGTACGCCTTCCAGCTCGCGAAGATGAAGGAATTGAAGCTCGTCACCTCGGTAGACAAAGCGAACGTGCTCACGGAGGTCTACGGATTGTGGCGGGAAGAGGTCGACGTACTCGCGGCGAAGTACAAGATCAAACGCGAGTTTCAGTACGTCGATGCCGTCGCGCTCCATATGGTGCGCAGTCCCGAGCGGTTCCAGCTGCTCGTGACACCCAATCTCTTCGGGGACATACTCACGGACCTCGGGGCCGCGTTACAAGGAGGTTTGGGGTTCGCGCCATCAGGGAACATCAACCCCTCGGGAGTGAGCATGTTCGAGCCCGTGCACGGATCCGCACCGGACATCGCCGGCAAGAAGAAGGCCAATCCAGTTGGCGCGATCTTGTCTGCTGGTCTCATGCTGGACACCATTGGCGAGAAGGAGGCGGCTGCGGATATTGAAAGGGCTGTCATGCAGGTTCTGAAATCTCGCAAGTTCCGCACTGCCGATATTGGCGGTAAGACTTCGACTCCCAAGGTCGGAGATGCGATCGTATCCAGAGTCCTATCGAGGCGATAGGTGTGAATCCGTCTCGATGGGCGATGGTTCAAAGCCAATTACGCTGAAGTAGTTGAATCAGGTTTCCGGATAGGAAGTGACCACATGAAGGTGCTAGTGATAGGTGCATCGGGACAGATGGGCGCGCTGACCGTCAGGGATCTTGTAGACCACTACAAGGCGGACGTGGTCGCCGCGGATCTCAAGCTCGACCGCGTGAAGAAAGTGGCCGAACTCGTAGGCATCAACAAGGTCACTCCTCTGCAGCTGGATGCCACCGACCCGCACGCGCTCAAGCAGGCGGCAACGGGAGCGGACGTGGTCCTCTGCAACGCATGGTACGAACTCAACATCAAGGTCATGCCCGTCGCGATCGAGGTCGGAGCGCACTACGGGGATCTAGGTGGGTTCTACGACTACACATTTCAGCAGCTCAAGTACCATGAGAAAGCCAAGGACGCCGGCGTGACATGCGTCCTCGGCATCGGAAGCTCACCTGGAATCACGAACGTGTGCGGCGCTGCAGGAGCCATGAGACTGGACAGCGTTGACACGATCAGCATCTACTGTACATGGGGCACTAAGGTCAAGACCGCGGACGCGAGCTTTCCAGCGTACTCCGTGAGGACCGTTCTGGACGAGCTTACCCAGAACCCTCCCATCGTCGAGAACGGGAAGCACAAGAGAATGCCTGTCCTATCGGGAGAGACCGAGGTCCTGATGCCCGAGCCCGCGGGCAAGGTGGTCGCATATTACATCAAGCACTCGGAGGCCGCCACCATGGCCGAGTACATCGGCAAGGGAACCAAGAACGTCAGCTTCAGGATAGGATTCCCGGCGAACGACTTCGCGACCTTCAAGACTCTCGCCCAGCTGGGCTTCTCGAGCGACGAGAAGGTCGAAGTGGGCGGATGCCGCGCATCACCCAAGGACTTCATCACAGCGATGTACCTGCGGGCAGTCGCTTCATCTCGTGACTCGTCCGATATCGTGGACGAGTACGACTACTTCAGGGTGGATGTCAACGGAGAGAAATCCGGAGCACCCGCGACTGCAACGTACTTCGTCACCACATGGAACGACAGGGACTCGGGGATTCCGTCCGGAAGAGACACGGCGGTCCCGCCGTCCATCACAGCTGATTGGCTGGTGCGCGGGAAGATCAAGGAAAGAGGAACCCTTCCACCCGAGGCTTGCATCGACCCGGAGCCGTTCTTCAAGGAGCTCGGCAAGAGGAAGATACTCGTCGAGGAACAGCTCCAGGACTCGAGACGGTACTACTGAGCAGGTATCCTGCCCGTTATCATTTCGCGAATTGATAGTGAACGGCTCTAGCAGGAATGCCACATGCGAGACAAGGTGTGTGCGGTCGTGCAAGCTTCGAGACCGGCCAGTACCCCAAATCTTACGAAAGGCATTTATAGGGATGCTGTGTATATTACGACAGCTTCCTCTCGAACTTGAGAAATAACTGGGTGCGTTTGAGTCGAGTGGTGTGGGATACTCATTTGTAGCACGTCGTAAGAAGACGCCATGGATGGCTCCCTGCTGCTTGAACCTTGCATGCCCGCGTTCGGATGGAAGTCAAGAGAGAAATGAGAAGCATTCGCGAATAACGATTGAACGACGCTTTGAGAGTGCTTAGAGCTAGGGAGTGAACACAAATGAAGAAGATCAGCGGACCAGTGCGCAAGAAGATCGTCGTTGCGGTTTTCCTCGTCGCGATTCTGGTTGGATCAGGCGCATACGCTCTCGCCGTCAGCGGCAGAGACAAGACGGCGCAGGGACCCCAGAATATCGTGGTGAGCGAAGGACCGGCAACATCGATCGACTATACGATATATGACTTATTCCAGGAGCCGTGGCAGGAGTGGTGGGCAGACAGAACGACCTACTACTCAACGGACTTCATAATCACGAGCGGGGCAGGATGGAACACCGCCCTGTTCATGCCGGGCAGATCTCCGGCTCTATCATACCAGGGGATCATCTACGCTCCCTACAGGTACGCCATTGACGCAGTCGACCTGACGACGATGAACGTCAGCGACCCTGAGTTCATGCCTATACTTGGCCCGACCAGCGTGGTTGGGGCAAGCGCATCGATTGACCTGTACTTCCAGTACCTCTACGAGACCTGGTGGAACGACTACTGGATAGACACATGGGGCGGGGATGGCGACTGGGTCGGTGACGCGTTCTATTCGCCAGGAGGCACTGACGGATACTACCTGGGCACGACATATTCCATAGTCATGAACAGAGCGGCAGCGTACTCGTGGCTGAACATGCCCACATCGTCTGATGTTGCCACGTGGTGGACGGCCAACAAGGAGTCCACCGAAGACGCATGGCAAAACTGGGTTCTTGTCGAGGGCAACGACAGGCTTGACATCTACTGTGGCTACGAATGGACATACGATTCGTTCGGAGTCTACATGGACCTCGTCGAGCTCGGCCCTGACAGCGTTGCGCTGCAGCTGGACCACATAAGCTGGGGGTATGAGATCCTGATGACCAGATGGCTTACCGAGACGCAGGTCTCGCCAGGCCTTGAGCCATGGTACGAGGACTTCTCGATGCAGGTCGCCTACGGTGAGACGACTGCCGACCTCACCTCCGATGCGGTCTGCCAGTACAGCATGCACGCCGTGAAAGGGAACAAGACTGCGGACCACGCTGCCTGGGTCTTCGAGCCCGCGAAGGTCGATTACATTGTAAAGCCGGGTCACCCGTCAGAATACAACCCGTACAAGGCGTTGTTTTACCAGAGCTGGAACGCGGGGGATGTGTTCCTAGGTACGGAAGTGAACTACGAGCAGACCCCCTCCGAGTTCGATCTAGATGCGGGTGAGACGCTGACGTTCCAGCTGCCGACCATAGATGTTCCTGCATACCAGGGAGTCGCCCTTACAGAGGCGGACTATGACAACCTGGCTGCCGGCGACAACAGCGGGTTCCTGGCAATCCAGGACAACGGCCAGATAGGCCTTGGTTACTGGATAACCGGATGGCCCGAGAGCACCGGTCTTAATCTGACGGACATGTACAACCCGACGACCAGGACATTGGTCATCCAGGGTCCACAGGACTTCGAGAACGACGTGAACAGCCCGACCACCATGTACCACGGGACGCCTTGGATCGAGTTCTGGGTCGACAGCGAGATGCCGTTGGCGAACGCTGGTTCCGACATACCCGATGTCGTCACGGAGACGCCTGTGAGCTTCGATGGCAGCCTGTCCACCGACGATGTGCGGATATTCAACTACACATGGACCTTCACGCACGAAGGATCCCCTGTGACGCTCTACGGCCTGAGCCCCGACTTCAGCTTCATGGCGCTGGGAGACTACACGGTCACGCTGACTGTGATGGACTCGATCGGCAATGTGGACACGGACGATGTGATCGTTCATGTGACGGTCCTCATACCTGAGTTCCCGATGATCCTGGTACCGATAGCGGCGACCATGGCCATGATCGCGGTGTTCAAGAAGCGCAAACGGTAGCGCTGTAGTTGAATGCGGTAGCCGGCGTGCTTCGGCGCGCCGGACGTCAAACCCTTTTCCTCTTGTTCTTTGTACCTCCTTGTGCTGAGCCCATGCGAGACGTCTTTCTAAACATAGTTATAAGTAATCACAAGCCGATTTGAAGCAAAACAGAACACCGAGGTGGATGGGATGCCGCAGGTCGTTTCGCTTCCGAAGGAGAAGGCAGTAGAGATAGGAGAGTTTCTGACGAACAATGTGTCGAGGGCGGTAGTGTACACGCTTCTTCACAAGCAGCCCTTGACGAGAAAGGAGATCGAGAGAAGCCCGCTCACGGACTCGATGAGGAGGCTCTCGCTGAGCGCGCAGACGAGGGAGCTCAAGGACAAGAGCGCCGTCCAGATGCGCACTCTGCTGACGAAAGGAGTGGACTGCGGGGTTCTGATCCCTGTTACCTCGAAGCGGCTGAACTACTACTTCCTCAACTCGGACCTGCGGATCGAGCCGGCACCCATACGCGACCCGTTCGAGCCCACCGAGGATGTGGCTGTGAGCGCGTACCTCGACAGGACCCTTGCCCACACGCCCGGCCAGGCGGTGCTCCCGGGCTGGGGGACGGCAGCTGACAACTCCATTCTGCCCGTGCCGTACATAGACACGCCGAAATCCCTCGTCCTTTGGCTCAGCTGGATGATCACGCCCACAAGAAGGGAGATCCTCCACCACATAGGGATAAACGGGCACACGACGAGGCCGAAGCTGCGCACAGATCTGGGATTCTGGGCGGACAGGATCGTCGCCAAGGAAGGCATCCCGGCCGGAGTCCTCGAGAAGGTCGACGGCCAGATAAGGTACCAGTTCTCCACGTTCTCGTTCTCGAAGCTGAAGATGAAGAAGGAGGACGAGGGGAAGAAGAAGCCCTGGACCACCTACCCGCCATCGTTCTGGCTCACGAGGACCTACGAGCCCATAAGATGCATCATGGGCGCGTCCAAGTTCCTGGGCGACAAGAAACCGGACATGACCCCGGGCGCGATCCTGGAAGAGCTCTCGAAGCAGGACGTGACCGTGGTGGACAAGAACAGGCGCGAGTTCCTCGAAGTGAACTTCCTGGAGCGGATGAGCTTCTACGCGGTATACCATTCGTCAGGAGACCCAGCTGTCAAGATATCGGCAGACTCCCTGGTCCCGGAGAAGGTCACGTACAACGCTCCGGAGCATCCGCTCGTCTGGATATCGAAGACCGACGAGGAGCACGCGGGCGCGAGGATGGACTTCAAGCACGAGGCCGCGATGATGCTCCAATCCAAGAAGACGAAGGAGGACCAGATAGCGTTCCTTGAGAAGATGATGAAGGACCTCGCGTTCGAGAGGATAGGGAGCGTCCTTGAGGACCATGAGAGCAAGCTGGGCAAGGATCTCGAGAGGCTGAGGGCAGAGTCGTTCGGGCTCGGGGCGGACTCCATAACGGCCGTTGCCGGGCTGGAGCTGACCAGGGAGGAGATCATCTCCGAGAAGAGATACTTCGAGAAGTTCATGAACATCCTCATCCCAGGTTCGATCCCGAAGAAGAAGCTGATGGAGACAGAGGAGCTGCTCGCATCGATATCCAAATCACAGGAGGCTCCCGAGCCTTCTGAGAAGAAAGAGGAATAAGCCACCTTCGCGTTAGGCCCCACGACCATCTGCAGGTCGGGGAGCTGAATGACAAACGCGCCGAAACGATTCACCGAGCTGATTGTCGAAGCCAGGAAGAGAGGCGCCACGAAGGCCAAGGTCATTCCCGTAAGAAGTATAGTCGTGGACGAGAGGGTGCGATTGAAGTGTCTGGTCCCACTCTGCGACAACTATGGGAAACACCTGTTGTGCCCCCCGAACGTCATGTCGATCGATGAGTTTAGGAGAACGCTCAAGTCGTTCAAGCACGCACTCCTCCTCCAGATCGAGTCAGATGAAGATTCATTGGACAAGTCGACGAGGCACCTCGACGGCGATCTGTGCACGGACCTCGAGAAGGCAACTGGAACTAGGAGATTCGAGAAGAAGCTGATGCAGCTCGTCGAGGCGATGGAGGCCTTTGCGTTCAAGAAGGGGTTCTATCTGGCCGCGGGACTTGGAGGGAGCGAATGTGTCCTCTGCAAGATCTGCGTTGGACAGGGTTCTTCCGAACCCTGTCGCCACCCGTTTAGGGCAAGGCCTTCTAGCCAGGCGCTCGGCATCGACGTCATCAGGACTTGCGAACGCGCAGGAATGCCAATCAGACTCTCATCTGACCGGAAAGTGAGATGGACGGGTATCGTCCTGCTGGATTAGCCTACCACTCCAAAGGGGTGCGAGCGATTGGATGGCAGCTCGTCATCATAAGCATCCAGCCCTACAACTATGAAGCAGTGGGAATTGTCAATGCCAGGCAATGGCAGCAAGGTTCATATTCCCGCAATCAATTAGAGAAGAGTAAGAACAAACATAAGCAAGCATAAGAAAACATTAGAATCAACTAATATATCAATTATGGATGCGAAAAGTATGCTCACGCAGAGAGAACAGCAGATTCTTGAGATATTGGGGAAAGGGACACGGTCGCCGACACTTCTGGCATCAGAACTCGGAATCACTCAATCCGGCGCCACTCAGGCCCTCCAAAAACTCGAAAAGAAAGGAATCCTGACAAGGACGAAAGTGGGGAGAAACGTCTTCTATCATCCAGTCGAGGCGCCAAAACAGACAAGAAAAACTGCGACGGACGAGGATCTGGACCTGATCATGGAATCCTACCATTCCCTTTCGACGGTATGGACTCACGTGCTGCGCCTGGACCTGACGCATGAAGAGCTATCAAAGGTCCGTGAAGCCAGGAATCTGCTCGAGGAGATACTCGTCAAGCACGGAAAGAGCATCGAATGAGTATATCCGAGAATATCAGCGATTTCGACTGGACGCTTCTACTTCAGAGCCTCGTGGGCCTTCAACGCGTTGTCGACAGTGAACGCGATCTCAGTCGCTCCGCCTTCTTTTCCCAGAATGTAGATCGAATCGACGTTCACCATCACACGAGCTAGCTTCCTGGCCACCTTCCCCAGCTCGCCTGGCCTGTCCGGCATTCTGACCGATATCACGTCCCGAAGATCATATCGAATCCCAGAGCGCGCGAGGGCGGATTTGGCTGTTGCCTCATCGTCGGTGACAATCCTAATCATGGGCCTGTCATTCGTCCTCTCGCTTGAGATTGCCTTTATGTTCACACCATTGGCGCCCAGCAGCTCGCAGACCTTGGCCAGCTCGCCGGGCTTGTTCTGGACGTAGACATCGAATTCCTTCAAAGTCACACACTCTACTCACCCTATGAAGGGACTAGAATAAAAAGAGTTTCGATGTGTGGTTCGGGCCAGGTTCCTGTTAGTCTACGCCGGGTTCCTGGGCAACTGTACCCAGCGTCTGACCCACCAGTACGCCAGCAATGTGGATGTGACCGTGGCGATTACCAACACGCAGAGCGTCCATATCGCCCATTTCTCCTCCAAGTTGAACACGAAGCCGAATATTGTTGCCAGCGTGTTAGGAACAAGCACAGCGGTGCCCAGAACCGTTAGCCAGGTTATCGTCAATGCCATCCTGTTGTTCAGTATCTGGAGCTGATTGTTGTACAGCGCCTGAAGCACTTCCAGCCCGGAAGCGAGCACCTCAGACATGTGCTCGCTAAGGGATATCTGTCGATTGGTGTCTTCGACAAGCAGCTGGATCAGGGACAGCATCTTAGGGCTGTCGGAGACAAGCTGCGCATCACCGAATCTCAGCGAGTGGAGGACATCCAGCGTACGCCAGAGGGTATTCAGATAGGTTATCAGCGTGTGCTTCAGCTCGTAGATCTGCTTCCCCACCTCCATTCGAGTAGAGGTCGGGTCGAGCAGGACCGCGCTCATCAGGTCTCCCTGCTCTTCGATCTCTCTCAGATACTCGAAGTTCCTTGAATTGTTCTCATCGAGTATCCGAACCAGCATCGATGTGAGCTTGTCCTCTACTGACATCGATACCGGCAGCTTCCGTATGTAATTGTCAGCATACCTCGAGAACTGGACGAGCCTCACGACCTCTTCACTGTGAATCGTCACAATGAGGTCTTTCCGTACCAGCAGAAGTAACGGGAACGCTTGGAGGTCCACCTTGTTGACTCTGACCGCGGGAACCATTATCCCGATCTCAGTCTCATTATCGATGAACTCCGAGTAGTATCCTTTCAGGAGATTAGGAACCAGGGACGCGCTGAATCCCAGTCTGATCGCGACATCTGACCCATCCTTCAGAACATCGCAGACTGTGAAGTTGATCCAGGCGACGGTAGAACCCTGGAGAGTCGAGATGAACTCTTCAGGAGTGTTTCCCACGACTCGGATCGGTTTCCCGGCGTGCGGGAGAGCCACGCATACTGCCCGCGGAGCCTTGATCTCGCACGTCTCCCCAGTCCCGGACTCCTTCTCAATGGGCGGCGCAGCAGCTGGCTTCGAAGGTTCTTTCTCTACCCGTTTCCTCTCCTCTTTAGACAAACTATGGCCCTCCCAGACAGCTAGGATTTGCTCAGACTTGCACCTGTATGAACCATAGCCAATGATTTATGTTTCGCTGCGAGGCGCGGTCCTCGCAGACCTCTACCAGTATGCACCCTTTTAATACTCTGCCAGCTATTTCGACGGCGATATGCCATGAGGGTACTCCTCATACACGCTGACAGGTTCGAATACGAGGTCAGAGAACCCACGAAGATGGCGGAACCCCTCCCGGACAAACAGCCCAGAAAGCACTCGTTCGAGGAGGTCCTCGTCTCCTTCACGACCGTGGAGAACAGCGATGAGGACGTGACGACGATAGCTGAGGTCGCTGCCGCGGACCTCGCCGATGTGTTCTCGAGAGTCAAAGCCAAGAGGCTGGTGCTGTATCCCTATGCTCACCTGAGCCCGGATCTGGCACCTCCGAAGCTGGCAGTCGATGTCCTCAAGGCGGTCGAGCAGGCTCTGCGGGAGAAGGAGATTGATGTCCACAGGTCTCCTTTCGGATGGTACAAGGGTTTCGAGATAAAGTGCAAGGGCCACCCCTTGTCTGAGCTCTCGAGAGAATACACAGCCGAGAAGAAGGTCACCCGCGAGGAGGTCGTTGAGAGCATCGAGAAGACCTTCTACATCCTCACACCAGATGGCCAGGAACACCCCCTGGACGTCGAGAAGGCAGAGTCGATGCAACTTCTAGACAAGTACCCGTCTCTCAAGACCTTCATCATTTCTGAGGAGATCGGTCGCAAGAAGGGAGAGGAGCCGCCCTCCATCAAGGCCATGCAGCGGCTCGAGCTGGTCGACTATGAGGAAGCGAGCGACCGAGGGCACTTCAGGATGTTTCCGAAGGGGCACCTGATCTTCAAGCTGCTGGAGGAGTGGGCGGAATGGATCGCGCTGGAGAAGATCGGGGCTATCCAGATCGACACTCCCATTCTCTATGATTGGTCCTACCCAGATATCAAGAGCCAGGGCATTTCGTTCCACGAGAGGCACTACACGCTCAAGACGGAGGAGAACAGAGAGTTCGTCCTCAGGTTCGCCGGAGACTTCGGGCTCTTCAGGATGATGAAGGGGGCCACATTGAGCTACAGGAACCTTCCGCTCCGCATCTACGAGTTCTCCAAGAGCTTCCGGCTAGAACAGCGCGGGGAGCTGACGGGCCTGAAGAGACTGAGAGCGTTCCACATGCCAGACATACACTGCTTCACGAAGGACATCGAGGATGGCTGGAGAGAGTACATGCTCCTCTACAGGAACTACGCTGATCTAGCAGACGCCACCGGCGTCGAGTACGCGGTCGCATTCAGAATCGTCAAGGAATTCTACGACAAGTACAAGCAGAACATCGTCGAGCTCTTGAAGTACTCCAACAGACCGGCATTGATAGAAGTCCTCTCCGAGATGAAGCACTACTGGGCCGTCAAACACGAGTTCCAAGGCATAGATGCGGTTGGCGGAGCGGTCCAGCTCAGCACAGTCCAGCTGGACGTCGCGGACGCCGAGCGGTACGGCATCGTGTACGCGGACCAGGACGGCAGGAAGAAAGGCTGCATCATTTGCCATTCATCAATAGGCTCGATAGAGAGATGGATATACATGCTTCTGGAGGAGGCCCTGAAGCATGAGAAGCCATCGCTGCCATTCTGGATCTCGCCGACTCAGATCAGGCTCATACCTGTAGGACCCGCGTTCATACCCGAGTGCGAGAAGCTCTCGAAGGAACTGCGCGCGAGAGTTGACATCGATGACATGGACGACAAGGTCGGGAAGAAGATACGTAACGCCGAGATGGAATGGATACCGATGATCATCGTCGTAGGCGAGAAAGAGAAATCATCTGGACAGTTCCCCGTCAGGCTCAGGAGCGGGGAGCAGAAAATGATGACGCTCGAGCAGCTGAAAGCCGAGGTGGAGCGCTTGTCAAAGGACTACCCGACCGCAAAACTTCCCCTTCCGGCACACCTCTCCAAGAGGCCGACCTTCAGAGGATAAGCTGAAGGATCACCTGTTGTCCGCGTCACCCCATATGAACTTGTGCAGCTGCGGAAGCACCCTGACGTTGAGATTCGCCTTGAGTACCTTCTCGGCCAGGGACTTGAGTTCCTTGCCGCCAACGGGTGTGAAAATCACCTCGCACTTCGGCGAGTATTCCTCGAGGACCTTCTTGGCGTAGGCGTAGTCCACATCGTCCGCGATTATGAATTTCAGCTGGTCCGTCGGTCCCAGGAGCTCAAGATTCTTGAATATCATCTTGTCGGCCTCTCCTGACGAAGGGCACTTTATGTCCATGCTGATCGTCAGGTTCTCTACGCACGGCAGCTCGTCCAGCGACATTGCCCCGTTCGTTTCCAGGACCACACGATACCCTTCATCAAGGAGCATCACGAGCAGCTTTGGAGTTTCCTTCTGCGCCATCGGCTCCCCGCCCGTGAGACAGACATGCCTGCACCTGTGCTTCGCAACCTTCTTCATGACCTGGTCAAGAGTCATCTCCTCGCCCTTGTCAAAGGCCTGGGGTGTGTCACAGTATGTGCACCTGAGCGGGCATCCTGAAGTCCTGATGAATGCGGTCGGAGCGCCTATCGTCAGCCCTTCTCCTTGGAGCGACTTGAAGATCGAATACACCTTCATCCTCTCACCTCGTACTCGAGCGGATCCTCAATGCCAGCATCCGCGAACCCTTGAAGCCTCAGGAGACAGGAATCGCACTTCCCGCACGCCTTCACACCACCTTCGTAGCAGCTCCAGGTCAGCTCGAGCGGAACCCGGAGTCTCACGGCCTCTCTGATTATCTCCGCCTTGGACTTGTCGAGGACGGGGGCGAACACCCTGATAGACCTGCCCTCTTTGCCTGCCTTCGTGCCCACATCGATCGTCTTCTGGAACGCGGCGATGAATTCTGGAGTACAGTCCGGGTATCCGCTGAAGTCCACTGAATTTGCTGCGATGAAGACCGCGTCTGCCCCTCTGCTTTCGGCGATCGAGGATGCGATGCCAAGGAAGATGATGTTCCTCGAGGGGACGTAAGTGCTGGGTATGCCCTTCCCGATGTCGTTCTTACTCCTGCCTTTTGGGATGGAAACGGAGCCGTTCGTGAGGGAGCTCTTCAGCAGCTTCCCGAGGTTCAAGGGGACTATGATGTGTTCCTTCACCTTGAAATGCTTGGCAATCCTGCGGGCGCTGTTGAGTTCTCGCCTGTGCTTCTGTCCATAATCGAATGTCAACGCGACGATTTCGTATCCGCTATCCCTGGCCATCGCAAGTACGGTGGAGGAATCCAGTCCCCCCGAGAGAAGCACAACCGCCTCACCCATACCATCACCTGAGATCAAAGGTCGGTTCCTGTCCAGGCGCCCTGTCCTCTACCCTCGTCGACCCCTATCTCGATCCTTCGGACATTCTTCGGGAACTTGACCTTCTGCAGGAGACGACGCAGGACGAACTCGGCAAGAGTCTCTGCCGATGCTACCTCGATGTCCAGTAGGATGCAGTCGCACAGGGGCAGCTTGAACTCCTTGTCGCCCAGTCTATAGAACACGTAATCCTTCACGACAGTGACTCTGGGATCCTTCTTTGGGATCAGAACCCTGTGATCGAGCTCCGAAGCAATGCCCCTCAAGAACTCCTTCACGCTGATGAAATCCATGATGATCCCATCCTTGCCGATCTCTCCCTCGATCACGGTGTTGATGGCGTAGTCATGACCGTGAAGCCGGCCGCATTTCTTGTGCATAGGGATTATGTGCGTCCCCGAGAAAGTGATCTTCGAGGTCCAGCCATTGATTTCCAGCCTCATCTCTGAACGGATAGCGAAGGAGCACTAAATAGTTTCAGGCGCGAGGGCGCCTGAGAACGCCAGTCCCTGCCAGTCCAGCAGCGATCATCACCGAGTCCGAGAAGTCCGACTTTGCCCTGGAGGTGTCGACGAACACCCTGTCGAGGTTGACCACAGGTGCCCCGAACGCCTTTCCCCCGCCGACGAAGTAGATCGAACGGAATATGAGGTTTCCAGATACGCCATCAGGGGCGACGATGATGTCGCAGTCCTTGAGAGCGTCCTCGATCAGGATACCGTAGTGCCTGGCAGCATGTCCCTTGCCTCTGAGCTTCTTCGCGAGCAGCTCACCCTCTTCGACGCTGGTCCTGATCTCCTCTCCGCGGCCGACATCTTCCAGCCTGCCCTTGGAGAGGACCCCTATCTTCGGTTTCCAGCGGATCCTCGAGAAGTAAGCGATGGTGTTCTCGACGAGATCCAGCCGAGCATCGACCGTCAAGCCCTCGTCGATCCCGACGGGCGTGAGCAGGAAGTTCTTCTTCTGAGCGCTCTCCATGATCGCGGTCCGCATGATGCGGTTGAGCCCGAATTCGAGCCTGAGGCTTCGCAGAGCCTCTCCAGAGCTGAGGGTGCCTCTCACCGCCGCGTCCAGCTCTGAGTCCTTGAGGGCGTGTACGAGCTCCTTCGTGTTCGTGAATCGAACCAGGCGCACTTCGCACCCGAGCCTGGAAAGATGCTTCAAAGTATCTCCATGAAGCTTTCTCGAGGCCCCAATTCCAATCTTTGCAGTTGAATCGCAACCACAAGACAGCAGCTTAGCGACATCGATCACAGGAAGTAGGCCCTCCTCAGAACTCGTCCTCGGTCATCTGGTCGAAAGTGTAGTTCTCCCACTTGCGCACTCCCAGAACTATCTCGAGTTCCTGAGGTGTGAGAAGCGGCCTATCGTACATGGCCATGTCGTCTATCGCAATCCTAGGGCACGCCGTGGAAACATATGCATCGAACCCGAGCGACTTCAACTTGTCAGGGTCGAACTTGTCCATGAGTATGAGAGCGGCGTCCTTCTTCTTCCACCGGAGGAGTTTCCTCAGTTCCCTAGCCCTTCTGATCCTCCTCTGCCCCAGCTTCTCGCCCACGATGATGCCGAAGCTCCTGGCACGCTCGGCCTTCTCGATGACCGCGTGCCTCTGCCGCAGTATCTTGTCCTTGACCTGGTCGATCTCCTTCGGCTCCTCCAGATTAGGGTCAAGGACGACCACCTTCTTTCCCGTTGCGAGGTGCACGCCAAGCGCGTGGAATGTGCCGCTCCCTATGAGCAGGTAACTGTTAACCTCCTTCACGATGCCAGTCGCAGCCGTGAAGTTGCACCCGAGGACCTCGCCCACATGGGAGAGCCTGCTGTCCCCCTCGGCGACCTTCATTTTGATGCCCATGCTCTCGAGACCTTCGATGACATCGTCCAGCTCGAAGAGGTGCTGCGATGTGGCGAGCACGCCTACGGGCTCCTGCAACAGACCCACTGATTTCTTCAGCTGGTCCGCAAGGGGCACGCGCGATTTCGCCGGGACGAATATCACCGGCTTTGAGAATTTCATGGATGGAATCGGCGAGTGGCCAACGTTCACGACCGCATCGACCATGTCGAACAGCGAGCTGGGGACATCGCATGCGCCGAAGCAGGGCTCGGCCACCACGAGGACTTCGGCACCAGTCTTGTTCTCAAGGTCTCCAGCCAGCTGATACGCTCGCTTCTTCAGCCCCTCCGGTACCTGAAGCGCAATCATCCTCGCCTTGAGCCTCTTGATCTCAGATATCGCACTCGCGAGATCGATATCATACATGCCTGAAGTCAACCTCGGACTCTCCAGCCTTCCCCACACACGATGGAACAAAACCAGAGCGAAGGGAGTAGAGGTACAGACGATAAAAAGATTGTGCGGTATTCGAGGCTCTGGGTCCGTCTATGCCGCTGCGGACGTGCCCCTCTCTACCTCGATGTAGCAGGGGGACGGTAGCTTGATCGCGGCCCGCTTCAATGCGAGCTTGGCGTGTGCGAGGTTCGCCTGTGTGGTCTCGATTGTCATGATCCTTTGGTCTGCCTTGACCCTCGCGGCAGTGCCCACGGGCTTGCCGAAGGCGGCCCTCATGCCATCGGAGATACGGTCCGCTCCTGCGCCCGTGGCGATTTTGTTCTCCCTGATGATGTTGTGCGGAAAGACCCTGATCTTGAGATGATATGCATTGGCCGGGATCTTCTTCGCGAGATACCTGTTGGCCGATATACGCGCGGACTCCAGCGCTATGTGCCTGATTTGGCACTGCTCCGTAACCCTGAGTGTCATCCGGACCGCGTAGTCTCCCTTAGTTCCATGCTCGAATTGCGTGATCCTTGACGACGGTACGCCGCCCATGTACTCTCTCCGGCAGTAGGCCTGTCCTTTGATCTCCCTGTACATGCTTCCGGGCTTGCGAGACATGATGCCACCAGGTGTTCTACAGCCTCAGGTTTGCTGAGATACTGGTTATCGTATATAAACCTCACTGAGTACGCTTCGGGCATTGTGAGCGTGCTGGCCACGCAGACAAACATTATCTACGGTCATCCTGATTAGTGAGCTGATGGGCAGGAGACATGTGGGAAAGCGGGACGCCAAGGATATCGCCCGTGAAAGGATAGAAACGCTGTTCGGGCTCGCGGAGAAGGAGGCCCTCGGCGGAAGCACCGCAAGGGCGAAGCGGTACGTCACACTCGCGATCCGACTCGGCGAGAGGCATAAGGTGCGGGCGGGACACAAGAGAACCTACTGCCCTTCCTGCTACGCGTTCTTCACTCCCCCGAAGAACCTCAGGGTGCGGACTCACAACGGGAAGGTTTCCATGACGTGCCTCGAGTGCGGACACATAATCCGGTATCCTGTCAAGCGGCCATGAGTGTGATGACTTGGACAAGAAGATGATAATCGAGCTGCGGGCGAGAGGACAGGCGCTACAGGCCACCGTGTATGTCGGCAAGGAAGGCATCACGGAGAAGGTGGTGGATGAGATATCCCGGCAACTGGACAAGCACAAGCTGGTCAAAGTCAAGCTCCTCCCCGCGGTGGAGCAAGACAGGAAGGAGGCGGCGCAGGAGCTCGCAGACAAGAGCTCTTCCGTGCTCGTTGAGGTCAGGGGAAGGACGGTACTGCTGGCCAAGGAGCAGCTCTCAACCAGAACTGGCCAGCATTTAAATATCGACTAGGTGATTGGTTCGAAAAAAGGAACAGTGGTATCGAATGCTCGACGCTAGGTTCATCAGAGAAAACGAAGGCCTTGTGCGGCAGGCTTTCCAGAACCGACGCTACGATATCGCGATCCTCGAGGATTTCCTCGCGCTCGACAAGGCTTGGAGACAGCTCACAGAAGAGGGTAACACCCTGAGGAAGCAGCGCAACCAGGTCGCCGATGAGATCCCGAAGCTCCCAAAGGACAAGAAGGACGCCAAGATAGTCGAGATGAAGAAGATCGCGGACCGAATCAAGGTCATTGAATCCGAGGTCAAGAGCATCGAAGGGAAGAGGGACGAGTGCCTCCTCAACATCCCCAACGTACCGGATCCAAGCGTACCCGTTGGGCTTGCTGAGGAGGGAGATGTCTTCGTTAGAACCTGGGGAAATGTGCGCAAGTTCGATTTCAAACCGCTCAACCATTGGCAGATAGGCGAGAAGCTGGACATCATCGATTTCGACAGAGGGGCGAAGGTCACCGGGACCGGGTTCTATGTCCTCAAGGGGGACGGTGCGAGGCTGGAGCGCGCCCTGATCAACTTCATGCTCGACCTGCACCACGACCAGGGATACAAAGAGATCTTCCCGCCGGCCATCATAAACCGCAAGAGCTGCGTCGGCACTGGCCAGCTGCCCAAGATGCAGGACGACATGTACTGGGTGGAACGAGACGACCTGTGGCTGAATCCGACAGCAGAGGTGCCCGTCACCAACCTCTACTCGGACGAGATACTCGATCGCAAACAGCTGCCGATCTATCACACAGCCTATCTCCCGTCTTTCAGAAGAGAGGCGGGGAAGCACATCGAGACCAAGGGCATTGCCCGAGTACATCAGTTCAACAAGGTCGAGCTCGTGAAGTTCGTGCTTCCCGAGACATCGCAGCAGGAGCTAGAGACCCTGCTTGCGGACGCGGAGGCTGTGACTCAGGGGCTCAAGCTCCCCTACAGGATCCGACTGCTGTGCACCGGGAGCGTTGGATTCCACTCGTCGAAGACCTACGACATCGAGGCCTACGCGGCGGGTATGGATCAGTGGCTCGAGGTGTCCTCGTGCAGCGATTTCAAGGATTTCCAGGCGAGGAGAGCTATGATCAAGTTCAGGCGCGAACCGCATCTGAAGAGCGAGTTCGTGCACACGCTCAACGGGTCGGGGATAGCCCTTCCAAGGACGATGGTCGCCGTGCTGGAGAACTACCAGAATGCGGACGGCACCGTCACCGTGCCCGAGGTCCTGAGGCAGTACATGAAGGGGACCGAGACGATCGGCTGAGAGCGTTCCTGCGTGTTCGGTTATCACTCATTCTCTCTCATTAATGAGAATCATGCATGATTGCCAGTGCTGTTCTTTATTTATCCGTCAGGGAGACCTGCTATCACGTGCGAGCAGGTTCCTATGGTGAAAGACACGGTATTCGCAACACTCGTCGGAAGGGCGTTCCTCCACGAGCTTGACATGGGACACAGGGACTCTGCGATAGCCTTTGGGCGCGCGTTCCTCTTGGCTCTTGGAATGGAAGGGCTGGAGTCGGACACCGCCGGGAAGCCTTGCGGGGACCCCTGGTCGAAGCCCGCGCTCGCGGATTCTTGCAACACCGCTGAGAGCGGAGGTTAGGTCCGGAGGCCGGGCCGAGCCTGCTCGCTGGAAAGTCGGATCGATCCGTATCTCTCGATGGGCCGTCCAACGGCCCAGGTCGAAGGGGGGATGCCCTGAATGGCAGGGATGATAGCAGATGTTGGGGAAAGAGCGAGGGTCGTAAGAAGGCGGAGGTTGCCCGGGAAATTCGTGGTAGCCACAGCGACGTGCCTCTGTCTACTGGTCTCCGCTATCGTTCTGGAAAACGCGAACTCCAAGGCCGCAGATGCGCCTGTCGTCCAAGGATGGCAGCCAATGACGGTCTACCTTCCCCAGACTTCTCTGGACATCGCCTGCGTCGCAGGCAATGTCACGGCGACCTATCACTTCAGATGGAATGACACATGTGACTTCTCGACGCTCAACTGGTCCTCGGTCGACAGGACAAGGACGGACGAGAAATACGTGCTAGGGCTGGGAGCCAAGGTGTGGGTCATCCAGGCGGACGTAGGAGCCGATTTTCCGATGGAGATCACCCAAGGGGATGGCACCAGCCTCAACTACAGATTCAACTACACGGCGGACCGCGAAACCCCGCACATATATCTCACCGGCGAGAGGACCTTCTGGAAGCTGCAGCGCACCCCGAACTTGGTCTACGACTACAAGGTGAAGGGGAGCTGCTCGATCGAGGACGCCTGGAAGAATGGAACGTGGACCCCGGAGGAAGGCATCACGCTCACGTACGACACTGAGGGCACCTTGGTCCTGGGGAACACCGATTTCGCGGTACAGCTGTTCGTCTACGACATCATCGTCCCTGAATTCAGGTCGCTCGCACCGATCGTCGGTCTGATGGCAATCGCGATCATCGCCTTCGAACACAAACGGAGGAATGTCTGAATGAGGAACCTGTTGTTCGACCTGCGTGAAACCCTGTCGGTCCATGGAACCATCAAGATGAGAGCAGAGCGTGACCTCCGCGCCGAAGGCTTCTCCTCAACATGGAAGGGGCCACAAGGGCGGTCGCGAGGCCCATGAATACGACGACGGAGTAGATCTCCGAATCGATTATGCCGTTCGACAATCCGACATAGGCGATCACGAGCGCGATTTCGAGCCTCGGAGTCATGCCGACGCCTATCGCCATCGAATCCCACCAAGACATTCCCGTCGCCCTTGCTGGAAGCCCGCAGCCCACAACCTTCGTGACGATCGCAACTGCAGTAAGGACGAGCCCGAAGAGCAGGGCGTCCGCAATCCCCTCCAGGTTGACGGCAATCCCGAGTGAGACGAAGAAGAGGGGCACGAACAGAGCCTCCAGATACTGCATGCCCTTCAAGATCCCGTCCCTGAGCGCAGAGCCTGCGAAGACCGTCCCTGCGACGAATGCCCCCACGATCGCGGAGATCTGGATGACCTCGGCTATCAAGGAGTAAAGCATGGCGATGGCGAGGGCGAGGACAAACCCGCTCTGAGGCAGTTTCCTCTTGTAGCCCGACACCTGCACCATGAAGACCAGCTTCGTGAGGAAGTGCGAACCCAACCAAGCACCAAGCACGACGAACGCGACTGCGCCGACGAGCAACAGCACCAGCCCGACCGCGTCGAGGTTGCCCTCGGTAAGGCCTCTCGAGATCGCCAGGACGACCATGCCCAGGATGTCGTCCACGACCGCGGCCCCCACGATGGCATACGCCACCGGGGTGCCTATCATGCCTATCTCGGATATCACGCTGGCCGTGACCGCGACACTGGTGGCGACGAGGGTCGCTCCGATGAAGATCGCATCGGTCCCGTAGCCGAACAGGTCCGCGATGATGTAGCCCGCGATCCACGGAATGATCACGCCACCAGCGGCTATCAGGATGGAGCGCTTCGTGTAGATCTCCTTCAGGTCGCACTCGAGACCTATCATGAACAGAAGGACTATCGATCCGAGCTGCGCAAGCAGCATCACCACTTCTGGGAGGGTCTCCTCCTCGCCGGAATCGCCGAGGGTGATGAGGCCTATCTCGCGGAAGACGAACCCTATCACAACGCCGACGACTATGTACGCGATCACCTTGGGCTGCCCGAACCGCGCGAATATGAAGCTCGCGAACAGCGAGACCACTAGCAGGAAGGTGAGTTCGAACCAGACTTCGTCGAGGAGCGTGTCGACGATGGACGGCAGATCCATGGGGTCTCGGCCAACGGATGACTACTGCGGATTTATTTGTTTTGTAGGAGCTCACACACCGTAGGCCCTCCCCTTCACCAACCAGAAATCGACCATATCGCCCGTGTCCTGCGCGAGAAAGCCCTGGACGAACTCCTTCGGGACCCCCTCGAGGTAGACTCCGAAGTCCACGCCCCAGCCGCCCCAGTTCCTCCCCAGCAGCCGGCCTATGGCGGGGATGTTGGGCGATATGCAGACCGCGCATGCGAATGTCCGGTCGAGACTGCCGACCGCTCCTAGCAGGCGGACCATGTTTGGCAGCCCCACCTCGAACAGGACCTCGAACCTGACGTACAGTCCCGACAGGAAGCTGGTCGGGAACGCGGGGTACGCGAGTGGGCTGTGCGCCTTCCCCAGGTTGACGATGAACGTCGCGAACGAGTGTATCAGCCATCTCAGGACATCGACTATCGCTTCCCCCGTCACCACGAAGGACGTCCTGAAGGCGACTCCCGCGGTCCCAGAGGCATCCTTGAGGGACACCTCCACGAAGAATGTGATTTCGTGAATCGTCTCGTTCACGATCCCCAGGAGGTTCTCGATCAAGTTGTACAGCACCCGCTTGCCGAACAGCTTCAGGAACTCGAGGGACGGCGTCACCTCCTCCAGCTTCGTTTGAATGAACGAGTCCTTGAACGCCTCGAAGAGCGCCTTCGCCACGAAATCCGAGGTCGCGAGCAGCACCGGCACGCCGTTGGAGCCCGACCTGCTCGGCGCCCTGAAGACCCATCTCGGTCCCCCGTCCCAGGCGCGCTGCCAGCTCCGTTCATCGTTCTCAGAGTCCCTGCACATCGGGGTGACGTCCATAGTCGCACCCGAGGCGTCCCTGAGGACCATCGCGTCGCCGTCGTTGAATGGGTCGTCGGAGATACCGTTGTCGATCGACGTCTCGGGGAACACGAACACGAGCACCCCGCTGGGGGCTATCGTGCCCTCGATCCCGAGGGCGCAGTTCTTGCCGTGCAGGGTCTCGATCGTCCATCCGTCCACGCATCTCGGCACCGTCAGCGGGTTGTACAGCTCCACCCACTCGTTCCCCGAGTCTTCCCCGTGCGGGTTCGACTCGAACTCGTTCACCACGACGTCCGTGGGAAACGGTGGGGAGTACTTCAGCCGCAAGCCAGCCTCGACCGACGCGGACATGCCGATCGCAGGAAGCGGGATATTGGACAGGAAGTTGCCGATCCCTGGAAGGTCGGCAGTCGACACCTCGGCTAACTCGTAAGGTTCGACCTCGGGCATGGCGAGGTCCACCGCCCAGCCCTCACCCTTGCAGTGCACTTCCGCGAACCGGCGCAGGATGTGCATGAGCGGGTCGACCTTGACCTCCACCGTGGCCTTCCTCAGAGAGATGGTGCTGTTGGCGAGGATATCGAAGCTGCCGTCCGAGAGCCTGGCCAGCCTGATGCCGAACGACAGCCCTGGCCCGAACCTGTTGGTGACGACTATCACCCTGAGGACATCGTTCCCATGACGGTACAGCAGGTCGGGGATGTTCGTCTGCACGATTATCAGGAACCCGTACAGCGATACCCTGAACTCGACCGTGCCCATGAGGTCGATGAACCACTGGGCAGCCTTGGCGAGCGCGGACTCGGCGATCTTCTCAATGTACTTCTGCATGATCTCGACGAACTTCTGCATAGAGTTGGCGAACAGTTTCAGGAGCCGGGTCGCGAAGCTCGAAAGCACCTCGAATACGTCCGTGACGAACCCGAAGACCCTCTCGAACCCCTCCTTGACCCAGCCGAAGACCGGCTCCAGCTTGTCCCACACGATTTCGCAGAACTTCCGCGCAGCCTCCATCGAGTCGGATAGGGCAGTGTTCGATGGGTTGTAGCCCACGCCTTCCAGAGGCCAAGCGGAGTGCAGCACGACCGGGATCTCGAGGTCGACCCTGACGGTCCTCCGAGACTCCGCGGGGCGCTCGAGGAAGTTCGAAACCGTCAAATGATCGTCCGAGGAGATCTCGACATCGACGAGACCCAGGACGGAAACCGTCCATTGTGTTGCATACGGAGTCGCCGTGGCGTTTCCCAGTGAAGTGAGGTGGATGTTCGGGTACTCCGAGCTCTGTCTGTCGAAGTTCCACGGACGCTTGATCTGGACGAGCATGTCATCAGTCGGGAAGAGATGCTCCAATGATTCGTATCCCTTGGATTCGTCGAACGGCACGACCCGCAGCTCGGGCAACGAGATGGCGTCTACACTCAGGGTCGTTTTCAGAACCGCCCCGCTTCCATAAGCAGTCTCCTTGTCCCCGTCCCAGAACTCGAACGACCCGCCCACGCCCACATAGGCTCTGTCCTTGAACGCAGACAGGCCTTGCTGCCCCAGGACCGCCTTTGAGAAGACTGTCAGCGTGTTCTCGACCAAATCGCCGATGCCAGGGAACTTCTCGGTGCCGGACACTAGAAAACCAGCGAGCGCGTCCACGAGGGGCCCCGCGAAACCGTCGTCCGACCTCGTCACCGACGAGTTGATGAGCAGCTGAAGCCGAGAGACTGCGCTCTGCGCACACCCTTCGACTGCATCCCTGGTCCGCGCTCCCACGCCCCACGAGAGGTCGTTCTCGACGTCACAGGCGACGATCTCCGCCAGCTGTTGCTCGACAGGAACGACCAGATCTGGGATGTAAGCGTACTTCGCGCTCGACAGCACGCCCTCCGTCAGCGATGGGTAGACTCCCTCCATCAGCTGGTCGATGTCTATCAGCTGATGCACCCTTGGCTGCACGAACTCGGCGAACTCCTCGGCAAGCCTGAAATGAGAGCTGAAAAGAGGGAGGTTTCCGCCGCCCAAGGCCTTGGAGACTGCCAAGTCGCTCAGGATCACTTCCCCCGCACTTCGCGCCAGGGCCGTGAAAAGGTTGGTGTCATCCACGGGATCCGCTACCAGTTCGGGGGAATCGAACTCGGCATAGGCAGCGACGTCTACGGCAAGCCTTAGGCAGACATCTCTGACAGATGTGCTGAAGCTCTGTTGGTTCTCCTTGAACGTCCCGTAGAATTCCGACCATACATCCGATTCCAAGACATCGCAGGTATCGACATCGATCGGGACCGTCGTGTTCCCGACCCAGACAGGGTAGAGATCTCCCTGAGCGTCCTGGACGAAGTACTGTCTTTCCGGGACTGTGAGCCGCAAGTCGACTGAAGCCCCGAACAGAGCCGAATAGGTCCTCAAATCTGCTCCGACCGCTTCCAACGTGTTCTCGATCCAAGTGACAACAGCCACTTTGGCCCTGTCCTCGCCTGTCAGGAAAGCAACGATCGAATCGACCGTGTCTTCGAGCTTCTCCGCCACCTCAGAGGCGAAATCCAATGTGCCCAGCCAGCCCATGTACTCCATGATCCTGAGTGCCATCATGTCGATGACACCATACACCGCCTGGGCGACCACTATCTCCGGGTCAATGTGCACCCGGGTCCTCCCCATGAACCACAGGAAGAGTTCGGCCGGGTCGAGGTATCTGTCCTTCGTGCAGAGCAGGGCTTGCAGTCCGGGATTGTCCGGCGCGCAGAGCCCGGAGACGAGGGTGGAGAAGTCTCCATCGACTGTGCGGAACAATCTCGCCTGTTCGAGGAGCAGAGCCACGAGGACCGCGCGGTAGACGTCCTCTTCCGTGAGCACCAGCGAAGTGTCCTTGCCCTGCACATACATCGGCTGGCCATATCCTTCGAGGATCCGCAGCTCGCCCAGGGTCGAAAGCATGTACGCGACCATCCTCCCGAGGTCGGAGAACTCCCCGTCGGAAGCGGATTCGAACGCGCGCAGCTTCATCTCGAGGAACGGCAGCGAGGATATGATAGGCCGCTGGAAGGACGACTCGCGCAGGAGCGAAATGCCATCTGCGGTAATCTCGACCGTGAAATTCCCCAGCGCGACATAGTACGGGTTGACGGTTCTCTGCCCGAGGACCTCGTCGGCAGGGGAGGCCGAGCTCTCGTACTCCATCGATTGAGTGCCCTCCTCGATTCTCGCAGGTGTGGTGGACTCGTCCGGGATGAGGTCGATCGTGGTCCGCTCTATCAAGAACAATCCACCGGTCCAATTGCGGACCTCCGTATCCCAGGCATCCGCAACTCGCGGGAAGTTCGTGCGGACGTGTTCCTTCATGCGCGACGAGAAGGCCTCGGAGATTCGGCTCTCGTTGACGGGGAACTCCTCCCACTTCGAGACGACTTCGTTGGCGCGGAAGGCCGCGTAGAGCTCGAGCTCCTCCGAGACCCTCTCTGCCTCCAGCCCCATCGACTTGAGCAACCTCTCCTGCCTATCAGCCTTCGCGGAATCGAGCTCCCGCTTGGCCAGATACGCTCCTGTCACAGCCGTCGCCGTCAACAGAACCACGGCAATGACTGAGAATGACACTTGCGCGAATGAATCGCGCGACATTCGCGTTCTTCTTGGCCGTTGGGCCTCTTCCGTGATGCACTTCTTCGACATGACCATCCCGCCAGGATTCGGGTGTTGGTGGTGTCAATGGTTGCAGCTACAAGCAGTGTACATCCGCGTCGACCAGGCACCTGTGGCTCCGACTCACAATTAAATACGGAAGAGGTGATTCAAGTTGACGGATGGGATGCAGCCCGAGGAAACCCTACTTCTGATATTCGTAGCCTTCCTGGTCGCGAAACTGGGTGGCGAGGTGATGGAGCGGATGCGCCTCCCTGCCGTGACGGGCGAGCTGATGGCGGGAATCATCCTCGGCCCCACCCTGCTCAACCTGATCACAAACGAGGACAGCTTCTTCGATGTGCTCGCGCAGCTCGGGGCCACATTCCTGCTTTTCACAGTCGGCATGGAGACCAAACTCTCAGAATTGAAGAAAGTGGGGCTCGTGGCAGCATCGGTTGCGGCCATGGGGGTCGTCGTGCCTTTCGTCATGGGATACTATGTCTCGGTGCTCCTCTTCGCATCGTCCATCGAGGCGATGTTCGTCGCGACGGCTCTGGTCGCTACCAGCGTGGGGATAACGGCACGGGTCCTCGAGGACATGGGGATGATCCATTCGACAGAGGCGAAGATAATCCTCGGAGCAGCCGTGATCGACGACATTCTTGGCATGATCGTCCTGACGCTGGTCAGCGGAGTGGCCGTTGGGGAGCTCACCTACTTGAGTGTCGGGATTGTCATAGGAGAAGCCATCTGTTTCGTTGCCATCGTCACCATCCTCGGCACGAGGGTGGTGAAGTACGCCTCCGGGAAGAGGGATGTCCGATTCGACCGGACGACGAACGGTCAGTGGGCGATCCACTACTCGACCAGAGCGTTCAGGAGGGACAGCTGGCTCGACAAGCTGAAGCAGAGGCAGGCTCCCTTCGTCATCATCCTTATTGTCATCTTCGGTCTGTCAGCACTTGCCTCGTTCATCGGCCTTGCGGCGATAATCGGGGCGTTCTTTGCCGGACTCATCTTCTCGGATACGAAGGAGACTTACGAGCTGGAGAACAAGTTCGAACCTCTGAACGTATTGCTCGTGCCGTTCTTCTTCGTGGTCATGGGGGCGCGGGTCGACTTCGCCAACTTCACGAACGTGCTGCCGTTCGCCATCGTGGTGACCGTGGTAGCCATCCTCTCGAAGCTGATAGGATGTTCTCTAGGGGCCATCACACGGGGTGAGAAGACCGCTCTCATCGTCGGGGCGGGGATGGTGCCCAGAGGCGAGGTCGGCATAGTCGTGGCGATGATCGGCCTGAACATGGACATCATCGCCCAATCCACATACTCCGTGATCGTGCTGGTCTCAATCGTGACCACGCTCTACGCTCCGTTCCTCATCAAGACCGTCGTGAAAGCGGAGTCGAAGAAGAAGAGACCACTTCCCTGGCCTATTCGCGGCTCTCGCCCATGATCCTAAGGAAATCCTCGAGATGCCTCGAGAGAGCTTCGTTGTCGGTGTAGCCACAAGCGGACAGGTCCGGGGCGGCCAGTAGGGCCGTTTTGCCATCGCTGATGACGTCAGTCGCGATCAGACCCTTGCGCCTTATCACGGTCGCGCCTCGGGGTGCCTTGACGAACGGGCTCGTGATCACGGTCAACCTCACGCCTCTGGAATCCGCCGCGGCGAACTTCTTGCCGAGCCTGCTCCTGATACCGGAGATCGATGGCGAGGACATCACGAACGTGTGTTCCGCCTTGTCGATCATCTCACTGATTTTGTCGAGGACCCTCTCCTTGCCCATGATCGTGTACACGAGCTGGGGTACGCCACGCTGTGATAGGAGGTCTCTCACGGCCGATATCTTCGAGAAGGACTCTTCGACCTCTCCAACCAGCCGCTTGGAGAGCGCGTCGGGATCGACGGGGGCGAACGACACGGGCCTGCCCGGGAGCTTCCTCGCAAAACCTTTCTTCTCAAGCGACTCCATCACCTTGTATGCAGATGTCCTGGGAATCTGCGCCGCCTCAGCTACAAAATTAGCAGTAGATGACCCCAATGCCACGAGCGCGAGATAAGCTCTGGATTCGTACTGAGAAAGGCCGAGATTTCCGAGGGTGCCAGCTATCTTTCCATACTCTCCGGTGAGATGCTCGAAGTCGCCGCCTAGTCGGTTGACCACTTTCTTCAGGTCCATGTGTAGCTACATAAGCTACAAAACCTTTAAATGATTCGGTCGGATTCGCATACCAAGGACGAGATAGAATGCTGACCAGGGAATCCGCTATTCCGCCGGGGCTCCCGAAGAAGACGGAGAGCCTATGTCCGGAATGTTTGGCCATCATACCCGCCACCATGCGAGACGACAAGGGCAAGGTGGTCATGGAGAAGAGCTGCCCCAAGCACGGCAGCTTCCGGGACGTCGTGTGGTCCGATGTTGACATGTACCTGAGGGCCGAGAAGTGGGCCAAGGACGGCGTGGGTGTCCGCGACCCCCTCATACCGAACGCTAAGCAGTGTCCGTTCGACTGCGGCTTGTGCAACCTCCATCTATCGCACACTGGACTCGCGAACGTGGACCTGACCAACAGATGCAACCTGAAGTGCCCGATCTGCTTCGCCAACGCGAACCAGGCGGGATACGTCTTCGAGCCCGACTACGAAACCGTCGTGGGCATGCTGAAGATTCTGAGAGCTCAGAAGCCGGTGCCGACCCCTGCAGTGCAGTTCTCCGGGGGCGAGCCGACCATCCATCCGAGGTTCATCGACATCATAAAGGCGGCCCATGATATGAAGTTCACACAAGTCCAGGTGGCCACGAACGGCATCCTGTTCGCCAAGGATGTAGATTTCTTCCAGAAGGCGAGCGATGCTGGCCTGAACACGGTCTACTTACAGTTCGACGGCCTCAGACACGAGATCTACAAGCGCGCGAGAGGCGCGGACCTGCTCGATATGAAGAAGAAGGTGATCGAGAACTGCAGGAAGGTCAAGAGGCATCCGTCGATCGTCCTCGTGCCGACAATCGTGAAGGGCTTGAACGATGACCAGGTCTGGCCGATCCTGCATTACGCCCTTGAGAACATGGACGTCGTCAGGGGTGTGAACTACCAACCCGTGGCGTTCACCGGCAGGATAAGCAACGAGGAGCTGGAGAAGGGCAGGTACACGATCCCCGACCTCGCAAAGGACATCGAGAAGCAGTCGAACGGGATGATCAAGACGACCGACTGGTACCCCGTCCCGACCGTGGCTGCCATCTCGGAGCTCTGGGTGGCTCTGTACGGAGATCCGCGGGTTACCCTGACGACGCACGCCCACTGCGGCATGGCCACTTACATGTTCGTCAAGGATGCGGACCACGTCATACCCGTGACGAGATTCGTGGATGTCGAGAACCTCTTCACCGAGATCTACCAGCTTGCCAAGAAGGCCGAGGGGAAGAAGGTCAAGCTGCTGTCAAAGGTGAAGGCGTACAACCTGCTGAAGAAGTACCTCAAGGAGGACGAGCTCCCCGAGGGAATGAGCAAGATGGACTTCCTGAGGTCCCTGAAAGGGATCATCTCCGATGATACCAAGGGCGAGCTTGTGAAGTTCACCTGGAAGATGATGTACGTCGGCGCGATGCACTTCATGGACTCTTACAACTACGATGTCGAGCGGGTCAAGCGCTGCATGATACACTACACGACGCCGGACGGGAGGATCATCCCGTTCTGCGCCTACAACTCCGGCCCTGTCTACAGGACCGAGGTGGAGAAGAAGTTCTCCGTGCCCCTCGCCGAGTGGCGGAAGCAGCACGGGGAAGAGTACACGTGAGCTGATGGCCATGGCCAAGGATTTGGACGATCTCGAAGTTGACATCACCAGATGCATGCACTGCGGTGCGTGCGTCGGTTCGTGCCCTGTGAATGCGATCTACCTGAACGAGGTTCTGATAGAGTTCAACGACGACTGTACGATGTGCAAGCGGTGCATCAAGGTCTGCCCTGTCGGGGCGGTCCACCTCGCGGGGGAGAAGTAGATGACCGGCTACGATGTGGTCGTAGTGGGCGGAGGGCCCGCAGGCACCATGACGGCCAAGTGGGCCGCGAAGGGCGGTGCCAAGGTCCTGATAGTCGAGAAGAGGCAGGAGATAGGCGCGCCAGTAAGATGCGGCGAGGGCATCTCCCGCTCGTGGCTTGACGGTGTGGGCATCAAGCTGGACCAGAAGAGCGTCGCCTGCCAGGTCAAGGGAGCCAAGATAGTCGCGCCCAACGGCACTCCGTTCTTCCTGTCAGAGAAGATGGCGGGGAACGAGGTCGGCATCGTCCTCGACCGGATCTTCTTCGACAAGCTCCTGGCGCATGATGCTGTGAAGGCGGGCGCCGACCTCATGCTCAAGACATCGGCGACTGGCCTTCTGAGGACCGGCGGCAAGGTGACAGGAGTCAAGATCAGGTCATTCGGCGAGACGAAGGAAATCAAAGCGGGCTGCGTCGTCGGGGCCGATGGATTCGAATCTCAGGTGGGTCGATGGGCCGGGATAAGCACCAGCCTCGCCCCGAGGGATATCACGAGCTGCATACAGTACAGGCTCACGAACATCAACTACGACCCCAACTACTGCGAGTTCGTCCTTGGCTCGAAGGCACCAGGGGGATACATCTGGATCTTCCCGAAGAATGAGGACACCGCGAATGTCGGCATCGGCATGCAGCTGACCAAACTGAAGGACCGGGCAGACGTGAAGAAGTACCTGGACAAGTTCATCCAGAACGACCCGCGCTTGAAGAAGGGCAAGCCACTCGAGATCGTCGCGGGTGCAGTGTCGATATGCGCTCCCCTCGACAAGACCGTCGGGGACGGCATACTCCTGGTAGGCGATGCCGCGAGGCAGATCGATCCGATAACCGGCGGTGGCATCTCGAACAGCTGCAGGGCGGGCAAGGTCGCGGGCGAGGTCCTGGCCAAGGCCACAAAGGAGAGGGACTTCAGCGAGAGGTCGCTCGAGCGCTACGAGAAGGGCTGGAGGGACCTGATGGAGAACCACCTCTACAGGAACTGGATGGCCAAGGAGAAGCTGGTGACGCTCAGCGACGAGACTTTCAACAAGATCATATCCGCCCTGAACGAGGTCGGCGTGGAGAAGATGTCCACGTTCGCCATACTGAAGGCCATCGAGACGAAGTACCCCGACCTGGTCAGGGAATTCCACGACCTGCTCTGAGCCAGGGCAGAATCATTAAGCCCCAGAATCCTTTCCGAACCGGGGAGCGGGCCGCATGAAGCTGCTGGAGAACCTTACGACGGACAGGAGGAAGGTCCTCGCCGTCGCGGTGATCATCATCGCTGCTGCTGCGTTCCTCAGGTTCTACAACATCGGCTGGAGTTTCTCGAACAACGGCGTCGACGAAGGCATCATGCTCGAGAGGGCCAGGATGGTCAGCGAGGGATACGACCTCTACACCGAACTGCCCTGCGACCAGGCACCTCTGGTCTTCCTCATCGGTTCCGTGTTCTCAGGGGATGTAGTCGCTCTCAGGCTGCTGACCGCTGCGCTCAGCCTGGTCGCCATCGCGGCCTGCATGCTCGCGTCGAAGAAGCAGATGGGCAACCTGGCGATGATGGTGACAGGTATCCTGTTGGCAGTCGATTTCGCCCTGTTGCGAGAGTCCAGGCTGTTCTCGCTCGACGGCATCTCGACATCGTTCCTGGCGCTCTCGCTGCCGCTGTTCTTGCATTATCTGAGGCACGGTTCGAGGATCGCGCTCGTATCCGCAGGATTGCTCGTAGGCCTGTCCACGGCGTCCAAGCTGTTCGGCGGAGTAGCCCTGCTCGGAATGCTATTGTTCATGCTCATTGAGTACTGGCGGAGCAGGGATGAGAAGAAGAAACTCACGAGAACAATCACCGATCTCGTCGTCCTGACCGCTGCCGCGGCACTGCCGCTGGCCGTGCTGCTCTCTGTCCTGGGCCCATCCGAGATGTTGAACGGGATGGTGCTAGATCAAGGGCACAGGGCGTTTGATCTCGCCATGAAGCTCTCGATCCCCGCCTTCTTCGGATTGAACCTCGCATACGCGCTCCCACTGCTGTACGCGCGCAGGATGTGGGCCCACTCGAAAGAGGCGAGACTCCTCTTGGTACTGACAGTTGTGCTGCTAGCGGACTTCATTGTCCAGCCCTTGGTGTTCCTACATCACATGGTGCTCGTGAGCCCCGGGTTGGCTCTACTCTCGGGCATGTTCATTGCGGACATGTACGAAACTAGAAAAGGAACTATCACACAGGATGATAAGCTGATTATGAGAAAAAAGATGATGTCCGAATCCATCGCATTCAAGGCCGTTCTGCTTGTCGGAATCCTCGTCTCCGCGGGCTTGGCGTCATACGGGCTGGCAGCGCAGGGGAAACCCGGTCAATTGGTCTACGCGGAGAAGATAGCGTCGTGGACCACGCAGGATGATTGGATCATAAGCGGCGATCCGCTGATCACTTCCTACGCGGAGAGGCTCACACCCCCGAACATGGTCAACGTGGGCACACGCGTGTATCCCGAGCTGACCCTCGAAGAGGTCGAGGCCGCCATCATTGAGTACAACGTCGCGGTCTTTCTCTTCAACTACCGATTCTTCGAGAGTGACTTGTACGGGGTCTCGTTGTTCCTGGTGGACCATGGGTACTCCAGGGTGTCACCCAGCGTCATGGGCGAGTGGACCGACTCAGCATTTGGATTCTTCGAGAATGTCAACACGCCTTGGGTCTTCGTTAGGAACGATATCGCGGAAGCGTTCGACCTCCCGACCGTGGCATGGATAATCTGAGGCTACTGAGATCTCTGGCTGCGCTTGATGTCGTGCCTGAACGTCCAGGCCGAATTCGCCAGGAAGTTGAACACGCTGATGGTCATGATGCAGAGGGCCTGGACGAACACCAGGAGAAAACTACCTGGGTCAGAGACGATCCCCAGCTCCGGGAACAGGTTGTAGACGATAACGTGGAACAGTAGCTCGTTCAGGGCCAGCCCTATCACGCTGATGATCAGGAACTGAGGATACTGGAACTTGATCTGACCTTTCGACTTGAAAGTCCAGAGCCTGTTCCAGATGTAGTTGTTCGTGTCTGCGACGACGAACGCTATCGCAATGGCCCAGAACGGTGTTTGGTCGAGGACTTCAGCGACTATCCAGAAGATCGCCAGGTTGATGAGAGTGCCGATGCCCCCTATGAAGGCGAACTTGAGATACTTCCCAAGCCAGAACCTGCGATGCTCGTAGAGCATCGAGACGTGGTCGATGTACCTGAGCATCTCCGAGCCGCCGAGCTTGCTCTTCCCCGCCTTCCTGTTCGCGAACCTGATCGGGACCTCGACGACCTTCGTGTACTTGCCCTTGACGAGTATCTCCAATCCTATCTTGTAGCCAACTGGATCCAGTGCAACGCCATCAACGACTGAACGCTTCAGAGCGAAGAAGCCAGACATCGGGTCCTTGACCCTGGTCAGTCCTCTCGCCAGCACGGCTGCCCCCTTCGAGACGACCTTCCGATGTAACGGCCAGTTCTCTATGCTTCCGCCCTCGACGTGCCTGCTTCCGAAGA
>Ga0154706_122_pt2 | contig 39570 bp, 46 predicted proteins | sample Rifle2008BG13ft_FD_105566 | JGI IMG/M metagenome (GOLD analysis project Ga0154706, IMG submission 105566) | Euryarchaeota archaeon RBG_13_57_23
CGAGTATGTGGCTGAGGTTGCTCCGGCTTGCGTCCGCCAGGTCTGAAGGGCTCTCGTTCCCCGCCACGATCTGGATGGCTTTCATCCCGCATCGCTTCGCTCCTTCGACGTCCTTCTCAGGGTCGTCCCCTATGTGCACCGCGGATCTCGGGACGACTTTGAGTTTGTCGAGAGTGACCCTGAAGGCCATCTCCGCGGGCTTCCTGACCTGTATCTCGTTCGAGAAAGTCGTCACGTCGAAGTGTTCGAGTATGCCCATCCTGTCCATCAGAGTCCTCAAGACGGACCCAGGCGTCCTTCCCGTATTCGAGATGAGCCCAATCCTGTACCCGCCGCCTCGTACTTCCTCGAGAGCCTTCTTCGCCCCCGTCAGCAGCACGGGCGGGTTGTCGAGTATGCTCTCGCTATAGATCCGTTCTATCTCCGCCATGTCGTTCGCGGAGAGCCTGCTCGCGAGTTTCGCGTCCACCGAGCTGAGCATGAAAAGTACCTGGTCCCGGGCGGACATGTCCCTCCTCTTGCTCCAGGTCAGGGCAAGGAAGTCTCCCGTCTCCCGATGGGCCGACTCGATCTCCTCTAGCGAATGCGTCGCACCCTTCGCGCTCAGTATCTTACCTATCCCATCGATGCGCAGCTTCGCGACCTTGTCGGATCCTCCAGGATGCTCCTTGATGAGCGTGTCCCAGAGGTCAAAAGTGACTGCCGTTATCTTCCTCATGCGTGTACCAGAGGCTAGGCGTGCCTCACTATTGAAATGCTCCATTCTACAACTCCGCTCGGACATCATGCCGCCCTGTCCCCGCACCGCGTACCATGCGCGCGACAGACAACGCTTATATATGACTTCGATATTAGATGGCCCGAAGAGCGGTCTGACGGCCAAAGTGGCGGGGCCACACCTGGTCCCTTTCCGAACCCAGAAGTTAAGCCCGCCTACGTTCTTCGTGGTACTGAGGTGCGCGAGCCCTCGGGAAGCCCAAGGCCCTTCGGGGCCTCTTGACCATAGCGGCTAGGTGTACTAGCCAGGTACCTTCGGGTACAGGGTGAACTGCACTGCTTGAAACCGTTATGGACTTGGTAAGCTGTCAGCCATCTCTTCATTTCAAATCTTCATCCGTTCCATCCGGCGTAGCGGGAGTTGGTACTCACCGCGAAGCCTTTATAAGAACACAGATAGCTTGTCGCTCAGGAGCTGGCAACGTTGGCTCTCTCCCTCGAAGAGAAATGGATTCTAGTCGCGATTTTCGCAGTCATCGGCATCGCGGCGGTGTACTTCGAGGTACGGTACATGAGGAGCAAGAGCAGGGAGATCCGAGAGGTGGATCAGAAAGGTGATGAGGCCCACAACGCGATCCTCACCACGCGGTCAGTTATCAACGCAATGCAGACCAGGGGCATGGACACGGGCGCATCCGAGAGACTCATCCTGAGCGCGAGACAGGCCCTGCAACGGAAACAGTACGACCATTGCATGAGACTGTGCGAACAGGCAAGGCATGAGCTCACAAATCCCTCGACTTCAGCCTCCGCCTCGGACGAGGATGCGGGCGGTTCGGATTTGGAGGAGGTTGCGAAATCGATTCTCAGGTCGGACAGCGGCCCGTCGAGTGCGGACCTCTACACGGGCTCCAAACTGTCGGTAGACAGGGACGGGAACTACCTGAGCGCCAAGTTCGAAATCAACACCGCGAAGATCGACCTGAAGGAGGCCGTTGACCGAGGGTCGGATACTTCAGACGCTCAGGGACTCCTGACTGATGCCGAGGGGGCATTCGTCGCGGGCAATTACACGAAGGCGCTCTCCTTGGCGCTGAGGTCCAGGAAGGCCATAAGCTCGGAGGTCGAGCGGGAGACAATCCCTCTGAAGCGCGTCGATGGGGAAGAGTCGGAGACTGAACCCATGCCCGACGAGTCGTCTGGACATCCAGCTCAGAGGTGCAAGGAGTGCAGTTCCCTGCTAGATTCCGGGGACACGTTCTGTGGAGTCTGCGGGGCCAAGGTCTTGGTCGAGCGCATTTGTGAGAACTGCGGGGCAAAGTCCAGGTCCGACGACAAGTTCTGCAGGAAGTGCGGTGCATCGCTCATCTAGTGCGCGGAATACTTGTTCTTGACGATCACGACCGCTAGGGCGCCCGCTCCGAAACCGTTGTCTATGTTCACGACGCCTATTCCGCTCGAACAGCTGGAGAGCATCCCGAGAAGTGCGGCGATGCCTTCGAAGCTCGCTCCGTAGCCCACGCTCGTTGGCACAGCCACGACCGGTTTGCTGGTCAGGCCTGCGACTACGCTCGGGAGGGCGCCCTCCATGCCGGCGAGGACGATGATCACATCTGCTTTGTCGAATTGTCCCATGTTCGATGTCAGTCTGTGAATCCCTGCGACGCCGACGTCGTAAAGCCTGTCCACCCTGCAACCCAGGAGTTCGCATGTGACCGCTGCTTCCTCGGCGACCGGTATGTCTGATGTGCCTGCGGTGACGATCAACACCCTCCCGATCGGCTGTCTCCTCAGCATGCCCACAGACAGCATCCTCGCTTCGGGGTACCATCTGACCTTCGAGCCGAACCTCGTTCTCAGCTTGCTAGAGATTTCCTTCGTCATGCGGGTGAAGACCGCCTCGTCACGCCTGGCGAGTATCCTCTCCACGATGCCCACTATCTGCTTCTCAGTCTTCCCGGGTGTATAGATCGCCTCAGGAATCCCCTTCCTCAACTCACGGTGGTGGTCGAGCTTCGCGAACTTGAGGTCGTCGTATGGCAGAGTGCGGAGTTGCTCGAGGGCTTCGGCAACCGTGCACTTTCCGCTCCCGAGTTCTTCGAGGATCTTCTTGATCTTCTTCGGGTTCATCTCAGGATCACCTCGTTCAGGCTCCCCGTCCTGTAACCTTCCAGATCGAGGGTCACATACGCGAACCCAAGCGCGCGCAACCTCTTCGATACAGCGGTTCTGGTCCCCGCGGAGGTGAGCCTCGAAATATCCTTGGGGGAAACCTCCACTCGGGCTGTGTTCCCATGCATCCTGACCCTCACCTCGTCGAACCCCTTCGCCTTGAGGAACTCCTCGGCCTCCTCTATCATGCCCAGCTTCTCCATGGTGATGATTTCGCCGTAAGGGATCCTAGACGCCAGGCACGGACTTGAACTCTTGTGCGCGGTCGGGAGTCTGAGTGCCTTGGATATCATCCGCACATCTTGCTTGGTCAGGCCGAGCTGTGCCAGCGGACTCTTCACCTTCATCTCCTCCTTCGCCTTCAGGCCTGGCCTGTAGTCCTGCAAATCCTCCGCGTTCGAGCCGTCCAGGATTTCCCTGAAACCTCGACTCTTCGCCACCTTCTTGAGCTGACCGAAATCATTCAGCTTGCACTGGTAGCACCTGTCCAACGGGTTGCTGACGAACACCTTGTCGTCGAGGGGATTGGTGTGGACAACCAGGTGTTCGATCCCGATCTTCTTGGCCACCTGTTCTGCCTGCTTCAGCTCCGATGCTGGATACAGCGGCGAGGAGATCGTGACCGCAATGGCTTTCTTCCCGAGCTCGTCGTGGGCGATCTTCGCAACCAGGGTCGAATCCGTTCCCCCGGAGAACGCGACGACCGCGGAGCCAAACGATCTGACGTTGGCCCTCAACTCCTTAAGCTTCCGCTCGATGGCCTTCATCGCAACTGTCCGAACAGCTGGCGCCTATTTTTAGTTTAGTAACAGAGCGTTGCGTCCGCTGACGACACCTCTGTCACGACCGTCCCCGCGGCGACCTGTTTCGTCCCCTCGATCAGCATGTCCTCCGTGATGTTCCTCGACTTCATGCAGGGGACGCACGCGAAGATCTTCCCGCCCAATTCCTTGAAGTCCTTCATCAGCTGGTCTAACGGCGGAAATGCCTCAGCCCTCACGTGGCTCGCATAATCCTTCACCGCGAGCCAGATACCAGTGGTCTGCAGGATCACTGTGACATCCATCTCCGTCGCCAGGGCCGCGTTGGCCATCACGAACGGTATCGTAGCCCTTTCTGGGTCCTCTCCCCCGTGGGTTGCTATAATGATTATGTTCTTCGTTGACACCGCAACTGCCTCGCGCTCCAGAGGGACCCTGACGGTAAGCTCCTTGTCCCGAACGATGCGTGTCGGATTTGAGATGGTAGTATGGCAATTCCTGGGTCCAGTTGGACAAGTAATAAATAGCGTCAAACCCCCTTTGAAAAAGCCTGGCCGAGCCTTGGAGGAAGGAATGGCAGAGGAGAACACAGTCTACATTGGAAAGAAGCCTACCATGAACTACGTCCTCGCTGTGGTGTCGCAGATCAACTCCGGTTGCGATGACATCTGCATAAAGGCGCGAGGAAGAGCCATCAGCAGGGCTGTGGACGTCGCGGAGATCGTGCGCCACAGGTTCGTCCAAGGCCTGGACTACAAGGACGTGAAGATAACGACAGAGTCCTTGCCAGGCCAAGATGGCGCGAGCGCGAACGTCTCGTCGATAGAGATCTACATGTCGAAGTAGATCCTCAGTCAACAACGGTGTTCAGTCCGGGCTCAGGCGTCTTCTGAAGCGGCCTCGCCATGGGTGGTCGAGTGCGAGCAGCACGCGCGCTATGCAACGGTTTATGTCAGGCTAGGCCAATCGGCCACACGTGGAACCCGGTGACAGGATGATACTTGTCAAGCTCGGCGGCAGCGTGATCACGGACAAGTCGAGACTCAGGACTTTCCGGAAGGCGTCTTGTGACAGGCTCTCTAAAGAGCTCGGCCAAGCGCGGGCCGCGCTCGCGGTCGTGCACGGTGCGGGCTCGTTCGGCCATATCGAGGCAAAGAAACATGCGCTCCACAAGGGCTACAAGAAGGAATCCCAGATCCAAGCGGTCGCGTCCGTTCAGCGCGATGTCAGGGAGCTCAACCTCAAGGTGCTGGAGTCGCTCATCGACTCGGGCATACGTGCGGTCTCCGTTCCCCCCGCGTCCGCGGGCACGTTCTCAGGCGGAAAGCTGAGTTCGTTCTCGAAGACGCCTTTCGAGGTGCAGCTCGACCTCGGCCTGATACCCGTCTCCTTCGGAGACGTTGTGCCAGACCGCTCAATGGGGTTCTCGATCTGCTCGGGCGACCTGATGATGGAGGCTCTTGCCAAAGCATTTCGACCTAAGCTGGTAGTGTTCTGCGCCGATGTCGACGGCGTCTTCGACCGCGATCCGAAGCGGAGCGCACGAGCGGAACTGATAACCGAATTCGATGGCACTTCGCTCAGGAACATGAGGAGGACTCAAGCAAGACACGCGGATGTCACGGGCAGCATCTACGGCAAGTTGGAGCGCATGCTGGTCATCGCCCGGCACTGCGAAAAGTGTATGATAGTGAACGGCAATGTGCCGGGAAGGCTGAGAAATGCGATAGCTGGCAGGCAAGTGATCGCCACGCGTGTCGTCCCGGGATAGGTGTATGAATGGCCCCTCAGGATGAGCCCGACAAGAAGCTCATAGAGAAGAGAAAGCACGACCACATCGAGATTTGTGCGAGCGAGGATGTCGGCCAGAGCTACATGTACTGGGACGACGTGAAGTTCCTTCACAACCCTCTCCCCGAGGTCGACTTCGAGGAGATCGATACTTCGACAACGATTTTCGGCCGGAAGCTGAAGGCGCCGATTGTGATATCCGCCATCACAGGGGGTTACGGCAAGGCGGAGGAGATAAACAGGAACCTCGCGTCCGTCGCCGAGGAGTTCGGGCTCGGCATGGGCGTAGGGAGCCAGAGAGCTGCCTTGGAGAACCCAGAGGTTGCTAGGACCTATTCAGTGATAAAGGAATTCGAAATCCCTCTGCGCATCGGGAACCTGGGAGTCCCTCAGCTCATTCACCAGGGCAAGAAGCCGCCGCTCGATGTTGGGGACGGCAGAAGGGCCATGGAGATGGTTGATGCTCACATTCTCGCGGTGCATATGAACTACCTTCAGGAGATCGTCCAGCCAGAAGGCGATACCAAGAGCAAAGGTGGTCTGAAGGCTCTCGAGAAGTTCGCATCCGCACTTCCGGTCTTGGCCAAGGAGACGGGCGCGGGCATCCCGAAGGAGACTGCGTTGAAGCTCAAAAAGGCCAAGGTAAAGGGTCTCGATGTCGGAGGTCTCGGCGGAACCAGCTTCGCCGCGGTCGAGTATTACAGGGCGAAATCCGCCGGCGATTCGACGAGGGTGAACATAGGTAGGACATTCTGGGATTGGGGCATCCCTACACCTGTGGCCGTGGTGGTCGCGAACGTCGGCCTGCCGATCATCGCGACAGGCGGGCTTAGAACAGGTCTTGACGTCGCTCGTGCGTTGTCCATCGGCGCTTCTTGTGGTGGCATGGCTGGCAGATTCCTTCCAGCGGCGCTGGAGGGTCGTGAGGCGCTCGTCGCGGAGGTCAGCACGATCCTAGACGAGCTGCGAGCGGCGATGTTCCTGGTGGGCGCGAAGGACATCAGTGAGCTCGCCTCGGCAAAGGCGATCATGACCGGCAGGTCGAAGGAATGGCTCGATCAGCTGACGGAGTGATTTCAATGGCGTTCCCGGAGGACTACAGTGGCAGGGTTCGTGAGATAAACGAACAGCTGATGCATTCGTTCGATGTGATTCAGGACAAGAACCTGAAAGGCGCGATGGCACATTATCCGGCGGCTGGCGGCAAGAGACTGCGCCCTCTGCTCGCCACCATCGCCAGCGAAGCAGTCGGTGGCAAACCGAACTCTGCGATGCCTTTTGGGATCGCCCTCGAGATGGTCCACAACTTCACTCTGGTCCATGACGACGTCATGGACGAAGACGACACGAGACGGGGCATCAAGACAGTGCACGCAGCGTACGGAATCCCGGAGGCCATCCTTTCAGGAGACGCGCTCTTTGCACGCGCGTTCGAGGTGGCGCTCGATTCAAAGGCGAAGGATAGCGACCTCGTTCGACTGGTCGAGACTCTGGCGAGGTCGGTCAGACTCCTTGCTGAGGGGCAGCAGATGGACATGGATTTTGAAACCGCGAAGACAGTGACCTCCGATCAGTACATGAAAATGATAGAGCTCAAGACCGCGGTCCTGTACCAGGCCGCGGCGCAGGGAGGGGCGATATGCGGGGGCGCAAGCAAGGCTCAGGAGGACGCGCTTGCGGAATACGGCAGACTGATGGGTCTCGGGTTCCAGATATGGGACGATGTATTGGATCTTCTTTCGGACCAAGAGACCTTCGGCAAGCCAGTGCTCAACGACATCCGCAATGGTAAGAAGACTCTGATCGTCATCCAGGCACTCGAAGATCTCAAGGGTCCGGAGAGAGCGGAGTTGCTGTCGACCCTCGGGAACGAGAAGGCGACCAAGGAAGAGCTAGTGAGGGCGCGCGATATCCTGGACGAGGTCGGCGCGATCGACCATGCGACGAAGGTCGCGGATGGGCTGATAAAACAGGCGAAGGAGAAGTTGTCCGTTCTGAAGGACAGCAATCACAAGACCGCTCTGATCGCATTCGCGGACTTCATGGTGAAGCGCAAGACCTAGGACACGCCAGTCTTCGTTATCTTGAAATCCGCTTTCCGTCCTTCTTCCAAGTGTCTGTGCTTTATGACGGTCGCCCTCCTGGTTCCCGGGCTGACCTTGTCGAGCCTGATGATCGCCTTTGCGTTGTGGAGCAAGACGTGACCTCCGAGGGGTTCGAAGGTGCCCTTCTCGATATCGGTATAGACCTGGGAGGTCACAATGACCGGGAGGTCCTTGCTCCTTCCCACTCCAAGCAGCTTCGCGAGCTGCGGGCTGAGGGACTTCCTCACCCCCCTCTCCTCGTCGTTCCTCGTGAGCCTGTAGTGGATGGTGGCAGAATCGAGTATGATGACGCCCACCTCGAGCGAGCTGTCTGCGAGCTTCACTGCCTTATCGACGAACTTCTCCTGCTCGTCAAAAGAGTGTGGCTCGAAGAAAAGGATGTTCTTGAGAACATCCTCGTATGAGTCCCCAGCCATCTGCTTGACCCGTTCGAGGGAGACCCCCTCTGTGTCTATGAACAGGACCTTCTTGCCAGCGAGCGCCACGTCCTTCGCGACCTGGAGACAGATATTCGTCTTTCCAGAGCCCGCCTCTCCGAAAAGTAGAGTAATAGCTCCACCCTCAAACCCTCCTTCAAGGAGGTTGTCAAGAGTGGATGAGCCGGTCGATAGGTGAGTCACACGCCTCGATTGGGGTCATTGGTGATAATCCTTCCTGATACATCTGGGTTGTGAGATGGGATAGCGCGAAGACTCCCTCTCGAATGTCTTAATATCGCGAAGGTGTTCCTTACACGCGTGGCTGTTCACAGAGTTGGTGCAGAGGCACGGTTGGACTCCGCGGTATGGTTGCGCAGATCCGTGGTTTTCAAGCAGCGCGTCGTGAAGGGCTATCGGCACCCAGTGCTCGACAAGTCGTTGCAGGCCGCCAGGATCAAGAACGAAGTAAGGCTGATGCTCGAGGCGCGCAGGGCGGGAATCGCAGTTCCAGTCATATACGCCGTCGATTTGGAAGGCAACAGGATCGTCATGGAGGAGATTCCGGGTGTGCGCGTCAAGGACGCGCTCGAATCGCTCCCGAAGGATCGAGCAGAAGAGATCTGTAGAAAGATCGGGGCGATTGCCGCGCGGATGCACATGAACGATATTGTCCACGGTGATCTCACGACGAGCAACATGCTCCTGGACGGAGAGCGTATCGTGGTGATCGATTTTTCCCTTGGCTCCAAGACCTCGGAGGTCGAGGACAAGGGCGTGGACATGCACCTGCTCGAGGAGGCTTTCCACTCCGCTCACTATAAGCGAATCGAGCTTTTCGAGGTTGTCAGAGACTCCTATGTGCGGTCATATCCAGGCGGAGCTGATGTGCTGCAGAAAGTGAAGGAGATCGAGAAGCGCGGACGCTACATGCGCAAGGAATAGCCGTAAGAACGGAAATAGAATAAATGGTTTGGACTGCGGAGAGAGTCGAGTTGGAGGAGGAACACCCTCCGCAGCCTTCTAGATCAATTTCAGACAGTCGTCTCTGGGAGCACGATGTCGTCGAATGCCGGGAACGCTGTCTCTACGGGATCCAGTGCTGCGCCGTCAACGAATATGCCCTTCAGGATCACGTTGACTGAGATGAAATCGCCCTCAGCGTATCCGACTAGCTGCGTGCCGGTCAGATCTGGTAGGGTGACCGTCACCAGAGTCCTAGCCTCGCCGATGACCACATCGACCGCATCTGCCTTGGAGCCGTCAGCAAACAGCGGCTCGCACCCGTTGACCATGAAGCTCGCAGAGATTTCGCCAAGCAACGCGGGTCCATAACCGATGTCCAGTTGTCCGACGATCATACCTATTGGTTCAATCGACGCGAGGACGTTCATGTCCGGATCCTCGAAGGCAAGATCTCTGAGGCGCAAGTTCACCGTGTAGACTACCTTCTGCCACTTCAGGTCTGGATTCCCAGGTGATATGAAGGCGCCCTCCTTGACGGTCATCTCGCGCTTGGCCGCGAAGTCCATTGTGTAGGCGTCACTGTGCACTACATTGACTTCGCCCGTCAACTCGTCAGTCTGGTAGACGAGGTAATTGGTCCCACTGAGTATCTCCGTGTATTCGACCGGTCCTGCATACGCTGGTTTCGCTGCCGCACCGAAAACGGTTGCGGCACCGAATGCCAATATCGCACAGACGGCGACCGATAGAACCAAGAACTTGGTTTCGAAGGGCGATGCCCGTCCGCGGCCCGTCGAGATGCGCCTGGCCAGCTCACTCTTGTATGTCTTCCCCATTTGCTCACCTTCTTTCGTTTCGGTTTCGAATCTGTCCCCGGAAGGCAAGCCAGTGAGCGCCAAAGCGCCCCGCCGAGCACCGACGGGCCCCCCGGGTCCTCGATTTCTGCCTTCGCCTTGATTCTAGTCCCGAGTCGCGACCGGCACGAACACGCTATACGGTTTGTGGTGCAAATATCGAAGGTTAATACATTGCTCGAACAGTCTGGATGAACCCAATTCTCCGCAGCTACTGAGGGTCCGCCAGCGCGTCGCCGTGCGTGTTCTCGTCTTATCAGCGATTTGACTGCAGATCAAAAACAGAATGAGGTAAAGGGTTTGATTCCCGAGGTGCTCAAGTCATTCAGGCCGGAGCGCACATGCATTGGGACTGCCACATGTATGGCGTCTCATCCTGCAGCTCAACGTAGTAGAAGTTCCAGAAGTGCACCCAAGGCTCTAGCGCAGCTGAGTCATCTTCGCTGGCCAAGGTATCGATGCAGGAACCGTCCTTCAGCTGCAGTTTGTCCTGTGTCATATTCTGCAGGCAGTCTCCGTTCAAGCCACCAGAAGCATCCGTGCTCTCGAGAGTCTCGTTGATGCAGGAACCGTCCTTCAGCTGCAGTTGATCCTGTATCTTGTCCTGTGTCTGGTCGCAATCACCGCTCATGCTTCCTGCCGCGGCGACCGTAGCGAGCCCGCCGACCAGCACGAAGGCACCAACCATCATCGCGATCCATGTTTTGCCTATCATTTAGTTTCGCCCCCTCTTGTTCAGAGGATTACTCCGGACCTCTGAGGGAGCAGATTCTGATAAGTGGCTTATGGTACAAGTATCGAAGGCTAGCACAAGATTCAATGGGATGACTCACGGGTCAGCCAGATAAAATCATGGAAGGTGTTTGGATGGGAACGGCGCAGGATATTCCCGAACAACCGTTCCTTTAGGTTTGTCGTGCTACGGGACTACCTGTTTCCTTTCCCGCCACCGCCGCCCTTGGTGATCAGCTTGCCGAGGTAGATGTACGCGTCGCCTGCATCCATACCGCCAGTTCCGCTGACGGGGATCATCGGATCTCCGAGCGGGAGCAGTTCGAATGCCGTCGCATCATCTTCCTCTGCAGCGACGTAGCTCCTGGCAGCCCAGCTGATCGGGTAGTTAGGCACGTTCACTGAGATCTTAGGAATCCCCGCATCCCAGCCAGTGGTGTCCCACAGCATGCCGTAGATCAGGTGACCAGCCTTGTTTATCTCCCTGCCGAGCACCTCATCGTCCGCGTCCGTGAAGTCCGCGGTGAAGGTCTCAGTCCTGTCTCCCACGGTCATGGTGACCGATATCACCGGTACTGATACCATCCAAGTGCTCAGGATCAGGCTCGGGTCCGCTATTAGGTCCGCCTGGTCGTAGACCACTGTTGGGTTATCCATTCTCGCGTTGACAACAATTGGCGTGGTCAGGTTGTTGTCCACGACGCCGGCCGGAACCTTGAGGACCATCATTTCGATCCTGACGAGGTTCCCGATTCTCCACTGCGGTGTGAACGCCATGTTGTCGGCGAAGTAAACCGCGTACCCAGGTGCGCTGTCTACCGGTGTGAACGGTATTGGGACAGGTGGCTCCTCTGCTGCTTTCACGATCATCGTCGATGACACCAAGACCATTAGCAGTGTCATCGCTATCGCTGCGCCTTTCTTGTGCTTCATTTGTCACTACTCCTCCCCTACATCATAGCACAGTGCAAAACTGTGTCATGGCATTCACGTCAGACAGAATATTAGTAGATTGTAGTACAATCCTCAACATAACGCCGTTACCAGAAATCGACAAAACGGTCAAATCTTGGTTGACGAACGTCAACTCAACCACAGGACTTCACGCCACACTTTCGGGCACAGACTATATGTGGAAGGTACCGAGGGAGGATCAAGACCGTCTCTGGCATCGACGTTCTATGCGTGTACCAAATAGATTATTACACCGGGAAATAATGAAGCACTGCCCATGACGCTAGCGAACATGAAGTCGATGACAGTCGCAGCAATCTTGATGCTGGGCATTCTAGTGCTGCCGGATCTGCCGAGCACATCTGCTTCGCAGGAAGAGATCACATACACCATGACCGCAGACAAGGTCACGATCAACACGCCGAACATGACAGTGGCGCTTTCTACGCACTTTCCGGCTGCCGTCGCCTTCACGAAGGGCAACGAGAGCGGACTTGGAGACGGTTTCGTCCTTTCCGCCATACTTGGGTACAACAGGAGCATGGATGGACTGCTCAACCTCAGCTCCGTGCCATACCACGCGCCTCTTGACAACGCTACTTGGTCTCTGCTCGGTCCAGTTCAGGAGACCGATACAGAACTGGGTCATTCGATAACCGTGTCTCTATTCGCATCGCTGAACATCGTGAAGAGACCCTTCAACTCGGGTGGTGGAGGCTCAGGGGGCTCGGGAGGCGCTGGCGCGGTGACGATACAAAACTGGGCAAATGTGACAGTCAAATACGTGGTCACGACCCGCAACTACTCTCAATCCTTCGACTTGCTTTCGAACTCCCCAGCGTATCCAGTAAATGGCACGACAGAAATCAAGTTCGATGTGGATATCGAACCCAAGAAACCGCTGGATGTGGACATGCTCGCACTGGACATCGGCCTGATGAAGATGGACAATTCCAGCTTCGCGCCCCTGGCGACCGTAGGCCCATACCTGTTCAGAGGCTATCAGGCGAACGGTCTGAGCATCAGCGACCCGTCCTTGAATGAGACCGACGGGACCACTCCATTGATGCACGAGTTCACCTACAAGTACGAGTACAAGCAGATGTTCTGCTATCTCAACGAGACCAATGCCACCGAGGGCTACTTCTCATGGGCGAACCGAGCTATGCTCAGCTGGTCCGGAGCCAACGACACACTCGCGAACGTCAGCACGTACTACAGGACGGACGGAGAATCCTTGAGGGTCTACACGGCCGTGCCCCTAGATGTCGAAGTGACCAGGATCGTCTGCGACCCGAGCATCGGCGTGTTCACCGTCAGCACCTCAGGTAACGGGGGTGTCATCGACTATCCGGACGGCTTCTTGTCAGGCTCCTGGATATTTTCATTCGCGCTGGGAGCTGTGATTGGCGCCGCAGTCGTTGGCGGGGTGGGTGTGTACGTTCTCGTAAGGAGAGGTTCTCAGGATGAGGATCCCGCGGAAGTAGTCTCACTGGAGAAGAACAGGTACTACCGCGGAAAGCCGTGATCTGTTCTTTTGGCTAGACTCGGTGTTTGTCTTCCTTCCGAGCAGGTTCGCTGGGTGACTTCCTGGCGACGTAGGCGGCCACGAAATCGTCAACCAGTTTGTCGAGGAAGGTTCGCCTGTACACTATCAGAAGGTCGGCGACCTTGTCGGGATCGATCACAGTCATCTTCGACTCCCTCCCAATCTTGTCGACCTTAATCACGCCCATCGAGGAGAGCTTGCTGGTATGGTAGGACAGGGTCCCTCCCGATATCGTGAAGTTCACCAGCAGCTCCCCGTGAGTGGTGCCAGGATTCATCAGCAAGAAGAGGACTATGCCTCGGGGAATCTCCTGCCTGAGCGCCGAGAGTATGCGCTGCTTGTCCTTGTCGATCTGCCCTCCTGGGAAGTATCTGGAGAAGTTCTCGGCCTTGTCCACGGTCAACAACCCTCTCACCACGAGGTGGTTGAGGTGGTATTCGAGGACCCCTATCGACAGGTTCGTGCGCCTCTGTATCTCCCTGAAGTGCACTCCGGGGTTCGTGCGGACGCACTCGTATATCCTCTTGCGGCTCGCTAGGTCAAGCGGATCCTTCAGCCAACCTCCCCCTCACCCTGCCCGCCATCACCGCGACAACGAGTATGGCCGTCCCTGACGCAATTATGAAAATCCCGTCGACGTCGGCCAGCCAGTCGGTCGCATGACCCATAATGAGCACCGCAACATCGAAGGCTGCCGAGGCAGCGAGGAAGTAACATGACAGCGCGAGAAGCTTGACCCCGCTCCTCTTGTATGAGACGAGACAGATGACGAAAAGCAGGACTGAGACCGCCAGGAGCAAGCCCAGCATTGTATCCACCAGCACTATCATTCGATGACCTAGCTTCTCTGTATGCTCTAGTGCTAAATAATATGTCTGGGATGGAGCTCCGCCCTATTGGAATGGCTTAATAGCGGTGAGGGCTTTTCGGGCATTGCGGGGTGTCAGTCCACGCCCAAGATATCGTTCGTGACGACGAATGTTGGCAAGTTCAAGGAGATATCCGCGCTGATGCGTGAGCGGGGCGTTCAGCTAGAACACCTGAGGACCCCCTACCCTGAGATCCAGGCGGAATCCTTGGAGATCACCATCATCCCGGGCCTCCAGTGGCTCTTGGAGAAGTACGAGAAGCCGCTCATGATTGACGACTCGGGCCTGTTCGTAGAATCCCTCAAGGGGTTTCCAGGAGTGTATTCCTCATATGTCTTCAAGACCGTCGGCTGTGACGGCATTCTCAACCTGATGAGGGGCATCAGTGATAGGCGCGCAAGGTTCGAGTGCTGCATAGGGTTCATCGCTCCAGGAAAGGACCCGTTCATCGCTAAGGGCGTTTCGAAGGGTACAATCGCGCTCGCGAGGGCAGGGACTAGCGGATTCGGGTACGACCCGATCTTCATCCCCGAGGGGTCGGACAAGACTTATGCCCAGATTGAGGTCAATGAGAAGAACAAGACGTCTCACAGAGGCAGAGCAGTCGAAGTGTTCCTACGGGAACTGCCAAGACTTCTACGCTGATGCGACACCAATCCTTTTATTGAGGGCTGTGATAATCCCGTAACCGGGACCAGTGCCATCGTGGGGTAGTGGTCTAGCTTGGTATGATACGTGCTTTGGGAGCATGAGGTCATCGGTTCAAATCCGATCTACCCCACCTCACCCAAGCTTGTCTTTTCGTTTCATCATGAGAGTGCATACAACGCAATTCCGTGGAGCGTGAATGCGAGTCCCAGGAACGTGATAGTGAACGCGAACAGGAAATCCTTCCTTCTATGCCAGACTATTCTCTCAGTGTCCGAGTTCATGAAGTTCTTCTCGATATCGAACAGGTAGACCGCCGCTATCATGCCCGCGAACGTAAGAAGGTTCATGAATCCAAGCGCTGCGAACATCTTCAGATCCGGTCCGAACGGCCTGTAGACGACCCAGCCAGCTGTGATGCTCGCGAGAACCGAGGCTCCAACGAGCGCTGCCAGGATGACCATCCAGCTGTTGTGATACACGAGATTGGTGGCTGCAACGCCAAGCTCCCATTGAGACTCGATCCAGAGGTCCTCTGTTAGATAGCTCGAAGGTCCTGCCATCGTTATGATCGTGAACTCGACATCACTCATATCTCCCATATCCAGATTCCTCGCCTTGAGCTCGTTCTGGAAGAACCACACGTTCTGCATGCTGACGTAGTAGGATGGGTCAACGCAGTGGTATACGTCGACCATTCCCTCCTCGTCGTCATCCTGGAACCGGACCGGGTCTGCTCTCCCCAGCACCTGGATGGTCATGGGGATCTCGTGGTCATCGTAGATGCTCGTGAGCTTGAGAGGGTAGTACATCCTCGTGGTTGGGAAAGTAACAGAGACCCCGAGTCGATAGACGTAGCCTCCATATCCCCACTGTTTCTGGGATTGGTTCGTGAAAGCGTCGATGTCCGATATCCAGGAAGCGACGAACGAGTAATCTTGACCAACATACTCGTCCAGGCGGTCAAGAGCCAGAGGTGACAACTCAAGGCCCTTCTCAGCGAGATAGCCGTCTATCGCTGTGGACTCGCCCGCGGATATCAGTTCGCTGGACAGTCCGAAGGCTTCGACGTGCTCCGATATCACCACACCTGAAATGCCATCGGAGGTGCCTTCGACCTCCTCGGAGAGCAACGGTCGTCCACCGCCATACCAGCCCGTCTGTGTTTCGCTAGATAGTCCGAGGGCCAAGAGCGGGTAGAGCTGAGAGCCGTAGACCCAGACGAAATTTTCGTCGACCTCCCTTCTCGCCAAGCTACTCAGGAAGTATCCGTCGAGTGAGTTGATAGTCTGGACGATCGTGATGTTTGCAGCATTTGGCTCACTGGGTATCGGGAAGAACCAGACGGCCTGTGCGCCGGCCTGCAAGCTGTTCGCCGAGATGCTCGCCTGAATGATCAGATTCTCCTTTCCGTCGACGAGGCTGATCATTGCGAACTGGGAATCCTCCATGGCAAGTTCCCATGTGTCGTAAGCCGGCACATAGACATGACTCACGCCATCAGCAGCCGCGCCGAGAGCGGTCAAGGGCAGCACTGTGAATATCGCCACAAGTCCGACGATGAACCTCCTAATCACGCAAACCACCGTTTAGTATTACGGGGCGACCCGCTATATTAACGGTGTGCGCGCGTTGACCTGGAAGTCATTCCTCTGCACTAGCACGCTTCACGGCGGGACTTTCTTGCGCTTGAGCTCCATGCCAACGCTCCATGCGCTTCCCAATTTCCTGCCCAGGCTCCAGTAGCCTCGGTCGTTCATCACGAACAGCAGCGGGTCGACCTTGGCAAAATTGACCACTCCGCTGTCGAGGACCTCCTCGTCAGAGTAGGTTTCGACGACCTTCCCAACGAAGATGTCGTGGCTCTCGAAATCGAAAGTGTGAGTCAGTTCGCACTCCATGTTGATTGGGCACTCCTCGATCAAGGGCGCGGTCTTGAGCGCCCCATAGAACACCTTGAACATCTTGGCCTTGTCCTCTTTCTTTCCGGAGACGAGCCCGCAGTAGTCAGTCTCCTTCATGAGTTTAGTGCCTGGGATGTTGACGCTGAACGTCCCGTTCTCTTTGATGCCCTGGTTCGTGTAGTGAGATTTCGACATACTCATCGAGACCGAGCCAGGATCCACGATGCCGACATGTGCCATCGTTATGAAGTTCGGCTTTCCGTTGACCTGCGCGCCCACCAATACCGTGGGCAAGGGGTAGAGGCAATTCTTTGCTCCGAGCTGTTTCTTCATCCCCGTCCCATCCGAGTTACGAATTGCAGTATCATCTATAAGAGAGGGAGCCTTCCGAAGGGGAATGGCATTAGCATACGGTGCCCCCTGCACTTACTCTATATAGCCGGACCCTATACCGAATTTTTGGAAGAGGCCTTTTTGGAGGCCTGAATGGCATGAGAAGGTACAAGGACATCCCGCTTTGGAAGAACGTCTCGCCCAAGCAGTGGACCGACTGGAAGTGGCAGGTCAGGAACCGCATCATGGACGTCGACACCCTGGCTCAGGTCATCAATCTCACCGACGAGGAGGAGAAGGAGATCAGAGACTCGATGAAGTACCTGCGGATGGCCATCACGCCCTACTACGCGACCTTGATGGATCCGGACGACCCGCACGACCCCGTCAGGAGGCAGGCCGTGCCAACATCGAACGAGGTCCAGATCAAGAAGTACGAGATGCTGGACTCCGTCGGTGAGACGGTGGACTCCCCTCACGAGGGGCTGACTCACAGGTACCCGGACCGCGTGCTCTTGCTTCTTACAGACCAGTGCAGCATGTACTGTCGACACTGCTGCCGCAGAAGGATAGTCGGACAGACAGACCATCAGAGGTCTTGGGAAGAGATCAAGGAGGGGATCGACTACATCAGGGAGACTCCCGAGGTGAGGGATGTGCTCTTGTCCGGTGGAGACCCGCTCATGGTCTCGGACGAGTTCCTGGAGAAGGTCATCCGGGAAGTTAGGAAGATCAAGCACGTGCAGATTGTCAGGCTCGGCTCCAGGACTCCTGTCGTGCTTCCGTACAGGATCACGCCATCGCTCGTCAAGATGCTCAGGAAGTACCATCCTGTCTGGCTCAACACTCATTTCAACCACCCGAAGGAGATCACGCCGGTATCGAAGCGTGCGGTCGAGACGCTCGTGGACGCGGGCATACCAGTAGGTAATCAGACCGTCCTGCTCAAGGGTGTCAACGATTGCGTGACCATAATGAAGAAGCTCTGCCAGGACCTGACGTCGATCAGGTGCAGACCCTACTACATCTATCAGTGCGACATCGCAAGAGGGCTTGAGCATTTCAGGACCTCCACGGCCAAAGGGTTCGAGATAATCGAGTCGCTGAGAGGACACACTTCAGGGTTCGCAGTCCCTGAATTCATCATCGATGCGCCCACGGGCGGCGGGAAGATCCCGATCAGCCCCAACTATGTCATCTCGATGTCCGACAAGATGATAGTCCTGAGGAACTACGAGGGCGGCATATTCTCGTTCCCAGAACCCGAGGGCGACAGGACGAGCGTCTGCCCGCCGTCGTGCAAGATGTGCAAGCAGTATCCGGAGCTGGAGTCGAAAGAAGGCGTTGCGGGAGTGCTCGCGGGCAAGAAGATGTGCCTGATACCAGAGGGCTCCCTCAGAGAGGCGAGGCGGAAGGCATATCACAAAGAATCGAAGCACTCAGGCAAGTGCCACGATTTCTAGTCCTCGCACCATCAAACCCATTCTCACTTCTTGTCCTCCAGGACCGCCCGCGTGATGACGTAGTTCCCGGAGTTCCTCTTCCAGTTCGAATGCGCTTCTAATATGCAGATCTCCTTCGAGAAGTTCGGGCCGTCGAGGACGAAGGTCTCGAGCTCCCCGCCTTCTCCGGTCACGCTTATCCTGTACTTCTCCCGGAGCTGTTCGAGTTCCTTGATCGAATGGACTGTGATGATCTTGCCCAGCCACCCTTCGTCGAACCCCTCGGCATAGACTCCCGCTATCATGAATTTGAATCCAGCATGGACCATGTCCTCGAGCAGCATCAGCTGGTCTTTGCGCCACAGGGGGGCATACATCGGCTTGCCCAGCCTCTGCGCGATCTCGTTGAGTCGAGACCACTGGTAGTCGGAAGCGATCGCCCCGCAGACGAAGCCATCCGTGTCCTCGGAGCGCATCAGCTCTTCCAGGTCTTTGAGCTCCTCCTCCTTCAGGCCTGAACTCTCCCTTTGCTTGATGGGGATGCCCAGCGCCTCCGAGTGAAGCTTCGTCCAGCGGATGTTAGGATAGTGGAACATGTACGAATCGGAGGCCTTCGGAATGACCGTCAGCAAGCTCGCAACTTCCCATCCCTGCTGCTGTGTCAAGTACAACGCGTAAGTCGAATCCTTGCCCCCAGAGAATAGCGCAGAAACCCTCATCTCTGCTCCAGCGTTCATGTATCGGAGGGTCGCTATTTGGATGTTCTGCCCTTGCTTGATTGCGTTTATATCTGGGCATAGCCATGTGCGTGGACGTGTTCTACTGTCCAAGGTGCGACCGCACGATACCGAAGGAGCGTATCGAGAAGGCAGACAGGGAGCTCAAGCGGACATACGGAATCAGCAATCTGTCCGACCTGAGGTGCCCGGTGTGCGATTGCGAGTACATAGATTTGGACAAGGTTAGGAAAGGCGGGGAGGAGCATGTCGGCGAAACGAAGAGAAGGACCGCTGTTCCTTGAGGAGCTGACGAGCACTGAGTTCGCGAAGCTCGTCAAGAAGAAACCGCTCGTGATCATCCCGTTCGGATCGATGGAAGAGCACGGCTCGCACCTTCCACTCGGGACGGACGCATTCCAGGCGGAGGAGATCGCTCGAAGGGTGGGGGCTGAGTTCGACGCGATATTGTGTCCGCCGATAAGGTACGGGGAGTGCAGGTCGACTCGCAACTACCCAGGCACATTGACTCTCACTTTCGAGACCGTCCAGGCGATGGCGTTCGAGTTGGTCTCAGAGCTCGCCCGGAACGGCATCAGACGGATCATGATACTAACCGGCCACGCGGGCTCGGGACATATGGCAGCTCTGAGGCTGGGCGCACTGAGGGCTGTCGAGAAGAATCGTGAGGTCAAAGTCATGGTCTTGTCGGACTACGACATCGCCTATGATCTCAGGGGTAAGGAATTCCCGGTCGAGGACGGGCACGGAGGCGAGATCGAGACGTCAAGGATTCTGAACATCCGGCCATCTCTGGTGCGCAAGACCAGACCGAAGGGAACCACGAGGCCTCCAGAGTACATGGTCCTGCCAGATCCCGAACGCCACATGCCGACGGGAATCTACGGGGATGCCGCCTACGGCTCTGCCAGAAAAGGCAGGACTATCGACGACTACGTCGTCAAGAAGTTGTGTGAGCTTGTCGAACGGAACTTCGGGATAAGGAGAGCGTGATAGGTTGAATCTCAAGGAGAAGGCCGCTGAGGCCGCTGTCAAGCACGTCAAGGAGGGGATGGTCGTCGGACTCGGGAGCGGCTCCACTGCGAGCATCGCCATCAAGATGATCGGGGAGAAGGTACGAGGCGGTATGTACATCATCGGCATCCCGACATCTCGAGATTCCGAGATACTCGCCAAATCGGTGGGGATCCGGATAGGAGAACTGAAGGACCATCCGCAGGTGGACATCACGATAGACGGTGCGGACGAGGTGGACCCGAAGCTGAACCTGATCAAGGGTCTTGGGGGAGCTTTGGTCAGGGAAAAGATCGTGGCCGTCTCGACCTCGATGGAGATAATCGTCGTCGACAACTCGAAACTTGTCGATCACCTGTGCCAGAAGGCGCCACTCCCGGTCGAGATCGTGAGGTTCGCCCATGATGCCACCGTGCGGAGGTTGGAGCAGTTCGGATGCATGCCGAAGCTAAGGGTGAGGGTCGGAGAGCTCTACGTGACTGACAACGGGAACTACATCGCGGACTGCAAATTCGATCGGATAGACAACCCGGCGAAGATGGAGTCTGAGCTGAACCTCGTGCCCGGAGTGGTGGACAACGGATTGTTCGTGGGGCTGGCCCACAAGGTCATAGTCGCATCCGAAAAAGGCATCAGAACTCTTGAGAAGAAATAGATCTACTTCGCGAGCTCCTTGAGCTGCTTGATGTTGTTCTCGATGCCCTCGATCTTCTTCCTCTCTTCGCTCTCGATGATCTCTATGATCTTCTCGAAGGGGATCGCGAGCTTGTTGGAGTGCACGGGTCTTCCCTTGCCCTCCTTCTTGATGTCCCGCTTGCTGACGTACTTGCGTCTCCGGAGCTCCTGCATCGCAATGGACACCTCTGGCTGCCGGAGGCTGGTGGCACTCTCGATCTCAACGGATGTGGTCTCTTCCTTCTTGCGGAGGAACACGAGCGTCTTTGCGATGTTCTTAGACAGGCCTGTGCGCATAAGAAGTTCGACGAGCATCTCGTCTTTCTTTGTTAGGCCTTTGTCCGTCATATTATGTGCCTAGCCATTTATTAATTGCCAAATATTTATCCCTTTCTATGCTATTGGGCTGCTATTGAAGCGACAGCAGTCAGAAGCTTGATTACTGACGAACTCCAGCTGGACAGATTCACTGGTGGTGGGTCAGTCTCATGTGTCGCGGAGAATGCTTTAATACAAGTTCTCGCTTACTCTTCGCCTGCGCTGAGGAACGCTGATTTCAATGAAGATGCCCAGAGTCACCAAGGAGTACTGTCCTAAGTGCAAGAAGCACACGTCTCACGAGGTCGAGAGGGTCAAATCCCGACCGAGATCTGAGCTCAAGTGGGGGCAGAGGCGTTACAGGAGAGCGACCGCAGGATACGGAGGTTTCCCGAGGCCGAAGTACGAGGGCCGGCAGAAACCGACCGTCAAGGTTGCGCTCAGATACAGATGCAAGGTCTGCAAGAAGGCTCATCAAAGGACCTGTTTCAGGGCGAAGACCTTCGAGCTGAAGGAGGCCTGAGCGATGAAAGGTAAGGTCCCTGCTCCGAAGAGCAAGTTCGTCACGGTCAAGTGCCAGGATTGCGGGAACGAGCAGATCGCGTTCGACAAGCCTGCGACGCAGGTGAAGTGCAACGTGTGCGGTGCCACTCTGATCAAGCCGACGGGAGGCAAGGGCGTGATCAGGGGGCAGCTGCTCGGAGAGGTCCAGTAATGGTGCACAAGGCTGAGTTCCCTGAAGTCGGAGATCTTGTAGTATGCACCGTCTCAAACGTCAAGAACTTCGGCGCTTTCTGCAACCTGGACGAGTACGAAGCTAAGGAAGGTTTCATCCACGTTCGCGATGTCGCCACCGGCTGGGTCAAGTACATAAGAGACCACGTCCGGGAAGGACAGAAGATCGTGTGCAAGGTGCTCGCCGTCGATTTGGACAGGGGGCACATCGACCTCTCCCTCAAGCAGGTGAACGAGCACCAGAAGAGGGAGAAGGTCCAGGAGTGGAAGAACGAGAAGAAGGCTGACAAACTCCTCGAGATAGTCTCTGACAAGGTCGGCAAGAGCATGGAAGAGGCATGGGCCGAAGCTGGAGAGAAGCTGATCGAGGAGTACGGCACTCTGTACAACGCCTTCGAACAGGTCACAATAGCTCCAGAATCACTCAAGGAAACGGGGCTGGACAAGAAGTGGGCAGCCGCTGTTATCGAGGTGGCGAAGGAGAACATCCAGGCTCCGATAGTCACGATCGACGGTCTGCTCGAGGTAACGAATCCGAAGGGGGACGGCGTAGACCATGTCAAGAAAGCCCTGGCCGCGGGCAAGGACGTGGATGACTCTGCGATTGACATTCACTACATCGGAGCTCCAAGGTACAGAATCACCGTGTCCGCAACAGACTACAAAGAAGCCGAGCAGGAGATGAAGGCGGCAGTCCAAAAGATAGCCGTGGCCGTCGAGAAGACAGGCGGGTCGTTGAGCTTCAAGAGGAAGGAGGAGAAGTGAAGACCCTTCTGAGGAAGTGCCCCGCATGCGTGGAGTACACACTTAAGGACACCTGCCCTAAGTGCGGCGGCACAACCTTCATGCCGATGCCCGCGAAGTACTCTCCAGAGGACAGGTACGGAGAGTACAGGCGCCGCCTGAAGAAGGAGATGACGGGAGAGGCCTAGATGGAAGACATCGTTGTCGTTTTCAAGGAGAAGCCGAATCTCAAAGATCCAGTGTTCGTCGAGGGGCTACCTGGCGTGGGCAACGTGGGCAAGCTCGCGGCAGAGCACCTAGTGGATCAGTTGAAGGCAGTCAAGTTCGCGGAACTGTTCTCGAAGTTCTTCCCGCCCCAAGTACTTGTTAACGATTCAGGGATAATCAGGCTTGTCAGCAATGACCTGTACTATGTGAAGCGACCTGACGCCAGTCATGACATAGTGATCATGACCGGGGACTACCAGGGACTCACCCCAGACGGGCAGTATGAGCTCTCGGACAAGACGCTGAAGATCATAAAGGAACTCGGCGTGAAGCGGGTCTACACGTTGGGCGGGTATGGTCTCGGCAAACTGATCGAGAAACCCCGAGTGCTCGGGGCGGCAACGGACCCAGAGCTCGTCGAGGAGATGAAGAAGCACGGCGTGGTATTCTCGAAGGGAGAGCCAGGCAGCGGCATCGTCGGCGCGAGCGGACTCCTGCTCGGTCTGGGTGGCCTGTACGACATGAGGAGCGTCTGCTTGATGGGAGAGACCTCGGGATACTTCGTGGACCCGAAGGGCGCCCAGGCGGTGCTCGAGGTCCTTTCCAAGATACTAGATGTCAAGATCAACTTCGCCGAGCTCGAGGCCAAGGCGGAGCAGATCGATATGATAACGTCCAAGCTCAGGGAGTCGGAGCCCGCTCCTGAGCCGAAGCGCGAAGACCTGGGCTACATCGGTTGAGCCAGTATCGCGAGAACCCTCAGTGACTCATTTGAAAAAATAAAAAAATAGGGGGGAGGTAATCCTGATTGATCAGTCGCTGAATAGCGTAGTTAGAGTGCATCCCATCCCGTTTCTGACTACTTCTTCAGGTACTTCTCTTCGTATTGTTTGATTGACGCCAAACTCTGTTCGGCGTGTTCGAACTTCCTCATTCTGTCGACGACGAGCTCGAGTCGGGCATAGATGAGGTCCCTGATCGAAGCGCGGATCGCCTCGGATCGGGAGGGGAAGTCGTCGATCTCCACGAGGAAGTCAAGTGCCCGCAGGTGCCTCTGCGGTATGCGGATGGTGATTTTCTCAGTATCTGGCTCCATTCGAAATCGCCCCGCTTGCTGGTCCATTCCCCGCGGCGACCACGGCTGCCGTTTGTACCTCTTTTGCCTTACGGTCGTCCGACAGCCCCTTATATTGATGCTAAATATATAAAACTTAGGTTTTCTTTAGCGGCCCCCTTCGAAAAGCTTCCAGTTTGTCGTTCCGTGCTATCGAAAAACGCTTTATATGATACTCTTAATAAGGAGCGCGCAACTGTCATTCTTGCAACCAGCGAATCCCGACTTAGCTCAGACTGGTTGAGAGCGGCTGACTGTAGTGTGGTAATCGGCACGACCGATCACGGTCGCTGAAATCAGCAGGCCCCCGGTTCAAATCCGGGAGTCGGGACCATTCTTTTCTCAAATGGGTTCTGGGATGATCATCCACTTCTCGGGCGCGTCGGGCCTCACGACCTCCTTGTTGCGCTCAAGAAGCGCCAGCTCCTTCTGATCGAACGACTTGGGGTCGATCGCAATGATCAGTCTGGAGTTGCTCGTCATGGCGCTTTCGGTCCATCTGTCCACCGCCCTGATCACGCGCTGGAAGTCGTTCGTCGTGACCAAATACTCCAGGCCGTCGATTAGGACGACCCCATTGTATGATTTCTCCATGAAGTTGGTTAAGAAATCGGTCAGCAGGTTCAGTTTCGCGGGATCCATGTTGTCCTTTCCCGCCACCGTCGAGAGCCATACGATCGGAGTCGTCTGCAGGTAGTTCTTCGCTCTGACCTCGTTCGGGAACTGTCTAGTCACCACCAATCCTTGCGGCCTGCTCTTGTACTTCTTGCATTCTCTGCACGGGCAAGGCAGCTTACACTGGGTGCAATCGAGGCTCTCGCACGGGAAGCTGTCATCGTTCTGGCAGTCCCAGCACCTTCCCTTCAGGATGTCCGCGAACAGCTTGAAGGAGAATTCCGGTTTCTGCTCCTCGACAAGGTAGACATACCTGAGGAACAGCCGGTAGTTGGATTTCGTGCTCGACACTAACCTCTCGGTAGTCGGGGTGCTCATGGCTATCTGTCCGATGGCGATCGAGTACGCGAACGTGATGCCTGCAAGTCCGTAGCATGCCGCCACCAAGACATACATTATGTCCTCTGCGAATGCGAGCGCCTCGGTGATGTACAGCACCCAGATGACTCCTCCAGCTGCGATGGTCCAGATGCCGATCAGGAATATCGTGCCCGAACGTTTGCCCTTCTCATCCACTCTGTGTCTGGAGAGCATTATGAACGCGGTCGTTAGGCACATCATCAGAGCGGCGACCGATATCACGGAGAGCATGCTCGAGTCGGTCAGCTCTGGTATCGGGCGGTTCACATAATCGATACTCGCGGTGATTCCTAAACCCACTGATGCGATGATCGTCACGACCATGGCAAGACCTAGGCCGTTCAGAGGTTTGAACGAGACCCTCCTCTTGTATGGAAACACGATCGAAAGCTGCCAGATGAAGGTGTACCCGAGCAGAGTCGATGTGACGAACCCCTTCGCGATGGCATTGCCCAAGTCGGCCTCGTTCCTATCAGTGGATGGATAGAGGGCGCCTGACAGTATCGAGACAGTCAGAGAAGCCATCGCAAGGAAGAAGAGCCACGAGGCAATCGAATTCGGAGCTTTGCTCCTGGCGATGACTCCGGCGCCCAGACAGATGGCACCAGCCGCTACCGAAGCCGCAATAGCTAGGTCCGCCACTTGGTCATCTCCGGTTCATGCGCACGCTGGTTGCAATGTGGATGAAATCAAGCTAGGATAAGTCCGACCGAGATCACGAGGCAGTCGTCGCAGCCCTGACGGCCTCGAGAAGCCTCTCCACCTGGAACGGCTTTGCGACGAAATCCACCGCCCCGGCCCTCATCGCTTCCTTTCTGAGCGCCTCTTTGACCAGGGCGCTGACCACTATGATCTTCGCCCTCGGGTCGATCTCGATGATTTTCATGATGGCAGAAAGGCCGTCCATCCCTGGCATCAGGATGTCCATGAGGACAACGTCCGGCTTGAGCGCCTTGAATTTCTCAATGGCCTCGAGACCATTCGCAGCCTCACCGGCTATCTCGTGGTCGTGGGATTCGAGTATGTCTCTGATCATCTCCCTTATAAAGGGCGCATCTTCGACTATGAGGACTTTTGACATCGATTCCAACCCGATTTTTCACTGCTGTTGGTAAAGACGAACTCAATCATATATAAGTTGGCTAGCGTGATTATCGAATGCGATAACGTGAGCGAAATCGCTCATGAACTCACGCAAATCCTGCCTTCTCATCGGTACAGCCGACTTCGTTGCCGATGCGTGCAGCCAATGTAGATGATTGCTCGTACTGAATGCCGTAGGCATTCTCGTCTGACGATTTCAGATGCAAGAATCTGCCATACCAGCAACTCACAAGAAATAAATAGCACCAAGTGCATATGTGCTTCCGTCCGACACTCGTCGGACCGAAGGGATGGGCATGGTATTCGGCTTCAGCAGAAAGGATGCTCGCGAAAACGAAGACCCCAGGAGTCAGAAGAGGGTTCCATACAGATTGGCGTCCTATGAACACGATGTCGAGGGCAAGCGATTCAAGGCAAGCAACGTCGTATATAGTTTCTGGAGCGCCTCCAAGTACGTCCTTGTTCTCTCGCTGATGCTGTGGTGGCTGCCCATGTTCGGGCAGATGATCGCAGGGTACGTTGGTGGGCGCAGAGCGGGTGGCCCTTGGAAGGGTGTTGTGGCCTCCATCATTCCGGTTGTCGCAATCTGGGGTGTCATGACGGGCTTCGAAACGGGTTTGCTTCCTTCGCACATGTTCGGGGTCGCGATCGCCCCTGCCGCCATCGGTGCTGCTATCAATTCCGATATCCCCTTGCTCGCTCCATATTTCCAATTCTCATCTGAGTACGTCGGTGGGTTCGTCGAGGGTCTCGCTGGCGCGAGCCCCTACGGTATCAACTACTACGTGCTGACTGTCGCATTCGCGTATGTCGGCGGCGTTCTAGCCGCGCAGAACAGACGCGAAATCGAGTTCACATCGGGCGCCGTGATGAACACGACCACGGTCCTCGTGCACGATCCTTCGGGATATCAGCAGGGCGTGGTTGAGCAGGGAGCCCCGCACGGACTGCTCAGCGGAGTCGGAGCGTTCTTCCATCTACCAGGCGGTCATGGCGACAGACACTCGGGAACAGCTGCACGGTACTCCGCCCACAGACACAGCAGCCCATGGGGACGCGCGGCGGAGATGCACTACGAGGACGTCGACTACGGTCCGCGCGACCCTTACATGCTTCCCCCGGGTGATTTCGATGACAGCCGATCGGGCGGAATGATGTCATCTCGCCCGACGCGCGTGCGCAAGCAGAAGAGGAGGGGCGCGCAGAACTTCAGCTCGAAGCCTCGGTTCAACTACCAGCAGTACTCCTACTCCCAGAGACAGGATCCAGGATACAAGGGCGGCATCATCCGCAGGAACAAGGGACCCAGCAGGTTCACCGTATCACCTGATGCGCACTCGATAAAGCGCGCGCAGAAAATCATCGACAATGAGTGGCGCGGAGGGCACAAGAGTCACGGCCCGTCGAGGTTCGCCGAGGATTTCGATGATGCGGAAGAATCAGAATCCGTTGCGGTCGAAGCGCCGAGAAGGAAGGAGCCGCACAACGGCCAGTGGGACTCGATCTGAGCCTAGTGGATGTCAGACCCGAACCTTTTTATTGTCTGACTGCTTCGCTCGCCTCCAGCACATGGTGGGAGCGGAGCGGTCTACTCATGTTCTGTGAGAAGTGCAAGAGTCTGCTTTTCCCTCAGGATGGGAAGCTAATCTGTAGGAAGTGTGGAACGGTTCACGAGCCGGCCTCCAAGGCGCAAGTGATCAAGCACAAGGGCAAGGACAAAGAGCTGGCCGTGCTCGGGGAGCTGTCCGGCACGCTGCCAACGGCCGATGCGGAGTGCCCCTCCTGTGGCCACAACAAGGCCTATTGGGTATTGAGGCAGACCAGAGCGGCCGATGAGCCCGAGACGCGCATATTCAGGTGCGTGAAATGTGGGCACTCGTGGCGCGAGTACTAACGCTGGATGCATGCACAGCTTTTTTAAATGCTGAAAGGTTACAGGTAAGGTACGGAAGGGGGGCTAATGTTTCAGGCGAAAGCCAGAGCTGACACCTTGAAAGAAGTTGTGAACGTCATCTCCACGCTGGTGGACGAGGCGAAATTCACCTTGAACGCCGAGGGCCTGACAATCAGGGCCGTCGATCCCGCGCACATCGCAATGGTCGACCTCAAGCTCGGAAAGGAGGCCTTTGAGGAGTTCAAGGCCGATGAGAGTGAGATTGGGCTTGACATAGACAAACTCAACCAGTTCCTGAAACTCGCACGCGCGGATGACATCGTCGAGATCAAGCACGACGAGGACAAAAGGCGCTTGAACATAGTCGTCGGGGATATCACACGGCGGATGAGCTTGATCGACACGACTGGGATGAGCGACCCGAAGGTGCCCAGCCTGAACCTGCCAGCGAAGTTGACGGTCAAGGTCGATGACCTGGTCCAGGGCATCAAGGCGAGCGAGACGGTCTCCGACCACATAGCTCTCGTGGCGAGTCAAGAGAGTTTCGAGATGACCTGCGAGGGCGATCTCGATCAGGTCAGCTGGAAGAAGTCAAAGAAGGACCTCGAGGAGCTCGACACGCCCAGCAGCGTCAGGAGCCTTTTCCCGCTCGAGTATTTCGCGAACATGCTCAAGGCGGTTTCATCTGGCAGCAGCGTGACCATGTTCCTGGGCAACGACTATCCGGTCAAGGTCGAGTTCAAGATAGCGGGCGGCAAGGGAGAGGTCAGCTACCTGCTGGCACCGAGGATCGAGAGCGGTGACTGAGCAGATGCCAAAACCCTGTAAACCATTTTCTTCTTCTTGCGTTCAAGGCTGAGGGCAACCAGTGTGAGTTCCATGCGGAGGATAAGGATAGGGGTCTTGGCCTCGGGTGGTGGGACCAATCTGCAGGCGATAATCGACGCCTGCGACCGCGGGGAGATCGACGGGGACGTCGTTGTTGTCATCTCGAATGTGCCCGAAGCTTTCGCCCTTGAACGCGCCCGGAAGCACAGGATCGCAGCGTTCGCGTTCCCACATAAGGGCATTTTGAGAGAGCAGCACGAGCAGGAGATCATTGACTGTCTAGAGCAGCACAAGGTCGACCTCGTCTGCCTTGCAGGGTACCTGCGCATGATGACTCCTCTGATCATCAGAAAGTACGCGGGCAGGATGATGAACACGCACCCGGCGCTGCTCCCATCTTTTGGAGGATCTGGCATGCACGGGCTCAATGTCCACCAGGCTGTCATCTCTTACGGATGCAAGGTCTCTGGTTGCACCATACATTTCGTGACCGAGGAGGTCGACGGAGGCCAGATAATCCTTCAGAAGTCCGTGCCTGTGCTGGAGGACGACACGCCTGAGACCCTCCAAGAGCGAGTGCTCAAGGAGGAGCACAAGCTGTTCCCGCGGGCGATCGAGCTCTTCGCCAGAGGTAAGCTGAAGGTCGAGGGCCGCAGGTGCAGGATACTGGAGACATGAGCGGCTTGAGCGCGCGAATACTTTAAGGCAGGCACACGGGATATCCCGAATGCAGACAACTGAACCAGGGGGGCGGACTTGGAAGTCTACGATGGCGAGTTCGTTGCAGAACTCGAGGCGATTGCCAAGCGCATCAGGCGTCACTGCATCAAGATGATCTACGAGGCGGGGTCCGGTCACCCCGGAGGCTCGTTGTCCGCTGCGGACATCCTCGCAGCTCTATATTTTCATATAATGCGTCACGACCCGAAGCGTCCGGATTGGCCGGATCGCGACAGGTTCGTCATGAGCAAGGGCCATGCGGCCCCGGCGCTGTACGCAGTTCTGGCAGAGGCAGGGTACTTCCCCTTGGAGGAACTGAGCTCGCTGAGGAAGCTTGGGAGCAGGCTCCAGGGACATCCGTGCATGCGGAAGACCCCTGGCGTCGAGATGTCCACTGGTTCGCTCGGGCACGGGCTCGCAGCTGGAAACGGGATGGCCCTTGCTGCGAAGCTGGATCGCAAGCTGTACAGGATCTATGTGCTCTGCGGAGACGGCGAGATGGACGTCGGCGAGACCTGGGAGGCTGCGATGTTGGCAGCGCACTACAAGCTGGACAACGTCACGGTCTACGTCGACAGGAACAAGCTGCAGCTGGATGGCCCAACGGAGAACATCATGTCCTTGGAGCCGCTCTCCGACAAGTGGAAGGCGTTTGGATGGCACGTGATCGAGATCAACGGCCACAACATGAAGGAGATAATCCATGCGACCAACGAGGCTAGAGGGGTCAAGGGGAGGCCCACGGTCATCATAGCGCACACGATTAAGGGAAAGGGCGTCAGCTACATGGAGGGCGCGCTTCACTTCCACGGCAAGGCCCCGACCAAACAGGAGTACGAGATTGCAATGAAGGAGCTCGGGGGTGACAAGCCGTGAAGTGGAAGGAGGAGAGCCAGAGGAAGCAATATGGGCGCGCGCTCGTCGAGCTCGGCAAGGAGAGGAGCGACATAGTGGTGCTCGACGCGGATCTGTCGAGCTCCACAAGGACCGCGGACTTCGCCGCCGCCTTCCCGGAGCGGTTCTTCAACTGCGGGATAGCAGAGCAGAACATGATGGACACGGCTGCGGGGCTCGCAGCGTCTGGAAAGACGGTCTTCGTGTCGACCTTCGCGGTCTTCGGGACCGGCCGATGCTACGACCAGATACGGCAATCAATTGCATATCCGAATCTCAATGTCAAGATAGTCGTCTCCCACGCCGGAATAACTGTCGGCGGGGATGGCGCCTCTCACCAGATAGTGGAAGACATCGCGCTGATGCGCGTGCTGCCAAACATGACGGTGATAGTTCCCGCGGATGCGGTCGAGACCTACAAGGTGGTGAAGCAAATCGCCAAGATGAAGGGCCCGGTCTATGTCAGGATCGGAAGGTCCGACGTCCCGACCATATCGGACCAGGCTTCTGAGTTCGAGCTGGCAAAGGCGCCTGTCGTCAGAGATGGAAAGGACGTGACGCTCATCGGGTGTGGCATCATGGTGTCGAAGTGCCTCGAGGCCGCTGATGAGTTGACCAAGCACGGCATAGACGCGCGCGTAGTCAACCTGCATACGATCAAGCCGATTGATGAGAAGACGATTGTGAAGGCTGCTCGAGAGACCGGAGGGGTGGTCACGGCCGAGGAGCACTCTGTCATGATGGGTATGGGCAGCGCGGTTGCGATGGTGCTTGTCGAGAACTTCCACGTGCCGATGAAGCGGGTGGGCATTCCGGATGTGTTCGGAGAATCAGGCGCCTGCGACGAGCTCATGAGCAAGTATGGACTCACGGCCGATAACATCGTAGAGGCCGCGCACGATGTGCTGAAGAGGAAGAAATGAGGTGTGTCGATGAAGATCTTCATAGATACGGCGAACCTTGAGCAGATCAAGGAGATCAACAGCTGGGGAATCCTGGACGGCGTCACCACGAACCCGACGCTCGTCGCGAAAGAGGGCTGCGACTTCGAGCGCAGGATTGAGGACATATGCAAGATCGTCGACGGGCCGATAAGCGCGGAGGCGGTCTCCATGGATTCCGAGGGCATGATTCGGGAGGCCAGGGAGCTCTCGAAGATGCACAAGAACGTCGTGGTGAAGATACCGATGACGGCCGAGGGGCTGAAGGCCGTCAAAGTGCTCTCAGGCGAGGGCGTCAAGACCAACGTCACGCTCGTGTTCTCTCCGAATCAGGCGCTCCTCGCGGCAAAGGCTGGTGCAACATACGTCTCGCCCTTCGTCGGCCGGCTGGATGACATCAGCCATGACGGCATGGACATCGTCCGAGACATCATCACGATCTTGAAGAACTACGGCTTCAAGACGCAGATCATCGTCGCCAGTATCAGACATCCGGTGCATGTGACAGAGGCCGCGCTTGCGGGGGCGCACGTAGCCACCGTTCCGTACGATGTGCTGAAGAAGATGCTGAGGCACAACTTGACGGACGAGGGGATCAAGAAGTTCTTGGCCGACTGGGAGAAGATTCCCAAGAGGAAATGATCGGTCAGTTGATGTAGTTCGACGTGCTCGACTTGTCAAAGCCCTTGACCAGTTCTAACTGGTAGTCCTCGGAAGGCTGCCATCCATAGTATGGGTACACTAGTTTGGGGACGAACCTGGAGAGGTCCGCCGCCAGCTGCGTGACTGGGTGGTCCTTCCCGAATGTCATCGTGCTTATCTCGTAGGCCTTCTGTCGGGTTGCTGCCTCGTCGATGATCCCGAGCGTGTGCAAGTACTCGTGCAGCAGGATGTGGAATACGTACGGCTTGTAGAGTGCTGGATCCGTCTCTTTCACGCGTTTCAGCGGGAGACTGTTCATGACGATTATGTTCGTAGCGATTGGATAGAACGCTCCCACGAAACCCTGAGGTCCTCCTCCAAGGTTCGCCAATCCCAGCATCAGGCCAGCTCTCTCTTTGCCTGTGCTCTTGCGAACTGCAACCTTCACAAGTTCGAATATGTCTGGCAAGTCCTTGGCGGACTGCAATCTCGAGTCGAATCCTGACTCGCTGTTCATGGTATCCAATAGGATCGAGGGGCGATTTATCATAATCGCCAGACACATGGAAGCCTAAAGATGTCGTTCCTTTCAGCAATCCTGAAATAACTGCGAACCCTCTCACGCGTTCGTGCATACGGATGCAGTGGTTGTAGGCGGGGGTCCGGCTGGGTCCACAGCTGCTCGCGTGCTGGCAAGAGAGCATCGAGTAACCATAGTCGAAGAACACGCTTCTCCCGGGGTACCCCTCCAGTGTGCTGGTTTGGTCACTCAACGGGGAGTCCCGATGTTCGCGCGAGCAAGTGTCCTCGGCGAGGTGAAAGGCCTCAGGATACACTCCCCTCTTGGATTCACCTTGGAGCTGGAGGCCCGTTCCTCGCGCGCGTACGTCATAGATAGGCCCATGTTCGACAGAATCATGTTCCACAAGGCCGTCGATTCCGGGGCGATTCCTCAACTGGGGACGTCCGTGCGTGGTATCTCTCAGTCCTCGGGGGCGGTGCGAGTCCAAGTCAGATCAGGAGGCTCCCTGAGATCATTATCGTGCTCGTGTGTCATAGGTGCGGACGGTTACAAGTCGGTGTGCAGGAAGGAGGCTAAGCTTCCGCCCCCGAAGCATATGTTGACTGGTATCCAGGCGGACCTGAAAGGTGCGAATATCGAAAAGGAATTCGTTGAGGTCTATCTCGGTCACGCTGTCGCCCCCGGATTCTTCGCTTGGGTGATCCCCGCAGGTGACGTGGCCCGGGTCGGCCTTTGCACTTGGGATGCAAACGACCTGCCAGCTAGCTACCTCAGAAAATTCCTGGCCCGTCCGGAGTTCAAGGGCGCGAGGAACGTCTCAACTACGTCTGGCAGGATTCCCATAGGTCCCGGCCGCTCGGCTGTCGGGGGCAGGATCATGCTTGTCGGGGATGCGGCGTGCCACGCCAAACCGCTCTCCGGAGGCGGGGTCTATACCGGAGTTCGCGGTGCGGAGCTGTGCGCTGAGGTAGCGGATGTGTTTCTCGAAACACACTCGAAATCAGCGCTACTCGAGTACGACAGGTTATGGAAGGATGAGTTCGGGAAGGAGTTGTCAAGAGCATTCAGGATTCGGAGGATATTCCTCAATCTGACTGACAAGAAGATCGACAAAGCGCTCAGGATATTTGCAGAGCCCGACGTGCGGAAGTTGCTGGAGCAACATGGAGACATCGACTATCCCGCATCACTTGCCTCTTCGGTACTTCGCTTGGCTCCTAAACTCGCTCAGTTTTCCCCGCAGATAATAGAATCGCTTCTCTAGCATGGGGTGCTTTCCAGGATTGTCCAGGACGTAGTAGTAGAGTCCCATGAAGCTGAAACTTCCGGCGGCTGCGATGATCACTGCCAGTGGCCAGCGGGGTATTGGCACTTTGATGCCGAAGGATGTGTCTGGAAGCAGGCCGTCGACGCCGAGGCTCCTCATGTAGGTCGTGTTTACGATGGCATCACCAGACTCCCATGATACCATCGTGTTCCACTGTTCATCCGTGAACGATCCCCGGGACTTGAGGACAACGACCGAGGAGTTGCCTTCGAAATTGAAGCTCAGGTTGAATCTGACGAAGTAGGTGGCCTGAGAGAAATACGATCCGTGAGGTGTCTTCTCCGAGACCCAGAACGGAAAGTCGGCCCATTCAGAGAATGTGTCATTGAGGTCGTCGGGCTCATCCGGTGGTATTCTGTCGAACAAGACTGTCCTCTCTGTCGATATCCCTGCTATGAGAGGAGGATTGGGGAAATCTTCTGTTATGTACTCATCGCGGTCCTGGGTCGCATACCGGTAAACCCCGATTGTCAAGCTGATGTTCACCATGTCCTGCGTGAGATTCGAGTACGGGTTCGTCAATGTGACATTTATTCGAACGTTGTCTGGAGGCACGATCGTCGAGGTGGTGGCAAAGTCCAACATTCTGTTGGCGTAATGAGGGCTTCCGGGATCAGGCACATCGACGGATGCGGCGCTCGTCGAGAGGAGCGTGACGCCACATATGAAAGCGACGGTAGCCAGCCAGGCCTTCATCTGGTCGGAGAAGCAACAGAGCGACTATATCACTTTCGGTCTCTGACTTCGACTCCGCCCGGAGAACTGTTAATACCGGCCAGTGCATTGAGAAGGACGTGCTTGGAGTCAAGGTGCGACGGAAGAGCGCAGAGGCCCTCAGAAAGACCATCGCACGAGCGGGTATGCTTGACAAGTCACACATGATCGTCGACGATGATGATGAGGTTGTGATTCCTGTTCTGTCGATGCCGCCTGCCGACCTATTGAGGGATCATTTCGCAATGGCTGTTGAACGTGACTTCCCCACGAGGGAGGCCATGAGAGATCCAATCGACGACATCAGAGACCGTGCCGCGATTCCCGAGGATTTGAAGCATCTCCTCCCCGACAAGTGGGAGATGTTCGGGGATGTTGCCATTATCAAACTGGATCCGAGACTGGACGGATACGAACGTGAGATCGCCGAAGCGTATGCGTCAGTGCTCGGTCTCAAGGCCGTCCTCAAGGACCTGCTCGGCATCTCGGGTCAGTTCAGGACCCCCACGACGAAAGTGCTCGTTGGCACTGATACGGTGGCGACTCACATTGAGAATGGCGTGAAGTACAGGTTCGATGCTGAGAATATAATGTTCTCATCGGGTAACGTGGAAGAACGAATTCGAATGGCGGGCGTGAAATGCGATGGAGAATTCATCGTGGATATGTTCGCTGGCATAGGCTACTTCTCGTTGCCTCTGGCTGTGTACCAGAAGCCTAGCAAGATTGTTGCGTGCGAGATCAACCCGGTCGCCCACAGGTATCTCGTGGAGAACGTGAGGTTGAATCATGTGGAGAAGCTGATTGAGCCGATTCTCGGGGACAACAGAGATCTCGCGGGGAAGAACCTGGCCGATCGCGTGATCATGGGGTACGTCAAGACGACCCATGAGTTCCTGCCAGTTGCCATGCGTCTGCTCAAGGATGGGGGAATTGTCCACTACCACGAGACGTGCCCCAATGAGCTGCTACCGCTTCGCCCGATTCAGAGGATAGTCGATCACCTTCACGGAGGGAGAGCGGAGATACTGCGATTCAAAGTGGTGAAGTCCTATGCTCCAGGGGTTTCACACGTGGTCATTGACGCTCGGATTTTCAAGCCCTCTTGACCTCATCGGTGCACCCGGCCTGTCTCAGGAACTCCACGAACGCATCATGGTGTTGTTCAGTCCCCTGGCTCTCCAAAAGCCTCTGGGCATACTGTTTCAGGTGCTCCCCGTACTGCCTCTCCTCATCGGTGTACTTCCACGATTTGGTGGTCACGCCAAGCGCAAGGTAGAACGCGTGGGCCATCGAACGAATCCGGTGGTCGGGTGATTTATCACCGTCTATGACCGCAATCGCTCCAGTGGAGCCCTTCGTCTTGTACGACCTAGCTACGCTTTCGGCGAACGATCCATGCTGTGACAGGCCGGAGTAAGTCGGAATCCTGGAGGAGATGGCGTCGTGCTCCTCCTCCTTGAGGGCACTTCTGATGGCCTTCAGCGGCGATTTCTCGGTCTCAGGTCTTTCGAAGTACTTGTTCGCCAGCTTCTCTGAGACCACCGCTCTGAGCGAGTCATGACCGTGCTCCTTCCAGAATGTGGTCAGCAGCTTGTTCGCCGAATCAGATTGCTCCATCACGACTGGATGTTTCACGTTCGCCAAGATCCCCTTGAGCGCCTTCATGTCTGTTTCGTCGGATGCGAGGTCGCTCACAAATGAATCGACGTCCTTGCCGTAACAAATCTCTCCGCGGACATACATCTTCTTGTCGAGTGTTTTGACCGATTCGAGCACATTCTGCATGTGCTTCTCGATGAGATCCTTGTTCCCGAGCTCGCCGTTCGCATACTTCTCCAAGAGTTCGCTGTCCACGGGACTGTCCAACAAGCCATTGCACGCCTTCTGCCCAGACTTGTCTCTCAGAGTCCTGACAACATCGACGGTGAATTCGTCCAGTATCCGCGGAACGGCCATCCCCTGCGCCAGCTCGCCAAGGCTGTTCTTGATTTTCCCAGAGCATTGGTCACACAAGATGGTCTTCGCCTTCGCATTGACCCACTCGAATACCATGTGGTTCATGTTGGTCGGGGAGTGCGGACAGACGAACGAATCCCCTTCCCGTTTCGTGGCCCCGACAGATTCTGAGGCCGTCTCGACATACTCTGTTGGAGGCTTTGGCGTTCGACCGGTGCAGATGAAATTGTCACCATATGAGTAGAAGTGCAATCCTTTCTTATGGACGAGGTCGGCGACGCTCAGCACGCGCCATTTCGGAGAGTCGAAATTCTGCACGCCAATAAGCTTCTCTTTCGTGGTCTTTCCCCGGAGAGCGTACGCGACTGTTCCCGCAGGATAGGTCGCAGTCGCCAGGTACGGAGTCTTCTCCTCGTGCGCGAGCCCTATGGTGGCCGCGTACGCGCGCGCTAGCTTGTCGCCTCCGCGCGCTAACTTCGCCAACCTGACAGGGTCGTCCTTGAATCGTTGTATCTTCTCGATGCGCGCACGAGTTTTCTTGAACGGGCACGACCCGCAGTCTTCGGCGCAGTCGGGTAGGATGAGATCGGGGTCGTCCCTAAGCAGCTTCGCTTTCTCGCGGAGGTCCTTCTCCATGACCTTGGACGCTATCCTCGCCTTGAGTCTCAGCCGAGGGATCCCTTTCTTTCTCATGAGCGGCTCGGCATCGGATTATGACCGAGGGTAATAGCTTTTTTCGCGGTACCCCCACGGTCCTGCAGCAGCACGGCTGGAAAAGGATTATTAGTCTGGCTGTCCCATAAGGAAGGTGCGCGTTCGGAAGGGATAGATGTCTAAGGAAGAGGACTCCGCCAGAGGCTACATCAAAGGTTTCCAAGAAGGCCTCCAGGAAGCTTGGGATGAGATCATCAAGCTCTCCACCAAGGGTTACACCCCCCGGGAGCTGCAGATCATGGCCAAGACGAAGAAATCCATGGTCTTCCAGCGGGTCCAGCAGAAAGTTGACGAGATCGAACGTGCGCTCGGCAAGAGACTCACATCCCCGGAGGTCCCTATCACACAGCCGGTCGCGCAACCGGTACAGGCATTGCCTGGCTGGAGCTATGTGGTCAAGGAAGAACGGCCGGACAAGAGTTTCTCCCTTTTCACCAGCATTCTCTCTCAGGGGGGCAAAGGGCTCTGCATATCGCGAACTCACCCGGACGTGCTCAAGCAGAAGTACGGTTTCGATGCGGAATCGATCTGGTTGACGAAGACTGAGACCGCCCAGCCATCCGCGGGACTGAAGTCAATTGAGTACGTTTCGCCAAACAACCTTGCCCGACTCGCGTCGTCCGTCAGGGACTTCCTCGCGAAGGGGCCGAACGGCGCGGTCATCATCGAGGGCCTTGAGTACCTCACAACTCAGAACGACTTCAGGAGCGTCCTCAAGTTCTTCCAGCTGATCAACGAGCAGGTCGTGCTCGACAAGGGATATCTGCTGGTACCTGTGGACGCCGCCACGATGGACCCGAAGGACTTCTCATTGATAGAGAGGGAGATGAGTCAGGTCCTCTAGAACTCAAAAGACTTAGGCGGGCTTTATCTCATCCCTGATGTATTTCATATACATTTCAGAGAACATACCCTCTCCGGGGTCGAACTCATGGCAGGGGTATTCCTTGCAGTCCGAGCACATGGACACGCCATGTTTTTCTGCGCAGTTGAGCTGCGTGCACCACTTGAGCATACCTTCCGCGGCTCTCTTGTCGGCCTGATATCTGCAGCCTAAGCAGATCCCCTTCTTGTACGCCAGGCAGAACCCACAGTAGAACCCACAGGGCCCTAACAGGTTCGAGTCGATGGATTTCTTCGCTCCTTTCTTCGAATGCCCTCGCTTCTTCACGAGCGGGCACAATGGGTCGCTTTTATTTGAGTATTTTGACGGCGAGTAGAACGGCCTGGGCACCTACAACTGCTTTGAGCACCAGGTACGATGTGAGGAATGTGCTCCCGCCGGGATTCGAACCCGGGTATCCAGCTCGAAAGGCTGGAATGATTAACCGGACTACACTACGGGAGCGTCAGGCGCGATTGTATGGCTATTTCGCCTTATGAACTGTCCATATTTAATGGTTCTCGGCGACCTCTCCTTGCTTTCGGAGCGACCCAGCGAGTGCCAAAGCTTAATGATAAGAGTGCCAATTCGGCACTCGCATGGAAGCGCCCAAGGTGAAGTCGAGCGCGGCCGAGTTGACAAGAAGATACATCGACCGCCATCCGAGCATCCGAGACTGCATCAGCAAGGATCTGATCAACTACTCTTCCCTGTCGCGACTCATCATGAAGGAGCTGGGGATCAAGAACGAGGAGGCAGTTTTGGCGGCGAGTAGGCGCTACGCGATGAAGCTCGCCAAGACAGATGCCGAGGGCGCGATTATCGATCTGTTCGAACAGAGTCGACTCGAGCTCAGGACCCGCATCTGTATCGTAGTCGCCAAGAACGAATGGATAGTGTTGAAGAACCTGGATGATGTGGTCAAGAAATTCCTTGCTGAGAAGAGCACTATGCAGGTCCTTCAGAGCACGAACGCCATCACCGTGATATCGGAGGACAAACATCTGCCCGACATCACGAAAGCCATCGGTGGGGACCACATCATCACAGTAAAGGAGAACCTCGCCGAGATAACTGTCAAGAGCCCCCCCGATATCGAGGAGACTCCCGGGGCCTTCACTTACCTTATGACGATGCTGTCCGAGCAGGACATCAACCTGGTGGAGGCTGTGAGCTGCTACACTGACACGATCTTCATAGTCAGCAGGGAGGACATGATGCCAGCCTTCGACATTCTGTCGAAGGTGATCGAGGGAAGGATCATCCCGAACGATTCGCACTAGCCTCGGAGCAGATCACCGATTTTCTCGGTCTGATGTCTCATACTGGCAACAGTGGACTCGTTTCTCGTGAGCGATGCAGCGGCATTGCTCATCTGCTTCGAGACGGACCTTGGAGAAGTCCCGCCGATGCCATCCCGTCGTGCAATTATGCTGTCGACGCTCAGGTAGTTCGATCTTACCTTTGCTTCGGAATACTTGCTCATGATGTTCCTGGCGAGCGCAAGGAATCTCGCATCGTCTCCATCCGCGTCAATTCCCTGCTGCTTGACGATGGCGTGGGCTTTTCGGAAGGGTACTCCCTTCTTTGTGAGGAAATCGGCGAGGTCGGTCGCGGTCATCAACCCGGCCTCGG